>Ga0316204_10002127_pt1 | contig 46988 bp, 37 predicted proteins | sample 6monrhotite_MG_2_FD_205661 | JGI IMG/M metagenome (GOLD analysis project Ga0316204, IMG submission 205661) | Microbial mat bacterial communities from mineral coupon in-situ incubated in ocean water Damariscotta River, Maine, United States -... | ecosystem: Environmental > Aquatic > Marine >... | reverse complement strand
CACACTTCATTTTGAAAATTTATCTCGCCTGCCTTTTTATCAGCCAATACTATCCCTGAAGTAAACGTCAGGGATAGTAAGAGTAAAAAATATCTTAAATACTTAAATCTTTGGATCAAAATGTTATGGAATAGTTGTTTCATCATAAAACCTTTAATAATTAACTTACTAGACGCCACTGTATTGTTGTATACTATTTTTTAAATTAATTCAAATATTAAATAAATAAATAAATAAATACTGTTAATTAAGCATGGAATACACATAGAAACTGTACTGTTTCTATTTAACTGAAATAACATTTCACGCAATACTCTAGACATATTAAAATAAACAAGGATTTTTATGTATTGGAAAAATATAAGTCGTATTCAATTATTTACACATCTGATTACGTTCATTATTGTATTGCTCATATCTACGCCAATCTTTGCAGACTGGATCAGTCTGACTGGCGCTGAAACAGCACCTAATATTGCTGAAATTACTGTTCACGATAATTATGTTGAGTTGAAGCTTGAAATCTATATTAACGACATTAAACACTATGAAGAACTGATTCCTGATGATTGGATGACAGAGCAGAAAGACAGACCTTCACTCGAAAAACGAATGGTAACATTCGCCAAAAATAAATTCTCCTTTGTGACTGACAGTGGCGAATATCTCCCAGCCCAACTCAAACTGGTTGAACCCCGTTCCAGAACGGATCGCTTTTCACCCTTTGCTGGTATGATTAACCCTATAACGCGACAACGTGTTCCTGAGGCACCTGCAGATAAACGCGTTCTTTACGCTGAAATTATTTACCCTTTCTCTCATAAGTCAGACACAAAAAATACATCGATACAAAAACCAGAGACGCTGACTATTATTCCTCCGATTGATGATAAGGGGCTTCAATTGACGACCATTGGTTTTGTTATCTATCATAAATCAGTACCTGTTATTGATTTTCGTTATCTGAGTAAGGCCACTTTAAACCTGAACTGGGATGATCCCTGGTATTCCAAATTTAAGAATGCTAATTTAAAACGTCATCATAAAGATGCCATGATGTCCTATCTTTATATTGAAAATTATGAAGTTCGCCATGAGGTTTTAACACGTGTAAAAGATATGAGTGACTGGATGGCATTAGAATTACGTAATCCGGATTATATTGAAACCGACGAACTGGAGCCTTTGAAACAACGGATTGCACAATTTCTCGCAACCAAAAACAGTGTGACTATTGATGGTAAAAAACTGGCTCCCATCATTGATAGAACCAGTTATGTCAAAGTCAGCCTCCAAGGCATCAAACTCATAGAACAACCCCAGCGTCTGGACACTAATACCGCAATTATTGGCGTCATACTGACTTATCTTGTCGATGCAATTCCACAAAAGGTGTCTGTTGATTGGGAACTTTTTAGTGAACGCATTCAACAGGTACCTAGTACGGCAACTGATCCCGCGGGCCCATTAAGTACCTTTGTGACTCCTGATTTCCCGCAGCATAAGTGGACCAATTATCTTAAAAACTATCAGGCTCCTCAAATCGTCACAATAGCGGTAGATAAATCATTATCACAAATGTCTGTTCCTATTATTAGTATTGCTTTATTAATGCTCACCATTCTTATTTTTTGGATACTTATTAAAAGGCAACGTCTTGGTTCTAAGGTAAAATACCATTGGCTTGCTCTTTTCGTACTTGGTCCTGCGCTAGTTATCGCCAGACCCTATGGAAATATAGCCATTAATCGTCCTGTTACAATGATTCAGGATTTAACGCCCGTACAGGCGACAACATTGATGCAGAATCTTTTAAAAAATGTTTATCGTGCTTTTGATTTTAGAAATGAAGAAGCCATTTACGATAAACTGGCCGACAGCGTAGAAGGTGATTTACTGGCGGATATTTATCTGCAAAATCGACAATCATTTTCAGTACAACAGGCTGGTGGTGCACAGGCAAAAGTTAAAGAAGTCAGCATTAACGATGTCATTTTGTCCCGTAACCCTGGCAATGAACTGAGTTATACAATGAATACCAAATGGAATGCTAAGGGCTCTGTTGGACACTGGGGGCATACTCACATCCGTCAAAATTATTATGATGCTAACATTAAAATTGTTGCCATTGACGGCAAATGGAAAATAACTCAATTGGATTTAATTGAAGAAAAGCGTATCGATCCTGTAAATAATACCCCTGAAAATCGTGCTCTTTCAAAGCAAATAAAATGATTAACATTAACGGATTAAAATTTAATTATTCTGACTTTGTTCAACAGTATAATGGCTTTCAATTAGCCATTGATGAGTTGATTATTGATGCGAATGAGAAAGTGGCTATTGTCGGACCCAGCGGTTCAGGCAAAACCACGTTGTTGAATTTACTCAGTGGTATTTATGTACCACAAACAGGTTCCATAGAAATTGCCGGGACACACATATCACAACTCTCCGATAAACAACGCCGCGCCTTTCGCATCAATCACATAGGTTTTATTTTTCAGGATTTTGCTCTGATTGATTTTCTAACTGTGCAAGATAATATTATTCATCCTTATCGGATCAGTAAAGCACTCAAGCTGACGAAGGATGTAGTGGAACGTATTCAGGTTCTCGCAGAACTTATGGGGATTTCAGATAAACTTAATCGTTATCCTCAACAATTATCTCAGGGTGAAAAACAGCGGGTTGCTATTTGCCGTGCATTATTACCAGGCCCTTCTCTACTTCTGGCCGATGAAGCAACAGGAAATCTGGACCCGGACAACAAACAGAAAATCCTTGAACTTATTTTCAACAGTGCAGATACTTTTAATGCCACGTTGATAACCGTTACTCATGATCATGAATTACTGCCACATTTTGATCGGGTTATCGATTTTAAAACCTTTGTCTCTTCAACAAAAGCCGTAGTTCAAAAAGAAAACGGAAAAGTATCAGGTCAAAAAGGTAATTTTCATGCTCAATAGTTTTTATCTTGCCTGGCAATACATTCGATTTTATAAACTGCGCAGCACCATTCTGATTGCCTGTATTACTTTAATTACCTTTCTCCCCTTATCGCTGCAATTATTACTCAACAAAAGCGAAGATGTTCTTTTTCAGCGTGCCAGTGAAACGCCACTATTATTAGGTGCAAAAAGCAGTCCGCTTGATCTGGTTCTCAACTCACTCTATTTTGATGATGAAACACCCACTCTGATCAGTCTTAATGCCGCAGACATCATCTGGGATAGTGAAATGGCCTCTGCAATCCCGCTTTATATCCGTTTCAAAGCACGTAAGACCCCGATTGTCGGTACCACATTGGATTATTTTAGTTATCGTAAATTGGAACTTTCATCGGGACGATTACTGAATTTATTGGGTGAGACCGTTATTGGTGCAAACGTGGCTAAGCGGCTCAATCTAAAAGTAGGTGATACACTACTTTCATCACCGGAAACCGTCTTTGATCTGGCGGGTATATATCCATTAAAAATGAAAGTGGTGGGGATTTTACAACCCGCTTACACCATTGATGATGAGGCGGTATTAGTGGATATTAAAACCACCTGGATCATTGAAGGATTAGTTCACGGCCATGAAGATGTCACGCAAATCAAAGACCAAAGTGTCATTCTCTCCAGTGATGCTGAAAATGTCTCAGCCAATGCCAAATTAATGCATTATAACGAGATCACTGAAGATAATATTGATAGCTTTCATATTCATGGTGATACCAGTCAGTATCCATTGACTGCCATTATTGTCATCCCGAATGATGAAAAATCCGGGACATTGTTACGTGGTCGATTTATCAATCACGAGCAATATCAACTCGTTAAACCCATAACTGTTATTGATGGGCTGATGGAAAGTGTTTTCCGTATTAAACACATCATTGATGGCGTTGTTTTTCTGGTTGGAATTGCCACACTGTTGGCTATATTTCTGGTCTTTTCTCTGTCCCTTCGTTTGCGTGAAAAAGAGTTTGCGACAGTTTTTAAAATGGGTGGCAACCGACTTACCACGGCTTATTTAATGTCAACTGAGATCATCATCATAGGATTTATTAGTCTGGTCGCCTGCTTCTTGCTACTCATGTTGATTACGCACTACAGCACAGAAATAGTTAGGCTGTTAATTATTCAATAAAGTATTCTGAATGTTTGAATAATATTTTTTTCATGTTAGATTGGTAACTCATTTCATTATAAAATTATGTATTTTTATTCATATTTCAGTATTGGAATTTTAAAAATGATCCGAAGATTTTTTTTAGCATTGTTCTTATTTTGCTTCACACTACCTCTGCTTGCAACAGAAAAACTGAACATTTATAGTGTCAATTATCCACTTCATTACTTTATTCAACAAATTAGTGGCTCTCTGACAAAGCCTGTATTTTCACTACCTGATACTATTGATCCGGCATTTTGGCAACCCACAATATCCGACGTCCAAGCTTTTCAGCAGGCTGATCTTATTCTGATTAATGGTGCATGCTATGCAAAATGGATTGAGACTGTTTCTTTACCTCGTCGCAAAATGATCAATACGTCTAAATCATTTAAAGAAGATTATATCCACGAAAAGAAAAAGGCCACTCATAATCACGGCACAGATGGTGATCATTCCCACAGTGGAATTGCTTTTACAACCTGGCTGGATATGCACCTGGCTAATCAGCAAGCCAGGGCAATCAAGGATGCGTTGGTTAAAAAATTGCCTGAATATACACAGAATTTAGAGAATAATTACACCTCACTCAGTAAAGACTTAATCGAATTGGATAATCACTGGAAAAAATTGTTTAAACGAATACAAGAACAGACCGTCCTGGCATCACACCCTATTTACCAATATCTGGCTCGACGCTATCAGCTCAAAATTCAAAGTATGCAATGGGAGCCTAATACGTATCCTGATGAGCAAGAATGGCGTGCATTGATTAGTTATCTCAACAAGCATCCAATAAATTTCATGTTATGGGAAGATGAACCGTTAAATAAAACTAAAGAACGTTTAAAACAATTAGGCATTACGGTCGTTGTATTTTCTCAGGCAGCTAATAAGCCCGAACAAATTAATTGGTTGGGTGTTATGAAACGTAATACAAAATTACTTGAACAAGCCTTAAATGAGTCTGGCATAGTTAAATAAATTAATAGTCTTAACTGGTAAAGAGTTTTAGCAGTTCTTTTTCTAGATCAATTGATTTTTTTTCCGAATCGCCTGAAAACATAAACGTATTCCAGGTGCCATAAACCACAAACAGGCGCACTCTGGCTTCCAGTTTATTACCTTTATATCCCAATGTTTTAAATATTTTTTTCAGCACATTATATCTAATCTGATAGGCACGTTGAGCCGTTTCACGTGCAATTTCATCCGTTTCTGCCCATGCACGAATCGCCAATTCATAGCGAACAATTTTATTTTCTCTAAGAAGCCGCATGATGGTGAAAATTATTTCTTCTGGGGTTAGCTTTGTTTTATACTCAATAAATTGCTTTAAAACTATCGTATACTCATATTCCCAATATTCCAGCATTTGCTCAAGCAATTGTCTTCTGTCTTTAAAATGCCAGTAAAAACCACTTTTAGCAACACCAAGTAATTTTGCCAATTGCTCAATTTTAACGCCATTTATGCCTTCTTTTTCAAATACTTCAAGAGCCATATCTAACCATTGTGCTTTACTTACACGAGATTTTTTTTCTGTCATAATTTGCCATATAAATATTGTTTAGTCCACATTATAGAAGCTTATGCAGGGCAAGACAAAATATAATGTTTGAGTGACTTTCTTGTCAGCAAAGTTGAGGCAATCATATACTTGATAAAAACTTACATGCTTCAGTATTTCTAATTTTGCTCCATCTACTTTAGAAAAATTATTTGTTTTTACAATCACATATCAGCAGTATGTTACTAATAAACTAAAACTAAAATACGCTCTTGAGCAAGTAACTACTATTGATTTTCTTCTCTTCCTTCTTTTAAGTTTAATAACGTATCAAAATGGCTATATTCAAGATACAAGCCCATATCATCAGTTGGCTATGTTCCAGTTAACTGTTGCTGGAAAATGTTCGATTTACTTGAAGGACTGAAATATAAGGCTATTAACTTTACAGAGTCATCATTGCATCTGTGATAAAAAAAACAAATTAATTCAAAAACTTATAAATGTAACAACAATTCATAGGTATGATCTTTAGGAATTGAAATGAAGCCCCATAGATGATCAAATAGTTGTTTCTGACGCAATTATTATGATATCCAAAGGCTTCAAATGAAAAGTACCACATTATCAAAAAAACTGAAAGCGGTGTTGAGCGAGAAAAAGCTCAATAAACTAGGATTACAAATAGGGTTTGCCAAACGATTAAGGAATATCGTCCCATTTCAATTAATTATCAGCGTGATTGGTGCATTGGGAGATAAAGAAACACGACATTTTTCTGAAATTCATCGTTACTTTAACCAATTGACGAATAAAAATGTTCGTTATAAGCCGTTTCATAATCAGTTGGCCAAGCCAGAGTTTGCCCATTTGATGAGAGATGTCGCAGAGAAAGTGTTTAGCCATTGGGTCAGTACAAAGCTTAATTGTCGGCATGAGGTTTTATCCCGTTTTGATAAAATATTGATACAAGACGGTAGTTCATTTGCAGTCCACGAAAAGCTAAAACATGATTTTCCAGGACGATTTACGACGATTAGCCCAGCCGCCGTTGAATTACATGTGACTTACAATCTGACACAAGGTGCCATAGACAAAAGTGTCCTGACACCTGATAGTTTTTCAGAGCGTGCTGAACTGCCAGAAGCGAAAGAGTTACACAATCAGTTATTGTTAGGAGACCGAGGTTATTATTCTGGGCACTTGTTGAGTGAACTTGATAGCAGTGGTGGTTATTACGTTTTACGAGCGATGCGGTTGTCAACCATACGGGTTCATCATGCCATACGAGAAGATGGTAAGGTGGTTAGTAAAAAAATAAAAACCTTATCAACACTGAGAAATGCTTTACCGAAGAAACAACGGGTTGATATGAGAGTTGAAATTGACTCGAAGATGACTCGACTGATTGCCATTTGGAGTCCAAAAGAAAAACGACATACTTATCTGGTGACTAATCTGAAGACCAATGAGTTTAGTGCCAGAGAAATTAGTCTGCTGTATCGTTTACGCTGGCAGGTTGAATTGTTATTTAAAGAATGTAAATCGCACAATAATTTACAAGGCTTTCAAACAGCCAATCCGACTCTGATGGAAGCACTGGTCTGGGGAAGCTTGATTGCTGTGACATTAAAACGCTTTATATGCAGTAGTATTGAACAATTTTATGCTTTGGAAATGTCAACGCTGACCGTTTCAAAGACAACCGTGTTTTGGTGGTTTGCTCTATTAGAGGCGCTCATCCATAACCGAAGAAAACAAATGAATGATGTGCTTGAGCGAACCTATTTTTTCTTAAAAGAAAATGCCGCAAGAGCACATATTAAGCGAGATAAGTTGAAAGGACTTTATCAATTTGGCGTAGAGCCCAATTTTGAGGTTTAAATTTAATAATTAAACTATTGAATAATAATGATAAATTCCTTAAAGACTTACCTATGAACAACAATTAACTAGAACAGAGCCGCTTTCTTACTTCTAACGTTCGGCTTTAAAAATTGTTGAATTAGTCTTATTGGACGTAGGACAAGTTATATTCGTATGGCTAGTTTAGTTATTTTGATGGATATTTAGGTGATTTTGACGGGTATTATAAAACACCATTGGATTTTGAAAATTGTGCTTAACAATGCGTATAAAATTACTAAACCAATACACAGATTATTTTTTCTGATAGACTTAATTATTAAAATAAGATGTTCAACTTCTTAAAAATAATTGAAATTAAGCTTGTGAACTATAGATTAATACTAAATGGTAAATCAGCCACATTACCACAAGTACGTGAAGCAGTGAAGCAGGTAAGATTATCTGGTTTCTCTATAGAAGTCAGAAGCACTTGGGAACAAGGAGATGCCAGCCTCTTTGCACAGGAAGCCGCACAACAAGGCATAGATCGAGTTATCGCAGCCGGTGGTGACGGTACGCTACATGAAGTGATGAATGGTCTGATGCAAGTCGACCAGGAACAGCGCCCCGAAATGAGTATTGTTCCTTTAGGCACTGCCAATGATTTTGCCCGTTCCTGTAACATTCCTCTGGATACTCAGCTGGCTTTACAATTAGCTGTACAAGGTAAACCCTGTTGTATTGATGTCGGAAAAATGAATGAGGATTATTTTCTTAATATGGCTACTGCTGGTTTTGGTGCAGAAGTCACGGTATCAACTCCAACGGAACTAAAAAAATTATTGGGTGGAGCGGCGTATTCCATCATGGGTTTGTTACTCGCTTTTAATTTTAAACCTTATGAAGGAAATGTCCGATTGCCTAATCATAATTATCCGACTACCGCCGTTGTGGGAGCTATTGGTAATGGCCGTCAGGCTGGGGGTGGTAAAGTACTTGCGCCCAAGGCTTTCCTGGATGATGGTTTACTGGATATGATGATTTTACATGAATTTAGTTCGGTTGATATTCCTCAGGTTGCATTAGAACTGCAAGATTTATCAGAGCAAGGACAATTTATTTCCTATTTCCAAACTCCCTGGGTAGAATTTGAACATCTCCGTTCCATACCAATAAACCTGGATGGGGAAGCTCGTCAGCTCACCCATGCCCGAGTGGAAGTAATACCTGCTGCCTTAAACATTATATTACCCGAAAACTGCCAACTTTTGAAAAACCATCAGACTTAACTTGCGACCCTGAACCAGCATGAATTTATAAGTATAAAGTTTAGTAGAGTTTTAACCTCACTTTTGGAATTTTTTATTTAGACAGGCTGAAATATAAAGTTTGATTTTATGCAAAATGACCGTTAACAATCTGATTGAGACGAGTGGATAAACACCATGGGAATAAAATTCACATCTTTTCAACAGCTGCTTTCCAATTTGTAACGTTCGTCTGTAAAAATTGTCCAACGGCTGCTTAACACCAACACCAACACAAGTAGAAAATATTAATTGTGTTGGTTTGGGCGTAAACCAGCCATTGATGATTTTTTATATCAATCATCAGGTTTCCATATAGCGGTTATTGCCTAACACTTTACTGCATGAATATTGAGGTTATCGACTTGTCAGCTGTTCACCCTTATGAGTCATATCAGTTTTTAATGAAACAGCTTAAAAATACATGCTAACGAATCCAATATAGTATATTTATGCAAAGTAAGATTGTTAAAAAGTAGATTTTTAATTTGTCTTTAGTTCGTTAATGAAGTCTGCTGTTGGGAATAATCAATGTCAGAAAGCTAACGGACTTACTCAGGAAACAAGAAACTGAATCTTACTTTAAATGACCACTTACCTGTACCCATGATATCTTCCTCGTTGTAATATGTTCCACCAATGACATTCACTGTCTGCTTAACGAAATGAACGACCTTGAGCCCCTAAGCGATTGGCAAGAACCGCTCGTCAGTCTTATCATTTATAAAGTCAGGGGTAGATAACTTCGCCAATAACAATAAAATGTAACAGCAGTTCACGTAATAACTTCACTACTAATAATTCCTCTTGTTACCTGTAGGAGCGGCTTGCAGCCGCGAATGGCTTTACCACAAAACCCGTTCGCGGCTGCAAGCCGCTCCTACAATTGTTCCGTTATATACTCAGACCAGACCACAGGATCCTGGCACGTTTCAACGCCGTCTTTAATCGAATATCTGGTGCAGGTGCGGATAGGCCGGCGCATGTTTCACCAGTTTCGGGTCCGGCGTGTACCAGATGGGCGATGACCAGGCACGTTCCTGGATCGTTGCGTCAACGCCCTCGGGCGGATCGATGCCCAGCGCCTTTGCATCATAGGTTGACCAGCGTGGCGTCGGAATCTCCAGCACCCGGACGTAATAGACCGCGTGATGTTCGGGTTTGAAATCCGGATCAGTCCACACCGCGCTCAATTGCGAGTCACCGATATCGTTGGTGTACGTGGCCGCCTTGATATTCACCGTATTGCCCACCGGTGGCACTTTGCCGGTCTTGGGATCGGGCTTGCGATCGTCCGACAAGGCGACGTCATAGATCTTTTCCTGCGGGTAGCCGTTCTGGTACCAGCCCTTGATGATCTGCACCCGGTCCAGGTTGCCGCTATCCGGATCCTTGAGCGCCCAGACGGCAAAGGTCGGCGCCTTGTCCCTGGTCGGCATCCTGGGCAGGTCGCCGCCCATGGGTACCCCGCCCTTGTACGCTTTCGCGACAAAGTCCTTGTTCTTGTCGAGCTTCTTGTCATAACCCCAACTACCGAAGAAACGCAGGCGGATCAGCGGACCTGAGGTGCCGAAAGTTTCCTTGCGCTGCAGAGCATCGAAGATCGCCTCACGGGTGTTCTCCGGCGCCCAGACACCGGTCGCGCCCGGGGTGCCGAAGTTGACGGCCGATTCGCCCGCGGTGGTGCCGGCGCCTGACAGGCGCACCTTGGGCGTCTTGTCCAGATTGCCGTGGACGCCGGTGTAGTTGAACTCCTCGTTGTCGGAAAACCCGGTATGGGCATCGGCGCCGGCGACGATGCCGAACTTGAACGGGTTGACGCCGAGGTATTCCTGGTAGCCGACGCCGTTGATCAAGGCCTCACGCACGTAGCTGTAGTTGACCCGGCCGACCACCGGCGGATTGGTGCCGATCAGGTGGTTGTACTGCTTTTCGAAACCGGCGAACTCGTCATTGGGAGACAGGGCCGGGTGGGTATCCGACTGACCCTTGGTCTGGATGATCTCGGTCGCCAGCTCATTCTCGGCCCGCAGCTTGGCGTAGCGCGCGTTGATGGGCGTGCCGGCGGAGTCTCTGGGCGCATACATGAGGCCGTTACTCAGGTTGCCGTTGTGAGAGATCGAAAAGGTGTCCAGGCCGGCGTCGCGCTGCGTTTGCAGATAGGTCCACAGGTCCTCGGGGCGGTCGGAATCAAAGGCCGAGAACGGGGCTGCCGGTCCTTTGTCGCCGCGGAAGAAGACGTTGCGGTGCAGATTCTGGTTGACCGGGATCGAGGTCCACTCGAACGCGATCAGGGTGGTGAACTTTCCGGGCTCGTAATGATTGTTCGTCACCTCGACGTGTTTCCGCCAGCTCGATTTGAGGATCTCGGCGTCGTTGAATACCGGGTCGGGGTTATTGGTGGTCAGGCCGACGGCGATCTTGGCGAAGGCCTCGTCGCCCTTCTTGGGGTCGCCGGACGTGATCAGCTTGATGATCTCGTTGTCCTTGTGCTTGGTCATCAGCTCGGACTTCGGGTCGGAGAGCTGCGGCAGGACGCCGAAGTACTCGGCGTGGTCGGTCACCGCACACCAGTCGTAGGGGGTCTTTTTCTGCACCATCTCGCCGGTGGTGTTCTTCTTGACCGCCTTGCCCTTACAGAAGTTGTAGGCGTCGTCGGTTGTGTTACGCGTACCCATGGCATAGGCATCCGGGGAGTTCTGCGTGTGCAGATGCTGCTCACCGAAGTACACATTGTTCAGCGGGTTTTTCTTGCCCGCCGAGCGGCCGGGTTCACCAATCGGGTCGGCTGCCAGGGCCCCACTAGCCATCAATGCCGAACAGATGAACGTAACGGCAAGTGCCGATGTTTTATTCCTCATGGTTTTATTCCTCATGGTTTTATTCCTCATTAGTCCAGATCCGCGCGCGGCTGTGCGCGGACCAGGACCATCTCTCTTTTCGCGCCCCTACTTCTTAGGTGACGACGCCGGGCCCCATGTGTGGCCCGTCACTTTTTTCAGCTTGGCCTTGACCAGCAGCTCTTTCTCCGGTGTGTACCAGATCGGTGAAGACCAGGCGCGTTCCTGGATGGTGGCCGGGACATCGGTTAGTAATGGCAGATTGTTTCGCGCCGCGTCATAGGTTGTCCAGCGCGGTGTTGGAATCTCCAGTACCCTGACGTAATAGGCGGCTCTTTTCATGAGATCAAAGTCCGGGTCGGTCCACATCGCGCTTAGCTGGGTGTCGCCGATGTCATTGGTATAGGTCGCCTTCTTGACGTTCACCGTGTTACCCACCGGCGGCAGCTTACCCGTCTTGGTATCAGGCTTACGGTTATCAGACCAGGCAACGTCGTAGACCTTCTCGCCTGGCAGGCCCCACTTGTTGACAAAGGTCTTGATGATCTGCACCCGGTCAAGATTGCCGCTCTCCGGATCTTTAACGGCCCAGACGGCGAAGGTTGGTGCCTTGGCCTTGCCGGGTTTCTTCGGCAGGTCCTGCCCCATCGGTACACCGTCATTGTAAGCCTTTTTCACGAAGTCCTTGTCCTTGACCAGGTTCTTCGAGTAACCCCAGCCACCAAAGAAACGCACGCGCATCAGCGGACCGGAAGTGCCGAAGGTTTCCTTGCCCTTCATCGCGTCGAAGATGGCGGCGCGGGTGTTCTCCTCCGCCCAGACTGCGGTGACGCCTGCTGAACCCATAACGCCGTTGGTGGCACCGGATGCGTTCGGTGTCGGATCGAGTCTTTTTTTGGCCGTATCGTCCAGGACTCCGTGGGAGCCATGAAAGTTGAACTCTTCATTGTTGGAATACCCGGAGTGGGCATCCGCACCTGAGGCAACGCCGTATTTGAACGGGTTGGTTCCCAACTTGTCCTCCAGCGCCATACCATTGGACAATGCCTGTCGGAAGTAACCGTATTTCATCTGGCCGGTCTGGCCCACATTGATCATGTTTTGCTGAATCTCGAAGTCGGCAAATTCATCATTGGGGGAGAACAACGGATGGGTATCCGAACTGCCCTTGGTCTGAATGATTTCGGTCAGCGGTTCATTGGCCTGTTGCCGGGCCGCATAACGCGCGTCCATGGGGCCGCCGAGAAACTTATTGGGTGAAAACATCCAGCCGTCGGAGAGGTTGCCGTTGTGGGGGATGGCGAAGCACTCAGTCCCCTGATTGCGTTGGATTTCCAGGAAGGTCCAGAGGTCCTCGGGGTAGATGGAATCAAATGCGGTAAAGGGCACGACAGGTCCTTTGTCATCCCTGAAAAACACATTCCTGTGCATGTTGCGGCCGTTAGGAATCGAAGTCCACTCATAGGCGAGAAGGGTGGTGAACTCACCCGGCTTGTTGTACTTGTTGGCTGTATCAACGTATCTTTTCCAGTTGCCCGACTGAAGTTTTGGGGACACAAACTCTTTCATGGGCTTGCCGTGTACCAGAGACCCGAGGATCTGGTTGATGGCTGAATCAGGATCATGGGGATCGGCGTTCTTGTCCTGCAGTTTCTTTGCAAGCTCCGTCTTGGAAAGCGGATCTTTCGGATCGATTAGCGACGGCATGATCCCGAAATATTCCGCATGGTCGGTGATCGCCACAAAATCATAAGGAGTGCTTTTTTTAATTGGCGCGCCCGAAGTCGAAAGTTTAACCTCCTTGCCCTGGGCCCATTGATAAGCTTCATCCCAGGATTGACGGACCCCGAGAACGAATGCGTCCGGAGAGTTCTTGGTATGCAGGTGCTGCTCACCGAAATAGACGTTCTTCAGCGGGTTCTTCTGACTGACCGAACGGCCAGGTTCACCAATAGCATCAGCCGCTTGAAGATACATCGGTTGCACACATAATGCAGAAACCACAGCCGCTTTCAATAATCCGTAGCGCCACTTATATAAACTATTATTCATTTTCTTCCCCTTTTCGATTCTCGATTTAAATACAGGCCACTCAAACTGTAAATAAACCTATTTATCCGAATTAATTAACCAGATGATAACTTGATTCAGTCTCTTTATTTCTCAACATAAGCAACTTCAGATTGCAGCGGGCAAAAACGATATAACCCGTTCTATGGTCCAAAAGGCCGCAATACTGCCAATACTATAAGGTAATACACGCCAGACACCTTGCGGCACGCTTATGGGTAAACGTTTAAACAGCGCAATCAGACTAAGCACCACGGCAATAAACAACAACTGCCCGGTTTCCACACCGACATTGAACATCAACAGCGCCAGCGGTACTTCGTGCTGTGGTACGCCGATTTCAGACAATGCACCGGCAAAACCCAGGCCGTGAAACAGACCAAAAATAAACGCGATCACCCAGGGATAGCGTTCGGTGATCCCGATAACACCATTACGTTGATGCACGATCTCCGCAGCGAGAAACAGAATGCTTAATGCGATAATAGCTTCGGTCGGTGCCGCCGGCACATGCACCATACCCAGCGTTGCCAGTGCCAATGTGATACTGTGTGCAACCGTAAAAGCAGTCACCGCTTTTAACAAAGGTGCAAAACCAATGACAATCAATAATAGTGCCAGCACAAACAACAGGTGATCCACCCCTTCCAGGATATGAATCGTACCCATAAGCCAGTAGTCACCGGCAACCTTTAATTTTGATGCCTGAATCGGGATAGTGAATTCAGGCGAAGCGGGTCTCAGGATTGCAGAATGCTGGGTGCCGTCCTGTAATTGAACAAGCAATAGCACATCGGTCTGCACGGCGCTCAGCCCTTCAATGACAATGCGCTGGCCAGTCAGCGATGACGCATTATTTTTGTATGTCGCAGATTCAATCAGAGCACCTGGCGTAGTCTGTACGGTAGGCGAACCCAGTAATTCCAGACTTTGTGGCAGTTGCGGCATAATGGCCAGCGCCTTGTCGCCACGCATGGGAACTTTCCAGGTGACAGCAAACAGGCCGGTATTCTGCTCTTTTATATCCAGCAGCGCGGGACGAATTTCATCGGCGTTGGCGGGTAATACCGTATACAACCCAAGCAGAAAAATCATAGCTCTTAGTAACCATTGAATAGCAGAGATGTCCCTCATTTTTCAGGCTCCTGCACGGCGACGACCGTATTATTCTGTTCCCGCTTTTCAATGATAATGGTATAGCTGTCACGCAAATTGGTGTAGAATTTCTCATTAAGCTCTTCGCCTTTTTCCATTTTCCAATCCTGCGTCACGCGTTCGCGCAGTTCGGCAAAGACCGGCGCCGCTGGTTCACTGATATGACTCACGTAGACAAGATGTACACCATAACCGGATAGCACGGGCCCATGCCATTGCCCAGGTGACAGCTCAAGTAGTGACTGGGTAAAGCCGCTGCCAAAGCTTTTCTGAATTTCAATCGCCTCCTTTTCAGGGTAGTAGTTCTGCAACATAAAGTCATCGCCCAAAGCACCGGCATTGTCGATCGCATCACCTTGCGCAATCAATCTCATCTTGATTGTTTTAGCGTCATCCAGTGTCGTGTCACCACGTTTATCCGGATCAAAATACACCTGGGTAAAGGTATAACGTTTTGCTTTCTGATAGAGCTTCTGGTGCTGCTCGAAATAGGTCTGCAATTCGGCGTCGGTGGGTGGCGTCAGTGCCACCAGATCTTTGGCGAGAAACTCCAGTTTTTGTGCCAGTCGGCGGCGTATGATCTGGTCATGTTTGTTCAGCCCCATGGTCAGGGCTTCGCGATACAACACCGTTTCACGGATGTACTGCTGAATCAGGCCATCGAGTTCCTTATCCGTCGGCGGCCGGTTCCAGCGTTTTTGCCAGGAGGTTTGCATCCATTCGAGTTCACCCGTAGTCACGGTAATGGTTTTGTCCGTTGCCTCTGGTTCCACTTCGGCGAACACGCCATATAACAGGTAAATTGCTGCACCGATTAATATAAAATGCAGCAATGGTTCACGTAAAAACTTCATTTCTGATAAATCCTCCTGGTTTCAATTCGCTCGTTATTGCGAGTGAATTGAAAAATCATGCCTAAATTAGTTTACATTCCCAACAGTCTAACTGGCTGATATCATATGCCAATTAAAACTCCCAGCCAAACCCCAGGAAGGGGCCTTTAACATCCACATCGACTTCCATCGTTCCGTCATCATAGTCAATATGAAGGTATCGGTAACCGGCAATAAATTTGGATGAGACATCACCCATCTTGAAGCGATAGACGAAATTACCGAGAATGTCATAAATTTCATCCACATCATCCACGTCCCAGCCACCTTGACCGTAACTCAAGTTCAAATACCAGTTTTTCGAGAGGTTCCAACGGGAGCCTAAACCAACCATCGGTGTGTTAAATTCAAGCGTTCCATCGACATCCACGCCATCAAATGGGGGCGCTGCAGAAACTTTCGTTTCCCAGTCATCGTGAAAGTAAAAAGCCCCTACCCAGGGGATCAGGGTAACATCGGCAGAATCAGGTTTGTCGCCCAGTTTTATTGGGTCAAGCTTGTAACCGGCGCCGTACTTGACTGCCCAAACCTCTTCCTCAAAAGTAAATTTTCGACGTTGTTTGGATTCTTTTCCTATAAAGTGATCATTATATTCCCCTTTGTAATAGACATTGTTTAAGAATAAAACGAGCGGTCCTTTGTGTGCCTCCAGTTCGAACATAGCCGTAGCATCCATGGATTCCAGAATAGTATCCAGATCTTCAGGAACGTCTGCAAGTACCTTGTCATTACGCGTGATGGTCGCTGGCGCCTCAGGAAGCCAGCCATACAGGTTAACATGGAATTTCCAGGGAGAGTCCAGAATGCCTTCCTCCTGTGCTATTGCCGGAGTTATCAGTGTAAAAACGAGAGTCAATACAAACAGCAGTGGCTGAAAAAGTAATTTTGTAGTTTTTATCGTGGTCATAATTTTCATCATTATAGAATCGATACCTGTTACGTTACAGCTGGATTTTTAATTAACCTGTTACTTATAACGCTACCAGTCAGGTTTTCTCATGCTTTCACTGGCTTCATTCGGAGCAGGAATATTTTCCACTGCTTGTTTATCAAGCAGTCCGCCCCAGTTAGTCCGTTCGCGCATAATTTTTTTGGTTTTGTCTGAAACAAATTCCTGACCTTCTCGAATCTGCCAACCACCCCCTAAGGCTCGATACATGGCAACCAGATTTTGGGCGATAGAACCTCTGGTATCCGTTAATTGATCCTGTTGTGCTAAGAGAGAACGTTGGGTATCCAGAACAGTGGTGTAGTCTGTCGCACCATCACGATATTGAACAATAGAAATATCGACTGAACTACGAGCCGCTTTGACAGCATTTTTTAGGTAACCGGCTTGCAATTGTGTTTGCAAAAAACCGACCATGGCATCTTCAACTTCCTGACCAGCACTTAACACAGTTTTCTGGTAATTGCTTAATAGCTGTTCCAGGCGTGCATCCTGAACCCGGATATTATTTTTTATTCGACCAAAATTAAGTACATTCCAGCTTAAAGCAGGGCCTACCTGGTAGAACAATGACTGAGAATCACCCAGATCACTAAAACTGACACGACCGTTTCGAGACGTATCCGTCCGCTCACCGGTACTCAAACCAATAGTGCCTATCAATGAAATTGAGGGATACAGATCCGCCTCAGCTACCCCAATTAATGAGCTTTGCGACCACGCCTGCATTTCCGCAAGACGCACATCCGGTCTGCGACGAAGCAGATCGGCAGGGATCCCAACAGCGACTTCAGTTGGCACAACAGGAATTGTGCCCGGTTTGGCGTTATTTTCATAAATCAGATTATCAGCTTCAACCGATGTAATACCTAATAAGGTTGCCAGCGCATTAATCGCTTGACGACGTCCCGCGTCATAACCTGGAATAATAGCCTGTGTTGATCCGAGCAGGGTTAGAGCCTGATTGACATCCAGTAGAGTCGTTGCACCATTTTTATAACGCACCTGACTGATATTTAAGCCTCTTTTCTGGATTTTAATATTTGTTTTTGCAGAGGCAATTCGTTCTTCAAAAGTACGTATCGTAATATAAGTACTGGCAACCTGTGCCATAATACTGACCAACACTTGATCATAGCTGGCAACTGATGCCAATAAAGCGGCATCTGCTGATTCAATGCCACGAGCTATACGCCCCCAAAAGTCAATTTCCCACGCAGAGGTCAAACCAACATTGTAGTTTGTAAAGTCCAGATCACCCGCTGCAGTATTGGCATCGTTACGACTACCTCCAATGATGCTGGCATTTGCACTTGCCTGTTGATAAGGATATAGAGAGCCGACGGCAATACCCATTTGCGCTCTGGATTCGAGAATACGCAAACCAGCCGTTTTAATGTCCAGGTTCTGTTTATAGGCCATTGCAATTAATCGATCAAGCACGGGATCATTAAATGTCTTCCACCAGCGACCATCTGTAGAGGGCTTCTCTGGCTTAAAATGTGGATTTTTAACATCACTCCACTCTTGTTGCTGCTGTAAATGTGTGTCAGGTTTAATAAAATCAGGCCCTAATTTTGTACAGCCAACTGAAAAAAGAACCAATAATAATAGGCTACAAATTCGTAAACCGGGTTTAGAGGCTGGTAGTTGCAATAGGTGATTCAACATTGTTTCTCTCAGAAGTTAAAATATCTAATATAGGTTCAAGCATAGTCTTTATATCGGTAAATTATAAAGCCAACTCTTCATTCTCAGTGCAATTTTAGAGATCAAATGAAAGGGTTTGCCAGCCTTGGTGTAGATGGCAGTCGTACCAGCGCCCCCTAAAGGTAACTCTCGTGCAAATGCCTTGTCTTCCAGGTTGATTCTAACGGCAAGAAATCCTTTAGAACCCAGCGTTGCTGCGACTGGAATAACGCCTTCCGATGTCAATTGACCTTCGCCAGTAAATTCAAGAATCGCATCAACCGTTCCCAGGGCAATATGATTTGGGTGACTCTTAAAGGCAATTTCCACCGCATCACCAGACTCGATATTTTTTAAAAGATTCTGGCGAAAAACAGCCACTATGGTGGTCTTACTCAAATCTTGAAAAGTTGCCTGTGCACTGGTAATAACCGTCGTGGTCATGGTGCCTTCAGCCGCCTGCCAGTTGGCAATATGGCCATCAGCGGGGGCTTTAATTTGAGTTCTTTCAAGTTCAAGTTGTGCCGTACTCAGCTCAGCTTCTTTAGCCTGGAGCGCATTTTGGGCACTGATAAGCGCATATTCCGCACTGGCTTGTGACGCAACGGCGATGTCGACAGTGGCCTGCGCAGAGTCATAGGAAAGACGCTCAATCTCGACTTTCAGCTTAGAGACCGCTGAGGGATCATCAGAGCGTATTCCTGCAACAATATCATAATCTACCTTGGCAGCACTCGAACTAGCCCTGGCCTGTTCTACCTTATACGTAGCGGTTGTCACCGCCGCTTCAAGTGCCTGAATATTCAGTCTGGCTTCAGAAAGTCCAGCCGTTTTTTGATCCACTGTGTTTTGAAAAGGGGTTGTCTCAACCTCATACAATAAATCACCTTTTTTAACGCGTTGATCTCTTTTTACATGGATTTTTTTAATGACTTCCTTGGTATTTTGGCTGGCAACCAATGGTATCACGGCCCGAGTAACGGTCATTTTTTGGGTCATGGGTGCTGAGAACTTCCAGCCAATGATAATTCCCCCCAGCACAAAGACACCAATAACGACTGCAGTCGAAACGGACATGGCATTCACCCTGAGTTTCACGACCTTGAATGCCGCATAGACGCACCCAAGATAGCAAAGAGTGATGAGCATGATCATATTTTGTTCCCTCCAAAATTTAAATGCATCACGTCATTCTGTCCGGTTTGCATTGGAAATCATTGAAAACTATACCGGCAGATAATACAGCCAGCCTTTGATGCGTAGAGCAATTTTACTTATCAAGTGAAACGGTTGACCAAATCCGGTGTAAATTGCGGTGGTACCATCAGCACCTAATGGCAGTTGTTTGGCCAGTTCTTGATCATCCAGGTTTATCCGTACCGCAAGAAATCCTTTAGAGCCGACAGTGGCTACAACTGGTACTTTCTGACCCGCGACAAATTGTCCTTCGCCAGTGTAGTTAATCACTGAGTCTACTTTTCCTGAAGCAATCATCCCCGGTTTACGCCTGAAGGCAATTTCTACGGTATCGCCAGGAGAAACATTTCTGAGCAGATTTTGCGGATAGATTGCCAGTATTGCTGTGTCGGATAAATCCATAAGTGTGCCAACAGTGGTAAATTGCCAACGGGCGACGGGGGTTTGTTCACGTACTTGAAAATTAATCACCCGTCCATCAACCGATGATTTGTAAATGGTCTGGGATAAATTGTATTCCGCTGTCTTCAAGGTTGCTTGTGCGACTTCCACCGCTTGTCTGGCGGCCAGAAGTTGTGCTTGCGCTTGTTTTAATGAAGCGTTTGATGCCTGATAATTTGCCTGGGCGGCCTGGTAGGATGCTTGTGCTTCTTCAAGTCTAAGCTTTGAAACAGCACCCGCGAATGAACGTTTCAGTTTTTTGGCCGTTTCAATTTCTGCATTAGCAATCCCCATATCAGCCTCTGCTTTTCTTACAGAAGCGGAAGCGCTTGCGACGGAAAATTCAAGTTTCAGCACATTTGATTCAGATGATTTTAATGACGAGCTGGCCTGATCAACCGCATTCTGAAAGCGCTTAGTTGACATTTCAAATAATGGTTGTCCTTTCTCAACCAACTGATTGGACTCTACATGCACTTTAGTCACAAACTCTCTTACATTGGGAACGATCCTCAACACCACACGCCGTAAAGTCATCTGATCAGTCATTGGTGAAGCCTGTTTCCAGAGTGTGACTATACTGCCAAGTAAAAGTACACCAATCAACACAGACACCGCAATTGAAGTAGTATTCACTTTAATTTTAATAATACGAAAAGCAGCAAAGACGCAGCCCAGATAAGCCAGTGTCATTAATAGAATCATAACTAATCTCCTATGGGCTGAGATTGTAACTTCATGTTATGTTCTTCTAATGCCTTAAGACGTTGTTTAAGCGCTTCTATCTCGGTATTATCCGAATCAGCAGTAGGAGGCGCTAAAAGCTGACTGCTTTGTCTACCTGGTCCCGTCATAAACGCCCAGATAAAGGCAAGTGGCCAAAAAATTCCCGTCGCCAACCCAATCCAGCTGGCCGCATTGACTGCATCGGGAAACGGATGTCCCCGTTTTTTTGCAATTTTACCTGGCAGACTGCCCAATGCCACAATCGCCGCTGTAATGGCAATAATGAGCAAAAAAATGACCACCAGGGCTGCAAAATCAAGTGCATTCATTTCAGTTTCCTCTTGCTTTAATTTCATCTCAAACAGAACTTTTTACTTTGAGCTCATCAAATCCTTCAGGAAGACGGTCTGCTAAATTCGCTTTAGCAAATAATAATAAAACCGAAACAATAGTTCTAGCACGCTTTCCCGAGGAAGATAATAAATCAGGGAAAATCACTAAAAATAAATTTTTTCATTAAAGGAATAAAATCAGTTGATAGGTAATATTCTAATACTAAATTAAAAAAATTATACGGTCATATTGTGCCATTATTTTTTAAAACTTAGTTTCTTCCAGAATAAAACTGTTCACCAAAAGCAGAAAAAAAGAATGATATCGAATGCAGCAGGATGCACATTCTATTTTACATGTAATTTTCGATACAGGTTTGGGGATACGCCGGAATATTGATGAAAAGCCCGTGCAAAATTCGATGAATCTTTAAAGCCAAGAGTATTACCTATTTTGCATATTGTTAAATTCGTATTAAGTAACATTTCTTTGGCAGACTTGTAACGCGCATGAGCAAGTATTTTTGAAAAACTGCTACCCTCTTTATTCAGGTTGCGCTGCAAAGTGCGTTTACTCATATTACACAGCTCAGCAAGGAAATTTATATCCAGTTTATTTTCCTGAATATAGCTCAGCAAGAGTTGTTCAAGTAAACCAGAAAAATTGTCATGAAAGGGTAGATAATATTCAGATTGAGACGTTTGTAGTTCTTTATCGATGTTCAAAGGCGGTAAACTGAGCAGTTTGTTTTCCAGAGTAATATAGGAAAATTTTTGTGATGGCTTTATAACCGAATCTGGAAACATTTCTCGAATATAAGGATCAGGCCTGTTATCTGTCATCACTCCAATTTCGCTCGGCTGCCAATGTGTTCCTGTATAAGCACGCACCAAACTAAGCATCGTCATCAGACCAAACCATCCAATGTGTTCAACAGCAGGGTTGTTCGCTGCACAGCTTGGTTTATGATAATAATAGCTGTGGTTTGGCCGATGATAGATACCTATATGGCAGTTTGTCACTGTTCTGTTGGAAACTGCACTGGATTCAAGAATACCCTGGTAAAGTGATGGAGACTGCTTAATAAGACGCTCGAACTTTGGATCAAGGCTGTTAGAACCAAACTGTTGCCCCACGCGAAAGCCAAGATCGTTGATTCCTTCATTATGTGATGTGTTGACAAGAAATAACCAGAATTTGTGTGAAGGAATATAGTTATTCACATTTTCGAGCGCATAATACGGCAGATTAACACGTTTAAACTCATGTTCAATGGGAGTACCAACTTCAGCCAGAAATTGAGTAAAAGAGCGTACGATGGATATCCGATGAACTGGAACCGACTTCATTTTTCTTTATTCCTTGTAATCATAGCGGATTTCATCCGGCTTTATCAGAATTTGCAATTCATATTCTCTCCGTTTAATTTTTCCAGGAGGGCAGTGTAATGTCTTATTTTTCAGTTACTGTCACCATAGATGAAGGATAGGAAATTCAATGGTGTTTTTCAATGTATAACGCCTGGCTATAAATACAGAAACTACAGGTGTTCCCCTGTATGTTAAACATTATTTTAACATGGCTAATGTTACAATTTAATGAAATAGCAGCAGATACCTGGATATCGGTTTTGAAATGCTGGTTCAGCTAGTTTGTCTACAATTGTGGACAATACAGAGATCAGCACATAATTGTGTCTATCTTTCAGGAAACCAATATCGGGAGTCGTGATTTTAACATCCAAAAGGATAGGAAATTCAATGGTGTTTTTCAATGTATAAATCGAGAATTATGATTTATTTGATGTTTTGAATTTGGTGCTGTGTGGTAGAAAATTCAGAAAAATGATTCAAAAATCCGAAACACCCGATTTTGACTGAATTTGCCCGGTGTTTAGACAAGAAGACTCCTACTCGCAAATTTTTAATTTTGAAGCATAGTCAGAAAATTGTTGTTTGTTCTCACCAGGAAACACCTTGATTGAACTCATATTCGGGAACAGACTGCCCATTCTCATCAGCAGGCTCATCCTGGTCATAATCATCCCAGCCCGGTGGACCTCGTGCTGGTGATAATGCCGGTGGTTCGGTCATTTCTCCTACCGATTCCAGAATCTTGTTAATAACTGTTTTGTCCTGAATGACAGCGATGATTTGCATTTCTGTACCGCACTTAGGGCATAACAGAGGAAACAGGTTATAAATCCGAGCCAGAAGCATAGCCCACAAATATCGATTCGGTGGGCGCTTTGGTCTTACTTCCTGCTCCTGCTCTATTGTTTCTTCCTCTTTGTGCTCTGAGATTTGCACTTCGATAGAACCATGAGCCAGCGACAATCCGGCCATTGCTGTGACAGAAGCTCGAAAAAGTGAATTAGGTTCCAATACTCCATAATATCGATGACGGTGAATGCGTGGCCGAGGAACCAGTGCCGCCAGCTTGTCAGCCCAATTAGTCATGCGTACATCAACGATTTATCGTATAATTTTTAATTATCATTAGATACCTTTTACCCAGTTAATCAAATCGATCGAAAGTAGGATGCAAACTCAACAAGGAATGTGTAACCTTGATGATATGTGACAAGTCGCGGCACATTCATTATTTTTGCAGCAAAGGGCCCCTTTAGTTCCTGACTACTTATGTGATGCTTTGGTATGCTGGATTGCAAGTTCATGGCTGGGCGCTTAACAGAAAGAGGATAAATTAATGGATCTCCAATCAATTCTTATCGCTGTCATTGTTATTCTCGCGGCAACGGCAGCTTGCGTCATCCTTTTCGCGCGCCTTGGTTTTGGAGCGATACTGGGTTTCATCGTTGCAGGAATCATCATCGGCCCTCATACACCGGGACCTGTTCCTGTCCAAGCGGTTGAAGAGTTGCAGAGTGTCGCAGAACTCGGTGTAGTGCTGTTTCTGTTCACTGTTGGTCTGGAAATGCAGCCCAAGAAGGTCTGGGCCATGCGCCGCTTGATTTTCGGAATAGGATCAGGCCAAATACTGATTACTGCCGCCCTGTTGGCTACATATTTGGTCATTTTTGTCCATTTACCCTGGGAAACTGCCATCATGCTCGGCTTAACCCTTGGCATGTCTTCCACGGCCATCGTTATGGCGACTCTGGAAGAACGCGGTGCGCTGGCCACTGAGCATGGCCGCACTACGTTTGCCGTTCTCATGGCTCAGGATCTTTCGATTGTTCCGGTCATGGCGTTGCTCCCTATCCTAGCTCACCAGAGAGCACTGACGCCGATGGTTCCCCTATGGGAGAAGATCACCCTTGTGCTGGCAGTAATAGCTGGTATCTTCATTGTCGGGCGCTACCTGTTACCGGCCGTGCTCGGATATTTAGCAAATCAACGTCAAATGGACGCCTTCGGGGTTATTATCTTTCTTTCGGTTATCACCGCCGCCTGGGCGATTGATTATGTTGGCATTTCCATGACGCTGGGTGCCTTTCTTCTTGGAATGCTTCTTTCGGGTTCTGATTTTCGGTATCAGATCGAAGCGAACGTAGCCCCGTTCAAGCAGACCTTAATGGGACTATTTTTTATTGCAGTGGGTATGTCTATAGACGTGGGCGCTCTGCTGAGTGACTGGTCGACACTACTTGTCCATTTGTCAGTCGTACTGACCCTGAAAGTTGCAGTATTGGTTGGGCTCATCCTCGCATTCGGTATCGGTCGATCGGTTGCAATCCGCACTGGATTTTATTTATCCCAGGTGGGCGAGTTCGCTTTTGTTCTTTTGGGAGCAGCGACTGTAGCTGGCCTAATTAGCCCCGAGGGACATACCCTCGCCATGCTAGTGGTTGCCGTCAGTATGATTATGACCCCATTGATGGTAAAAGTGGGGGATCGCCTGGCTAATCGCCTCCAGCATGTAGGAGCGAGTGAAAAAGATAAACCGGATGTCGCCCTAGACAAGCATGTGATCATCATCGGCTATGGTGAAGTAGGCCAGCTCATAGACCTGATGTTGGAAAAGGCCAAAATACCACATGTGGCCTTTGATATGGATCTCAGGAATGTAATTAAGGGCAGGCGACTTAGCCGAAATGTCCACTTTGGCGACATGTACAACTCGACCACTCAAGCAGCCGCCAAAACTGCCAAGGCCGCCGCTGCCTATTTGACATCAGAAGATATAGACCATAGCAAGGCTTTGGCTGTCACCCTGCATCGCCTCTATCCGCACCTGAACATTTACGTGCGAGTGGAGACACTCTGGGAACAGGCTGAATTAGTTGCAAAAGGCATAAAGAACGCGAGAACAGGTTACATTGAGAGCACGCTGGTTTGTGGGAGTAAACTTTTGAAAGATCTCGGTGTGTCCGAGGACGAGGCGAGTGAACTGGTCAAAGAAATCCAGCACGACGACTATGCGCTGATCCATGCTGGCTATGCGGAAGTCGAGAAACAGCAAAAGAAATAAATGGGCAAAGGATAGGCAATTCAATGGTGTTTTTCAATCTATAAATCGAAAATTGTGATATTTTTACTATTTAGATTTTGGTGAATGGAGGCAGAAAATTCAGAAAAAGTGATCAAAAACCTCATTCTGCTCTATTTTGTCTGAAGTGGCACAATTTTTGGACAAGAAAGCGCCTACTTACAAATTTTTAATTTTGAAGCATAGTCAGAAAATTGTTGTGTTATTAGTTCTCACCAGGAAACACCTTGATTGAACTCGTATTCGGGAATTGACTGTTCATTCTCATCAGCAGGCTCATCCTGGTTATAATCATCCCAACTCGGTGGTCCTCTTGCTGGTGATACCCCAAGGGCACTTCCGATGGGGCGTAATAAAGGTGGTTGTGTTGCTTCTCCAACAGATACCAAAACCTTATTGATAACTGGTTTGTCCTGAATGACAGCAATGACACACATTTCAGCGCCACACTCAGGACATAATAGTGGAAACAGGTTATAAATTCTGGCAAGAAGCATCGCCCAAAAGTATCGATTGGGTGATCGCTTTGGTTTATTTTCTGGTTCTTGCACCACAGGTTTATCATTGTTGTTTTTAGTCTGTATTTTAATAGCACCCTGAGCAACTGACTGCCCAGCCATTGCTGTAACAGAAGCGCGGAAAGGTGAATTAGGCGCCAGTACACCGTAATATCGATGACGATGAATGCGCGGAGGAGGAACCAGTGCTGCCAGCTTATCAATCAGTTCCAGTGAAGTGAGTTTGAGTTGTGTCTGACCATTGGCTAATGGTTTGCCAAATTGATATATCAGCGTACCATCGGGTTGTTGCTTTAATCGTTCCAGTGCAAAGGGTGGACGGGCACAATAACGTAACAGACGTTCCAGACCTTCACGGTCATTTTCATGAATACGTGCTGCACCATTAACCGAAAAGCCACCACCACCATTCCAGGTTTGCATATTTTCTACATCGTGATCTTCCAGTAGGCCGCTTCGTTTGAAGCTTTTGAGTACTCGCTGGCGAACACGTCCCTGCACGGCCTGAATATCTTTTTCGGTCAGGGTCGATAGCTTATGAAATGTTATCTGGCTGTCAGATCCTTTTGCAAACACACCTTCAATAATCACGCAGTGAAAATGTACATGTGCATTGAGTGATGAACCGAAACGGTGTATGAAACTGATACCCCCAATTTTTACACGATTTTCTGAGTCCGTCTGAAAATGTCGAATAAGCTGTTTTCTGATCTCATCCAAAAATATTCGCAGAACTTTACTCGTGATTTTTGGGTTGTGGTACAAAAAATAGCGCAATCGTTTGGGCAGTGACAATACCCATTGACGGACAGGTACCCTGGGAAAAACATGATCGACCTGATGTGCTGCTGTTTCGACCATACGCCGGGCATTACAGGATGGGCAAATACCATGTCCCTCGCCTAAAGCGCCTACTTTTGGTGCAAGAAAAGGCTACCAGAAATTCATGACCACAGGTACAACGTGCACGGGCAAACCCATGGCACAACAAACCACATTCGAGATATTTCCGGAAATCTTTTTCTACATGCGAAGGAACATAGCCACCCTCTTCATGTGTTTGTGTGATCCAGGTTTCCAGATATTCCTGAAACACCTGATAAAGTACGGTATTTTTGGGGTGCCTTGGTTGATAAACCCCGGGAAGTAAGTGATGACATGCCTTGTCTTTGTTTTCATCCATCCACCCAGAATAAGAAATATCAACATTTGGTTATAGAGGTTAAAACATGATGTTTATGTAGGATATTGATGTCTGGATGTGTAGGAAATTGCAGATAAATCAGATGTTGCTAACGAATCATTGCAGCAGACAAGCCGCTGAATTCCATGTTATCAAATTGCAACATAATCCCACCAGAATTAATCTATACAAGTTTGTAAAGATTTCTTCATGTTAACCTTAATATTGATCGAAACAGTCTGAAACAACAAGTTTTATTTTAGCCCATATGTCCGCTTTCAATCTTACTGAGTCAACTGGATAAATCGCTAAAGAATCATATTCACCACTTTTAACCTGCCGTTTTCAATGATGTTACGTTAGTCAGTAAAAATTACCCTATGGGTGCTATACACCAGAAGCGACTGGAGTAAAAAATATCTCAACGGCTGCTTAACACTTTCTCGATATTCATATTTTTATTTTATGACCACAAAGCCCCAATTGGAACAGCAAAAAGAGTGTCACCAAAAGAGCTGGTACGATCACCATCATAGAGTAAAACTCCCATTTTAAATCGTTCTCCCGCAATGCTTTTGAATCGTTTAAGTCCATTAAAATCTTTACTGCTGAGTGATGCAGAAGCTTTTACCTCAATTGCGAAACAATCCCCAATGGCATTTTCGATAATAATGTCCACTTCATTTTTATCTTTATCTCTGTAATGATAAAAAGACAAAGGCTCATCTTGCCAAACGGACTGTTTACGTAGCTCATTGTAAACAAAGGATTCCAGTAATAAGCCAAAATCTTCAGGCTGCTTTACTAATTTGTCACGATTTAATCCCCGGATGGCACACATCATACCGGCATCAATTAAATGCATTTTTGGGGTTTTGATTAGCCGTTTATATTCATTACTATGCCAGGCAGGTAATTGTTCAACTAAAAAAAGTTGTTCCAGTAATCCCATATATTTTTTGATGGTCAGACGGTCAAGACTTAATTTATTACCCAAATCACTCATATTAATAAGCTTACCAGCATAAAAAGCCGTGAGTTTGAGTAGTTTGGTCATGACTTCAGGGTGATCTATCCGCGTCAGATCCTTTATGTCACGTTGGATCAGGGTATTAATGTATTGCTGATACCAGACCGTACTTCGTTTTTCACTGGCTCGTTGTAAAGGCTCGGGGAAACAACCTTTAATCATCCGAGATAACAAGTGATCACGTACACGAATATCTTTTGTAGATAGTTCTTCCTGAGCCAGTAATTTGTTTAAAAAAGTGGGTTTAGTATTATTGATTTCACATTCTGATAAGGTCGGTAAACGGATTGATTCCATACGTCCGGCCAGAGAATCCGATAATTTGGGCAACAAAAGTGCATTGGCAGAGCCAGTCAGTAAAAAGCGTCCTGGTTTACGATTTTCATCCACACTTTGTTTGATGGATACAAAAAGTTCAGGCAACCGCTGGACTTCATCCAGAGCAATCCGTTTATCAGGCAAATGGCGAATAAAGCCAACCGGATCGGCCTTGGCTATTTCAAGTTGTGCCTGATCATCAAGGGTAATATATTCCCAGTCTTCGGGCTTATTATCCTGGATAAGAGAATGAATAAGCGTTGTTTTGCCTGTTTGTCTTGGTCCCATGATAAAGACTACAGGAGTATCGGCCAGGGCTTCTCTTACATTGCTAGAGGAAAAACGAGTATACATTTTTATTCACATTCTTTAATATTAAAAGACTCATACAATTATTATTATACCACCGTCTATTTGTTATTCAAGTGTCATTTATTTGTTAAATTAATCTATAATTATTACTGGCAACATAGATAAAACAAGCAAACTGATCTACGCTGAACAGATAAAAAGCAGTCGCTCAAAGTAATCCTTATTATGATTGTCCATAAAAAATAATCCATATGACAAAACTTGCAATATTAACTCCAAAAGAACAAAGAGGTTTTGATTTACCACCTAAGTTTAAGAAAGCTGATCGTTCAAAATACTTCTCTGTTTCACCCAAAATCAAGCAGTTAGCATTTAATAAGCTCAGAAAATCCGTCAACCGTGTCGGTTTTATACTGCAACTTGGTTATTTTCGTGCTTCCGGTAAGTTTTTCGTCAGTGAAGAGTACAATAAAAGAGATATTCAATATGTCTGTAAAATGCTAAATATTCATAAAGGATCGATTAATATTGAGCATTACAGCGAAACATCAAGGAAAAACCATAGAGACACCATACTGGGTTTAGCAGGATGGATCTTACCCAATGACTTGCATAATGAAAAGTTAACCGAACAGGCTAAATGGTATATTGAACAACAAATTTCTCCCCAAAAAGTATTCAGTGGATTGGTTGAGTTTTGCTGGAACAATAAGTTGGTTATTCCCAGCTATAGTAAATTATCTGCCTATATTACCGATTATTACAATTTTTATGAAAAACAATTGATCGAAATAATAAAAAAAGAGATCTCTGTTAAGCAAAAAGAAATGCTTGATTCCTTACTTAGTAGCTCGCAGTCAGATAAACCCTTTATTTGGTCACCCATTACTCAGTTAAAAGCCATTAATCGGTCAGTTAAGCCTGGTGATATTCAAAAAAGTGTTGATGCATTTGAACTCATCCAAGCGCTTTATTTGAAACTTATTCCGTTAATGGAGAGGCTTAACCTGACTGAACAAGCCGTAGAATATTTTGCTACTTGGGTAAAGAAGGCTCAGACGTTTCAATTGAATAGTTTTTCAGATCCCAAAAAGTATCTCTACATGTTGGCCTACATTAAACATCAGTTCTATTTACGAGATGATACTTTAATTGATATGTTCCAGGTTTCTGTATCCTCTCATCAATCAGGCATCTGTAACGGATTAAAAAAAATGGATCGAGAAGAACAGGCTCAGAGAAATTCTGCCATAAAAACAATTTCAAGCTCAAATAAGGAGCTTACGAATTTTGCTGATCAGGTTATCGAAGTGGTCACTCAAGCACCGATGAAAGACAATAAAAAGCTCAAAGAATTAGAGGAGATTGTTGATCAGCATTTACGCTCCTATGATGAAAAAAAACAAGCACACATTCGGAAGATGGACGCTTATCTTGAAAAAGTATCAGGAACCGACCGGTTCTTTGACCTGAAAGAATCACTCTCGTTAAAACTTCAACATCGAGTCTCCAATATTCTGAAAGTCCTTGAATTTTCCAACAGAAGTAGTTCACTAGACGTTTTGAAAGCCATAGAGCATTTTAAAGTGTCTGATGGTAACATCGGACAGAATCCACCGTTGGAATTTCTCAACCCCAGTGAACACGAAGCCGTATTAAAAAACAACACTTTTAAAACTTCTCTTTATAAAGCCATATTATTTCAACATGTTGCTGAAGGCATTAAATCTGGACAGCTAATTTTTGAGCATACGTATAAACATAAAGGGATTTTTGATTATCTTATTGATGAAAAATTATGGGGAAAAAATCGTAAACAACTGCTTGAAGCGGCAGGATTAAAAGATTTCAATAATGTCAACACAGTTTTAAAAAAGTTGCGTCAGCAATTAAGCCAGAAATACATTGAAGTCAATAAACGAATAGTGGCTGATAAAAATCCCTATATTAATCTTAATGACAAAGGGAAAGTTAACGTAAAGACACCCAAAATTGATAATGATGATTTTGCTTTTGTGGGCGAAACTCTGATGCAGGAGGGTTTTATCCCAATTCAGACTATTCTTTCGGATATCAACGACGTCTGCCATTTTAGTGATTGCTTTTCTCATTATACAAATAAAAATAAAAAAATGCGGCCTAATAACGAATTATTCCTGGCTGGCATTTTAGGAAAGGGATGTAATTTAGGCTTAAAACGAATTGCTAACATATCTGACGTTATCAGTGAGGATGTACTCAATAATACCGTTAACTGGTTTTTTGATCTCCAAAACATTCGTTCAGCAAGTAGCACCATTATTGAGTATATTGATAGGCTCGCGTTAGCAAATGCCTACCAATATGACCCCGATAGCTTGCATACCAGCAGTGATGGGCAGAAATATTATGTTGCAGTTGATTCATTAAATTCAGCCTATTCATTTAAATATTTTGGAAAAGATAAAGGCTCAACGGTCTATACGTTTTTAGATGAACAGCAAAGATTATTTTATTCAACTGTTATCAGTGCCTCAGAAAGAGAGGCCGCTTATGTCATAGACGGATTGGTTAATAACAATGTCGTCAAAAGTGATATACACAGCACTGACACACATGGTTATACAGAGTCAATTTTCGGTACTGCTCATTTCATGGGCACTTCATTCGCACCAAGAATCAAAGGTATTGGATCACAGCATATCTATGATTTTGATACGCAGAAAAGCCATCGAGAGAAAGGGCATACTATCAAGCCTAAGAGGGCCATAAAACAGAAGTTGATCATTGAAAATTGGGAATATATTTTGCGATTCATGGTCACCATAAAATTAAAAAAAACAACAGCCTCACAGCTTTTTTCTAAGTTGAATTCCTATACAAAGGATATTCCGCTTTATAACGCTTTAAAGGAATTTGGTCGAATCATCAAATCAAATTTTATACTGACATATTTTGATGATATGGGATTGAGACAGCGTATAGAAAAACAACTCAATCGGGTCGAGTTGTCTAATAAATTGGCAAAAGCCATATTTTTTGCCAATAACCAGGAATTACAAGAAGGTGAACAGGAAGATCAGGAATTAGCTGCAGCCTGTAAAATGCTGATTCAAAATTCCATAGTACTTTGGAATTATCTATATTTGTCAGAATATCTTACCAATTTAGACAATGAGGATGAAAAAGATAAAGCCACTAATTCAATTTTGAACGGTTCTGTGTTGACTTGGAGGCACATAAATCTACATGGAGAGTATAATTTTTATCGTAAAAGTGCCAACGATCCGACATTTGATGTGGAAAGAATATTGGCCTTAACAATATAAAAGGCTTATAAACAAGTAGATTTAAAAAGCTGGCCAAATAATTTAATTATTTCAATAGGATAGGTATTGTGAATGGGCGTTTTTTACCGCTTTTGTAGTTAGACCCTATAGACGTATGAAAAGTAAAGAAATACTTTCAAAAAGCAGAGTTCGGGTATTTTGAATCAATTGATTGATAAGGGTATTTTAGACGACTGCATTCTTGCCTGGAGTAGGAAAATTATCCTTCTCATAACAGCTGCCTTCCAGACACGGAAGGCGTCATGTTAATTCAAGCTTGTTTCAGAGCCAAAAGCTGGTTCCTGAATTGTAATTCCTTATTGAGGTCAATGCGTGATAATTGTGCATCAATCTCCGCATTGGCTTGCTCATGTCTATCCAGCATATGTAAGATATCGGCCTTGAGACATGTAAACCAAGACTGCCAGTTTTCAAATCCTGTTTCCTTCCATATAGCAAAACCTGCCTCCAAATCATCCAAACCCTCAGATGGGTGTCCTAATTTGGCTGCAGCCCAACCCCGCACAACTCGCGCCATGCCGATAAATTCAGGAAAACCGAATTGAGAGGAAAATTCCACGCATTGATCTGAAAATTGCTGCGCCTCTTCAGGATCATCGCACAGCGCGGCGACAGTCATATTGGCGAGCATGGAAAAACCCAACGAATGCGGCTGCTCGATCTTTTGCGCCAATGTGTAGGCATCCTGGGCATGCTGACGCGCAGTTTCAACGTCACCGCAGGCAACACAGGCCAGAGCCAGATAAAAACGGCCAAAAACACCAAAGTCCATCAAGTAGATCGGATAGAGTGCAGCATCGCGCTCGGGCTGATATAAATTAACAGAACACTGCAGGTACGTGCGTGCCTGCTCAGATTCGCCCATATGAAAGGCAATCATGCCATTCATATTGCAAGCAGCCATCATCGCCTCATCGCAGCCGATATCGGAATCGTCATTGTTATCGCACTCGATCGAATTGGCAGTCTCTAATAAATTCTGGGCCAGAGGTTGAGCAATCTCAAACTCGGTCCGACCCCAGTGGTACAGACACAAACCATAGGTAATAGGAAACTGACGCGGCTTACCTGGTAGTTGCTGAGACAGCTTATAAGCGCGTTTTTGTACATCACCAAAGCTTGAGCTTCCAGGTCCCATAAGTACCATTGTGGTTGGCCCCAACACCGAAAGCAGCCCCAACTCGACCTCATGCCTGGCAGCATCGATAGGAACGTCCTCAAGCGACACAAGTCCTGCCTTGAGATGCTCGGACGCCTCCTTTGGAGCACCATTCTGTAAAGCCTGCACACCCGCCTGTAACAAATAGCGACTAGCCTCCAGAGCGTGATTTGCATGCGCAAGATGGTGCGCCAGCAATTGAGGTGCGCCTTGCGCAAGAGCCGCAAACTCACCTTGCAAACACGCCACGACCCTTTCATGCAGTACCACGCGGTCCTTGAGCAGAATGGAGTCATAAGCCGTGTTTTCCACTAAAGCATGCTTGAATTTCAGATGATCTTCGCCCAGTCTCATTATCAACTCAGAATTGAGGACTTTTTGCAGATCAGCGGCAAAGGTATTCTCATCCATTTGTGCGACAGCGACCAGCAACTCTTGTGAAAATTCCTGGCCGAGAACAGCCGCCACCTGTGTCAATTTCTTGGCAGTACCCAGTCGATCCAGACGCTCCATCAACAAATCCAACAAAGTGCCAGGAACACCCAGATCAGCCACATCCATATTACCCAATGCAGCCGATGCAGGGACCGCTTGCAGGTCCTGTACCATGAGCGTCATCTCTTCTATGTACAGCGGGATACCATCCGTTTTATTCAATATCTGTTCAACTGCCGTGTCGGGTAAGGCGACGGCACTGCACAAATTGACCACCATTTGCCGTGCAGCATCCTGGTCGAGCTTCGATAATTCGAGCTTCGTGACCTTGTCATCGTGATTGAACACATGCGTAAAGCTTGGACGCGCGGTCATCAATATCAGGGTTTGCGAAAGATACAAAGGTCCAAGCAGCTTGTCCAGCAGTTCCAGGGAGCTCGGATCAATCCAGTGTACGTCTTCGAACAACAACAACAAAGGTTTGCCCTTGGTCATGCCATTTAAATATTGCGCCAATGTCTCCTCGGCAGGAGACATGGACATCTGACTGGCAAGCTCCATAAAGTAACGCAACAGAATTTCTTCGGTCATTTGCAGCTTGGCTGGGGGTGGCATTTCCAGTTGCGGATAGCGGTTATCTACGTTGATATCGAGCAATGCCGCCATTAGCGCAATATCCTGCGCTCGTGTGATTCCTGCAATGGCCAGTTGTGCCTCCAGTTTTTCGGCCTGCACCAGAGTCGAATCATTGCGGCTAAAGCCTGCCGCCGTAGTCAGATGCTGCACGAAGGGATGTAACACGCTGTTGCTGTGAAAAGGCGAGCATTGCAGTCGAATCGTCAGATGTGGCTCTTCTCGCAGGCTGTGCGCAAAAGCAGTGCACAAGCGCGACTTGCCCATGCCTGCATCGGCTAGTAGCAATACGCCTTCAGTTTTATCGCTTTGCCAGCAATGCTGTAGCTTTGCCAGCTCAGCATCGCGTCCGACCATAGGAAACAGGTTGTCGCGCCCACGCCAGGCCGAGCGACTTTCGAATGCATGGGCACCGGTAACGGCGCTGATACAGACCTCATCGGAAAAGCCCTTGAGTTGAAACATTCCCAGATCCTGGTAGACAAATTGCGGACCGGCTATTTGCTTAGTTTTGGGTGCAACCACAACCTGACCCGGCTGGGCCTCTGCCTGAATGCGCGCGGCCAAATTGGGAGCGCTACCAGCAATGGACAATGTATCCAGCATCCCTACGGTGACACGCCCAGTAGCCAGGCCGACACGTACTTTCAGGTTAACGGGTTTTCCGTCGCTGCCAGTGAGATGTTTGATTTCCTCGACAATCATCAGGGCTGCGTGAATCGCTCGCACGGCATCATCTTCACCGGCGATCGGGTAGCCAAAGTACAAATCCACCCCATCGCCAACGATCTTGGCCACATGCCCGTTAAAACACGCCGCGATACGTTTAACCATGGTATGGTAGGCATTCATAGAGTAAAACAAGTCATCAGTATCCATGGTTTCAGCCAGGCTGGTTGAACCCACCAGATCGCAAAACAGGACGGTCATCTGACGACGCGAAATGTTCCGCTCAGAACCCTTAATACCTGGTGTAGACGGGACGCTACTGTCGGATGTATTAGATTGCGGCAACAGAGTTCCGCAATTGGCACAAAACTTACTTTTTGAATCGGCCTTGGTACCACATTTGGCACAAAACATTTTTAAATCTCCCCTGGAATCATCAATGAGCTCAATTCTGTCTTTCTGCAGAAATTGGTGCCCCACTGCGGCTTTTTATCATCGAGCCACAGCATCTTCGCATTTATTCTAAAAGCATCGCGTGAGTAAACACGAAACGCAACTTTAACCTCATGATGGCGAAGTCATTTATGAGCCTAAGTTCATTCAGGGCTGGAATCTGATATTCGAACCTTGTCCTCCCTATCAAGTACGATGACCTATCAGAATTTGTGCCTGTGCAGACAATATAGTACAGATTGGGCACTCTGAGCAAGATAATTGGGGCTACAGCACGTTATTTTTCCAGCAAGAAACGACCTGAACTAATAGTTTGGGGATGTAACTGTTATGATATACTGCCTTTGAACATTTTTTGGTGCTACTAAAGCCCAAAAACAGACCTCTAATCCATATTTACATCGAACCAACTGATATTATTATGAACTGGAAAACCGACTACCGTTCTTTTTACTATGAAAATGCCGCTGAGCCACCCGATCTCTCACTTCCTGCGGATGAAACCGCACTTTTGAGTATTGATGTTCAGAACACCTATTTGACACCTTCAAATGACCCGGTGGAAAGAAAACGATGGGCGCCATTTTATCAACGTATGCATGAGATCGTCATTCCAAAGACCGCCAAGCTCCAAAAACGCTTTCGACAACATGGAATGGATGTCTTGCATGCACGCATTGCCTGCCTGCTGGAAAACGGCAAGGATCGTTCATTGAGCCAGAAAAAGCCTGGCTGGAATTACCTGCTGCTGCCTAAGGACCGTGAGGACGCCCAAATCGTTACCGAACTTGCACCCCTGGAAGGTGAAATCGTAGTCACTAAAACCACCGACAGCGCCTTGACCGGGACCAACCTGCGCCTGATACTCCACAACATGGGTATAAAAAATGTGGTGCTCACTGGTATATTTACCGATCAGTGTATCTCATCGACTGTACGCAGCCTGGCCGATGAAAGTTTTAACGTAATCCTGGTCGAGGACTGTTGTGCCGCAGGAACAGATGAACTCCACCGAAAGGAGCTGGAGATACTTAACATGATCTATTGTCATGTCATCAGTAGTGAGGAGTTGATGAATCTCATGGGCATTCAGCTTGAATGAAGCATATTTCCACTATTGATGCATAAATTAACTTACACCTGAGATCCAAGACTAAGCCACCAGTCATAAATTTTATCCGCATGCGCATGCATATCGTCCAGGCGTTCATTTAAACGTTCCGTAATTTGCTCTGGAGCTTGCACTGAGGGTGATGCTTCAGGTATACAGTCCTGATATTGTCTCAGCCAATCATTGATCATATGCTCTGTCATTTCCAGATGAAACTGCATAACAAAAATCTTACCCAATAAATATCCCTGATTTTCATGGTTTGAACCACTAAAAATAGGAATTGCCCCTTCTGGTAATGAAAAAACATCCTCATGCCATTCGAACACTTCAAAGTTCTTTTCCAGATCTAATGGCTGTAAATGACCCAGATTTGAGACATCTGTCCCAACCATATGCCATCCTAATTCCATATGATCCGTTTTACATACCTTGGCTCCCAGTACCTTACTAATCAGTTGCGCCCCAAAACAAACACCCATTATTAAAATATCTCTGTCAATGGCCTCTTGAATCAAAAGCAATTCATCCTTCAACCAAAGATGATTATCATTCACACTATAAGGTCCGCCCATAAAGATCAAACCAGAAATGGCATTTAAATCCAGTGAGTTTATATCATCATTAATGGCATTGATTTTTTTATACAGGATATTGTTTTTATCGAAGTATGAGCAAAGATAACTTGGTGGCTTGCAGTCAGCATGGCAAACAATGTAGATAGGTAACATTGGTCAAAAATTTTTCCGGTACTTCAAAAAGATAATTTAGATAATAATCTGATTTGCTCATCAATGGAAGTCTTGCAAGCTTTCATATATCTAATACTAAATAAAAGTTCCGAAATAGTGTCCCATTAAATTGAACTTAAGCCGACTCGTTTGATCAAAGATATCGACAAAAAGATCCCGTTCAAACGAAGGCTTAAGATGAGAACCAGTATACCGAAACTTTCGCGTCCTGTACGCAGACGTTAAAAAAAAATTGCACAATATAACAAAGAGGCCGATTACCGACGCAGGGCCAAAGCACTATTACTGCTCCATGAAAACTATTCTCAAAGAGCCGTTGCCAGACTGTTATGTGCCAGTCGTACCAGTATCAGAAAATGGCTCAGGCGCTATGTTCAATTTGGAGAAGCGGGGCTGATACCGGAGCAGAAAGGACGACAACCTGAAGTCGTGACAGATACCTTGTGTTCAAGACTACTTGAGCTGATCCAGGAAGTCCCTGATACATTTGGCTGGCTTTCATCTCGTTGGACGACAGAACTTCTGTCCCGACAAGTTAATGAAGAATTTGGGAGCCAGATACATGCCTCAACCATTCGTCGTTTACTGCCAAAAATGGGGGTGAAATGGAAACGCGCCAGTCCAACGCTTTGCATACAGGACAAAGAAAAGTCCTGTAAAATGAAAGAGATAAACAAAGCACTGGCCAGTGCCAATGCACAACATCCGGTTTTTTATGTCGATGAGGCAGATGTGGATTTAAACCCTCGAATTGGAAGCTGCTGGTCACTCAAGGGGAAGCAAACACGAATTCCGACACCGGGAAAGAATCAGAAGAATTACTTGGCAGGCGCTCTAAATGCAACAACAGGACGGGTTCTCTGGGTAGAATGGGAACGTAAAAATTCCTTCTTGTTTTTACGCCTGATGGCTGAACTGAGAAAGCGGTATCGCCAAGCTAAAACGATAAGGCTGATTGCCGATAATTATGTGATTCATAAAAGTGGTATTACCAAAACATTTCTGGAACATAACACGAAATTCCAGTTGTTGTTTCAACCGGTTTATCACCCTTGGGTAAACCGAATTGAATTAGTATGGAAACAGTTACATGATACAGTCACCAGAAATCACAGGCATTCAACCATGAAAACACTCATGGAGGATGTGAGAATGTTCATGGATAATGTGTCACCCTTTCCGGGTTCAATGGTTCAGCAACGGAAAGGATGACATGGACACCATTTCGGATCATTTATTTAGAAAATTAAGCAAAGAGACGGAACCTTCCATGTTCCAATTAACGGTGAGTTCATCTTAAATGACTTGAAAACATCAATTTAAAAATGATGGACATAACGTAAATTAAAACGCTCACCTTCAGTGCGATTTTCCGCTCCCGACTCAAAATAGGCATTGAAAAACAGATGGTTGTCTTGCGAGAAATGATAGACTGCACCCGGACCAACTCCAAAAACTTTTTCCTGTCGATCAGACACCTTGTGTCCGTCCACTTTGGTATCAGTTATTTGATCGAGATAATAGGCATTGATACCCAGGCGAAACTTTTTAGGAATCACTTCAAAAGCGCTGCTTAAGTTGAAGTGAATGGCCTGGCCGGCCTGCATATCATCCGCACCGGGAAAGCTTAAGACATTGGGCTGATCATTTTTATCATTCCAAAGGTAGTGGAGACGCCAGGAGACAGTCCATTGCGGGGTCGCGAAAAAGGTGGCGGACCAGTACGGATTGAAGGAAAAGAAATTACTACCCGGATTCAAGGCTCGATCATCATCATATTTACCGGTTGGCAGAATCGCCTGCAGTTCTATTCGGTGCATAAAGCGTGGGCCATTACTGCCCATAATTGTATCCCATTGCACAAAAGGACCGATCACTATATCGCCGAGACCGTCACCATTATCCTGAAGGCCAACAATGGTTGGGGTAAAATCCAGACTAACATAAGGAATAATTCCGCTCAAACCCAACTTGCCGCCAAAAAGTGTCATATTGTCAGAAAGATAGATGAATTGACTGAGGCTAACCCAGTTGTCCAGCTCTGGATCAGGCAGCGGAATAGTATCGCCGTTTGCATCCTTTAGGGTATCAGCCGTGTAAAACGACATATACTGCTGGAAATACAAACCAGGACCTGCTGGCGGACCGCCATCGAGAAAACTGGTCGAACCGAGATTCACTGCAGGCAGATCATAGGCCGAGGCACATATTGGCAGGACGCTTAATCCAGCGATTGCTCCAGCTATCATTTTTAGCCACTTACTCATACTTTTGTTCCTAAGTGTTTTGATTACAGGATAAATATAATTCCTTCATCCTATAGAGTTACTGATTTTTGAATTGCGATAGGATAAGTACCAGTGAGCAACACTGGCACCGAAAGTATGCCCCAGCCTCTAATGACCTGGTAAGCGATGCTGAAGAAAAGTATCACTACCTGCTGCCGCATCGGCAGTACCCAGGGCGAAGGTCAACAGCATGTCATAATCGATAGGGTAAATACCCTCTCTCCCCTGACCTGTCATGGCAACATTACCCGGTCTGTTCTGAAACCACTTGGCCCACTGCACAGAACCTGGATCATAAAAAAGAAATTGTGCCAAACCATCTTCGGGGAAGATTAGATTGGGTGATGGGTAAAGATTGGCAACAAAGGGAAACTGGGCGGCACTATGACAGCTGATGCATGAGCTGGCAGGAAATTCCGCATCCCCCTGGTAGCGCTTGCCACTCATCGTAACGACATTATGGCGGCGTCCAACATCCATGGGGCCAGCCAATCGCCCTCCCCATCCAAGTGTTTGATGTATAAATTCAGGCGCGGTTGGGCTGATCCAGGTTTGTTGCAAACCTTTATCGCCAACGCCCTTGGGAATACGGGCATATTCGGGGTCATTACCCCACATAGCACCAACAGGAACCGCTTTATCCCAGACAGTGTCGCCACTTGCATTTTTATCGTAGGTAAATGCGATAAAGACCCATCCGGTTTCCGGAGAGGCGACACTGTCTTTGATTTTCACTGCCATCTGGGAGAAATACATGGGGACAATTTCAGCTTTTTTCTCCTTTTGCTTGGGATCCAGTAATGATGCCGTTGTTGGTCGATAAACATAGGAAACGGTCGAGCCTTCCAAAAGCGGCCACTGTTTCGGGGTCAATGTAGCGGCTTCAACTTTAACCACAATGGAGCCTTCAGGAAATTGTGCAGCAGAAAGATCAGGAACAAATGGATCTTTCCAAACCTTGCCTAGCATACTGGCAGCAACATCGTTGTAGTAAATAACAGCATGATTCTGGAATGCTACCGGAGGCTGAGGCGACTTGAATGTGTTGGGTTGCAAAATTTGCCCCGTGTAAGAACCAAGCAGTGCCTCGCGTCCGGATTCCGGGTTAATCTTGCCATTTGGCAGATTGCTACCATGGGCGCCCCAGGGCATATCGAACCAGCCTACCTGTTCTGGAGACCATTTCAGAGGCGTATTGACCAATCCCTTTATATCATCCTGGATGAATTTTTTGACGGCATCAACATAGGCGGAAGCGGAATCCAGCGTCAGTCCTGCTTTCGCTATTCCTGCTGGACCGCCTGGAAGCCAGCTAGATTTTACTGGCTTGGTAGGATAATCATAATTGCTGGAACGAAAACCACCATTCCATCCATTAGGAAGCTCTCCGGCAGGTGGATATAGTGTGTTGTTGGCAGCATATGGATCCAGCTGGGCCGAGGCAATTGTACTCCAAACAAGCAGGCTGACAACGACACTAATCGAACGTATGCGCCATGGATTTCTAGTCCTTATTTTGCTTGAGGAGTGAGTTGACAGGTATTCTGAATTTATGGTTTTCATGGTTATCCTTATTATTATTTAATCTCATGAGTATTTGATGGATAACACTTACTATATAATACTAATGCAGTTTATCAATGATATATGAAAAAATAATTTAAATATGGTTATTTTTTACTCTTGTCACGATCTGGTCTCATTCAAGATTATTCATCCTGCTCTACTAATGCATTGAGGACGCTAATAAGCAGGTGAGGTACTCTATCGGGGTTGCGTTTGACTTCTGCTAATAGTTTTTCAACAGTAGTCGTACCCGGTAGACCTACCCATATAGACATCTGCTCGGGAGTTGGGCTCAGGTAAGCCATACTCCAGGATTGGAATACCCGTTCATCGACTTCAGTATCATAGAAGACCTTGACGGACTTGTGCCTGGAGTCACGCGCAATGCTTGACATCAATTTGCGTACCGCATCCTTGTCACCTTCGAGAATCTGAAAGAATACGCCATCAACATAGACCAGTGCACCGGTAATGTTTCGTGCTTTATTACCAATTCGCGCATCTGAGAGGATTTCCTCAAGTTCGTCGACCGTCATTTGCTCAGTGGCTTTCGAAGAATACATAATCTGATATGGCATTTGTGTACTCCTTTTGTTATTGAATTATTCTAAGCATAAATGCTCCCTTTCCTGCTGTCTATCAGAAATTGATATGGTTGCTGTGCTGGTCTAAGTAAATATTGACTTCAAACTAACCATTTTTTGTTTTCAGGGTCTTACTGGAGTTAACCATTACGGCTAATATCTGAAGATTGTCTCAATTTTGAAGCAAAAGAAATGATTGAGTTTGGCCCAGTACAGGTAATTGTTATATGTAATTATTCATTAATAGTTTGACTTTCCAAATAAACTCTATAGACTGGCAGTCAGCTAGAAAGAAAGTCTTTTGTTTATACACTTCGTTTCGTTGTTTTATTCGTAATTCCTCGTTTTGCAGTTATTAAGTACCAGCTCAATTTTTTTGCTATTCACGCCTCCAGGGCACACTCATATTAAATTTTCAGGATATTATTATGTCTAAAACAGTAAATGGAACCGTTAAATGGTTCAACGAATCAAAAGGTTTTGGTTTTATCGAGCAAGAATCTGGTCCAGATGTATTCGCTCATTTTAGTGCGATTGCCAGCTCAGGTTTTAAAACCTTAGCGGAAGGCCAACAGGTCGAGTTTACCATAACTGATGGTCAAAAAGGTCCTCAAGCCGAGAACATTATGGCTATCTAAATTTACAGGAATGCTCTAGCCTTTTAAAAATGTAAGCTAGCATTTATCTGTATTTTAAATTAAAGAGGCAAGCCTTTTGGCTTGCCTTTTTTGTTATTGTATCTCTTATAAAACTTAACAAAACACACTATTAATCGATGAAGGCTAATTCATCTGTTCACAGCTGGATATCCATACTGTACGCCTGAATTTAAATATCAATTTATTCAATCTTATTACAGATTGAGATTGGAAAACCAATGCATATAGAAATAATTTCCACACCTAATGAAGCATTAAAAGAAAGCGGCTTTGGATCATTAAATGCCTGTAAAAGCGTTTTAGAGGCAATTAAAAGGACAGAGCATAGTGTCAGGCTAAGTGTGTGTAAAACGAAAAATAATTTAGATGAAGTCGTTAGCAGAAATCCTGACCTCGTTATTTTAGCAGTAAAGTATATTCCCATTAAAAATGGAGATAATATATGGCTGTCTGATTATTTTTCCCAAAATGGAATTAATTACACTGGATCATCAAGAGAAGTGTTGAAATTTGATTCCAATAAAGTTCACGCTAAAACGCATTTAACAAACAAAGGGATTAAAACAGCTAAATATTTTATAGCACTGCCTGGCCAATATAAAACTCAGAGTGATTTACCATTCGCGTTTCCACTGTTTTTAAAACCATTGGATGCGGCAAATGGAAACGGCATTGATGAGTTATCCTTTGTCACTAACTTTACAGACTATGAAAGTAAAATAGAGTCCTTATACAATTCATTCAATCAACCTGTTTTGGTTGAGGAATACCTGGATGGTCGTGAATTTACCGTTGCCGTTATTAGATTAGAAAATGATGAATTGAATGTATCTGCAGTTGAAGTTGTTCCACCGGTATCAACTAATGGACTTAGAATTTTAGGCGCACAAGCAAAAAAAGATAATTCAGAAAAACTTATAAAAATTGATGATAATGAAGTGAAAGCAAGAGTAATCACACTGGCTATTGATGTTTTTAACACATTAGGTGTCACAGACTTTGGACGTATTGATATTAAATCCAATAAAAGTGGTGAGTGTTTCTTCATGGAAGTAAATTTGGTACCTGGTATGACCTATGGTTCCAGTTATTTCCCTGAAGCCTGTAATATAGAACATAAAAATACTTATGCTAAGGTGATCGAATTACTCTTAGCAGGAGGTCTTTCCAGAGCTTCATCATCCATTCCACCTTATACATATCCTGGCTTGGATAATAAGTTTATTGCTGCTTTATAAAAGTTCATTGAAAATGTTAGAAAGTTTGTTACTCTTAATGGGTATCACTCTCTATTCATCAAAATATAGACGTATCATGGATTACAAGCGACATGTCTTATGAACTTTTAGTTGAAGTAACACGTAATGAAACTGTTGAAAGTCAGCATTTTGGTGCTGCCGTCGTATGTGACTTCAAGGGAAACGTCGTGGAAAGCTGGGGAGATATTGACGCACTGATATTTCCGCGTTCTGCTCTAAAGCCGATGTTGGCTGTTCATCTGATTGAAAGTGGTGCTAGTGATCACTATTCCCTCAACGATGCAGAGTTATCACTGGCCTGTTCATCTCATCAGGGTGAACAAATACATCAGAATCTGGTAGCGTCATGGCTTAAACGTCTGGGATTAACTAAGGATCATTTAGCCTGTGGTGCCGTGCTACCTGAAGATACAGAAAGTGCCCACCAGTTGCTCACTTCCGGTCAGCATGGATGTCGAATTCATCACAATTGCTCAGGCAAACACACTGGATTTTTAACCACAGCATTGTATTTGGGTATGCCATTGGAAAACTACTACCAGGTAGAACATCCATTGCAACAATTATCATTAAATATACTTTCCGATCTGGCTGATACTGATCTTCAACAATATCCAATGGGGATTGATGGTTGCGGATTACCCGCGCCCACAATGCCTTTACTGAAGCTTGCATGCGCCACGGCCCGTTTTGCTAATCCTGCTGATTTGTCAGAATATCGTGCGCAGGCAATTTACCGTCTCCACGAAGCCATTACCAATGAGCCACTATATATTGCTGGGCATGGAACTATGGTCAGTGAATTGAACGAAGTCACCAAAGGTGCTGTACTGGCTAAAACCGGTGCCGAGGGTATTCTCATTGCTGCCATACCTGAGCAGGGCCTGGGAATTGCGTTGAAAATAGCGGACGGTAGTGCCCGGGCACGTTCAGTTGCTTTATTGGCAATACTTGATCACCTGGGCGTTTTATCTGATGAACACAAAAATAAACTTCAGACTCATATTTCTCCAACAATAATAAATTCAAGAGGCATTGTAGTGGGGAGAATTCGCCCAGCTGCATCCTGGCTGTCTGGACTTAACAGCTATTGAGTTAAATAATTCTGGTTGACTTTATTAATCTAAATTTAATTGGCTTGTTTAATCATGGTTAAACATCCTTGATTTGCTGGTTTTGCATCTGTTACATAATTTTACCATTACATTGCAAAGCTGTATTAAATTTCCTATCTTTAAAGTGTTCAGTATATGAGAAAAGTATGCCGTCAGGTACCAATCAAATAGAGAGTCTATTAACGTTTGTCTAGTAACCGTCTAAACATGGCATATATCAATCGTATTCTATTGATTTTCCATTCGGGATTCTCATAGTTTACTGAATAAGGAATTACTTCTTTTGTTTCATACCAAAACTGGAGATAGGTCATGGAAATGGCAAGCACACTGATTAAATATCTCGCTGACAACAATCTTTCATACGATAAACTTTCACATCCTCACACTGTAACGACCCTTGCGACGGCAAGAGCGACCAGAGTACCCATAAACGCAATGGCAAAGTCTGTTATTCTCGAAGATGAACTTGGGTATGTTATGGCGGTGGTTCCTGCTTCACAACATGTAAAAATAAGGGAAATCAACGTGTTACTTGACCGCAATCTGGGGCTGGCCACCGAGTCTGAATTAAGACATTTATTTATTGACTGCGAACTTGGAGCAATTCCTCCCATAGGCGAGGCTTATGGAATTCAAACCGTCGTTGATTATAGCCTCGACGACTGTGAAGATGTCTATTTTGAAGCAGGTAATCATGAAGATGTGATCCATGTAAATTGCAGCACATTTAATGAGTTAATGAAAAACTCAGAGCACGCTGTGTTATGCATGCATTGATCGTAATTAGGGGAAAGACCACAATTTTTCGTTACTTAGATAGCCGGACTATCAATTGTGGTTTTTCCCCTATTATTCAGAATCAAGGACAGATACCGGGATTCTGCTCGCAAAAATTTGCCTTTTTACAATCATAGTCAAATTGGCCATTACAACCCTTGGAGATGCTACTGTTACCATAGTAATCGCCACCCAGAACGCCCTGGGCCGATCCGCCTTCATAACCCCATTGTCCATTATTGAGATTGAGCCAATAACGACCATCAGGGATGTACTCACCATGCAACTCATCCAGGAAAGCTAGCTCCGATGCACTCATCAACATATTATTGATTACAACATAGCGCTGATAGGCATCGGCGCTATGACATGTCAATAGTAGGACAACAATGACTCCTAACAGGTTACTGGATGTGTGGAATTTCATGATTACCCCCTTCAAAAGCATCAAATCCTAAAAAACAGCTGAATATAAAGAATAGGAAATTCAGAGATATTTTTCAATCTATCAGTAAAAACCTACTCACCAGTAATCCCGGTTTATAGACCCTACCCTTTGCGAGTAATATCCCAAATTTCAACATGAAGCACAGGATCGAGAAAGTTATCCAGTCATATATAATATTCGGGTCCCATTTATCTTCAATTTTGGCAGGAAAAGTCAAGTGATTGTCTGATTTAGACAAGTAATATTCAACTTGTGGCGATATGATGGATCTACAGTAGATTCCGTAAAAGTAAGAACCGAAGATTAGCCGCTGTTAATCACTTTGCAACAAAGGATAAGCTCATGTCGCAATTACAATGCCTGCTGAACATGAATGAACAAATCGTGAATATCAGTATTTCTGGTGAATTTAATGTTGGGCTCGTCAGGGATTTTCGTTCATCCTATGAAAACTGTGAAGATATCAAACAGTACGTTATTGATATGAACAACGTCACGTATGTGGATTCTTCAGGCATTGGCATGCTCATAGTTATGGTAGAAGAACTCAAATCCCGAAATCACAGTATACAAATCAAATTAATCCACGTTAACCAGGAAATGAAGGCATTATTTGAATGTATCCATATTGAACAATTGTGTCCAAAACTGATTATTACATGAATTATTTAAGCGGTAACCAGTCATGAATATTATAATCAAAGAAATCATTGTCTGTCTGTATCGCTTTCTAAGCTCAGCATTAACCTCAAAAAAATGAATGAATTTTTCTTTTCAAATTCAACCCAAACCACCATTCTCGTATTAACATTG
>Ga0316204_10002126_pt1 | contig 47019 bp, 37 predicted proteins | sample 6monrhotite_MG_2_FD_205661 | JGI IMG/M metagenome (GOLD analysis project Ga0316204, IMG submission 205661) | Microbial mat bacterial communities from mineral coupon in-situ incubated in ocean water Damariscotta River, Maine, United States -... | ecosystem: Environmental > Aquatic > Marine >... | reverse complement strand
TTCTTAAAACCTATTAAACGTATTAGTCATGGGAAGAAATTGTTTCTAATACTCATGTTGATGGCGATTTGGTTTTACGCCCTAATTACTGGTTTGTCGCCTTCAGTATTGAGGGCTGCTGTTATGTTTTCATTCATTGTGATTGGCCAAGAATTACAAAGAGAGACTAGTATTTATCAATCTATTTTGGTTTCGGCTTTTGTGTTGATTCTGATTGAACCTTATCTCATTTTTCAAGTGGGATTTCAATTAAGTTATCTGGCAGTTTTAGGGATTGTTTATTTGCAACCGAAGATTTATAACTTCTGGTTCATTAAGAATAAAATCTTGGACAAAGCCTGGCAGATCACTGCAGTTTCAATTGCTGCACAATTGGCCACCTTTCCACTTGGGCTTTATTATTTTCATCAGTTCCCAAATTTCTTTCTGATTTCTAATCTCATTGTAATTCCTTTAGCATTTATTTTACTCATAATCGGAATCGCCTATCTGGCTTTTTATTGGTTGCCTTTTATTTCGGATATCATTTTGTGGGTTTTTGACGCTTTGTTGACCGCACTGAATGTTGGTGTTGAGTGGATTGAGAAATTGCCAAATTCAGTGATGTGGGGTATTTCAATTCATTGGTATGAGGTATTCATTATTTATGGATTGATTATAAGTTTTACTACTTCTTTAGTAAAGAAGAGTTCAAGAGTCTTTGTAGGTTCAATGGCACTGCTACTTGTCTTTGTCGGTTTCAATGTTTTTGAAAAAGTTAAAATTTCTTCTGAACAAAAGTTTTTCATTTACAATGTGAAAAATGAATTGGTCTTTGATGTGTTTTATGGCAGTCAAAACAATTTTTATTCGACACCTGAACTCTATGCTGATGAGTCTGCCCTTTTATTTCATGTGAAGCACAATTGGTTCTATCGAAGTGGAAAAGAAAAGCCGCATGAATGGATAGATAATTCAAATATCAAATCATTAAAGCTCGGTGATAGCAATATTAAATTTTCGACTAGTTTGACCACTGAAGACTATACCGATTCAGACTACCTGGTTCTTTATAGGTTAAAATATGTCGATATCGACAAGCTTAAAAAATTAGCAAAATCCGATTGCAAATTGATTCTTGGCCCCCAGCTTGGTTACGGCCTGAAACGTTTGATATATGAGTATGTCAATGACGACCTCATTTTCGATCTCAAAAAAGATGGCTGTTTTGAACTAGATTTCTAGGTTTAAATAGCAGATTTTAAGTATCTTAATTGGCAACTTAGCCCAAGACTGAACGTTATTTATTGCAGAAAGCTGCTACTCCTCAATTGAAATGAAAAAAATAGTCGTCCTTTTGCTTCTTTTTTCGGGTCTATTATCAATAGACTCTTTTGCCCAATGCGGTTCTGTTAACACGGCTTTTACACCTTCTCAAACGAATATTTGCGGTCCAGGAGCTCAAGTCATTTCATTCACTAACAATTCAACGGGTGCCAACAATGGTACAGCAACCTATGAGTGGTTTCTGAACGGAACATCATTTGACAATACTAATGGCTTGGCAGCTCCAAATAATTCAAACATCTCGGCTGTTGGTACTTACACTTTCATGTTGGTAGCTACTGATGCCTCTGTCCCTTGCACAGATACTGCAATTGTTGTAGTGAATATTTATCCGATTCCTACTTCAGACTTTGCTTTTTTTCCAGATAACCAATGTGCCGGGACAACCAATATTAATTTTGCTAATAATAGCACTGGAGTTCAAGGTGGTACCACTTATCTGTGGAATTTTGGAGATGGAAATACCTCAACTAGTCCGAATATCATGCATACTTATGGAGCAGGCGGAGCTTATAATGTCACTCTCACTGTGACAAACGGGCCTGGATGTACAGATATTTCGAATACTACCGTGACTGCTCTCGATATTCCGAATATTGGTATTTCAGGAGCTGATGCTGATGGTGATTTAACGAATTGTCTTTTACCAGCTGATCCTTCAACTTCTCAAGATGTTACATTTTCTAACACTACAACCGGGGCAGTAAGTTACGATTGGGACTTTGGAGATGGCTCGCCGATTTTCACCACCGCCTCAAATGCAGATTTTGTTCATACCTATAATACTTACGGGACATTCACTGTGACTATGACGGCTACTCATGCCAACGGTTGCACTTTTTCTCAAACATTGACGGTTGTTTTTGAGAAATATGTGTCTTCTTCAATGACTTTAGATATTACCGAGTATTCGGGCTGTGCGCCACATAACTTAACCACTCTTACGAACTTGTCTGTAAACGCGAATTCTTACATCTGGGATTTCGGAGATGGAACTGTAATAACTACAACATCACATATTCCTCCTCCACACCCATATTTAACTGAAGGAACTTACACCATTGGATTAACAGCAATCAACAGTTGTAATCAGGCTAATGCGACAATTAGCCCAATCATCATTATTGATGGTCCAACTGCCTCATTTATTCCCGGCTTACCTTTTGCCGGCGGTACTGGTGGATGCGCACCACAAAATGTCAATGCCACAAATAACTCGGTTGATGCACAACCTGCAAATAACTATCAATGGGATATGGGTAACGGGAATACCTATGCAAATACCATTACACCTCCTCAGCAAACGTATGATACTACAGGTGTGTATACGATTCAGTTAGTTGCTGGTAATGCGTGCGGAACAGATACAATCGAAATTGATATTGATATTGATACGGTCCCGGTAGTTGAAATTGTTTCGGTACCACTTGACGGTTGTTCGCCGCTAACGGTGGCGACAACAAATAATTCTTACGAAGATCCTATTAATTATCAGTGGTTTGTAGATGGAGTTTTTCAAGGAAACATGGCAAACCTGCCAGATCAAACTTTTATTAATACTAACAACACTATTCCTGTCAATCATACCATTCAGCTTAATGGGAATAATCAATGTGGTAATGACACAGATTCTGAAACAATCATAGTTCACCCCGAAACACAAGCGATATTTGCAGCTAGCACAGATACCATTTGCATAGGTGAAAGCATCACTTTTACATCCAATTCATTTGGAGAAGCCATAATGTATGAGTGGGATTTTGGCAATGGAACTGATTTAACTCAGGGACCACATACAGTGACTTACAATACAGACGGCGATTTCACAGTAGAATTAATCGTTGATGGATTTTGCGGACCAGATACTATGACCTTAGATATTTTTGTAGCACCTATTCCGCTTGCAGATTTTACAGTTGATGTAGACACTTCATGTGTTGATTTTGATGTTGCTATCACAAATAATTCTGATTTAGGAGGTACTTATGATTGGACATTCAATGGTGGAATTCCGGCAACTTCAACTGCATATGCTCCAGGAACAATTGACTATGCAGCAGCCGGCGCATATCTTATCACTTTAGATGTAGACATTCTAGGTTGTGTAAATTCTGATACAGTCACTATTCAGGCTAATCCTTTACCAATCCCAACATTTACTTTACTTCCTGCAGATGGCTGTACACCCTTAGAGGTTGCCTTTACAAACACATCACCAAATAATCCTGGAGATATTTTCGATTGGGATTTTGGTAACGGAAATACATTTACGGGTCAGAATCCTGCAAATGAAATTTATATAGCAGCAGCCAATGATAGCGTTTATACAGTTGAATTAATCATTACCACTGCTGAGGGGTGTGTTGACTCTGTTGAAACTACCGTGACAGTCCATCCACTGCCAATTGCTGATTATAATGTTTTACCTGACACAGCTTGTGCAGGAGACGCAATCGCCTTCTTAAATAATTCGATTGGTGCTTCAACTTACTTATGGACATTCGGAGATGGAGGAACTTCTGGACTAACAAGTCCATCTAATACCTACAATATCACAGGAGATATTACAACTCAATTGATTGCCTACACTGCCTTTGGGTGTACAGATACCATGGAAGTGCCCATTTATGTTGATTCAATTCCAACAGCTGACTTTAGCTTTAATATTGTGTGTGATATTGATACTACGGACTTTGCAGATTTATCTACCGGTTCACCAACTATGTGGGAGTGGGACTTCGGAGATGCGTCAGCATTAGACAATAATCAGAACCCATCACATTTTTATGGGGCTCCTGGAAATTATACGGTAATTCTTACAGTTACTAATCCAGCAGGATGTACGAGTACAGTGAACCAGTTAGTTGCGGTGAGTGAAGTACCACAGGCTGATTTTTTAACTAATCCAACTTGTCAAGGCTCAGCTGCTCAGTTTACAGATAATACAACTGGAATTCCTACACAATGGGAGTGGGACTTTGATGATGGTAGTCCAATTGATAATAATCAGAATCCGACTCATATTTATGGTAATATCGGAACCTATGATGTAGAACTTGTAGCATTAGCTGGCAATGGATGTTCAGATACGATCATTTTACCTATAACTGTGACCCCTATTCCGACTGCAGATTTTGATTTCGTTCCTGTATGTGCAACTGATACAACCTTTTTTACTGATGCTTCTGCCGGGACGCCAGATACTTATTTTTGGGATTTTGGAGACGGCAATACTGATAATACTAATAATCCAAATCCTTCGCATGTGTATGCTAATGATGGTGCATATACCGTAACACTAACTGCCGGCTACGCGGCGAGTGGATGTACACATGACACCTCTTTTGTGGTTGATGCTCATCCAAGAACTACACCTGATTTTTCAACGAATACTCCATGTTTGGGCGGGGTAACAACATTTACTGATAATACTGGAGGAGCACCTACACAATGGGCTTGGGATTTCGGAGACGGATCACCAGTTGACAATAATCAGAACCCAACGCATTCTTATTTAACTCCGGGTGTCTTCAATGTTCAGTTGATTACTGAAAATGTATTTGCTTGTCCTGATACATTTTTAACAACTGTTGAGGTCTTTCCTCTACCAACAGCCGATTTTACTTTTAGTACCGTTTGCTTGAATGCTGCAACTGACTTCACAGACATTTCTACTGATGCCGTAGCTTGGGAATGGGATTTTGGTGATGCCTCACCAGTCTCTAATAATCAAAGTCCATCTCACACGTACATAAATGATGGTACTTTTGATGTTCAACTGGTAGTGACAAATATTCAAGGATGTACTGATACTTTAGTGCAGCAAGTAACTGTTAATCCGAATCCAACTGCAAACTTCGCAGCAACTACATCATGCCATACATATCCCACAGTATTTACTGATAATTCGGTAGGATCTGTGAACTATTTCTGGGACTTCGGAGATTTGTCAGCTGTTGATAATAACGCGGCTCCATCTTATACTTATGTGAATGATGGTACTTATTCAGTAGAGATGATTGTCGAAAATATCTTCGGATGTACGGATACCATGATTCAACTGGTTGACGTGCTTACTCAGCCTCAAGCAGGCTTTATTAACAACACGGTTTGTTCGGGTGAAACTGTGGTATTCACTGACACCTCAACATTGGGGCCAACGACATGGGAATGGGATTTTGGAGATGGCACACCTTTAGATTTTAATCAGAACCCTTCTCATATTTTCAATCCAGGTGGAATTTACAATGTCTCATTGGTAGTAGGGAATATTGCAGGATGTACTGATACGGCAGTAATTGCAGTTGATGTTTATACTGTTCCAGTTCCTGATTTTATGGCCGATACGGTTTGTCTTTTCTCAGTTACAACTTTCACTGACTTATCAGTTGATGCAGTAGCTCTTGCAGCTTGGGATTGGGATTTTGATGACGGCAACACTTCATTTTCACAGAATCCAACTTACATTTTTCAAGCGCCAGGCCAATATGATGTTGAGTTGATTGTTACAAATATGAATGGATGCGACAGTTCAGTTATTATCCCTGTTTTCGTTTCAGATATTCCGGTAGCCGCATTTACGGCAGACACTGTTTGTCAAGGTAACGTCACAACATTTACAGATCAAAGTACGGGAGTTCCGACTTCTTGGATTTGGAGCTTTGGAGATGGGAATGTGAGTACTGATGGTCCAATCGCAAATCATACTTATGCAGCTCCTGGATCTTATGTCGTCTCTTTAGTTGTAGATGCTGGAGGAGTTTGTACGGATCAAGTATTTGGAGTAGTGGAGGTAGAAGACAATGTTATAGCCGGAATTACAGCAGTGGATAGTATATGTGATGGAAATGTTGTCGACTTCTTTGATAACTCTGTGGTAACTGCAGGTGCAATTGATACCTACTTCTGGGACTTTGGAGATGGCAACACAGCCATTACTGAAGATGTTTCACATTTGTACGGATCAGTCGGTACGTATACTGTGACACATGTGGTGGGAGTAGCTGGCGGATGTTCGAGCCAGACCACCTGGGATGTGACAATTCTTGATGTTCCAATCGCTAGCTTCTTAGATATTGCCGCTTGTCAAAATGGTGTCACGTCTTTTGCTGATCAGTCAGTTATTGCGAATGGAAATATTGCGCAATGGACATGGGATTTCGGAGATGGAACACCAGTAATCACGACTCAAAATCCAAATCATATTTTTGCTAATCCGGGTAACTTCAATGTAGGGTTGACAGTGACTTCTGAATTTGGATGTTCTGCTCAAGTATCAATCCCAACAATTGTTTATCCAGCTCCCTTGGCTGATTTTACAGCTCCAACTTCTTGTCCTGATGACACTATTCAGTATACAGATTTATCAAGCATAATTTCAGGGTCTATTGTTGATTGGGAATGGGATTTTGGTGATGGAGGAACTGATAATATTCAAAACCCTGCACATCAATTCTTAGTACTTAACGATAGTTTTGACGTCACCTTGATTGTAACTTCAAATTTTGGGTGTACTGATACGGTAACTAAATTAATAGAGACCTATCCGTTTCCAACTTTTCAATACGGACCTGAGTGGGCTGCGGGTTGTGCACCTTATGAAGTTCAGTTCAATGACTCAACTGCTGTTGAAGGAGGAATCATTACAGGTTGGGAGTGGACCTTTGATGATGGTTCAGCTTCATTCTTAGAAGATCCAATTCATATTTTTAACGAAGCTGGTGATTATTTTGTATCGCTAGAAGTCACTACTTCACAGGGATGTACATTTAATGATGAACTCTTGTACCCGGTGACGGTTTACCCATTGCCAGTAGCAGAGTTTTCTCCAGTTTATATGGATGTGTCGGTACTTGAGGCAGAAATTGAATTTACAGATGAGTCAATAGATGCCGTAAATTGGGAATGGAGTTTTGGAGACGGTAACTACAGCAATGATGTAAATCCGATTCACGAATATTTAGATACTGGATATTATCAAACCATGTTAATTGTTCATTCTGACTTCGGATGTCTTGACACGGCGATACATTCAATTCACGTGTTCGGAGAGTTTGCTATTTATACTCCAAATGCCTTTACTCCTAATGGTGATTCTAAGAACGGATACTTTAGAGCATACGGAATGGGGATTGAGAAATTTGAAATCTGGGTGTTCAACCGTTGGGGAGAAAACATCTGGTACGCAGATGACATGGAGCTCACTTGGGACGGGACTTACAAAGGAGTGACAGTTCAGGATGATGTTTACGTATGGTTAATTAAAGCCATAGATGTGAATGGAGATGAATACGAAAAACGAGGGCACGTGACAGTGCTCAAGTAGTCGTATAAAATCTAATTTAGTTTCTTTGATTTTGCTGCTTTTTTAGCTGCCTTCTTTTCTGCCTTTAAACGTTTCTTCTTTTCTTTAGCAGTTTCTTCAATTTCGGGAATGATTGGCTTAGGTCCGTAAACCTCTTTGTCTTGCTTAACCTCTGGCTTGTCTGCAGGCTTATCTATTTTTGTTTGGACTTTTTTTTTCCGCCCTTCACATCTTTAGAATATAAAATTTCTGTTTTGTCACTCTTTGCTCCAATTGAACTATTGATAACTGCCTCAGTTACTTTATAATCATTGTTCAGCTTTACTATGTGTTCATAGTAAACTGTGATGCCATCATTTGTTTGGATGTTTGACCAAAATGAAACTTGATAATAAGAAGCTCTAAATTTAAATCTATCAACATCTTTTTGAACTTTTATATATGCGTCTTCAAGCTCTTTATGCTCCTTCTCATATTCGGCATCTGACTTTTTGTATCTACCTAGTTTTTTGCTTTTTTCAAGATCAGTAACTCTTTCTTTATACATTCTAGAGCGCATCACCTGAATGAAATACTCTTCAGTATAGAACGCTCTAAAGTTCTCAAACTTGTACTTCTCATGACTATAGAAAACAGAATCAGCCCAATGTACTACAGCTTCTTTCACAATTACTTCATCTTCAGATGAGTCAATTTCTTGTTCTTGGTTCCAGCCTGCAAGGCTGAACATTCCAAGGCTTATGAATAATAATAAGAGTTTCATTTGTTAGTTTTTAAAGTAGTCTCCAAATGGTCTGTCCATTTGGTAGATGTTCCCAATTTCGTAAAAAGGATTAAACTCGATTAGAACAACATTGGTGTCATTCACTTCATTGAAGTTTCCAATAAATTTATGAAAAAAATAGTATCCTGATGTTTCATTTGTTTTTTCATCCACTGTTTCATAAAGCTCAGAGAACTCTAAATTCTCATATTCAGTGATGTCAGGCCTGTCATTTCTCATGTAATAACTTATTTGTCTTTCCATCACATCTTGTTGGTCGAACTTTCCTTTAATTTTTACTTGTCTAGTTATTTTGAGTGCATGCAATAAGAATGCCGATTTCTCAGTCATATCTTTTCTATTCTCTAATTCCGCCTTAAAAAAAGCGTAGAAATTACGACTTAAAACTTTTGACTCTTGATAAGAAGCCGCAAGAAAAATGGCCTTTTCATAAAAAAAGTAAGATAGAATTGAAGTGTAGTTTTCTTCAATTGGCTGCATAATTTTTGCTCTTACGTTCTTAACACCTAAAGTGTCGTTTAAAGTAAAGGTCGTTTCATAAACCACACATCTCTCGTTGGTGTCTGTGAAGGTGAAAAAATGATCTAAGCTGATGGTGCGCTCAATATTGTTTTGTTCTATCAATCTTTTCTTTCTAGCAATTGATGAATCAAGTTCAGGGCTAGAGAAACCTTGATCGACTCTTTGTTTTTCAAGTTTTTCGACCTCAACGATATCTATGGGTTTGGTGATTTTAATTTCTCCGAAACCATATGGATCGTATTTCTGCTCGTCTTTTGTAGACAAATATTCAGCAACTGATTTTTCAGATAGTTCTTGAAGGCTAGGTTCTTTAGTCGGAGGAGGATCAAAGATGTCGTCAACGAAATAACATGACGACAATAGGCCGCATAGAATTACTAATGTGAAGTGGATTTTTTTCATGCTAATTTGAATACTAAAAGTATCAAAAATCATTCCGCAAAAAAAAAAGCCTCATTGAGTGAGGCTTTTTAATTATCTAATCATTACTGGCATAACCAGCATCAAGATGTCTTCGCTTTCATTATCATTTGAAGATGGAAGCAGGATACCTGCTTTGTTCGGTTCGCTCATCTCAAGAATTACCTCTTGTGTGCTAATATGATTCAGCATTTCAAGAAGAAACTTAGAATTAAACCCAATCTCCATGTCATCACCTGCATAGTTGCATGTCAATCTTTCTTTTGCTTCGTTTGAAAAGTCTAAATCTTCGGCTGAAATAGAAAGTTCACTACCAGCAACTTTAAGTTTTACTTGGTGAGTTGTTTTGTTTGAAAAGATAGAAACCCTCTTAATTGAATTTAAGAAAGACATTCTATCTACTGTTAAAACGTTTGGATTCTCTAATGGAATAACAGCTTCATAATTTGGATATTTCCCATCAATTAATCTACTTGTTAACTCTATAGATCCGAAAGAGAATCTAACAGTAGTTTCGTTATATGATAAAGTAACCTCTTCGTCACCACTCAAGTTTTGCTTAAGAAGGTTTAAAGGTTTCTTAGGTAAAATAAAATCAGTTGATTTTGATGCCGTAGCATCTGTACGACCGTATCTCACCAACTTGTGTGCATCAGTTGCAACAAAAGTTAGTTTTTCAGACGAGAATTGGCAGAACACTCCACTCATTACCGGTCTTAATTCGTCATTTCCTGAAGCGAACAAAGTTTTGTCAATTGCTGTTGCAATGATTTCTCCATTGATATTTAAATTAGAAGAGTTTTCTAACTCAGGAGATTTTGGAAAGTCGTTTGCATTTTGACCTACTAGCTTATATTTTCCGTAATCTGAAGATATTTCGATTCCGAAATTTGACGCGTCTATTTGAAATGCCAAAGGTTGGTCAGAGAAGTTCTTTAAAGTGTCAAGCAATAATTTTGCAGGTATAGCAACTCTACCATCTTCTTTTGATTCATCTGGTTTAACAGATGTTTTCATTGTGTTTTCTAAGTCAGAAGCTGAAATTGTTAATTCTCCTCCCTCTAATTCAAATAAGAAATTATCCAAAATAGGAAGTGAATTACTGCTGTTCAATACACCTGAAATTCTTTGCAGGTTCTTTAATAAAGTTGAACTTGAAATGATAAAGTTCATAATCGTCTAATGTTTTTAAATCTGAACAAATATAGCGCGAATTTAAGGCAGAGAAACTTTGATTTTTACCTTTTTATTAACATTTGGTGGTGTTTTTTCATCAATCATTTTGTTTTGAAAGAGAACTTCATAAGAAGCCTATTCATTTTTTGAAGTTGCCCTCGCCTAAAAGCTGTCTATCAAGAGCATCTCTAGAATTTCGTATCTTACAAATCCAATGAAAAAAATTCTTTTGCTCTCACTTCTGACCTTTTTCTCTTGGAAGGTTAATGCTCAGCTTTTTAGAGGTATTGATCATTTGAATCAATACGAGCCAAAGATTTCTGAAATGGACGCCGCTCTTAAATCAAACCCGGTTAAGTTCTCTGAGATTTATAATGAGCTTAGGGGAGTTTACAAACAAAAGAAAGATGAAACCTTGGGTGCGGCATTAGATGTTTACCAGGGATCATTTCATTATTTTCAAAACAATCTAGACTCGTCAGGTTTTTACTTTGATCGTGCCATGGATCTTTCGAGCAAAATTGGTCAAGATCAAATATTTAGAACTGCCAAGATTCGAAAAATATTTACTGATGAATATAAGAAAACTAAATATCAAATGGCTCAAGAAATGCGAGCTGTGTACGTAGATTCTTATAACAAGAAAGATACTATCAACTTGATTTATAGTCTTAATGGCCTTGGGATTTTTTATGGTGATATGGATAGTGTGTCATATGCCTTAGCCAGTTTTTATGAGGCTTTAAGAATGGCGGACCTCAGTAAGAATATGAATGAGAAAGGCTTTATTCACAACAATCTGGGCTTGGTGAAATATGATTTGGGAGCGAAAGATTCTGCATTCTCCGATTTTCAACAATGTCTTAAAATTGGAGAGGATATGGATAATGCCATGCTACAAGCAATTGCAAGACAGAATATGGGACTCTATTATGCAAGTATTGATTCTTCTGATTTAGCAAAAGAGCAGTACCTGAAAGTTAATAAAATGGGGCATGAGTTTGGATATACATTATATATCCTTTCGTCCATAACTAATTTGGCTAGTCTTGAGATGACCATGGGAAATCCTGAAGCTAGTGATTCATTGAGCAGTATGGCTTTGAAAATTGCCAAAGAAGGAGAGGTCTTGTTTACCGTTCCCACAGTTTATTACGGCCGAGCGTATTACAAAATGAGAACAGCAGAGTATGATGATGCCTTACGTATGCTTGACTCGGCATATGCGTATACACAGTATGCTCAATATAGTGAGATTATGCCGCCCTATTATCATTTGAAATACCGTATTTATGAAGAAATGGGTGATCATGAAAAGGCTCTAGAGACCTACAAGGAGAAGGTTGCGCTCAATGATTCTTTAGATGCCATTGGAAATGAGAAATTATTGGCAGAGCTTCAGTTCAGGTATGATGACGAGAAAAAAGAAAGAATAAGAAGTGTCGAACAAAATAAACTTAAACTTCAAGTAAAGCAAGGTGAAGTTGAGCTTGCTAAATTTCAGCAAAACCTAGTAATCATTGTTTCTGTTTTACTCGGAATAATCTTTATTGCCATTATCCTTTATTTCAGATTGAAACAAAAAAGTGATAATTTATTTAGCCATACCATAGCCAATAAGCTTGAAGAAGAAAGAGCTAGGATTGCACGGGATTTACATGATGGGCTCGGACAAAGTATGATTGTTTTAAAAAACAAATTCAATAAATTGGAGATTGAAAATGACCAAGAAGTAGATCATCTTAATGATAATTTTAGTGAGGTGATTGAAGAAGTGCGGTCCATTTCAAGATCGTTGATTCCGCCCGAATTAAAAAGACTTGGTTTGCAGAAGGCAATTCAGAATATGATGGATGAGATCGAAAAATCATCAGGATACATCATTACCACAGAAATTGAAAGTTTGGTCAATGTCAAGTTTGAAGAATTTCAAAGTATTAGAATTTATAGAATCGTTCAAGAACTTTGTACGAACACTTTAAAACACTCAGGTGCGACATCTATTAAGTTAGAAGCTATTGTACAAGGAGATATGTTGGAGCTAATTTACCAGGATAATGGTAAAGGACTTGACATGGATAAGTGGAAAGCCGCAAGTAACTCAGTAGGTTTTAAAAGTATTGAGCAAAGGCTGAGGTTCTTGAAAGGAACAGCAAAGGTTGATAAGGTTAAAACAGGTTTTAAGATTAATTTCAAAATTCCAATTAATTCATAAGATGGTAAGAATATTAGCAGTTGATGATCACCCTATTTTCAGAAAAGGTCTTGTAGGGTTAATCAAAGATGAGATTAAGGATTGCGAAATTTCAGAAGCGGAGAATGGAGCAGAAGCAATTGAAATATTGTCTACTGAAAACTTTGATTTTTTAATTCTGGATATTGATATGCCTGAAAAATCGGGGATTGATGTGTTGGATCATTTAAAGGAGAATGAAATAAAAACAAAAACAATCATTTTAACAATGCACAATGATGAGCTTTTCTTTAATGAGGCTTTTAATAGAGGTGCGGTTGGTTTTTTATTGAAAGAAGATTCAAGCATTGAAATTATTGAATGTCTTGAAAGGGTAGAGGCAGGGAAACCATTTGTGAGTAAGAAACTTTTGCCATTCAAAGAAAACAGAAGTAAGTTCAATCAAGAGATGTCTCGAGTGAAAGAACTGATAGACTCATTGACGAAATCTGAAATGAATACCTTAAAATTGGTCGCACAAAATAAAACTTCAAAAGAGATTGCCGAACTTCTATTTGTAACTGAGAAATCTGTCGAGAACTACAGAAGTAGAATTTGTAAGAAATTGGACATTGGTGGAGGGAGTAATTCATTGTTAAGATGGTGCGCCTCAAATAAAGATCTAATAAAATAAGGCCATCATTACGACTGACAGATTAAATTTTGTCATGTTTTATGTCGTTCTGTCACATTCTAAAGTCTTATAAACCCTCAAACTGACAAAATGAAAGGGATTTATGCCTAATATCCTAATGGCATAAAGATTGACCTTGCAAAGTCAATACAAATTAAGAAAAATTACAATTTAGATATGAGCAAGATTATAGGAATCGATTTAGGGACAACCAACTCATGCGTTTCTGTAATGGAAGGAAACGAGCCAGTTGTTATCACTAATGCTGAAGGTAAAAGAACTACACCTTCAATTGTTGCCTTTGTAGAAGGTGGCGAGAGAAAAGTAGGAGACCCAGCAAAAAGACAAGCAATTACGAATCCTACCAAAACGATTTATTCAATTAAGCGTTTCATGGGAACTTCATTTGACAAAGTGTCAAAAGAAGTAAGCCGTGTACCTTATGAGGTAGTGAAAGGAGATAACAATACTCCAAGAGTAAAAATAGACGACAAACTTTACACTCCACAAGAGATTTCAGCAATGGTACTTCAAAAAATGAAGAAAACTGCTGAAGATTACCTAGGACAAAAAGTTACTGAGGCAGTAATTACTGTACCAGCATACTTCAATGATTCACAAAGACAAGCTACAAAAGAAGCTGGTGAAATCGCAGGTTTATCTGTGAAGAGAATCATTAATGAGCCAACAGCAGCAGCTTTGGCATATGGATTAGATAAAAAGACAACAGAACAAAAAATTATCGTTTTTGATTTTGGTGGAGGAACACATGATGTGTCTGTACTTGAATTAGGAGATGGAGTTTTTGAAGTATTATCAACTGATGGTGATACGCACTTAGGTGGTGATGATGTTGATGATAAAATCATTAACTGGTTGGCAGATGAATTTCAAAAAGATGAAGGAATCGATTTGAAGAAAGATCCAATGGCACTTCAACGTCTTAAAGAGGCGGCTGAAAAAGCTAAGATTGAATTATCTTCAACGACTTCAACAGAAATCAACTTGCCTTACATTATGCCAGTTGACGGAATTCCAAAACACTTAGTTAGAACACTTTCAAGAGCAGTATTTGAGCAATTGATTAATGACTTAGTTGAAAGAACAATAGAGCCATGTAGAACGGCATTGAAAAATGCAGGATTATCTACTTCTGATATTGATGAGGTAATCTTAGTGGGTGGATCAACTAGAATTCCAGCTATTCAAGAAGCAGTAAATAAATTCTTCGGAAAAGAGCCTTCAAAAGGGGTTAATCCGGATGAGGTTGTTGCAGTAGGTGCAGCAATTCAAGGAGGTGTCTTAACAGGAGAAGTAAAAGATGTTCTTTTACTAGATGTAACTCCACTTTCTTTAGGAATTGAAACAATGGGTGGTGTAATGACAAGATTAATCGAGTCAAACACAACTATTCCAACTAAGAAGTCAGAGACATTCTCAACTGCATCTGACAATCAACCAGCAGTAGACATTCATGTTCTACAGGGTGAGCGTCCAATGGCAAATGACAATAAGACTCTAGGAAGATTTCAATTAGCAGATATTCCACCAGCAAGAAGAGGTGAGCCACAAATTGAAGTGACTTTCGATATTGATGCGAACGGAATCATGAGTATTTCGGCTAAAGATAAAGCTACAGGAAAAGAGCAATCAATTAAGATTGAATCTTCTTCAGGATTATCTGACGAAGAAATTGCTAAGATGAAAGCTGAAGCAGAAGCGAATGCAGATTCTGATAAGAAGAAAAAAGAAGAGGTTGATAAGTTGAACGGTGCTGATGCTTTGATCTTCCAAACTGAAAAGCAATTAAGCGAGTACGGAGATAAAATCCCTGCTGATAAAAAAGAACCAATTGAAACTGCTTTGGCTGAATTGAAAACAGCACATGAAGCGAAAGATATGGATTCTATTGATTCAGCAATGGAGAAGTTGAACACTGTATTCCAAGCGGCATCTCAAGAGATGTATGCTCAAGGTGATGCAGGAGCAGATGCACAGCCAGAGGGTGGAGCGTCAGAAGCAGAAGCTGACACGGCAGATGCTGAAGATGTTGACTTCGAAGAAGTAGATGAAGAGAAAGAGAGCTAATCTCAATTTCATAGAAATATTAAAGTCCTCTCTTGGTTCATCCGAGAGAGGACTTTTTTTTGCTAAATTCAAGGACAAATAAAAAGAACAAATGGGATTATTAATCGGAATTGGAATATTGGTTGGAATATTCATGGGGTTTTACTCATCAGCTCAAAAGAAAGGTTTAACTCCTTGGGTTTGGGGCGTACTTTCAATAGTATCTTGGTTTGGTAGCCAATTTATCTTTGGCGTGATCTGGGGAATGGTTAATCCAAGATCTGGTTTAGATGATGTCATGACCTTATTACTTGTTGGTTTAGGTGTATCAATTACTTCTTTGATTATTCTTTACCAAATAATGAATGCCCAAGCTAAAAAACTTGGCGAAACCAAAATGGGCGGAAATGATGAAATCATGGATGATACAGACTTTGACGATTTGTAGATGCTCGTAATTATTCTTTTAGGTGTTTTGCTTATCGGAATTTATCGTTTTGCAGAAAAACATAGTCTAAATGCTAAGCCCTGGCTTGTTGCTGTTATCCTGGCATATTGTGCTGGTTATTTCGGCTTTCAGTTTATTGCTCTTAATGAGTTTCCAAGTTTGTATGATAATGAATGGGAGCGATTAGGCTATCCTGCCTTATCTGCCGTGATTTGTGTTCTTTTGGTTTTAGTCGCAATGTTGTTTTCAGGAAAGAATAGGAAAAGGCAAAACGAAAATGCCGAAATCATGGACGATACTGCATTTGATGACTAGATTGCCCAATCAACAAATTGTAGATACCAAATTGTTGTCGCAATTCCACCTAACAGAGAAAGAATCCAAACTGCAACATGTAGTTTTTTAGAATGTTTAATTGTTTCAATAACGGCTTTTTTCTTTTCAATCACATGAATATCAGCCGGCGGGAATAATGTCATTCCTAATCCTAAAAAAGAAAGTATAATTCCCGTGATCATGAGTTTGGGTAGCCAATAATCTGAAATGTAAATCAGAAAAAAATTGATTCCCATAAAAAGGATTCCCGTAATCAATAATCCTATGGGCAATGCTCTCGTAGTCTTGGGTTGAAAAGCCATTATCTATCTAGTCTCTTTTCTTCAAAAGTGACATCTGCATCTTTACGATAATGAATTCTATAATAAACGAGACATTCATCAGCTCCGTTAGCTAATACTGCCTCTTCAGCTTCCTTTGCAATTTTCATCAATTCGTCATAATGGCCTTCCATTACTGTTTCGAAAGGGGTGATTTGATGTTTGATACCTGACTCTTGAATGACTTCAATGGCATGATCAACAAGATCATAAGTTGCGTGCACTTTAGATTTAGGAACAATTTGTATACCTAATGAAATGAGATGATTTGTCATACTTCAAATTTAAAAATCAAACTTTAACTGATTACTTTTTGGTTTTATTATTTCAATCACTTTCTCTTCAAAATTAGAAATAGAGATACCCAAAAGGCGAATTGACTTTTTAAAATCTTCAGCCATAACCAATTCAGAGATAACCTCAAATATTTCTGATTTATCAGCAGTTAAATGATTTATTGTTTTGCTTCTCGTGATTTGCTGAAAATCTGAAAACTTAACTTTTAATGTGATGGTCTTTCCTTTCTTGTCTGATGCCTTTAACCTTCGTTCAATTGTATCAGCAATTTTAGAGAGTTTTTCAAGAGCAGCTTCATGGCCAATTAAGTTTTCTGAAAAGGTTCTTTCAGCCCCTACAGATTTACGTTCTCTATGAGGTTTGACTTGAGAGTGTTGAATTCCTCTAACTATGTTGTAGTAGTGCTGACCAGATTTACCAAAATTGGCATTTAAAAATTCAACCGAGTGCTGCTTGAGTTGATGACCATTATAAATCCCCCATGAATGCATCTTTTGTGCTGTCACCTTTCCGACTCCAAAGAACTTACCAATAGGCAATTGCTCAAGAAATTTCTCAACCTCATGAGGTTTAATCGTTTTTTGTCCGTTGGGTTTGTTGATGTCACTAGCGACTTTGGCTGTGAACTTATTGATCGAAATTCCAGCTGATGCCGTAAGGCCAGTTGTTTCAAAGATCTTTTGTCTTATTTCTTGGGCAATTTCTGTGGCCGAAGAATGATTGTGGATGTTTTCACTTACGTCTAGAAAGGCCTCATCTAATGCTAGTGGTTCAACCAAATCAGTATACTCATAAAAGATGGCTCTAATTTGATCTGAGATTTCTTTATAGCGTTCAAATCTTGGTTTTACGAAGATGAGTTCAGGGCATTTGCGTCTTGCTAACTTGCCCGACATGGCTGACCTGACACCATACTTTCGTGCTTCATAGCTCGCGGCAGATACAACTCCTCGGTCTCCGCCTCCCCCTACTGCTAATGGTTTCCCTCTTAAGTCAGGATCATCCAATGCCTCTACAGAGGCGTAAAACGCGTCCATATCGACATGAATGATTTTCCTTTCTTCTGCTTCCATAACTATCAATTCGAAGTTACGGAAACTGTAGGTTTTGGGTGTGAATTTTTTACAAGTCTGCTAGACTTGGTCCTTTATCGAATATTTGAGATTGTTCTGTTGGATAAAATTGATTTAGCTGAAGTTGTTCAGAGTTCGCTTCAAATCTATATTTGATTGTTGAAGCCTGGTCGCCATACCATTGAATGATCACTAATAGATCGCTTCCGGCTTCATAATAGTAATGTCCTTCAGTAATTTTTGATTCATCATTTTCATCTATGCTATGAATGATAACTTCTCCGCCTTCTTTGAATTTCATTGTCTGTGCTGTTTCACCATGTTCTGTGAACCAAGTTCCTTCTAAATTTGACTGTGCTGATAAGGTGATAGCGGCCATCACCATGATAATTGTGCTGATTGTTTTCATGACTGTGAGTTTGTTTGGTTTCCATATAAGCTATGAAAAAAAACATATTCAAGTCAAGGGGTTGAATGAAAATAATTTCCCTGTAAGAGTTGAGATTACTGGTGTTTGCTGAATATCAATCGGTTTAGAAGCTTTGTTGATAAGTTATGCAAGCATAGTAAAAAATTATTTCTTGATTAGTTTTTTCTGCATGATTCCATCTTGTTGATGAATATTCATCACATAAATTCCAGCCGAAAGATTAGTGATATCAATTTTGGTATTATTACCTGATTTCTGCATCACTACCTTTCCGTTAATATCCAGAATTTCGATACGTTCGATTTCGCTTTCTGCCTGAATATTTATTAGGTTGTTTGCTGGATTTGGAAATAAGATGAGATCAGTGTCTGTTTCTTCTGGGGTTGATGAGAAAGGATCAATAGTATAATGAACATCAAGAAAGGCATTGTCAGAAATGTTCTTGAACTCAATATATTGATCGGTATCTACTAATGAAAAGCTTAATTTGAATTGAGTTGATCCGCTCATGTCAATGTGCGAAAAGAATGAGGCAGGTAAGTCAATTCTCATCCAGTGACCATCTTCAGATAAAGTTCCGTATGAACATAAATCATCTGATTCATCACCCGTGTCAGCATAATCATCTGATTCAGCTGATATCGTAGCTCCAAAATATCCAGATGCAATTTGAACTGTTACGTCAGTCCCTGCCAAATCTGCCCCAGAAGTGCTTAAGACTTCAACAAATAGAGATGCACGATCAATTGTGAAGGCGTCATCAAATGAAGAGGTATTAAAACTGAGTAGAATGTCAGAATCATCTGCGCCATAATTCCCGAGCTTTAGGCTCGACCCAGTTTGAATAGTAGCTGTTAGGCTTGAACTATTTGCAATATCAGCCGAGACGCTTGCATGATAATCTCTTAATTGATTCCAATACCATTCAGAGAAATGTCTTTTTATGAATAATTCAAAAGCGTTATCATTTAAATGAAACGAATCGTTACCACCGAAATTTAGGGCTTCAAGAGGAGTGGGGTAGTCAGCAATCCCTCCAGGTACAGGGGCCGTGTATTGAGCATAGGTTCCAAACGGACTTACCTGTAATGCAGTCGTTTGCCCATATTCGTATTGCATTAGGCCAATATTGTTCACGAAATAAACGTTCTCCCAAACGGCTGCTGAATCGGCAAATCTAGAACAGAAGGTATTTAATACTTCATTGAGTTCAGTTATGCTTGGCTGTCCCATTCCGTCCCAAGTTGAGTAGAAAGGATGCAGTGATTGAAGGGCCAAAGGTAATGTCTCAATTGTCTCAGAAAAGTTAGCGAAATCATACCCAGAGATTAATATTTTTAGGTCTGGATTAAAGGATAAAATGGTGTCAATTCCGGCTCTAACATCCAACATGATGGTGTCTAAAATTGCGCTTTCTTCGCCAGAATCCATGTCTTTGTGCCAAGTTCCCATAGCGTCATTTCCACCTAAGCTATAATGAACATATTCCAAATCAGAATTGCTAGTAATGTAATCTTCAAGTTCTTGCACTCGAGCTGGATTCGTAAAATAGTCATTGGCCTCGGCACCATTAACGGCGAGGTTTGCTGTAGAATAACACTCCACATCAGAAAACCCGAAGCGGTCTAAATTCTCATTGTAGCTGTTCCCAGTCCATGAGAAAAATGCCCAAGAATCACCAATTACCATCATTTTTTCAGTGGTCGGATTACATTGAGATTGAACATTTAAGTAGAGTGCAAAAACGAATAAACTAGTAAATAGGTATTTCATGTAGAATAGTTTAGAATAAAGTTAAAAAACTCTTCTTAAAACTCCTTGATTCATTTTGATTATTTGGGATTAATGGGCCACAGCATCTTCAGTTCTTCTTGAGAACCGCTATATACATTGATGTCCATGTCGTGGTCAGTTCCTGGCACATTATAAAGACAATGTCCTTTATCTCTGCAGTTGATTTCAGATGAGAATTGCCACAAAGTATATGATTGCCAACAGTCTACATTGAAATCTGTAACTGTTTTTTTAAATCGAGCATACCAAAGCGGACATTTTGAAAAGGAGCTGTTGCTCCCATACCTCTCATTGATGATATTGAGCACATTATTGTTGCAATAGAGCAAAGGATATTTGCCTGTTTTATTCTTCACATGGTCTATGAACTTCAAGGCGTTTTCAAGATTCATGAATCTAGGGTCATCTAGATCTTCTAAATCTAAAGCAATTAAGTCTTCATCAGGATTTACATGCTGTAAGTAAAAGTCAGCTTGCGCTATTGGGTCGCCGGATCTTCCCAAATGATAAGAACCCCATAGATAACCCATTTTTTTCGCTTTGGCACTTCTCATTTCAAAACTCTTGTCCAGAATTAATCCTTCAGAGCATTTATGGATTACAGCCATCACATTGGGATCATTCTTCATCTTTTCCCAATCTATTATGTTAGGGCCATAAGCGTCAATGATGATTGCTGGATTTGGGGTCTTCCAAGGCTGGTCAAAATGATCTTGATTTGACACATTTAGCTTTTCATAGATAATATCAGGCTTGCCAGAACTATCTGTCAAGAAAAGATGATTTTCATTCAACGTATAAATATAATAGTAGCTAGATTCAACGGGCTCCAATTGGTTGAATTGCAAGATGCGATTGACGGTATCTATTGTATATGATCCGCTCATTAGTTCATTTGCATAAACTCCGTTGGCAATAGAAAGACTTTTTAAAACATAATTGCTATCATCAACAAAACTGTAATAGCATTGAGAAAAAAAGTAGGCGGGAGATTTATTCATTTTTGAATTGAAGTCATCATCACTAGTTTTAAAATCAACCACTATTTGTCTATCATCTATGTTTTCTTTTGAACGATCGTAATATGATTTGTCTACAGTACCAAACTTATTCAATTGGTACTTACCTGAAAGAATTGATTGAGAATGGGAACTTGGGCCTACAAGTAATATGGCAACAATAGAAATGAGTTTCATCCCAAACAAGATACGAATTCTTAGAATTCAAAGAAAATGAAAAGCTTTAGTTTGCTTACTGCTCGTCAGCAAACCACTCAGCATAGCTTGTAGCAGTCTCTTGCAGCTTCATATATCGCAAGGTGATATGTGAAGGCAGCTCATCTTTTACTTTACCCACCATATCAACCAACATGTTTTCGCAAGTAGGTTGAAAGTCAGTTAGCCATACTTTTTTAAAAGCCGTTTCAACATCAGCATATCCCTCGTGTGGCGTATTTTTTCTAACCAATAAACAGTGGTCGTATACGTCAACAATTTGAGGTTTTACGATTTCTTTTAATTCACCAAAATCCATGATCATCCCATATTTAGGATGGTTTTCATCCTGAATTAATGGACCTGAAATACTCACAGTTAAGATGTAAGAATGCCCATGTATGTTGGCACATTTACCATCATAACCCCATAAGGCGTGGGCAGTCTCAAAAGTGAATATCTTAGAAACAGTTAACTTCATTTCAACTAGTTTTGACCAGGAGCAACATCAGTGAAATCAATGATTTCAATATCAAATACCAATACAGAATTCATTGGGATTTCTGGTGAATCTCTATCGCCATATCCCAAGTAAGGAGGAATGATTAAGCTACCTTTTCCACCTTTTCCAAGATTTGGAATTCCTTCTTGCCATCCAAGAATAGTGTTTCCAAGAGTGAAAGGAAATGTTGTTGGTGTTCCACCTGTTCCGTCAAAAGAATTTCCGTTTAAGAGATATCCTTCATAGTTTAAAGTTAAGTATGATTCAACTGTTGGTTTTTCATCTGATCCAGCTTCATCAATTTTCACGTATAAGCCAGTTTCAGTTTTTTCGAATCCACTTAATTTTTTCTCAGCGATATATGCGTCAATTTCTTCAGAATAATCTACCGACATATCAATTTGTGGTGCTGGTGGAGTAGGTGAGAAATCTACTATTTCAATGTCAAAAACAAGTACAGAATTCGCAGGAATTGGACCTCCAGCTCTGTCACCGTATCCTAAATCTGGTGGAATGATTAGTTTTCCTTTTCCGCCTTTTCCGAAATGAGGGATTCCTTGTTGCCATCCTTTGATTAAACCTTCAAGCGGGAATGGGAATGTAATTACGTTTCCTTCTGTTCCGTCAAATACAGTTCCGTCCAAAAGTCTTCCTTCATATTTCAAAGTCAAATAATCTTGTAATCCTGGTTTTTGGCCTTCACCTTCAACTTCAGTGTATATATACAATCCATTATCTTCTCTTTCTGGATCCCAATCTTTATCTTCTAAGAATTCTGAAATTTGAATATCATATTCAGTTTCGATATAGTCTTTTTCTTCTTCTTCAGCTTCACCTCCACAGGCGATCAAGAAAAATGCAGGAGCTAGGAACAATAATTTTTTCATTTAATCAATTTTTATGGGGTCAAAGATAAGATGAATTCCCCATTTAATAGGACTAAGCAGATAAAAATGATATAACTCAGTTTAAAAAATGCAAGACGTCATAGTGTGCCCGTGATTATTGAGCCAACTTTGTCCTCATAAAATCGAACAATGGATACATCACTAAAAGAAGAAACGGTTATGACATCAACTCTTGAAAAAAAGAATTTTAAAAGAATAATAATCTTGACAGATTTTTCTGAGGCTGCAAGAAATGCTATTAAATATGCAATTGACGCTTTTGGAAATGAAGTAGAATATGAGTTAGTGAATTCATATTATGCCCGTACTTCTTCAGCAACTTTACTTGACATTAATGATATGTTGGCAAAGGATTCTGAGACAGGATTGGCTAGTGATATGCAATGGATTAAAGAACAGTATCCAAATTTAGATTTAAGCATAAACGTACTGAGTTTATTTGGTTCGCCTGTAGATGCAATCAGAAAGCTTCATAAAAATATTACTCAAGATTTAGTGATCATGGGGACTAAAGGCGCTTCAGGTATAGATGCTGTCTTGTTCGGTTCTACAGCAGCTACCGTTATAAGAACGACTGTAGTTCCTGTGATTTCTGTTCCTCCTTCATGTAGTTTTAAAGGGTTCAATGAAATAGTTTTGACAACTGATGGATCTGATAACTATGGGGATTCAGTATTTGATCCAATTGAGAAAATGCAAACTAAATTTGACTCTAAGGTTACCGTGCTAACGATTGAAAATGACGGAAAGAAAGTTGATTTGCAAGGAATGGACTTTCCGTTTGAAGTAAACATGTATACTAAATTACAAGACAAAAATATTGTAGATACGATTGTAAACTATTGTGAAGAAGATAATGCTGATTTGATGGTGTTAACTCCTCAACACACTGGTTTCTTTGAAAGATTATTTCACAAGAGTATCTCTAAAGAATTGGTGACTAGAGCTAGTATGCCAATTCTATCATTAGAAAACGCTTAGAACCTAAAGTTTTTGAGTTCATCAAGCTTAAGAATGGTGATGTTTGATCCCTTGATTGTGATATAACCATCAGCTTTGAACTCAGAAAGTGTTCGAATAACAGATTCAGTTGCAGTACCAACAATTGCTGCCAAATCATCTCTTGAGATGGCCATTGTAAAGTGGCCATCTTTTGTTTGGTCATAAGTTTCAGAAAGTTTGACCAAGGCATCAGCCACTCTTTTTCTTACTGAGTCATAAGCTAAATTCAGAAGCTCTTCTTGTTTTGTAGATACAGAACCAGCCAATAGTTTTATGAATGCCGCCGAAACTTCTTTTGATGAATATAATAGTTGAACGAAATCAGCTCTGGGTATTAAAAGCATTTCAGAATCTTCGAGAGCAACAGCACTTTCGTCTTGTTCCTCGTCTCTGATAAGTGCCATGTACCCAATGAAATCTCCTTCTTTGTAAAGGCCGGTGACAAAATCTTTGCCGTCTTCATTCATTTTACTGCATTTCACTTTTCCAGAAGAAACGAAGTAGAGAAAATTTGGGTAATCCCCTTCAAAATATATGGTTTCTTTCTTCTTGAATTTTTTAGTTCTCTTTCCTTCTTTTAAGCTTTCGAGTGTAGTGAAAGATGAGATATCATTCATAAAATCTCCAACTCCTTCAGGGGTATTAGAATATTCAGATGAAAATTGCTCTGCCCTTTTGATTCTTCTTTCAACAGCATCTAACAATTGAATGTCGTCAAAGGGCTTCGTTAAATAATCATCTGCACCTAAGTTCATTCCTTTTCTGAAATCTTCTTTTTCTGATTTTGCAGTTAGAAAAATGAATGGGATTGATGCAGTATCTGAATTCTTACTGACCATGTGTAATACTCCGTAGCCATCTAATTCGGGCATCATAATATCACAAAGAATTAAGTCGGGATGAATTGCTTTCACCAATTCAACACCTCTTTTACCGTTCTCAGCCGACTCAACATCATAATCAGCCAATTCTAGGATTTCTTGAATGTTTTCGCGCATTTCAAGGTTATCTTCAATCAAAACAATTTTCTTATTCATGGGTCAATGGAATTTTGAATGTGAAGGTAGTGCCTTCGTTCAGTACACTTACAAAAGTAATCTCTCCATTCAATAATTCTAAATATTTCTTCACAATATTTAATCCGAGCCCTGTTCCTTTAATGTTTGTAACGTTTTTTGCTCTAAAAAACCTGTTGAACATATCTTTCTGTTCTTCATACGGAATTCCAATTCCAAAATCTTGAACGCTGATAGTGAGCTCATGATCTTTAATAACTTTAACAATGATTTCGTCTCCCTCTTTGGAGTATTTAATTGCATTTGAAAGCAGATTGTAGCAAATGTTTTTCATTACCTGAGGATCAGAGTAAATCATCCAATCTTCTCCTTCGAAAGAAACTTTGATTTCTTGCCCTTCTTTTGTTATCGTATCTAACTCTTCTCCGATTTCGTGACAGAATTTTTTAAGATCAAACATTTCAAGTTTGGCTTCTTGAATGTTACTTTCTAGTTTTTCAACCGATAAAAAGTCATTTAAGATTTCAGTTAATCCTGCTACTGCCGATCGAATTCGACCAGTATGCTTGACGGTTTTATCAATGTTACCTTTTTCTAGATGCTTCTCAATTAATGATACTGAAGATAAAACCGTACTAAGTGGAGTTCTAAATTCATGAGAAGCCATTGAAACAAAACGTGACTTCATTTCATTTAATCGCTTTTCTTTTTGGAGAGCTTCTTCTCTTTTTTGAGTAACAATTTTTTGAGTCGTAATATTCTCTTCAACTACTAATATTTTGTCAATTTCCTCATCTGAAAATGAAAGCGGAACTGCATTGATACTGTAATACTCCCCGTGATACTCCAATTCAAAGATTCTATTTTCTCCTTTAAAAACTTTTTCAAACTCTGATTCAAGTTGGGGCCTCAATTCTTGATTGATTTTATCAAGATAAGAGGTGCCTATCAATTTGTTTGGGTCGATTCCGATTTCTCTTAGCTCCAATCCTTCGACAAACAAATATTTTAATGCGCGGTCAAAAACATTAATGGTACCATTCGGGAAGTTCTTTGCGATAGCTGAATACAGTCTTTGGCTTTCAAGAACCTCTTTTGTTCGTTCTTCAACCTTTTTCTCCAGGTTAGCATTAAGTTCTTTAATTTTTTGATCTTGAATTACCCTTTCAGTTATGTCAGTAATAACTGCGATTGCGATAGGGTCATCTTTTATCTTACTGTAATTCAAGCTTATTTCTACATGAAAAGTGGTGCCATCTTTTTTGAGACCAGTTAAGTTCATATCTGAACCCATTTGCCTTTTCTTGGGTGCAGCATTGTAGCCATCTCTGTGAGCCACATGAGTCTTGCGAGCTTTGTCCGGAATTAGGAGTTCAACTTTTTGGCCCAGGAGTTCCTCTTCCGTGTATCCAAAAAGTTCACAACATCTTCCGTTTACCAAAGTGATTTCACCTTTCTTGTCGGCTATTAAAAGTCCTTCTCCTACTGAATCGCATAATACTTTAAAGTCATGAGAAGAAGCGTTAGAAAACATAGCTGAACATTAATAGGTTAAACAGTGATAAAAATCACTATAAAAATAGCAAGAAATCCTCAAATTTGTAGCAGATTCTAGAACAAAATGAGCGACTGCTACCACTGTAATACAAAGTGCGAAGAAGAAATTGCATTTGACAACAAAGTGTTTTGTTGTTATGGCTGTCAAACTGTTTACGAAATCATCAATCAGAATGAGCTGGGAAAGTACTATGACCTTAATGCTCACCCCGGTAAGAAGAAGGCAAATGAAAAATCGCTAAGATTCGACTTCTTAGATTTACCAGAGATAAAATCGAAACTACTTCAGTTCTCTGAAGGAAGTGTGGAGAAAATAAAATTGAATCTACCTCAAATTCATTGCAGTTCTTGTTTGTGGCTCTTAGAAAATCTGCATAAGCTGGCAGATGGTGTAATGTCATGTCAAGTGAATTTTGGAGCTAAGGAGGCAGAAGTTACATACAAGTCAGATGTTATTAGTTTGCGAGAATTAGCTGAATTGCTTTCGAACATTGGTTATCCTCCTGCAATTACCTTAGAGGATGAAGAGAAGAAGCCAAAAAAAGATTCTAAACTAGTTCGTCAAATTGGCTTGGTTGGATTTTGCTTCGGAAATATTATGCTTTATAGTTTTCCTGAATACTTAGGTTTGGATGAAAGAGATGCCTCTTTTCAAAATATCTTTAATTGGTTGAATGTAGCATTGTCGATACCAATTCTAATATTTGGTGCCAGGCAATATATTGTCTCTGCTTATAAATCACTCAAATTTAAGGTTGTGAATATTGACGTGCCTATTTCGATAGGGATTTTTGCACTTTATTCTCGTTCATTGTTTGAAGTGATCTCAGGAACAGGTGCCGGCTATTTCGATTCATTTGCTGGTTTGATTTTCTTTTTACTTATTGGGAAATGGTTTCAGAATAAGACTTTCAGTGCTATGAATTTCGAGAGAGATTTCAAATCATATTTTCCAATTGCGATAACAAGGCTCATGGATAGTGGCGAAGAAGTTGTACCAATCGAAAAACTGGCAATTGGTGATCGATTGTTAATTCGAAATCAAGAATTGATTCCGGCAGATGCTATTCTCATTAATGGAAAAGGGAACATTGATTACAGCTTTGTATCAGGAGAATCTCATCATGTGAAAAAGAACTCAGGTGATGTGCTTTACGCCGGAGGGCGACAAGTTGGAGCAGCTTTAACCGTTGAACTCACAGATGTAGTTGAGAACAGCTATTTGACCAGGTTATGGAATAACCCAATCTTTAAAAAGAATGTAAGCGTAAAGGATTTTTCAGATACAGTCAGCAAATATTTTACCCTCTTTATTCTTGTCTTGGCTGCGATAAGTGGCTTTGTTTGGATGCAGATTGATTCGAGCCAGGTGGCGTTCATAATAACATCAATTTTAATTGTAGCCTGCCCGTGCGCAATAGCACTTTCTATTCCCTTCACCTACGGAAACAGTATGCGAATCTTGAGTAAGAAGTCGTTCTTCATGCGTTCTGCAAAAGTGATAGATCCCTTGACAGAAATTACAGATGTGATTTTTGATAAAACAGGTACACTTACTTGCTCAGATGAAATGTCAATTGATTGGGTAGGAGATGAGCTCACTTTAATAGATAAGGCTGCTATTTATGAAGTCACTAGACAGTCAACTCACCCCTTGAGCAGAAAAATCAGCAATCTTTTAAAGTCCTCTGCAGCAAATTTAAATTTGACCGACTTTAGTGAAGTAGAAGGGAAAGGATTGAAGGCAAGCATTGATGACGTGGATTGGAAAATAGGAAGTGCATCACTTGTTGGGGCAAAATCTAAGATGGACTTTTCTCAAGTTTTCTTGAAAAAGGGTCAATTCGTTTTAGGTTATTTCAAATTTGGAAACAAGTATCGTCCAAACTTACAAGGCTTTTTGAGTTCCCTTAATAAAGACTTTGATCTTCATCTTCTATCTGGTGATAACGAATCTGAAACTGAAAATCTCAAATCAATCAATCCAAGTTTAAAATTGAATTTTAATCAAAGTCCTCAAGATAAATTCAATTATGTAAGTGAATTGCAAGAGGCAGGGAAGAAAGTCTTAATGTTAGGGGATGGATTAAATGATGCAGGTGCCATCAAGAAGGCTGATGTTGGTATAGCAGTTGTTGATGATATCTATTCGTTTTCTCCTTCGTCAGATGTAATTCTTGATGGAGAGAAGATGACCTCATTAAACAAGTTTCTTCAATTCGCATCAAGTAGTAGAAAAATAGTTTGGCTGAGTTATGGCTTCTCATTACTCTATAATTCAATTGGAATTTATTTTGCCGTTACCGGACAATTAACACCTCTAATTGCTGCTATTCTGATGCCTTTGAGTTCAATAAGTGTGGTTCTCTTGGTAACACTCTTGACTAACATTTACGGAAAAAGGTTGTTAGCTTAACCACATACTTCAATGTGGTCGCTTGCATTGGTATCTATTTCAGTTGAATATTGCTGAATTCCTTGCCACACTAAAATCACGCCCACTAGAAGAAGTCCTGCGAATTGTACCCTCTTTAAATTTGCCCCCATCTTCTTTTTTATTAATGAAGAGGCAATGATAATTGTACTCATCATAGGCATAGTACCTAGGCCAAAGAACAACATGTACAAGAGAGAATGAGAATAAGTTGGTTGCACCATTGCTCCCATAGCGGCAATGTACACCATACCGCATGGAATGAAACCGTTAAGAAAACCAATGTAAAACCCAAACTCTAGTCTGTTCTTATTGAGTGCTGCGGCCAGTTTTGATTTCAACTTTAAGAAAGAATCGAATACCTTGTAGCCTTTTCTTTCAGCCATATTAATAAATGATGGCATTACTGCGAGAATTGCAATTAATGTACCCACAGAGATAGAAATAATTGCTTGAACTTTAAACGATTCGACGAAAACTGTAAAGACGCCAAATAAGGCTCCGATTACAACATAGGCAAGTATTTTACCTGAATTATAAAGTAATGAAGAGACGATTTTGTTCTTGCCTTTTGATCCCGGAATCATCATAGCAATTGGACCACACATGGCGAAGCAATGCCATGATCCTAAAAGACCTAATATGAAAGCCGTCCAAATCAGAAGCTGATGTCTTGTTTAAAAATGTATCCCTTTGAGTCTTTTTCCCATTCAATCGTTATCTCATAAAATCCTTTAAAGAAGTCTTCGTAGGGTAATATTTGTTTGCCTTCAGAATCAAGAGTTAAATCATATTCTCTATCAAACTTCATTGATTGTGGACGATAAAAATGAATTGTTCCTTGATCCACTTTGTTTTGATCTTCTGGAAATAAGATGATAATTCCTTCTTCTTCTTTTTGAACTTCAACCTGATTTACAAGTGTGTTGTAATTGTTTGCTTTTTCAACGTTTGAGTCGAATTCTAATTCGTGCTCATAGTAGTCTGTTCTCACCAAATCGGTATCAAAATTAACCGCTCTAACTACGAATGATATGATAAACCCCATAAAGAGGACTATCGCTATAGTAATTCCTTTTCCCCAATTCATATGCTTTGTTTTAAAACCCTGGTCCAAAGAAATCAATGGTTTCTTTTTCCATTAATTCTTCTCCAGAATAAATTCCAATTTTGACTTTTGTTCTAGTACCATCCACTGATGATCTATTCATTTTGACAATAAATTCTCTTTTTATTTTAGCTCCAGATTCTAAGGTTAAATCTCCGCCAATGAACTCTACAGTCGCATTATCGCTTAGCACCTTAAGGCTCACTTCATGCGGCTCATTTGTCTTGTTCATGACAGTAGCTACGAAAATATTAGAATAGGTATCTTCATCTACAGTTTGATAAGAAGTTCCACTAACTCTTAACAATGTAGCCTCAATTTCACTTCGAGATACTAAGAGGGTCACAAGTAAGCCGACAATTGCGAGCATCAAAACGATATAAGCCTTGGCTCTTTTTGTTAGTTTCCAGGGTTCTCTCGTTCTAAGACCTTCCTCTGAGTCGTATCGAATCAGTTTCTTTTCTAATCCCACATTCTCCATCATGTGGTCACAAGCATCCATACAAAGGGTGCAGTTGATGCACTCCATTTGAGTTCCATTCCTGATGTCAATTCCTGTAGGACAGACATTCACACATTGATTACAATCAATACAATCCCCTTTTCCTACTTCAGAACGAACTTCGTTTTTTCTAAATTTCGCTCTTCCTTCTCCTCTAATTTTGTCGTAGGCAACAAGTACTGAGTTCTTATCTAACAAAACTCCTTGAAGTCTACCATAAGGGCAAACAGCAGTACAAACTTGTTCTCTGAACCATGTAAAAACAGCAAAGAAGACCGAAGTAAATACTGATATGGCAATTAAGCTAGAAACATGGTTGGCAGGATTATCAGTTACAATCAATTGCAATTCTTCTATTCCTATTATATAAGCCAAAAGGGTGTTTGCAATGATAAAAGAGATGATCCAAAATATTGACCACTTCAAAAGTCGTTTAGAAATCTTGTGCCTGTTCCAAGGCATGTCATTTAACTTCTTTTGATGTTTCCAGTCTCCATCAATCCAGTATTCGATTCGTCTGAATACCATCTCCATAAATATGGTTTGAGGGCATACCCATCCGCAGAATAATCTTCCGAATACTACAGTAAAGACAATTACCAATATGACAAAGGCAATCATCCCAATCGCAAAAATGAAGAAATCTGCAGGCCAAAAAATCTGACCAAAAATGACAAACTTTCTTTCAATGATATTCATCATCAAAATAGGTTCTCCATTTATTTTAATGAATGGTCCAGCAAATAGCAGGGCTAGTAAGGAGTACGAGAAGACTGCTCTTCTTGTAAAATATTTCCCAAGCTGTTTTTTCGGATAAACCCAAACTCGTTTTCCCTTTTCATCAACCGTAGAGATCTTGTCTCTAAACTCTTCTCCGAATCTATTGTTATCTGACATTCAAATTTTCTTTATTTTGGAAAAATGTTATCTCCTTTAGGTTCTTGTCCTTCTGGTGGTAATATTGGATCAAGTTGAAGTAGGTATGATGATACTGACTGAATTTCTCTTGCATTAAGCTGAGTTTTCCATGCGATCATTCCATTTTGCGCACCTTCAGAGACTGTAGTAAATACACCTCTAATGTCTCCGTCGTAAATCCAGAATTCATCTGTCAAATTCGGACCTACACCTCCACGTCCACCTTCCATATGGCATACAACACAACGTTCAGTGAAAATAGTACGGCCCTCAGATAATGATTTCTCATCAGTCATAAGTTCAACATTGTCAGCCGTCACTAATTCTGGGTGGTCTGCAATGTATTGCGCAACCTCAGCTTCGCCTTCAGCCATTGATGTTAAGTACTCTTCTTCTTGTAAAGGTCCTCCGAAAAACATATAGTATCCAAAGTAAAATATTGCCCAAACAATTGTGAGATAAAATCCATACTTCCACCAAGGTGGTAAGTTGTTGTCAAGCTCTTTAATACCATCATAATCATGATCTAAAAGTATAGATGCTTCACTCTCAATAGGGGCTGCATCTGTTAATGCTTTTGACCATTTTGCCCAAAATGGCTTTCTTTTCTTCATTGGAACAACATTCTTGACAAGAGAATTCATTGTATTCAACATGAATAAGATAAAGAACACCAAAAACAAATCAAAAGTCAACCAGATATAAAACGCCTCATTTGAAAATGGTATTTCTAAAGTAGGGTTCTCGAGCGGTTCTGCTCCGAATGAGGTTCCAGTGAGTCCTAAAAACACTAAGAGAAGAATCATCTTAGCACCAGGACCTCCTTTTTGTTTCATCCAAAAGTTGGTGGCGTTTTTTAAACTAACAGCCGAAACTATTGCAAAAATTACAAGTAGAATCGTGAAGATCATCATAACCAAAAAGAGTTGGGTAGATGTCATTCCCAATTGTTCATAGATTGTTGGGTCTGGTGCTGCAGCTACTTGATCCGCTTCTGGCGATAAACTAAAGCCTGTGCTGGCAGCAAGTAATGCTATTATTCCAAAATATATTTTCATTGAATTTCGAATTAATAAGGTTTTCATATATCAGTATTTTCGTTCTCAAGAGGAATGTTTTTAATTTCGTTTATTTTGTCTTTATCAACTCGAATCACATACCAGATTAGGCCTATGAAAAAGGCGAAAAAGATTGAGAATGAGATGAGTGGAAAAATTTCAATTCCCTCTATGCTCGTCATGTGTCCTTTTATATAGCTTAACATTAGTCTTGAATATTTAATGAGTCAATTACTTCTGGAATTTCCTCTGTTATTACTTCGGTAGAATCTGTTTCTACTTCTTCAGTTTCAACTTTACCTTTATGGATGTCTGATCCTAATCGCTCTAAGTAGGCAATCAAGGCAATCATTTCCATGTTTTCTTCGGCAGTTTGGATATCTTGATCCTCAATAACTTTCAAGTAGACTTCATGTGCCTGAGCTCTCAAGTCTTCAACGGCTCTATCCTCATATCCATCAGGGTAAGGAACACCTAGAGATCGCATTACCGAAATCTTGTCAGCTGTTTTAGAAACATCTAGTTCATCTTTAAGCCAAGGATAGGCTGGCATTATCGAACCTGGAGATGTTAGACTCGGGTCAAGCATATGCTTGTAGTGCCAAGATTCTGATTTATTCATCTCCTTATTTCCTTTACCTGATCTGTGAAGATCTGGCCCGGTTCTTTTAGAACCCCATTGGAATGGATGATCATAAACGAACTCTCCACCTTTAGAGTATTCACCATAACGAATAACTTCATCTCTGAATGGTCTCACCCACTGAGAGTGACAGTTGTAACATCCTTCTCGAATGTAGATATCTCTTCCCTCGAGTTCTAATGGTGTATATGGTTCAACGCTTGCAATTTTTTCAACATTTGATCCAACCATCATGGTAGGAACTATTTCAATTGCACCACCAATTAGGATGGCTACTAGAGCGAATACCATAAATTTAATTGGTCTTCTTTCGATCCAGCTGTGCCAGTGCTCTCCTTTGTGTCCTTGTTTAGGATTTACAAGAGCAGGAGCTTCAGCAGCTTCATTCGCTAAGAAATTTCCTTGTTTTGCAGTCTTGATTAAGTTGTAAACCATAACTAGTGATCCAACTATGAATAAGAATCCACCTAAGGCTCTAACCATGAAATATGGTTTCATGTAAGTTACTGTTTCAACAAACGCTCCATTAACTAGGGTTCCGTCAGCAGCAACTTGTTTCCACATTTGTCCTTGCATAAATCCAGCCCAATACATTGGTATCACCCATAAGACAATACCAAGGGTAGCGATCCAAAAGTGTGCATTGGCAAGTGTTTTCGAATATAGCTTCGTTCTCCACATTTTTGGAACCAAGTAATACGCCATACCGAATACCATCATCCCGTTCCAGCCTAAACCTCCAACGTGAACGTGTGCAACTGTCCAATCAGTAAAGTGAGAAATCGCATTGATAGATTTCAATGAAAGGATTGGACCTTCAAATGTTGCCATACCATAACAAGTAATGGCAACCACCATAAACTTAAGTACCGCATCATCTCTTACTTTATCCCAAACACCTCTCAGAGTTAATAGTCCGTTAAGCATTCCACCCCATGATGGGAAGATCAACATAATAGAGAATACAATTCCTAATGTTTGTGCCCAATCTGGCAAAGAAGAATAAAGTAAGTGGTGAGGCCCAGCCCAGATATAAATAAAGATTAATGACCAGAAGTGAATAATTGAAAGCCTGTATGAATAAACAGGTCTGTTCGCAGCTTTAGGAACAAAGTAATACATTAGTCCTAAAAATGGTGTAGTCAAGAAGAATGCTACTGCGTTGTGACCATACCACCATTGAACCAAGGCATCCTGTACTCCTGCATACCAGCTATAACTCTTTAAGAAATCAACTGGGAACTCAAATGAGTTTACTATGTGAAGAACAGCAACAGTAACAAAGGTTGCTATGTAAAACCATATGGCAACATAAATATGTTTCACTCTTCTCTTTACAATTGTAGCCATCATGTTCCAGCCAAACACAACCCACATAAGTGTAATAGCTATATCTATTGGCCATTCTAATTCGGCATACTCTTTACCAGTGGTGTATCCAAACGGTAATGTGAGCACTGCCGAGACAATGATAAGTTGCCAACCCCAGAAATTAATTTTACTGAGTTTATCGGAGAACATCCTGGTTTTTAGAAGTCTTTGCAAGGAATAGTAGACCCCTGCGAAAATTGCATTTCCTACAAACGCAAAAATCACTGCATTTGTATGCAATGGTCTAATTCGTCCAAAAGACAACCAAGAGGTTAAGTTAAGTCCTGGCCAGATTAGTTCGCATGCAGCAAACAATCCAACAATCATCCCAATAACTCCCCAACCTATGGTGGCTATTAAGAAAAGCTTGACAATCTTATTGTCATAGTTAAATTTCTCTAATTGCATTGATTTTTATTTTGTGTTGCATTATTGTTTTCAGGGAATTCTTCATTGTCAAACAGCACTCTCAATGCCGGACCTTCAACGTCTTCGAATTGACCAGTTTTTGATGCCCATAAGAATGAAGTGAGAAAGAACACAGCCAGTAAGATGCTGATTGTCAGTAAAACAAATATGATTCCCATAGTTGATTGATTTTAAGTTTCAATTCAAGGCCAAAATTAGAGTCAATTGAGGCCACAAACTGTGACATCTGATTGATGTAAACATGACTTAAATCATGATTTTGAAATCATAAAGTCAAATGGAAAATTGACTTATGTCATAAGCGCTTAGAAAGTAGCTTCTTAGGTTTGCGGTAAAGAAAATTTGAATCAAAAACAATAGAAAGTCATGTCAATTAAAAACATTCTAATTCCAACAGATTATTCACCTTTAGCTAACAGGGTATGTCGTCAGGCGGCTGCGATAGCAGAGAAAATGGGTGCGAAATTATATTTGTTTCACTCTTATAATTATCCAGTTCTTGATGGGCAGGAGATTAATTATGTTGCCCAAATGGAAGAGGACGAGAAGGTGAAAGTCAATAAGGAGTTAGAAGAATTGAAAGTGTTTCATCCGGATATTCAAATTGAGGCCGCTTCAGTGTTTGGAAGTGCAGCCGATAATATTGAGTCTTTTGTGGATGAGAAAGAGATTGACCTTATCATCATGGGTACTAAAGGAGAGTCAAATAAAATTGATGCTTTCTTCGGATCAATAACTTCTCATGTAATCAATAATGTGAAGTGTCCAACCTTAGTAATTCCTGAAAACGTATTAGATTTCAAAATTCAAAGGGTAATGATTGCTTCTGACTTTCATGACATGGAAAATAAGGCTGTGTACAAGCCATTATTTTCAATTGCTAAGACTTATTTACCTAGATTTTTTGTTGTCACTTCAAAGCATTCAATTAATGAACTTGAAGAACCGAACAACAATGAGATAGCGCTAGATAATTTTCTTCAAACCTATGAGCACAGTCATCATTTTATTGAATCAAATGATGCCGAAAAGGGATTGCTTGAATTTGCAGATGAACATGACGTTAACATCATAGCGATTACGACAAAGCATTATTCTTTCTGGCAGAAGTTATTCCATACGAGTATGGCAAGAAGTTTAACTCTTCATTCTAAAACTCCGCTACTTATATTACATGAAGATCTGAAAAGGTAAGTTCTTCTTATCTTTGAAATGAATGAAATATCTCATCTTTTCGACAACAGTTCTTTGTGTTTTATTCTCCGCTTGCAATTTACCAAAGCTGAATCAAAGACACTTAGATAAAAAATATGCCCGCTTGGGTATTGAAGAAAAGAGGTTTCAACAAGACGGCCACGAAATCAAATATTTTGAAGGCGGAGTTGGAGACACCCTATTACTGATTCATGGATTTGGAGGAGACGCTCAAGTTACGTGGGCGAAAAATATCAAGGAACTTTCAGCACAATATCATTTGATCATCCCTGATTTATTATGGTTTGGAGAAAGCAAAAGTTCCAAAGCTCAAAATATGGATTCACAAGTGGATGCCCTTTCGTCTTTACTCAAGTATTCAAATGTTGACAGATATCATATCGCGGGAATTTCATATGGCGGATTTGTGACTTTGGGAATGGCGGTTCATGAAGGAGAAAAGATAGATAAAATGGTAATTATTGATTCGCCAGGCTTCACGTACAATATTGATTTGTTGGATACCATTGCTGTGCAAAATGATGCCGAGACAGTTGAAGATGTTTTTGTTGTAAAGAATGGTGATGAGGTTGAAAGACTTTACAATTTTGCTTTTTACAGAGATAAAAAGTTTCCTAAAGGATTGATGCAAGACACCTATGAGTTTTACTTTTCTGAAAATCATGAAGAGCAAACCGAACTTATTCAGAGTTTGAAATCAGATCAGGAAAGATATCTGAGTCACGGAATCCCCGAGCAACCAAAATCTTTAATCATATGGGGGAAATATGATGTCGTTTTCCCAATGTCAGAGGCTAAGAAGCTAAAAGATTATTTGAAATGTGAAATAAAGGTTATTGATAAGGCGGGACACGCGCCCAATATTGAACAACTCAAAGAGTTCAATTCAATTTTTATAGAATTTCTTAAAGACTAGTCTGTAGAGATAGCAGTTAAAGTATATCCCTCCTTTTCTAGAAGATCAATTACTCCGCCTTCACCGAATAGGTGAGCTGCTCCAACCGCAATAAAACATTGCTTATCCTTCACCTCTTTTTTAATCGTTGGTATCCAAGCTTTATTTCTGTCATACAAAAAGAGGTCGTCAAATTCCATTAACTCAGGAGACTGCTTTTTGATTAATGGAATCAACTTATTTACTTTTTGTTCAGAGTAGATTTTCATCATTTTATTAATCTCCTTTTTCTCCTTGTCAAAGTTCTCGATACTTTCTATCACCATTTGAGCCATAGATTCTTTCGGAACTTGATCGAAAAACCCAAGCTGCTCTTCAACCGTCTCAAATCCTATTAATGGAATGTTTTGCTCTGCTGCGATTCCCATAATGTCTAGGTCATATGATTGACTGCCTTCTTCAAAATAGTTTTGAGTAATTGTTTGTAATAAGAAGAAAGGTTTCATGCTGCCATACATCTTAAAAAACTGCTCAGGGGTTTGCCCCATTTGTACATCAAAGAATTCTACAATTGTTGTCATTTGTTCAGGAGTGAAACAATCTCGTACATCCCCTGAATCTAAAGTCATCATAGCAAGAGTTTCAAAAGGATTGGGCATCCCGCCAACTTCCATTAAAATAGCTTTGCTTGATTTGATTTTTTCACGCATACCATCAGTAAAGTGATAGTACTCTTTGTTGATCATATGCATGGTACCATACATGTATGAGGGAACGCAGTCATTCCCTTCAATTTTCCAAAGTAAGGAGTTTCCATTTTCAATTACGACATCATCTGATTCATTAGATTCGGCTTCAGCATCTGCGCTTTTAGAGGCACAAGATAAAAAGTTGAAAATGACAATAAAGACTAGTAAAAGTTGATTCCTCATTATAGATGTTTTAGTTCTGCAAGATAGTGATCATTCTCGCCTTCAAAAATTATTTCACAAGACAGTCTCACCTTTTCGCAATGCTCTTTTAGTGTGTTTGGGTCAACATAGATCCAGTCAAACCAACCACTTTCTACATCTTTGTAGACCATGTTAAACTTCATTTCACCGAAATATTCGGCATTTAAATCCATCCACATCCCGCCATCTTCTTCTTTAAATAGATAGGAGATATCAGATGAATCACAAATGATTTTTCCGTTCGGTTTAATAAGTGATTTCAACTTTAAAAGGAATTGATCCAAGTTCGAGAGACGCTTTGCTAGGCCCAATCCGTTCATTAAAAGAAGAACAGTGTCAAATTGGTCAGCACTATAATTTTCAAATTCTGTACAAAGAGCGTTAATTTGCTGTGATTTTAAAAGTTCAATCGCATTTCTTGAACTATCTATAGCCATTACTTCATGTCCTTTATCTATCAGATATTGAGCGTGGCATCCACTCCCGGCGCCAACATCCAAAGTTTTCCCTTCAACATTGAGTAAGGCGAATTTTTCAATTTCGGGCATTTCATCAAATGATCTGCAAAGATAAGAAGGTTGTAGAAGGTCATCATCACACATGTCTGACTGAACGACTATGTTTTCAGAGCTTCCGTTTGTTTTAAAGTCCCAAATGGCGTACCCGATTGGATCAGATGAAAAATCCATTAGATATCAAAATCATCAATATTCTCAAATCCTCCAAATTCGTCATCAGGTGAATCAGAGAAAATATCGTCTATTTCATTTCCTAAATCAAGAGAAGAACCCATTCCAGTGTCGCCAGATAAATCAATCTCTTTAGAAGATTCAAGCGGAGCTTCACCAACTGAAAGGTCAAGCATTGGTCCATCAAAATCTTCTTGGGTAACTTCTATGAGTTCAATCATAAAACACCACATTTTCAAAAAGTCATAAACCATCACAAACTTTTGTTTGGATGTGGTCACCAAATCTTGAATTATGGTTTCACTCATTATGGATGGAGCACTCAAAGATTCGCTAAGCTCCATATCCATCAAAGCAATTTCATGGCCTTTGTCCCAGCTGTCATTACTTACATAGAAAGAGGCAAGCTCCTGACCGCTAAATTCGAATGCGGCTAAAACTGCACGATAGAAGGATTCAAAGTTTTCAGTTGAAGAGATATAGATGTCTCTAAATACTTCTTCTGGACCTTCATTATCGATTAATATTCTGAATTTGTAAGATGACATCCACGTTTTTTTCGACTACAAATATAACTACAATCAAAGCAAACTGATCAAAACAAAATAACTTTAATTCACTCTGAAGTTTTCAAAATTGTCATTAATAATTCTCTATAGTTGAAAAAGTCACTAAAATTGTTTCAAGCATCAATTGAATTTCGTAAATTTATACATGTCCATGTTAGACCTAGAAATAACCAAGTTGTACTACTCTATTGGAGAGGTGAGTGAAATGTTTGATGTGAATGCATCACTCATCAGGTTTTGGGAAAAAGAATTCTCAATAATCAAGCCTAAAAAGAATAAAAAGGGTAACCGATTATTCACGGCTAAGGATATAGAAAACTTGAGAAGAATTTACGATTTGGTTAAGGTTAAAGGTTTTACTTTAGAGGGCGCGAAGGCTCAATTGAAAAGTAAATCTGATGTGAGTTCTAGCCCTTCAGATGTCATTACAAAATTAGAAGCCATTAAGTCTGAACTAATTGGATTAAAGAATGAGTTATAGTTGGTACAAATGTTGTATTAGAGTTAAATAATGAAAAAGAATTTTTACATATCCACCTTTGCGATTGCGGTTATCTCATGTCTTTCGTTCTTCTCTAACGAGAAAAAAGAGAAGTTGGCAGAGACTAATAAATTTAACGTAATCAATGTACAAGGTTTAATAAAGTTTCAGAAGTCTGGAGAAGCAATGAAAAGAGGGGACGTTTATATTTCTGGGACCAAACTGAATTTTGCTAATAATGTTTCAAGGGCGGCCATTGTGAATAAAACTCAGGGAAGGTTTATTTTAAGCGGTAATACGAAAGGGAAAGTTAAAGTTCTACCAGCTGCAAATAACATTTCATCAAGAAGTGGAGCGCTCTTAAACTTAATTGATTTGAAGAAACACTTCGCAGATAGATATTTGGTCTTCAAGAGATCAGAGGTACAGATTAGTAGTGCTTCTTTTCCAATGGATAAAGACAATTTTTTCTACTTGACTTATGAGCATAATGATGAGGAGATTGCTAAGAAGTTGCGTCACGAAGGTGACTTCTTGATTTTAGATAAAGATGAAATTTTTAAAATTGATGGTGTGTCAATTCCCGTCTCAGAAAAGGAAATGAAATTGTACTATCGTAAAGATGGTAAAGGAGTTAAAATAAATGAATTCACACCGGTCTTTGCCAATAATGATTTGTTAGTAGAAGAAGTTTCTTTACTTTTACAATCGTTTGAGGGTGAGACGGATGAAAAGAAAATTGAAGAGGTAACCGCTCATTTAATAGATTTTTATGGTACACCTCATAAAGGAAACTTAAAATCTTGGTTAAAGTCCGAGTTTAAATTAGAAGCAAAATGAAAAAAGGTATAATCTTATTAGCACTTGTGGGTGCTGGCGTATTTGGAACAATTTCTTTAATCAGCTCAAATGAGTCTGAGAGATTGGCTGCTGTAGATAAATACAAAGTAATTAAAGTGGACGGCAAAATCGTTTTTGAAAAAACAAGGGCCGATATGAAAAAAGGAGATGTCTTCTTATCAGGAATGGCATTGAGTTTTGCAACTCCACAATCAAGAGCTGCTGTAATTTCAAGCATATCTGGTAGATATGTACTTTCTGCATCTGCAAAAGGGCAAACAAAAATCTTACCTGCAGCAAATAACATTTCTTCTAGGGCAGGAGCTCTAATCAACATGATTGATCTTCAAAATCATTTCTCTGGTAAGTATTTAGTGCTAGGAGAAATGCAACTTGAATTAGGTAAAGAGGCCTTCCCAATGAATGAGAATAGCTTTTTCTATCTTTCGTATGTTCATAACGAAGAGCAGATCAGAAAAAAGTTGAATTCTACTGAAGACAACAAATTAATTTTGAAAGAAGAAGACATCTTTAAAATTGACGGAAAAGCAATTCCAGTTGAAGAAAAAGAAATGACATTGTATTACAGAAATGATGGTCAGTCTAAAAAGGTTTCTTCGTTTATTCCAGTTTTCCCAGACAACTCTGACTTGAAAGATGAGGTAGCAATTATTCTATCAGAATTTGAAAGCAAAGACAATAAAGTGAAAGTAAAAGAGGTGACATCATATTTAAATGAATTCTATGGTAGTCCTCAAAAAGAGAACTTAGGAGCTTGGCTTGAAAAAGAATTTGGTATAAAATAAGTGGGGTTTATTAACACTTATCATCAACTTATTAACGAAAAATAATTTCGTCACTTAAAGAATGGTTTAGGTAATTTGAGTTACTATCTTTGCCTCATGCAAGAAACCGTTTTAATCCTTGATTTTGGATCGCAATACACTCAGCTTATTGCAAGAAGATTACGAGAACTTAATGTTTATTGTGAAATACATCCTTGGAACAAGGCGCCAGATTTGACCTCTGAAGTTAAAGGTGTGATTCTATCCGGGAGCCCTTTCTCGGTGAGAGACGAAAATTCTCCAAAACCAGATTTATCAGCTTATAAAGGAAATATTCCATTGCTAGCAGTTTGTTTTGGAGCCCAATTCTTAGCACATCATTTTGGGGGTGAAGTATTGCCTTCTGATACAAGAGAATACGGAAGAGCAAATCTCGCATACGTCAATAATGATTCTAAAATTGCAAAGGGTGTAGAAAATTCGTCACAGGTATGGATGAGCCATGGTGACACCATTAACGCACTACCTTCAAATTATAAAACAATATTTAGCACTGAAGATGTTAAGTTTGCCGGCTTCGAAATAGAAGGTGAAGAAACTTATGGTGTTCAGTTTCATCCTGAAGTATATCACTCAGTTTGCGGAAAGCAATTACTATCTAACTTCATAATTGATATTTGTGGATGTTCTCAAGATTGGACACCAGACTCATTTGTGGAGACAACTGTTGCAGAGCTAAAAGAGAAAGTGGGAGATGATAAAGTCATTTTAGGTCTGTCGGGCGGAGTTGATTCTTCGGTAGCGGCATACTTACTTCACAAGGCGATAGGAGATAATTTACATTGCATTTTTGTGGATAACGGATTGCTTAGAAAAAACGAGTTTGAAGATGTCTTAGAATCTTACAAAGGTTTAGGTTTGAATGTTAAAGGAGTAGATTCAAAAGAGCTTTTCTATGATGCTTTGAAAGGTCATTCAGATCCAGAAAAGAAAAGAAAAGTTATTGGAGGAGTGTTCATTGATGTTTTCGATAAAGAATCTCAACTAGTTGAAAATGCAAAATGGTTAGGTCAGGGTACAATTTATCCTGATGTGATTGAATCAGTTTCAGCTACTGGCGGACCGTCACAAACAATTAAGTCACATCACAATGTTGGTGGACTTCCAGATTATATGAAACTTGACGTGGTTGAGCCATTAAGGTCTCTTTTTAAAGATGAGGTGCGAAGAGTTGGAAGATCAATGGGGATTCCTGAAAAGATAATTGGTAGACATCCTTTTCCAGGACCAGGTCTCGGTATTAGAATATTAGGTGATATCACTGCAGAAAAGGTACGAATCTTGCAAGAGGTAGATTATATCTTTATCAAAGGATTAAAAGATTGGGGACTTTATGATGATGTTTGGCAGGCTGGAGCAATCCTTCTTCCTGTTCAAAGTGTTGGAGTGATGGGGGATGAGAGAACATATGAAAATGCAGTAGCGCTAAGGGCTGTTTCGTCAACTGACGGTATGACGGCTGATTGGTGCCATTTGCCATATGATTTTCTTGCTAAGGTTTCGAATGATATAATTAATGGTGTTAAAGGAATAAACAGAGTTACTTATGATATTAGCTCTAAGCCTCCTGCGACTATAGAATGGGAATAAATGAAGCAATTACTCGGTATATTATTTATAATAAGTTCATTTCATATTTGGGCACAGCCTGATGATGCGATAACTAGAACTGTTGATGGTAAAAAGTATTACGTACACCATGTACAATCGGGTAACACTCTTTATGGAATTCAACAATTGTATTCAACCGATTTAAAGTTGATCTTAGAGGCGAACCCAAATTTGTCTGATAATTTAGCAATTGGCCAAGAGGTATTAATTCCAATTGCGATTACTGATGAAAAGCATTATGGTACTCATACTGTGGCTTCGGGTGAAACGTTATACGGGATTTCAAAGAAATATAAGTGCACAGTTCCTGATTTAAAAAAGTTAAACCCAGGAATAGAGGATGGTATAAGTATTGGCCAAAAGATCAATATTCCAAAAGCTGAGGTTGTTGGAGAAGTTATCCAATCAGATCCGGTCGTTTCAAAAGATACCGTTGATTATCAAATCACCTATTCTGACTCAATCGTGAGACACACGGTACTCACCCATGAAACATTATATTCTATTTCGAAAAGGTATATGGTGTCTTCTGATACAATCAAAAAGTTAAATGACCTTAGGAATAATAAGATTAAAAAAGGTAATGTCTTAATTATCCCAATTAAGAAGGTTAACTATGAGGTCTTGCGCAAAGATATTGTTGAGTTACCTGTTGATTCAACTTCTATGGCTCTTGAAGTAGTTAAAAAGGATGTCTATAATGTGGCAGTCATCTTACCATTTATGTTCTCAAAGAATGATCTTGAAATGAGTAAGACTCTCAAACTTGGTCAGCATAGAGAAATGTATCCAACTACAAAAATTGCATTTGAATTTTATACTGGAGTTAAGATTGCGGTTGATTCTCTCAAGAAAGCTGGGGTGTCAGTTAATCTCTATTCTTATGACACGAAAAAGGATACCGCCGTAATTGCTGGCATCTTTAAGAAAGAAGAGTTTAAAAACATGGACCTTGTGATTGGACCATTGTACCCGAAAACAATAAAATATACTTCTGCTCTCTGTAAATCAAGAAACATCAAGATTGTTTTGCCATTCAAGGCAGATTCAAAAGTTTTACATGAGAATCAAATGGCATTTAAATCTGTTACTTCTAATATGACCTTGATGGATGGTACAATTGATTTTTTGGTAAAGAATTATGCCGACAAGAATATTGTGATTTTAAAACCTTACAATGAGAAAGATAAGGCCATGTATGATAGAGCAAGAGATAGATTTAATGAGGCAATTGCAACTGTTCCATCTTACAATACGAAAATCACTGAATTGAGCTGGGGTTCATCAGGAGGTAGAGATTTAAGCGCTCAGTTAAAAAAGGATACTGCAAATATAGTTTTGATTCCGTCTAATGACGTTAAGTTCGTTTCTGGTGCAATGAACCGTTTGAATAAGGTGATGAACTTAAATCCTTATGCTAAAAAAATGAGAGTTGTTGCCTTCGGGTTTGAAGACTGGAACAAGTTTGATGATATTGATGTATTGCACAGAAATCGATTAAATCAGCATTTTTCTACTTATCGATTTGTTGACTATAATCAAACTTCAATGGTCCCGTTTTTACAATCCTTTAGAAAACAAACAGGGGTAGACCCAACAATTTATTCTGCTCAGGGTTTTGATGTGGCTTATTACTTTTTAAGTGCCTTAGAACTTTACGGGGTCAACTTTGAACAGCAACTTCAAAATCATCAAATTGATTTAATTCAAAATGACTTCAGTTTTAAGCCAATCCTTGAAGGTTCGGGTTATGAAAACTCAAAGGTTTCTATTGTGAAATATGAAAACTTTGAGTTTGTTCCGTGCCAGAAATAACAGGCTATTTGACATTTATAATACTCTGAAAAGGAGGGCGTTTTGCTCTCCTTTTTTGTTAGGATTCAAATAGTGGACCTAAAAATGTCTTAAACTTGGCAACCTATAGGTGCCAAAATGCGTTCATGTGATAGCGAAATGTCGTATTTTTGTGATTGTCCGCACTTTAAAACGATTTAAAGAGTGGTCATTTTCCTTTAAATAGGGCTTTCTAGCTACTGCCGATTAAACTCTGGTAATTGAAATTATAAATTTGCGAAAGCAAAAATACCCGAAAGAATGAAAAAAATTCTTGGTCTACTAATGTCTTTGACGCTCGCATCTGGCTTAAATGCCCAAACAGATGTGATAATGAATGCCGGTACTAACGGTACAACTGTAAATACTTGCCTTGGTGGTTTGTATGATTCAGGCGGGACTGGAGCAAATGTTAACTATCAAAATGGCGAAAGCTATGTGATTACAGTTTGCCCTGATGTTCCTGGAGATTTCATGACTTTACTCTGGACGGTATTTGATCTAGATCCTACAGATAACGTGCCTGGTCCTCCAACTGATGCAGATAACATTACGGTTTATGACGGACCAAATACGGGTTCTCCAACATTAGGAACTTATTATAGCGGAGATCTTGACCCAGGTGATTTGTTCGGAGCAACTCCAGCAAACCTTTCGGGATGTTTAACGATTGAGTTTAACTCAAATGCAAACGGAACAGGGGATTTTAATGCACAACTATCATGTGAGACACCTTGTGATCCTCCAACTGCGGCAGGACAAATTATTGGAGGGCCAACGCCTGATTCAATTGCTATTTGTGTTGGGGACATTGTGACTTTTGCAGATGATGGTTCATTAGCTGGGCCTTCAAATCTCTTTACACTAGAGCAATGGGTTTGGAAATGGTTTGATGGAGCTCCAAATGATACGTTAACTTCTGGAGCAAACGTTACTCACCAATTTAATACACCTGGTCAATATGTAATTCAATTAGAAGTTATTGATGATAATGACTGCAGTAATTTAAATGCCACGGATATTCAGGTATTCGTTACCACATATCCCTCCTTTGATCCCTTTCCCGCCGATACGCTTATCTGTGTAGGAGAAAGTGTTGACTTAGAGGCTTTCCCTGATGCATATGAAGTAGAATGGTCTGGATTCCCATTAGGCGTTTTTATTGAAGACAACTGTATGGAAGATTTGACCGGAATAGTTCAACCTACTCCAATGACAATTACTGGTTATGATTCTGGAATTTCTTTAAATAATGCAAATCCTGATGTATTGAGTATTTGTGTTGAAATGGAGCACTCGTTTATGGGTGACTTTGTTCTTCAAGTTCAATGTCCAACAGGTCAAATAATGACATTACACCAACAAGGTGGTGGTGGAACTAACCTTGGAATTCCTGGTGGAGGAATCATTGATTGTGATGATCCAACAACATTCGGAACACCATTCCAATACTGTTTCACAGAGACTGCAACTCAAACCTGGGTTGAGGCATCAGTAGGAACAAATGATTTGCCAGCAGGTGATTATTTACCAATAGATGATTTTAGTGCTTTAGACGGATGTCCAATTAATGGTCAATGGAATATTTTATTCACTGACCTTTGGGGAGCTGATGATGGTTCTATGCCAGGTTGGTCAATTAACTTTGATCCAGCTTTAGATCCTCCAGTTACAGTATTTCAACCAGACATTGGGGTGAATTCAGATTCTTCTTATTGGGATTTGGCTTCTCCAGGCATCACTGCAAATTCAGCTGATGGTAATACTATCACTGTTGCACCAGTTGCTGCCGGCGTTTATGAGTATACTTATTATGTAGTTAATGACTTTGGATGTGAATTTGATAGTTCAGTTTTTGTGACTGTTTATGAATCTGCAATTGCAGATGTACTAGATACAGCAGTTTGTGATGGCTTGCCTGTTCTTTTAAATGCAGGTTCTGAAGTGTGTCAATTTACTATTGACTTGACTGACACATGGGGAGATGGATGGAACGGAGGATACCTTCAAGTGATATCTTCTAATGGGACATTTGATTATACACTTCCAACTGGAACTAACGGAACAGAAACATTTACTGTGCCTACCGGAGAAAACTGGTCAATTCAGTGGTTCCCTGGTGCTTGGTTAAATGAAGTTGGTTACACAGTAACTGATGCTGGTGGTGGAATTGTACTTCAGCATGTTGCAGGATCGAATCCTCCAACGAACTTAAATGCATTTATTGCAGATTGTCCTGGAAACGAGCTTTATGAGCCGCTA
>Ga0316204_10002125_pt1 | contig 47023 bp, 36 predicted proteins | sample 6monrhotite_MG_2_FD_205661 | JGI IMG/M metagenome (GOLD analysis project Ga0316204, IMG submission 205661) | Microbial mat bacterial communities from mineral coupon in-situ incubated in ocean water Damariscotta River, Maine, United States -... | ecosystem: Environmental > Aquatic > Marine >... | reverse complement strand
AAAAGGAAGTTTTTGGAACACTCCCCTTCAACGCAGAAGTGGAAGTTTTTAATCCTAACAATCTATATGAGAATCCATTGAAAATTGAAATTGTTGATCTCGAAAATTACAATTGTTACTATTCAACTGGGGGCGAAGATCATAGTATTAAGGGACAGTTCGGAGAAGCAGTTGCTACGAAAGATTTTAACTTGACATTAAACGAAAATTATCTTTTTACTGACGACAATTTAGATAGAATAACAAGTTCTAATTATGAGGTCATTTTTCATTCTGACGCTTATATGATTTCACATTTTCAAAGTAGAATGACAATTGAAAACTTGGAGTATACCAGTATTCTTCAACTCAATTTGAAAGATGATATCGGTGTCCGTGCAAAAGTATTTCTTGATACTTTGTCAGCAGTTTTTATAGATTATTCTCAACGAAGTCAAATAGAAATCAACGAGAATACACTTGGCAATATTGAGAAACAAATAAACGAAGTCCAAAAAATTCTTGTCAACATTGAGAATGAACTTTTGAAGTACAAGAAGGACAATGATATCATTGAACTTACGAAAGAAGAAGATATTTATTTTTCTAAATATGTAGAGTATACTGAAGACGAAAGAGAATTAAACTACAAACTGTCTTCAGTTAAGCTTCTCGAGAATTATATTCAAACTTCAGAAGATGAAAGGTTGTTACCACCTTCATTTTACATTATGGAAGGTGACGTATACTTGCAATTGAAAGTACAAGAGTTTTACGCTTTGCAACTTTCTAAGTCTGACAAAATCTATAGCGTTTCTGAAAACCATCCTTCAATGATCAAACTAAGGAAGGACCTTGTGGAAATGAGAAAAGATATTTTAACTTATCTCAAGAACTTAAAAATTGCACTAAGTGTGCAAATTGATGAAAATAAAAAGTTAATTCAAAAATATAAAAACAATGTTCAAGGAATCCCGAGATCTCTACAAGGCGTGGAAAATATCAGGAGGGAATTGGAAGTGAATAACAAAATGTATCTTTTCTTGTTAGAAAAGAAAACTAACACCTTAATTGCAAAGGCTGGTATCATACCTCAAGTACAGATAGTTGAAAAGTCTCAGTCACTAGGAGTAATTGGACCTGAAAAAGCCAAGATTAAGAATTTATTCCTTTTAGCTGGGATCGTTTTTGGTTTTTTAATAGCCTTGACGAGAAAAATATTTTTTGAAAAAATCGAGAATGCTGAAGAGTTGTCGGACGTAACAAGTTTGGCCGTAGTGGCGGGGATTCCATTTCTCAAGAATATTGCTGATCCTTTGGTTGTGAATAGTTCTCCAAAGTCTCATGTCACAGAATGCTTTAGGACCTTTAGGTCAAATATTTCCTTTATGGGTAAGAACCAGGGGTCAGATAAGGCAACTACTATTTTGATATCTTCTTATTTTCCTGGAGAAGGAAAAACTTTTTGTTCTTCCAATCTAGCTTGTATTCTAGCAAGGTCAGAAAAGAAAGTTCTTTTAATTGATTTTGATTTACATAAACCTAAAATTCATAAATCGTTTGGATTAGAAAATTTGAAAGGAATTTCAAATGTCCTTGTTGGTAAAATGAATATTGAGGATGTGAAACATGTGAACGTAATTGAAGATCTTGATATCGTGACCTGTGGAACCATCCCGCCGAATCCGTCTGAGCTTGTACTGAAAGCAAAAGTGAAAGAATTGATTGAAAAAGCTCAGAATGATTACGACTACGTAATTTTGGATACGCCACCATTCGGTTTATTGAATGATTCAATTGAACTTGGTAAACATGCAGATATTATGATTGGTGTTCTTAATACAAAGTATGCTAAAAGAAGAGGGGTTAAGGTGATTGAAGAAATTCTAAGTAAAAACGAAGATCTAAGTGTTGGATTAGTTATTAATGGAATAACAGAAAGTAAAATAAGATACTACTATAGTAAATATTCGTACAAATACTCATATGCCTCTGGCTATGGGTACGGTTATGGGTACGGTTATGGCTCAGATTATGGAACTGATGAAATAGATGAGGGCGGTAAATGATGAGTGAAAATTGGAATGAAATAATTTCTTCGGGGAAGAGCAAAAAGATCTCTCTCAGAGAGCTTTGGTCATATCGTGATCTGGTTATCTTATTTGTCAGAAGAGATTTTGTGAAGGAGTTTAAGCAAACTATTTTAGGACCACTATGGTTCGTTATTCAGCCTATTTTCCAAACTTGCATTGTTCTTTTTATGTTCGGTAAAATTGGAGGTCTAGGTCCACAAGGAATTCCACAAATTTCATTTTACTTAGGTGGAGTCTTAATGTGGAATTTATTTTCAGAAAATTTGGTGAAAACTTCTGAAACTTTTAGAGCCAATGCAAATATTTTCGGAAAGGTATATTACCCGAGACTTGTAATGCCTATTGCTCAAATTATTACTAGTTTTTTAAAGTTGTTAGTTCAGCTCTCCATTTTCTTTGTGGCCTATTTTTACGAGCTTTATTCAAGCCCGGCCATTGATCCAAATATTGGGATATTACTCGTGCCGGTTTATTTCTTGATTGCAGCTATTTTGGGTACAGGTTTAGGATTGATCATTTCCTCATTGACAACGAAGTATTGGGATTTAAGGTTTTTGGTGCAATTTGGGGTTCAGCTGTTAATGTTTGTTTCAACCGTAACAGTCTCATTCTCTGTTCTAGCAGATAAACCTGTTTGGATGCAAAATGCTATTGTCGCTAATCCTGTTTCTTCGATAATTGAGGCTTTTCGAAATGCGTTTTTAGGACCGCTAGGAGGAGAGATTTATGTTCCTGGATTAATTTATAGCTGTACTTTTGCTGTACTATCTTTGATAGTGGGTATTATTATATTTAACAGAGTTGAAAAGAACTTTATGGATACCGTATAATGGGGAAGAAAGTTTTAGAAATAGAAAATTTAGGCAAGCAATATAAGCTTGGACAAGTTGGGACTGGAACTCTTTCTCATGACTTGAATAGGTGGTGGGCTAAATTGAGAGGTAAAGATGATCCGTTTCAAAAGTTAGGTGTTGAGAATGATAGAACATCCGAGAAGAGTAGTGGTTATGTTTGGGCACTTCAAGATGTGAATTTTTCGTTAAATGAAGGTGACGTTCTTGGCGTTATTGGGAGAAACGGAGCTGGAAAATCGACATTACTTAAGTTATTGTCAAAGATAACATCCCCAACCACAGGAGAAATTAGAGTAAAAGGAAATATTGCGTCATTATTAGAAGTAGGAACTGGGTTTCACCCAGAACTTACAGGACGAGAAAATGTATTCTTAAATGGAGCCATTCTCGGGATGAATAAAGACGAAATAAAAAGGAAATTAGATCAGATTGTTGATTTTTCTGGATGTGCCGCTTTTATAGATACTCCTGTAAAGAGATACTCGTCAGGTATGATGGTGCGATTAGGCTTTTCTGTCGCCGCACATATGGATCCAGATATTCTTGTTGTTGACGAAGTTTTGGCGGTTGGTGATATTGAGTTTCAACAAAAGTGTTTGGGTAAAATGAACGAAGTGAGTAAGTCTGGTAGAACAGTATTGTTCGTTTCACATAATATGCAATCAGTAGGTAAGTTGTGTACAAAAGGCCTTTATCTGCAAAACGGGAAGATGGTTCAAACTGGGGGGATTGATGAAGTGCTTTCTGCTTATGTGACCAGTACGTCTTCAAATAATTTCAGTTATAAGTCAGAAAATATTGAAAGTGCTGAAGGTAAAATCTTGAAGGCTGAGATAATAAATGATAAAGAGGAACTCAAGGGAGAAGTTGGTATAGGCCAAGAATGGGGTGTTAGAGTAACTTTTCAATTGAATCAAGATTTGAAGCACGTTATCGTAGGGTCTGGATTGTCAGGAACTATGGATGAAAATATAAATACAACTTGGTCAAGTCCTAGAGATTTGAAGGCCGGTATGTATCAAATAATCATACATAATAAAAACATTTTATTCTCAGGAGGTACTTATTATGTAACCATTGGCTTATCAACTTTTGAGCGAACAGTTGACTATTTAGAAAAAGAGATTTCTTTCGTGATCGTTGAGACGGGCAGAGAAGAGATTGACCCACGAATACTAAGACTAAAAGGGAATGGATTCATTCTTAATCCTTTTAATGAGACTTTCAGAAAACTATGATGGAATTAAAGAAATACGAAAAAAACGTTACCTCTCAGTGGGGCGAAGATGGGGTGATTGAAGAAATCTTTAATAGGATTGGAGATGGCAATAAATTATGCTGTGAATTTGGAGCTTGGGATGGAAAACATTTGAGTAATTGCTGGGATTTATGGCATAACAAAGAATGGAATGCCGTGCTAATTGAAGGGGAGGCTGATCGTGTGGCAAATTTGAAGGTGTCATTGGCCGAATTTAAAAATGTCAAACCTGTATTAAGATTCGTTGACCCTGAAGGAGTTAATTCTGTGGATCAAATCCTTGATGATGAAGGAATAGATAGCAAATTAGATCTTCTGAGTATTGATATTGACTCAGATGATTATGCGGTTTTTCAACATTTGAAGAGAACCCCAAGATTAATTGTAATTGAATATAATCCGACCATTCCACCTCACATTGACTTAGTTCAAAAGAAAGGTGAAAACCTAGGGAATAGCATTTCGGCAATATTTAAGTTGGCTCAAACAAAAGGCTATAAGTTCATTCATTTGACTTATACCAATATGTTCTTAGTTCATGAATCAGAATTTGAAAAGCTGAATCTTCCTGAACTAGATTATTATCGAGTTTTCCCTTATGACAAATTAACTTGTGTCATCAATACTTACGGAGGCGACACCTTACTGTCTCAACCAATGCCTTACGCGAAATGGTTAGAACCAGCAGATGTAGGTATGAGAAAATACTTAAGTAGAAAATATTTGGGAAAAGATAAGCCCTCTTTTCCCGCATTTGACTCAGATGGTGATATTCAACACATCAAAATCATCAACAAATAATTACGAGCTCTTCTTTAATTCAAAGTCAACCATTTGCTTTAAAGTCTCCTCAAGGTTGATGGTGATATCCCAATTTGGGTAGTGATTTTTGAACTTGTCTAAATCAGAAATGTACCAAATATGGTCACCCACTCTGTTTTCGTCAGATTGCGTATAGTTAGCCCAGCTTGTACCGGCAATTCTGTTTATAGAATCTATTGCTTCAAGAATTGATGTAGAGTTATTTCGTCCTCCACCAGCATTGTAAACTTCTCCTTGTCTTGGTTTTTGATGGTACTCCCAAAACATGTTCACTAAATCCCAACTGTGAATGTTGTCTCTTACCTGCTTTCCTTTGTATCCAAAGATCGTATAATGTTTGTCGGTTAGAATACACTTCACTAAATAAGAGAGAAAACCATGTAGCTCTGTCCCAGCATGATTTGGTCCTGTTAGACATCCTCCTCTAAAAACCCCAGTATTCATTTTGAAATATTTACCGTACTCTTGAACCATGACATCTGCTGCTACTTTTGATGCGCCAAATATTGAATGTTTGCAATCATCAATTGACATGTTCTCGTCAATGGCGGCTAGTGACTTATCTTCAAAGTAAGCTTCGTATCGCTTGTCTTCTTCAATGACATTCATGCCTTTATAGTCTTGGTCAGCCTTACTATCGTAATATGAAAAGTTAGGACGATCTCCGTAGACTTTGTTTGTTGAAGTGAAAATGAATGTTGCTTCAATACAATGAAGTCTGGTTAGCTCTAACAGATTCATAGTTCCAACAGCATTCACAGTGAAATCGGTCAAAGGTTCTTTCATGGCCCAATCATGCGAGGGCTGTGCAGCTGTGTGGATGATTATCTTGATATCATCAGCATTGTCAATAAAGATTTTTTCCAAATCAACATAGTTCCTGATATCAATATTATGATGCTCATAATTCTCTAGACTGTTTTCCAGAGCAACTTTAGAATCATTCGTAGAAGCCGCCTCCCCAAAGAAGTAAGCCCTCATATCATTGTCAATTCCAATTATTTTATATCCCTTTTTATGAAAAAAAAGTGCAGTTTGCGAACCAATTAGTCCTGCTGCGCCTGTTACTAATGCTATCATTCTATTCTTATTAAATTCGTATCCAACTATCTGGGATAATGTCTGTTGTATTTATCTTCTCGTCTGTAAACCACCTTTTAGGAGCGATTACAATTTTATTTTCATTTTCACAAAGCCATGCCGCCCACCAAGCAAATGTACTATTCGGAATGATAAAATGCTTGCAAGATTTCATTAACTCCAGGTAACTTCCGAACTTCTCACCCTTATGAGTATGGTCAACCAAGACCATGTTGTCAAGTTTGACATTTTCTTTACACCACTCAACGTCATCTGAAAAAATAAAATATTTAGGATCAGAAATTTTTTCATTCAGTAAGTCAATACCTTTCTGAATAAACTCCAATCCCATGACGCCATGAGTGTCAGTGTCTAAGTAATCGGCTCTTCGAACATTGATCATTACTGAATTCGAATTCGAGATATCAGAGTACATCTTTGAGATGTTTTCTAGATCTGAATCAACCACACTGTCTTTAAAACAAAAGTTCTTTCGAATCTCTTGTTCAATATCCTTAAAATATTTCGGGCTTTGCCAATATCCTTCAAGTAAAACGTCTTTTGGTTTAAAGATGCCTTTTCTTTTTAATTTTTTTTCAGTATCCTCTACTGTTTGCTGAGAGTAATGATAGTGCGGTTCTTGAATAAGGTCAAACTTTTTAGGGAGTTCATCAGCAAATCTCTCTTCAACCTTGTAGATATCCAAGTCATAATTGCGATAGACAAACCCTTCAGGCATATCCCTTCTTTTCAAAAAAGATAAATCCATTTCAAAAGAAGTTTGACATTTAGAAGCTAAACTTTTGGCAAATGCATATTGAAACATTTGGTTACCCATTCCCCCCATAAGTTTGACTAAAATCATTTTCGAGCTTTACGAATTTGACCATAAAGATGTGAAAAATATGTTGATTCACAAGGAATCACATTTTGGGTATAATTTTTAAATTAATTTTAACTGGGGTTCAATTTTTGTTCTCTCCTGGGCCAACTATTTAAGCCTCAATACCGTATTTTATAATGATTAAACTTTAACTTTGTTGCATGAGAGTCATTCTTCTACTTCTTACATCTCTTTTCGTGATTTCATTAAATGCTCAGCAATGGGAATGGACAAGAAGAATTAATGGGCCTGCAAATGATTATGTTTCAGATGTTCATTATGATGATGATGGGAACTTATACATAACTGGTAGATCAAAATTTGATGTAATATTTGAGGATGAAACGGCTCCTATCATGCCTGTTTATTACGGTCATACTGATGCATTTATAGCCAAATACGATACAGATGGAAATTTAATTTGGGCGAATTCAGCAGGAGGCCCTGAACCAGATTGGGGATGGGGCGTAACGACTGACCTGGCTGGTAATGTTTATTACACTGGAGAAACTTCTGATACGGCCGTATTTGGTTTGGACACTGTCATCTCGGATGGCATTAGAGATATCTTCATTGCAAAGTTAGATGTGAATGGAAATTATGAATGGGTTAGAACCATTAGCACAACTGATGAAGACAAGGGGAAAGATATTGAAATTGACGAAAATGGAGATTTATATGTCACAGGTTTTATAAATGATACAGTTACTATTGCTGGTACTTTAATAGGAACACCCAATGTAAGAAACGGCTTTATTGTTAAAATGAATTCTGATGGTGATTTTCTGTTAGCTCAAGATATCAGTCCTAAATTGTCTGCTGGTTATCATTTGAAAAGTGACAAGAATGGTTCACTATATTTAACTGGGGAATTATTATATGATTCATATGTCACAGACTACTTACTTACTGGTCCTACAACACAAGTTTGGAGGGATGCATTTTTGGCGAAAATGGATTACAATTTATCTACACAGTGGGTTGAATTAGTCAAAGGTCCATTTCATAATATTGGTGAAAGTATCGGGCTGAGTGACAACTATGTTTATATGGTTGGTTGCTATTCTTATACTTGTGACTTTTCTGGTATTTCTCTTACCTATAATGGAGACGGCACAAACACAACAACTTTTAACTCATCTAGAGACATGTTTATTTCGAAATATGACTTTGATGGTAACATCAAATGGGCTAAAGGAATGGGCGGAAAGGACTATGATTATGCCTATGGTATTGACGTCACAGAAGATGATGATATCTACATTGTTGGAAGCTTTGAGGATACAGTTCAATTTGATTCATTTGAAATGGTTTCTAATGGGGGATATGACATTTTTATCTCTAAGCTAGATTCTTTGGGTAATGTGCAATGGGTGAAACAGCAAGGGAATTATGATAATGAATTCGGCTTTGCAATTCAGATTGATGAATATGAAAATGTTTACCCTGCTGGTGGTTATAGAGGTGGTGGACAGAACTTTGACACAATCTGGATGCCAATTCAAGAATATACCGGATATGTGGGGAAAATTGCACAACATACTGATCCAAATACAGACATTTTTGAGCCGAATACATGTGGAAATGACACTGTAACGGTAACCGTAAATGCGATTACGTCTCCATTATCGTATGAATTTAATCTCACGCCTTCAGGAGGTTGGATAGATAGTAATGTGTATTCTTTTGTCTACACGGGAACAGATTTGTCAGGAGAGATTATTGTTTCAAATAATATATATTCTGATACCATTCAAGTGAACGAACTAATTGATATTAGTGTTCCTATCGTATTTGACTTGGGGCAAGATATTACTTCTTGTGATTTTAATACGGTTGACCTTTCGGCACCTTCTGATCAGAATGGGTATTTATGGTCAACAACTGAAACAACAGAAACCATTACTGTTAATACCACCGGGGAATATTGGGTGACTGTATTGGATACCGTTGGTTGTGAAGTCACTGATTCTATTTCTGTTGCTTTCATTGACTGTACAGGTATAAGTGAAATTGAAGATCAGATATCTATAGTCTATTTTCAAAATAAGATTATTCAATTAAGCCATGATTTGCCTAACTTAACATGGCAACTATTTGATATCAGTGGAAAGTTGATTATGACCGAATCAAACTCTACTCAAATTGGGGTACATGACTTAAATTCAGGAACTTATATCTTGAGGTTTATTGGAGTGAGTGATGAGCCATTTAAATTTGTTGTCTACAGGTAGGGGCGGCTTAATCTTGTTTTGTACCTTCGAATCATGGGGTTAATAAGAACGCTTCTTGCTATTTCTGTAGTCATTGCTCATTCAAGTTCGGTTTTCGGAATCGATTTGGTTGGTGGCCAAATAGCGGTTCAAGCATTCTACATCATTTCAGGTTTTTACATGTCTTTGATTCTGAACGAAAAGTATATTGGGGCCAATGGGTCCTATAAACTTTTCATATCAAATCGATTTCTAAGATTATTTCCAATTTATTGGGTGGTTCTCATTCTAACCGTTCTCACCTCATATGGTATCTATGAGTTTACTGGTGGTGAGCATTCCGGAATGCTGGCGTCCTATATTGAGCATTGGGATCATCTAGGTAATGGCTCCTTCATTTTTTTAGTCTTCACTAATTTGGGGGTGTTCTTGCAAGATATGCTGCTTTTTCTAGGGCTAGATCTACAAACAGGCAGTCTGTTCTTTACAGACAGTTTCATAAATACTGAACCTAAAGTCTATAAGTTTTTGATGATTCCTCAAGGTTGGACAATAGGGATAGAGCTTATGTTCTATTTGATTGCTCCCTTCTTGGTAAGAAATAAACTGCCCATTGTTCTCATGTTAATTGCGTTGAGCTTAGGGCTAAGACTCCTTCTTTATTATGGAGCAGATCTCACATATGACCCATGGTTGTACAGGTTTTTCCCAACCGAACTAGTCTTTTTCTTATTCGGTAATATATCCTACAAAATGCATGTCAAATACAAAAAGAATAAAGCCACTAAGAACCTAGGGATTGGTGGGTTAATACTGATCTTATTGATGACCTTCACTTTTAAATTCGTACCCTACAATTGGGTGATGTTCGCCTATTTTACCTTATTCTTCTTAGCCATTCCTTTCGTATTTGAGCTTTCAAAGAGCTGGAAATGGGACAGGTGGATTGGTGAACTCAGTTATCCAATTTATATTTCACATATGTTGGTCGTAATTGTTGTGAGTCAGCTTTCTTTACCAACTTATGGTGGATTTGGTTTTACAGTGATTGCGATAACTCTTGTCTTGGCTGTCATTTTGAATAAATTTGTCGCCGAGAGAATTGAAGTTATCAGGCAAAAAAGAGTTCAATTAGGAGAAAAATAAGCTATGAAGCTATTGTATCATAAAGGTGAAAATTTTGGGGACGCTATTAATCCTATGATTTTTAATCGGTTGTTTGGAGCTCTAATGGAGCAAAATGATGGAATTGAAATTTTGGGCATTGGATCAATTCTTGGCCATGCTCGACCTTCACAAGGATGCGAGAAATTCATAGTTTTTTCTAGCGGTTTTGCAGGTGGAGACTCGTCTACATATGGTAATGTTCCAGAGCTCAACGATAAATTTGAAATCGTTTGTGTTAGAGGGAAAAAAACCGCGAAAGCACTTGGTATTGAAGAAACTTATGCCATTGCAGATGGAGCATTGTTGGTCTCAAGACTTTTAGATATTCCAGCTCAAGAAAAAAAATATCAATATTCTTATATGCCTCATGTAGGCAGTATGAATTTATATAAGAATTGGCCTGAACTCGTGGAGTCTCTCGGTATACATTTTATTGATCCTACTAAAGATCCTATGCAAGTCTTGAAGGAGATGAAACAAACTGAAGTTTTGATGACAGAAGCCATGCATGGTGCCATAATTGCCGACTCTCTTCAATTACCTTGGTTACCTATTAAAACGAATCAAAGTATTAATGAATTCAAATGGAATGACTATTTAGAAACGGTTGATTTGGAGTATTTACCAAATGAGACTACAACCCTCTATGACAAAGAAGTACTTGACGGCGTTTTCAAAAAGAAGCTTCAAAAATTCAGGCTCCAATTCTTTAGTTCTACACTTACTTTTTTTTATCAAATACTTCAAAATTTTAAGGTCAAAAAAGTTCAGCGAAATTTTGAATCATTTAAGTCAAAACCAACGTACAATTGTAAGGCAGATAAACTCAAGGAACTTCAAGATAAGTTACTTGCTGCCGCAGAACGCGTGAAAGGTATGGTTTAAGTATTGCAGAATGTATTTTAACTCATTAGAATTTTTTCTTTTTCTTCCTTTAGTATTTGCCATTTATTGGTTAATACCAAAGAAAAATGTGCTAGAAAAGAATGTTGTCTTACTCCTTTCGAGTTATGTATTTTATGGTTGGTGGGACTGGAGATTTTTATCATTAATACTATTTAGTTCTATTGTAGATTACAACCTTAGTCAAAGGTTAGGAAAGGTAGATGAAAAGAAGAAAAGAAAGCTTTTACTTTTTGTCAGTATCACTCTCAACCTAGGCTTACTTGTTTTCTTTAAATATTGTAATTTCTTTATCGATTCTTTTGCCGAAGCGTTCTCCTTCTTCGGTCAATCAATGGATCCTGCTCGACTTGATATCGTCTTGCCTGTAGGTATAAGCTTTTATACGTTTCAGACTTTAAGTTATACGATAGATGTGTATCGAAGAAAACTGGAGCCGTCCAGAAATATCATCTCATTTTTTGCTTTTGTAAGTTTTTTCCCGCAGTTAGTAGCAGGGCCGATTGAGAGGGCGACAAACTTACTGCCGCAATTCAAGAAAGAAAAATCCTTCAATTATGTGGAGTCGGTAGATGGCTTGCGTCAAATTCTTTGGGGCTTTTTTAAGAAAATAGTAATTGCGGACAATTGTGCTCAAATTGCGAATAGAATATTTGATAATTACGACTCCATGCCGGGTAGTATGCTCTTTGTTGGAGCGGTTATGTTTGCATTTCAAATCTATGGTGATTTTTCTGGATACTCCGATATAGCCATTGGATTGTCCAGAATGTTTGGTTTCAACTTAAAAAAGAATTTCGCCTTTCCCTATTTTTCAAGAGATATTGCCGAGTTCTGGCGAAGATGGCACATTTCACTCTCAACATGGTTTAGAGATTATCTATATATCCCTTTGGGAGGAAGCAAAGGAGGAAAACTGCGTCAGCTTAGGAATACATTTATAATTTTCATTGTTTCAGGTTTCTGGCATGGGCCAAACTGGACATTTGTCGCATGGGGAGCGCTTAATGCATTGCTGTTTCTTCCTCTATTATTGAGAGATAAGAATCGAAAAAATCTAGATATGGTTGCACATGAAAAACTGTTTCCTTCTGTAGGAGATATGCTAAGGATATTGAGCACCTTCATAATCGTATGCTTTGCTTGGATATTTTTTAGAGCTGAAACAATTGCTGATGCGGGCATCATTATCTCAAAGATTTTTGACCCAAGTTTCTTCACATTGCCTTCTTTTGAGTTTACCGAATTTTTCAGTTTGTTCTTTTTGATAATATTTATCATGATTGAATGGGTAAATAGACACAAAAACTTTGCCTTGGAATTGGGAGAAAGTCCATATCCTAGATGGTTTAATTGGTCGGCATATTTAGTAACTCTTTTGGTAATAGTAGTTTTTGCAGGTGATCTTCAAGAATTTATATACTTCCAGTTTTAATGAGAAAATTCTTGTCTAAAATATCGTTATTCATTATAATTTTTTCGGGAATTTATTTTCTATTTTTTTATTTGGTTCAAGATGGTATCAGGAATTCTGATTACCAAGATTTCGCCGAATGGAATGATATTTATTCAGGCGAAATAAACTCAGACCTTATAATCATGGGGTCGTCAAGAGCGTGGAGACAAGTTGACCCGCAAATCATTGATGAAAAGCTTGGTTGCAATTCTTATAATCTTGGTATTGACGGTTATCATATTCCAATGCAGCTTACGAAGTATGAGATATATTTGGAATCAAACCGATTACCAGAGCGTATGATTTATATTGTGGATCACTTCTCATTTGATAAACGAGAAGATCTTTTCAATAAGATTCAGTTCGCTCCATACTTCAATGATACTATTTTAACTAAAAGGTTGAAATCTTATGAAGGATATAAGTGGCAACATTATAATACTCCTTATTTTCAGTATAGCGGTAGTAAGGAGGTAGCATTAGCCGGGCTAACAGAAAGTTTAGGTCTTAAAGATTTTAAGTCAAATAAGTTCAAAGGGTTTAGATCAAAAGATCAAAGTTGGGAGAATGATTTTGATGTCGAGAGAGAGCTTAATCCTGAAGGAAAGAGAGCAAAAGTTCAGGCTGAGGTGGTAAATGAATTTCAGCTATTTCTAGAAGAACAAAAAAAACTAGGTGTTGAAGTCGTAGTAGTTTACAGCCCAGATTACATTGGTTTTCAAGATTACATTATTAACCGAGATTCGGTAATGCAGATTTATGAAGATATTACTCAAAAACTCGACATTGATTTCATTGATTTTTCAAGACACTATCTTTCTCAAGAGAAAGATTACTTTTATAACCCTACGCATTTGAATTCAAAAGGCGCCGAGATTTTCACAAACGAATTGACTTTAATAATAGAGTCTGAATAAAATGATTGAAAAGACCCCTGAAAATATAATTGTTGGCATTAAAGCCAATACATATCCTGAGAAAAGAAATTTTTCAGGCCTTAACATTGAGGGTGTTTCTTTTAAAAAAGTGAAGGATTTTTATAAATATCCAGCTTTTCTTTATTTCAAAATTTACCGTACTACGCAACCAAGATGGCTTAATCTCTTTAACGACTTTAATCTAGGAAAGTACGACATATTACACTTTTTTAATGCCGTTAGCTACGGATCGAAACCTTGGATTTGCACATTTGAATATTTCATACCAAGAGGTGCTCAAAAGAAAGAGCTTTCAAATTCGGATAAAACATATATTCAAAAGAATTGGAAACACATGGTTTCAGACAATTGTAAAAGACTCATAGCATTGTCAAAATGGGCTTATAATTCCCAAGAACAATACATCAATTCCTTAGGTTATGATTTCAATTTGATTAAGGATAAATTAATAGTTCTCTACCCGCCACAAAAAATTTATGTCAATTCAATGGCTGAGAAGCATACCGGTGAGAAAATCAAATTTATATTTGTTGGAGGTGTTTTCTTTCATAAAGGAGGCATGGAAATTCTTAACGTTTTTGATAAAATGCTTTCTTATGGTGCTCCAATTGAACTAGATATAATATCTAGTTTCACAACTGGTGATTTTGTTACAAGATCCAATGAAGAATCTGTTCAAAAAGCGAATCGAATAATTGAAAAACATTCGGCTATTAGAAGTCACAATAAGTTAGAGAATCAAGAGGTAATGAAAATGATGAAGACCAGTGATGTTGCTCTGCTTCCTTCTTATGATGAGACGTTTGGATATTCTGTGCTTGAAGCACAGGCTTGCGGATGCCCTGTTATTTCAACTAATGGAGCCGCACTGTCCGAGATTAATAATGAAGAATGTGGTTGGTTAATTAACTTAAAAATAGACAACCACCAGAGAACAGTGCCAAGAACAGATGAAGATAAGACTGAAGCAACAAATATTATAGTAGCCAATCTCGAAAGAATCATCAAAGAGATTCTTGATTCACCTCATATTATTAAGGTAAAAGGCGAGAATTCTCTTGAGAGGATTAAGAAATCGCATGATGTTAATTCATTTAAAGAAAAACTGAAAGAGATTTATATCTCGGCTATTTCAAAACCATGAATGAATCAAACGAAAATATTAAGGTCACGGTCTTATTACCGGTTTACAATGCAGAAAAGTACATTGCTGAAGCTGTCAATTCTGTTTTAAACCAAACCTTTGAAGAATTTGAACTTCTGATTCTCAATGATGGATCAACTGATAAATCTGTCGAAATCCTTAGATCAATAGAGGATGAGAGAATTACAATCATTAATAATCCCAAAAATTTAGGATTGATAGCAACTCTGAATAGAGGGTTAGAGAAAGCAAAAGGAAAGTACATAGCAAGGATGGATGCTGATGATATTTGTTATCCTAACAGATTTGAAGAGCAGGTGAAATTCTTGGATGAAAACGAAGACTATGTGATTGTAGGTTCAAATTTTCTGAAATTCGGTTTCGAGAATGGAGAGTCGAATCTTTGGAACGAAGATGAACAAATTAGGGTCGCAGTTTTTTTTGAAAGCCCTTTGGCTCATCCAACAACCATGTTCAGAAGAGATGTGATTTCGGCGAATAGATTAACATATGATAAAAGATATCTTCATTTAGAAGATTGGGCGTTATGGTTTAGAATTCTGCAATTTGGAAAAGCGAAAAATTTGGAGTGTACACTTCTGAAGTACAGGTTAGAAGATCAAAATATTACAACTATTAACCATCACTCAGTGACTGAAAGAGCGACTTCTTTTTTAGTTGATCACTTGTCATATTTGTATAAAGACGATTTGAAAAATTGGGCAGACATACACTGGGCAATAGCAAAGGGAAAGTTTATTCAAGGTTCTATTAATGAATTAATGCGAGTAAGAGAAGAAGTTAAATCCGCCATGATAAATTATGGATTGAGTATCACATCAATTGACGACTTCTTCAAGCAAAAGAATGAGCAAATGTTTTATGGTATCTCAAATAGCTCTGGTTTAAAGGCATTGAAATTTGCGCGCAAAACAGGACAATTAAATCTGAAAACTTTAATTTATGGATTAAAGAAATGCATAAGGAAATAGCTGATGAAGACGGAAAACAACAATAGGCTCTTTTTTTTTACTGCTCAATATCCCTTTGGCTTGAAAGAGGGATTTGTTGCAGATGAAATTATTGGATTATCAAAAAGATTCAAAGAGATTGTTGTAGTGCCATTTGGCCCTCTAGAAAACATTGAAAGAGAATTACCTTCAAATTGTGTTTTGGAAAAAGTTGATTTGAATAAATCGAAATTGACATTAAGAGATAATTTGAGGCTCATCCAACTTCTAGTTTCTGAAATTTTCAAGTCGAAAAAGGGTGTTCATATCTTAAGAAAAAGTAGATCACTAAGAAGCGAAGCTGCGCAATCAATGAAGCTATCAAAGCAGTTCATTCAAATGTTTGATTCGAATAATGCCAGTGAGTCTGATTACTACTATTCTACTTGGATGAATGAAAGTGCATTAGCTCTTGCATTTGTTCGCGAGAGATTGCCTCAGATAAATTTTACAATTCGAAATAGAGGCTATGACCTTTTTGATGAGAGAAGAGAAGGAAATTATATGCCTTTCAGAAATTACATTTTCAAACATTCATCAAAAGTACTTGCGGTTTCTGAATTTGGGCGTGATTATTTAAAGGCTAAAAATGTTTATCCAGAAAAGATCCATTGCAATTATAATGGTGTTAAAGAAGGTAATTTTGAATTGAAATCTCTTAGCTCAAAGCTAACTCTAGTTTCTTGTTCTTACTTGTTACCAATAAAAAGGGTTGATGTTCTTGCCTCAGCACTTCATGAAATTGATTTTGAGCTCAAGTGGATTCATTTCGGAGATGGGCCTGAAGAGGATAAAATAAAAAGGATAGTTAGTGATTTACCTAAGAACATAGAGATTGAATTGAGAGGTGCGGTCAGACCTACAGAAATAATCAAAGAATATGAGTCTGGTTCATGTGATGCTTTCATTCATCTGAGTGAATCAGAAGGTTTCGGTATGGCAATCTTGGAAGCGATAAGTCGGGGAATCCCAACAATTCTTTACCCAGCGGGTGGCGTGAACGATTTTATGAGTGAAACGCATACTGTAGAGATAAAAGAACCTTTTAATGTAAATGCAGTGGTTGAGAGTATTAAACTTTTTCACACTAAGTTTTACAAAAACGAACAGGTTCGGGCGGATGCATTTAATTTTTTCAAGTCAAAGTTCACTGAAGAGAAAAATCTTGATGAATTGTATGCCCACATCTTAGGAGATTAAATATTCGTCTTAGGAATTAATAAGTGAAATTATTAATAGATTTGATTAAAAGAAAAGAATGAAATTAGAAGGGAAAACGGTATTAGTTACAGGAGCGGATGGATTTATTGGATCTCATTTAACAGAGATGCTAGTGGCAAAAGGCTGTAAAGTGAAAGCACTTTCAGTTTATAATTCATTCAATTATTGGGGATGGCTAGAAAACATTGGTTGTCTAGACCAAATTGAAGTATTAAATGGTGACATACGTGACCCACACTATTGTAAACACATGACAAAAGGTGTTGATGTTGTTTTTCACTTGGCCGCCTTAATTGCAATCCCATATTCTTATGTCGCGCCTACGTCTTATGTTGAGACAAACGTAAGTGGTACATTGAATGTTTGTCAAGCAGCCATGGAAAATGGTTGTGAAAAAATAATTCACACCTCTACTTCTGAAGTTTACGGAAGTGCAATGTATGTTCCAATAGATGAAAAGCATCCTTTGCAGCCTCAATCACCATATTCTGCTAGTAAAATTGGAGCTGATAATATGGCAATGAGCTTTTATAATGCATTTGATCTGCCGGTAGTGACTGCTAGACCTTTTAATACTTACGGACCAAGACAATCTGCTAGAGCGGTAATACCAACTATTATTTCGCAAATTGCAGCCGGAAATAAAGAAATTATGGTGGGTGATCTATCTCCTACGAGAGATTTTAATTTTGTTGAAGATACTTGCCGAGGGTTTATTGCAATTGCCGAGTCAGATAAAGTGATTGGAAAAACCATCAATATTGGTTCAAACTTTGAAATTTCAATTAACGACACCTTTGAAATGATTAAAAAGGTAATGAATTCTGATGTGAATTTTGTCGTGGATCCTTCAAGAATTAGACCAGGAAAGTCAGAGGTTCAAAGACTTTGGTGTGATAATTCGTTGATCAATGAACTTACCGGATTTATTCCTGAAGTAAGTATAGAAGAAGGTCTAAGAAGAACTGCTGAATGGTTTACTAATCCGGATAATTTAAAGAATTATAAAACTAACATTTACAATGTCTAAAAGAGCAGTAATATTAGCTGGAGGTAAAGGAACAAGATTAAGACCATATACTATTGTTTTACCTAAGCCTTTGGTACCACTTGGAGATTATCCAATATTAGAAATTATTGTGAGACAACTGGTGCATGCAGGATTTGATCATATAACAATGACGGTTAATCATCAGGCGGATATGATAAAAGCTTTTTTTGGAGACGGTTCTAAGTGGGATGTAAAGATTGACTATTCGCTTGAAGATAAGCCTCTTTCAACCATGGGACCATTAAGTTTAATAGATGACTTACCAGATAATTTCTTGGTAATGAATGGTGATATTTTGACTGATTTGAAATTTGCAGCTTTTCATGATGAGCACGTTAAATCAAATTCAATATTCACCATTAGTTCTTACGTTAGAGAACACGTCAACTTGTACGGCGTCCTGGAAGTTAGTGATCAAAAGAAGTTAACGGATTTTCACGAAAAACCAGTAACTCGCTTTGAAGTTAGTATGGGGATTTATATGCTTAATAAAGAAGTTTTAAACTATATTCCGCACAATGAACCTTATGGGTTCGATACACTGATGCTTGATTTGATAAAAGCCGAAAAGAACGCAACTGTTAATTGCTTTGATGGTTACTGGTTGGATATTGGACGTCCAGACGATTACATAGAGGCGACAGAACAGTTCGAGTCAAACAAACATTTATTCTTGAGAGATGTCTAAAGTTTTTATTTCTGGATCTTCTGGAGCAATTGGAGGACATCTAGTGAATAAATTAGAGTCTCTTAATCATATAATCGTTAATCAAGAAGGTGGTTATAGAGTAGAGGAGGATGAGTATTTTCAAAATATTTCTGACCCATCATCAATCAATGTTTTCTATCATTTGGCGGCCAAGAGTTTTGTGCCCGATAGTTGGGAGAACCCGGCAGATTTTATCAAAGCAAATGTTTTAGGAACCCAGAAGGTGATAGATTTTTGCATGACAAATGAAATTAGATTAGTATTTGTCAGTAGTTACGCTTATGGAAAACCTGATTATCTGCCTATTGATGAAGCGCATCATGTAAAGTGGGCAAACCCTTATGGCATGAGTAAGATGATGGCTGAAGAGCTTTGTAAATTTTACTCGAATAATTCTGGCCTAGAATGTACCATTGTGCGTCCATTTAACGTTTATGGCACATTAGCAAACGAAAAACTCTTAATTCCAGAGATCATTGATCAGATTAGGAATCAGAAAGAAATAAAGGTTAGGGATTTAGCTCCTAAAAGAGACTATGTTTATATTGATGATTTAATTGATTTTCTAAGTTTACTTTTAAATTCAAGTCCAAATTTGATTTATAATGTAGGTAGTGGAGTTTCCCATTCAGTTGGAGAGATAATAAGTATTTGTCAAGAGGTTTTTGAAACTGATTTAGAGGTGATTTCAGATGAGGTGATCAGACAAAATGAAATTCCTGAAACTAGAAGTAGCGTTCAACTTGCAAATAATGATTTCGATTGGACACCAAAAGTTGATTTTAAAAAGGGGATTCAGTTAATTAAAAAGAAATTAAATGCCTAAAAGGATTCTCATATTAATAGGGATTCCCAATTTTAATTATCATAATCCGAATTCTGCTGTTTTATCTTATCTGAAGCAAATTGAAAAGGCATTCAAAGATGAAGGGCACACAGTTATTCTTGATTTCAGAGACAATATTGAAGTTTCAGAGGACCCTAATATTAATCAAGAAAAGAAAGGGGTATTACAAAAATTAAAGAGTGCAGTAAAGTTGTGGCCCTGGTTTTACCATTCCCTGGTTATGAGTAAATATCTTAAATCTCAGAACCACTTGTATGATGAATTGGCTGCTCTCGAACCTTTCGATCTAATTGTTGAATTTCATACCGTAGGATCAACAATCGGATTAAAGTTATCACGGCTCTGGTCTGCTTCTCTTTCAGTTATCTTTGATTCACCTGTCGATCAGCAGTTCTTAGAAATGCATGGCACCAAAACTTGGAAATGGAAATCAATTGTTGAATCTGAAAAGAAAACTATTGAAGAGGCCAATAAAGTTATGTGCTATTCTTTGCCATGTCAAGAATATCTGGATAAGAAGTATTCCTTAAAAGGGGAAATAAACATTCTTCCATGTGTAATTACGAAAGAAAGTAATGTGCAAAGAGTTAAATCTGATATATTCAATATTGGTTTCGTAGGGTCTTTTCTTTCTTGGCATAAGCTTGAGCTCTTGGTAGAAGTCTTTCAAGAGTTTTATGTTAGGCATGAAGATGCAAGACTAATATTAGTTGGGTATGGTGAAGAGTGGAATCGAATTAAAAAAATTGCTTCTTCATCAGAAGTGAGTAGTGCAATTGAAATGCCGGGTTTTGTTGATGAAAAAGAATTGAATTATTATAAAAGCATATTTACAATCGCTACTATGCCTGGTTCAAATTGGTACGGTTCTCCCTTGAAACTCTTCGAATATGGACAAAATGGTATCCCATTCATTGCACCTGTATCTGATACGGTTTCGGATATATTTGAAGAAGGTGAACACTGTTTATTCGTTCAAAAGGAAGACGAGAAGGGCTCATTGCTTGCGGCACTTGAAACCATGTATTCAAATTCAGAAAAGAGAGAATCTTTAGGTTTGGCAGCAAAACAAATGATAAATGATCGTTACAATCTCACGACTTATAAAGAACAGTTGATTAATTGTTTGACTTAGGTAAAAAGGCGTTTAATTTTGATGTATGTCCTTAAGCCAAATAAACTATAAATAAATTTGAGTTTACCGAAGTTGGATTTTGAAATTGGGGCAAGTTGGTTCCAAAAACCTAGTTCTTCTAACCACAGATTTTTCTTAGCTGTATTATCACTATGGATTAATGATTGAAGATAAGTTTGATGAATTTTCTTCATTGCATTCGAAGAAGCCGCCACATCTTTGCTAATAAACTCATTTTTGAATTTGATTATCAATTCGCATAGGGTATCACTGACATTCACCCAATTTGATGATAAAGATTCTGACAATCTTCTTGAATGAAAGAAGTCACCTTTAACGTATCCTACTTTTAAGTCAGACAAGATTAATTTTAAATGTAAATCCCAGTCTTGTCCAACTTTTAATTTTGGGGTATAGCCACCAACTTGTTCCAAAGCCTGCCTTTTGTAAAGTGGATTACCTGAAGTAATAACTTCGGCAATTCCAACTTCAAGTTTGTTGTCCAATAAGTGATTGTAGGAATGGCTTTCAAGCACAGAACTCAAATCATGATTCAATATGCTTCTGTCAGAAACAATCCAATCAACACCTTGTGCTACAATGGCATTCATTTGAGTAGTTATTTTACCTGGTCTGATGATGTCATCAGAGTCTAAAAATTGAATAAAATCTCCCTCAGAAATTGACAGTCCTTTTGTTCTTGCATAAGAGGCGCCGCTTTGAGGTTCAACTTCAATTTTAATTCTAGATTCTGAATCTTGTAGTTTCTTTAGAACCTCAATTGTATTGTCCTCTGAACCGTTATCAACACAGATGATTTCTAACTCATCAATATTCTGTTTAACAACACTTTGAATTGTCTCTTCAATGAAGTTTGCTGAATTGTAACATGGTATGATGACTGAAACTTTCACAATTACTTGCTACTTTTCCCAAATTGATTTCCATACAGTAAACTTGTTACATCAGGGTGATTTGGTTTGATGGTAACCCCATCAACTTGTGCTCTTGATTCATTTTCAAGAAAGAAAGCTTCTTCTATGTTAGTGGTGTTGTAATCTGTCAATTCGATTTTGGCCGGCCCGAACATTTCTTTTTTCTTGAAAGCTGTGTACCCAACCCTCACATTATCGAGGCGTACTTCACTTAAATTCACATATGACAAATCTTTACTTACCAATCCTAATTCAGCATTTAAAACTGTGACTTTCTGTCCTTGAATCGAACTCATTTCTCCAGCACTTACACCTTTATCTCCAACGTTCTCAATTATTAGATTATCGACTTCAATAATGCTTCCTGAGAAGTCAATGCCGTCATTACCAATATTGCGAAAAGTTAAATTACTCAGTTTCCCTTTGCAAAAGTCACCATCAAATGCATCTGAATAAATGTTTTCAAAATTAGAGTTGGATAAAGTAAATTCTGATCGAATAATATTCAGAGCATCTTCTGAGGTATTGTTGCTGAAGGTGACATTGTCTAAATCCACATTGGCCTCGTAAAAGTTCACAGAACCAGAGTGATGCCACTTACCAGAGTGACATTCAGACAGAGCATTAAATATGGTGTAGTTTACTTCAGATCTTTCTGCACTTTGATATACTAGGAAAGATCCACTGCTATCAGAAGAAGAAATGATAATAGGGCTTTCTTCAGTTCCCATGAGTTCGCACTTGGCGTTCACGGCTAGAACGCTTTTGTTAATTAAGTTTATTTGAGTTCCTGCTTCAATGTATAGTGAGTAATTTGGTTTGATTTCAATATCTTGTGAAACCTGATAACTACCCTTTGAAATTAACGCGGTTTTATCCTCTTGGTTATATGTGACAATCTCATCTTTCTTTGAAATAGCATCCAAGTTCAATTGAGGGTCGTAAAATGATTCAATCTTAGTGTAAAATGTATCAGTTTGTCCCACGAAAGAAAAGCCTACTTTGATCTTCTTGTGAACCCAACGGTTGTCATTCCTTTTAAGCTTTATTTGATTTGTGTCAATAACAGTTATCAGGTTCAGTTCAAACTTGTTTTCGATTGCGTTTTGATTTAGCTTTCTACCAGCAATTTTTATATCCGGATCAGAAGAAATTTTAGTTTCGCTAGTGTCAAAAGCTCCAAATAATATGAGTTCTTCATATGAATTATTTTTTAACGTTAGTTTTAGTTGCTGAGCACCTTCAGTTACAGTCTCATTTGCCATGACATTTACAAAGTACTTATCAAACACTGCTTCTTCAGTTTTTTCAAACTCTTTAAGTTTACTCCTGATCACTGAAGCATTTGAAACGTAGTGATCAATAAAAAATTTGTAAGATGAATTTTCTTTGTACATGTATGTTAAGTTCATTTCTCTTTCTCCTGAGATTTCGTCATGAAAGTTCTCTAGGAATTCTTCTTGACTATACCGTTTAAGGTATTCGAAATAAGTGTTCACAAAGTGTTCGTTTTCAAAGAATATGTCTTTCCAAATCTTTACCTCAAATTCACCAATATGATCATTGTACCAACGGTTGTAGTATATGTCCGAAATCATATGTCCCGAATTTGAATCAAAACCAATTAACTCAAGTTTTCCTATCACTGGATTAAAGTAGAATCGAACATTTTTCCAACGCAGGCAGTGATGCCCTCCGGTTAAATCGGCGATTGCAAAGAGTTTTGCCGCTTTATCTATATCAACTGCATTTTCAAGACTAATTGTCTTTTCACGCAGTCCGTTAATTAAAGACTTACCTTTTTTATATTGATCAAATAATATTGGGTTTTTGAGTGTTCTTTTACTTTTAAAAACATCCACTTTGGCCATCAAGAAAAGATTTTCTTGAGAATAAGTGTCATTTTTATTGATGATACTTTTGTCTATCAAAATTGATTCATCCAGTTTTAATATGGGTGCTTCTCTTCTGTTGTTTAGTTCAATTAATTGCTTGTCAAAGCTTTCTTCGATTGCATAAACGCCTTTCTCTTTTCCGTTTTCTTTTAAGGTTGCAAAACTGTACCTCAAAGCAATCAAACCTTCTCTTTTCATGAGTTTGTGAAAGTACCATTCATTCAAAAAACCTCTGGTTTCAGGAGATTGTATTGCGAATGATTTCATTCCCATCAAACGATCGTCACCTGACATTTTGATTCGGTACGACCATTTTTCAGTTGACCAGTGATCAGAATAATCACCTTTGAGTCTCATTTTAATATTAAAAGTATCCTTTGAGTAAACCAATTGAGCCGGAACTTCAATTTTGTTTTCATCCCTCAGTATCCCTGCATCCATGGCTCTTGCCTGGCAATCGTTCAGCACTTGCTGTGAACTATCAGAAATCAGTAGGTTTATTTCTTTTGGTGATGCGTTTTTTCCATCTTGATAATTCGAATAACTTAAATTCTTAATGTTCTTAGCAGAAAATATAAATTCTCGAATTGTTTCATTATGATAGGAATACATTCCTAGAAAAAAAACGATAAGGAGTAGAATAGCTCTAGCACTCCATTTGAGGAATATTTTAAATCTTGATTTCAAGGTAAATGATTAACCTTTCTCTTTTACTCTATTCCTGTCCAGAAGTTACGTAATAAGACCACTTTGTAAACAACAAAGATTGATTGCAGAATTGATGAAGATATGTCTTTTCGAAGATCTCTTCTAAAACTTAGCCTTTGTACCACCAAATCTTCTCTTTCTTCCGTACATCCAAGAATAATTCTTTCTGTAGAATCCAGTTTTGGTTCTGAACAAACGGCTATAAGAAATGGTCATCAACATATAGTTGTCACGATCTGTCGGGTCTCCCCTAGGTGAACCCGGTCCGTATTGTACAGCATCTGGTACATTTCCTTGTGAAACCCATTGATTAGCTAATTGTGCAGCTAGTGGATCTGCCGCCATTGCACTTGGGTCCACATATTCTCCAGAAATATCATCTAAATAATCAGTGAAAGTCCAGTTCCAGCTAAATTCGAATCCTATTCTGTGAATTCTCTTGTGTGTAAAGTAAAATCCACCACCATAAGGCATTTGAAAAGCAACAGGAGAATACTTAGTTCCTTCAGTCATCAATGGTCTTAATTTATATTTCTGACCTGTCCCTCCAATTTGGCCTTTAGGGTTGTGAATCAAAATACCTGCACCAGCAAAAAAGTATGTTTGAAAGTCAGTTCTATACCTTCCTCTAAATCCTACATCTGAAACTGAAAGAATTTGTGGGTAGTATTCAAATTTTGCACTTACATCATGAATGTCATTAGTAAAGTTCAAGTTTCTTCCTCTTCTTGCTCGATTTTCAGAATTGGAATCCATTCCTTGAATTCTCGCATAGGTATAAGAACCTTGCACTGCAAATAAAGGGTGAAATCTGTATCTAACAAATGCTCCTGCAGACCAACGAGTATCTTTCAACTCCAAATTGTAAACAAAATTCCTAGAAACATCACCACCTCCAATGTCACCTAAAAAATTGGTAACACCAGCTCTAACTCCAAAACCCAAGTTATATCTCTGCGCGTTTGCTCCAAGAGACAAACTAACAATGAATAATAAAGCAAATAATTTTTTCATTTTCTTCAAATAATTAGGCAAAACTAGCCAATTTTCAACGGGCAAAGCACTAAATTACGAAAAAAAAGTAAGACAAAATAATTTTCCTTATCATCCTCAAAATCTTGCTATCTTTAATGGCTTAATGAAAGAGAATAGAATTACAGAATTATTGGGGATTAAATATCCGCTCATTCAAGCCGGAATGATCTGGTGTTCAGGATGGGAATTAGCCTCTGCTGTGAGTAATGCAGGAGGTTTAGGTATAATAGGTTCAGGCTCAATGTATCCTGATGTTTTGGATCAACAAATAACAAAATGTAAGGCCGCTACAAGCAAACCTTTTGCAGTAAATCTTCCAATGATTTATCCAGACATTGAAAAGCACATTGAGACAGTGATTAAACACAAAGTTCCAATCGTATTTACTTCGGCCGGAAATCCTAAAACTTGGACTTCACATTTAAAGAGTCAAGGAATCAAAGTAGTACATGTTGTGTCATCACTTAAATTCGCTCTGAAATCAGAGGCTGCAGGAGTTGATGCTGTTGTTGCAGAAGGATTTGAAGCCGGTGGCCATAATGGGATAGATGAGACGACTACAATGACTCTTATACCTATCGTGAAATCTGAACTTAAAATTCCTTTGATTGCTGCCGGCGGAATTGGAACTGGAAGAGGGATGTTGGCTGCAATGGCTCTTGGAGCTGATGCCGTTCAAATAGGATCTCGATTTGTTGCAAGTGACGAGTCTTCAGCTCATGAAGCTTTCAAGAATACTGTTGTTGAAACCGCTGATGGTGGTACTAAGTTGACTTTAAAGGAACTGACCCCAGTTCGATTAATTAAGAATGATTTTTTCAATCAAGTGCAATCGGCCTATGAGAATGGTGCGTCCAATGAAGACCTTAAAATTTTATTGGGTAGAGGTCGTGCGAAAAAGGGAATGTTTGAAGGAGATTTGGTTGAGGGTGAATTAGAGATTGGACAAATTGCTGGAGTGATTGATAAAATTATGCCGGCAAAAGAAATCGTAGACGAAATTATCCAAGAATATCAAGAGGCAAAGACAGAATTAAGCTCAAATAAATACAATTTTTAATGATCGATTTTGATGAATTTAAATTAGATAATGGGTTAAAAGTTATCTTTCATAAAGATGAAACTACTCCAATGGCTGTGGTTAATATCATTTATGATGTGGGAGCAAGAGATGAAAGTGAAGAGCGAACAGGTTTCGCACATTTATTTGAACATCTCATGTTTGGTGGATCGAAAAATATTGAAAATTTTGATGCGCCCTTGCAATTAGCTGGAGGAGAATGTAACGCCTTTACAAACAATGACATCACCAACTATTACGATACCTTACCCGTTGAAAATATAGAAACTGCATTTTGGTTAGAGAGTGATAGAATGCTTGAATTAGCCTTTACTCCTAAGAGTCTTGAAGTACAAAGATCAGTGGTAATTGAAGAGTTTAAACAAAGATATCTGAACCAACCGTACGGAGATGTTTGGCTTCTTCTCAGACCTCTCATTTATAAAACGCATCCATACAAATGGGCGACGATAGGTAAAAACATTGAGCACATTGAAAAAGCAACAATGCAAGATGTTAAAGACTTTTTCTTCACTCACTATGGGCCTCAAAATGCGACATTAGTTGTTGGAGGAAATCTTTCTTTAGATGAAGTTAAAAGACTTAGTGAAAAGTGGTTTGGAGATATTCCTTCAAGGCCCAAATTAGAGAGAAGCATACCGATAGAACCTATGCAAACTGAAACTAGAATGCTTGAGGTGGAGAGAAAAGTTCCCGCGGATGCATTGTATTTGGCTTTCAGAATGGGGAGTAGGAAGTCGAAAGAACATTATTGTGGAGACCTTTTGTCAGATATTTTAGGTAGAGGTCGTTCGTCGAGACTATACAGTGAGTTGATTGATAAGCAAAAATTATTTACCACTCTGTCTGCCTATGTTTCTGCGGGCTGGGAAGATGGATTATTCATTGTTTCAGGACATTTGAGTGAAGGTGTTTCATTTGAAAAAGCCGAATCAGAAATTTGGAAGATTCTCAATGAGATGATAGAAACTGAAATCGATAACAGAGAGCTAACGAAAGTTCTCAATAAGTTTAAAACAGCAAAAGTGTTTTCAGAACAAACCTTATTAAATCGAGTGATGAATATTGCTATGTTCGATTTAATGGGAAAACTGGATGTCATCAATGAAGAGCTAAATGAATATGATAAAGTGACTTCAACTGAAATTAGAGATTTCTCGAAAAGAGTATTTGTAAAAACAAACTCTTCAACCTTAAGAATTAAAGCACAGAAATGAACAGAAGCATAGCACCAGAGTATACTCAGGCTAAAGATCTTAAGATTATTGCTCCAGAAAAAAGAGTTTCTGCAAATGGAGTAGAGGTCTATTTAATGAGAGATGTCAAAGATAGCTCTGTAAAGATAGATCTTGAATGGTCGGCAGGCACGAAGTATCAACCAAAGAAGTTAGTATCGAATTTTACCAATAAATTAATCTTTGCCGGAACGGCAGAAAAAACTTCGAATCGAATTGCAGAAGAGATTGATTTTTACGGAGGATACACCTCACTTGAAGTTGATAAAGACCATGCTGCCCTAACAATATATGGGTTGAATGATAAGATTTCAGACATCTGTTCTTTGGTAAAGGACGCTTTTCAAAATGCGGCTTTTCCAGAGATAGAACTGCAGAAGGAGCTTAGTATTGCTAAGAGTAAATTTAATATTGATATTGAGAAGGTTAAAGTTTTGTGCAGCAGAACCTTTAATAGAGAGCTGTATGGCGAAAATTCAGCCTATGGTCAAATCGCAGAGCTTGAAGACTTCGATAAGTTAACAAGAGAAGATTTGATTTCGTTTTACAATGAGTTTTACAAAACGAAGCCGGTTATTTTCATTACAGGAAATGTAACTGATATTTTTGTTGAAGAAGTTTTGGAATGGGCGAACTATTTTGAGAAAGAAACGAAAAGCATTGATTCTGACAATAATTATCAGGCTAAAGGACTGGTCAAAATTGAAAAGGCGGATGCTATTCAGTCTGCTATCAGAGTTGGTAGATTAATGTTTGACAAAAACCACAAAGACTATTTTAATTTTCAGTTGCTTAATACAATTCTTGGTGGCTATTTCGGAAGTAGATTGATGGCGAATATCCGTGAAGATAAAGGCTACACTTATGGTATTGGTTCAGGCATGGCTGTTCTTCAAGATGCGAGTTATTTTTTCATTTCGACTGAAGTCGGCAAGGATGTGAATGAAAATACAATAATTGAAATCAAAAAAGAGCTTAAATCACTTTGTGACGTACAGGTTTCTGAAGATGAATTACTCAAGGTGAAGAATTATATGCTTGGAGAGTTTTTGAGACAAGCTGATGGACCTTTGTCTCAGATGGAGATTTTTAAAAATATCTATTTCAACAATTTAAAGTCCTCGTTCTATCACGATTTTATTCAGGCAATCCATTCGGTGACGGCCTCTGATTTGAAAGAGTTAGCAAAAAAATATTTTGTTGAAGAAGAGATGCTGATTGTAGTGGCAGGATAATTAACGATAACTATGCCCACTAATCAAGAGCGTTTTAGATTTGCACTGTTCCCTGCTATTTTGATGGGATTCGTGACCAACGTTTACATTTCAATTGTAATCTATTTTGTTGGAGGTGGAGTTCTCATCCTGAGTCCAATTGTTAGCACTTTATTATTTCTTGGTTTTTGGCCTGTGCTAAAGAAGGGTCTTCTAAACCCAAACCTTGTTTTTTATTGTCTATCACTTATCGTCTGCGCAGAAGTCGCAATACATACTGTGCATTTAGGTTGGGAAACAGGCTTCTACTATTATATTTTCTTATTGCCATTAGTTTTTCTGTTGAATTCTAAATGGAAAGTAGGGGTCATTATAGTTTTTAATGTACTAATCTTGGTCTTCGGGATATCTTTATGGTCTTTTCAGGCTGATGCTAACGGTATTATTGAGGTATCCAAGGACATTCAGAATATCTTACAGTTCATAAATTTGAGTGGGACGGCTTCAATAGTTGTTGTTATTATGCTCTACTTTAGTCGTGCTCTGCATTTAAAAGATGATGAACTTGAGGCGCAAAATGAAGAGATTTCGGCTCAAAACGAACACAAACAAATTCTTTTGAAGGAAGTCCATCACCGAGTGAAAAACAATCTTCAAATTATCACTTCTTTGCTGTCTTTGCAATCTAGGACAGTTGAAGATGAAGAAATCGTGAATGTGCTTGAAGAAAGTAAAAGAAGGGTAGAGGCGATCGCTTTAATCCATCAAAAACTCTATCAGGATGACGATATCACTCAAGTTAGTTTTAAATCTTACCTAGAAGAAGTTGTCGCCTCGCAAAAATTGATTAATCCAAATATTAAATACGTAGTCAATAGTCCTGAAGTTAACCTTCAGTTAGATACAGCAATACCTTTAGGCTTGGTGGTTTCTGAATTAATTTCTAATTCACTTAAACATGCTTTTTCTGAAGTGACAGATCCTTTATTGACGATCGATTTGGAAAAAATCGAAGCAAGCAAATATGTTTTATCAATTCATGATAATGGTCCTGGCTTCCCTGAGACATTTAGCTTTGAAAATGAGACTGGCCTTGGTTCTGAGATAATTAACGCACTAACAGGGCAGCTGAACAGTCAAGTAGAGTACAAGAATTCAAATGGTGCAAAGGTTATTATTAGGTTCAACGAAAAATCCCCCAACCAATAAAGGATGGGGGATTTATATATTCTTTAGTTGCTATTAACAGCCTTCGCCGTAATCAACAATCTTTACTTTGAAATCTTCTCCGTAATCAACCCATTTGATTTTGAAATCTTCTCCATAATCAACTTCTTTCCACTTTCCTCTGCTATCCTCTCCATAGTCAACCCATTTGATTTTTACATCTTCTCCGTAATCAACTTTCTTTACTTCGTAATCTTCTCCGTAATCAACAAATTTGATCTTTCCGTATACTTCACAAGCTGTGTTACCAGTCATTTCTGTATCGTTTTCATTGTCTTCTGACATGAAGCTACTTAAAGCGAAAACTCCTAGGCCAACTGCTGCTGCTCCGAAAAGAGTTTTTAAGTTTAAAAATTTTTTCATCTATTTGTGTTTTGGTTTTTAAGGTTCTTAAATCTATGCATTAAATGAGTTAAAGACAAATTAGTTTGCCATTTCACTCATGAATTTAATTCTCATTAATCTCAGTTGGTCCTCGTCATAATCCCCTTCAAACTCCTCATGAGCTTCATCTAAACTGTCAGTTTCTGCTTCTAAAAAGTACTCGTATATATCGCTTTGATCATCTTCATCAAGGATATCATTGATATAATAATCAATATTTATTTTAGTACCAGAACTTACAATTGCTTCAATTTCAGCAATAACTGCGCCAATTTCTTTTCCTTGAGAAGCTGCAATGGCATCTAGAGGCATTTTTCTATCTACATTTTGAATAATGTGAACCTTCATTCCTGATTTATTCACGATAGATTTTACTACGAAATCTTGCGGTCTATCTATATCGTTCTCGTTAACATATTTAGATATTAATTCAATAAAAGGTTTTCCGTACCTGATTGCTTTTCCTTGACCAACCCCTTGAATATTTGTTAGTTCTTCAATATTGATTGGATATTGAACAGCCATGTCTTGTAAAGAAGGTTCTTGAAATATTACAAATGGCGGAATATCCTTTTCTTTTGAAAGTTCCTTTCTAAGGTCCAGCAGGAGTTTGTACAATCCTTCGTCCGCAGCTGCTCCTCCTTTTTGAACAACAACTGCACCTTCATCAACCTCGGCAGAATAGTCATGTTCTTTTAGTAACATGAAAGAAGTTGGTTTCTCAGTGAAAGCTCTTCCTGCTTTTGTAATTTTTAAGGTTCCGTAACTTTCAATTTCCTTGGTAAGAAGACCTGAAACTAAGCACTGTCTAGCAACTGCATTCCAGTGAGTAAAGTCTTGTTCACTTCCTTTTCCAAAGAAAGGAGTATCAACATGTTTATAGGCTTTAATTTCAGAGGTCTCTTTTCCAATCAACAAATTACAAACGTAATTCGCTTTTTGTGTTTCTTTCAAAAAGCTGACGGCTTCAATGAATAACTTGACGTCATTTTTGCCCTCAAATTTTTCTCTAGGATCTTTGCAATTATCGCACATTTCCTCACACTTACTTTCGTCAAAAACTTCCCCAAAATAATGTAATATGTACTTTCTTCGGCACACTGATGTCTCAGCATAGCTCACTGTCTCATGTAATAGTTGCTTCCCTATCTCCTGTTCTGATATGGGTTTACCATGCAAGAATTTTTCGAGCTTCTCGATATCCTTATAGCTATAAAAAGTAAGGCAATGTCCTTCTCCGCCATCTCTTCCAGCACGTCCTGTTTCTTGATAATAACTTTCTAAACTCTTAGGTATATCATGATGAATAACAAATCTAACATCTGGCTTGTCAATCCCCATTCCAAATGCAATGGTCGCAACAATGACATCTGCCTCTTCCATCAAGAACATGTCTTGATGCTTAGCTCTCAAGTTTCCTTCTAATCCTGCATGATAAGGCAGTGCATTAATTCCATTCACCTTTAATACCTCTGCGATCTCTTCAACTTTCTTTCTACTGAGGCAATATATGATACCTGATTTCCCAGGTCTTTCTTTAATAAATTTGATTATTCCTTTCTCAACTTCACGCTTCGGCCTCACCTCATAAAATAGATTGTCTCTATTAAATGACATTTTGTAAACTACTGCATCCAACATGTTCAAGTTCTTTTGAATATCATGTTGCACTTTTGGAGTTGCTGTAGCCGTCAAAGCAATAATTGGAACATCCGAAATTTTCTCAAAAATCTCCCTCAACCTTCTGTATTCAGGTCTGAAGTCATGTCCCCATTCTGATATACAGTGAGCTTCATCAATTGCAAAAAACGAAATCTGAACTCCTGTTAAAAAATTGATGTTCTCTTGCTTAGTTAATGATTCAGGAGCTACATAAAGAAGCTTAGTCTTACCATTCGTAATATCATCCTTAACCTTTTTGATCTCGGTTTTAGTTAACGAAGAATTCAAAAAGTGTGCGATATCATCTGAATCACTGACGTGTCTAATGGCATCCACCTGATTTTTCATTAAGGCAATTAGAGGTGATACAATTATAGCTGTTCCTTCTGATATTAGAGCAGGCAATTGGTAGCACATAGATTTACCACCACCCGTTGGCATTATTACGAAGGTGTTATTTCCATCCAAAACATTCTGGATGATCGCTTCTTGTTCTCCTTTAAATTTATTGAATCCAAAATACTTTTTCAAGGATCCTTTTAAAGCGGTTTCACTACTTGTTATCATTGACAATTTAATGAGGTGGTTTAATTGCTTAAGCGAAATTAGTGAATACCAACTGACTGTTCTGTGAATCAGAAAGAAACTCGTCCGCTATACCTAAAGATAAGATAAAACAATCGAATATTTCTATGAATCGAAAAAAAACTATTAACAGTAAATTTTATCCTTGTTAATGAATTGTTAAAGTTGTCATAATCAAACAACCTTTTGTATATTTGGTATCGTTATTGTGTTGTACAAATCAACCGATATAAAAAGATTAAATTTTAAACACTATGAGAAAGATCGCCTTTACATTCGTTTTAACAGCTTTAAGCATGTTAGCTTTTAATAACTCAGCTAATGCTCAAGACGACACAAGAATTACTGTTCAGCAAGTTCAGAATGAGAATGCAGCAAAAATTTCAATGGACAAAGACGTTCATGATTATGGTACCATTACTCAAGGTGATGACGGTAACTGCATATTTACAATCACTAACTCTGGTAAAGAGCCTTTGATTATTTCTCTATGTAAAGGTTCATGTGGATGTACTGTACCTGTTTGCCCTCAAGAGCCAATCGCTCCAGGTGCTTCTGCTGAGATTTCAGTAAAGTATAACACGAATAGAGTTGGGCCAATTAATAAATCTGTAACAATTACTTCTAATGCTGACGAACCTAGAAAGGTGATCAGAATTAAAGGAAATGTTAAAGCTAAGCCTCAAGGTTCTGCTCCAATTAGTACTGGCGGACCGACAAATAACTAAGAATAAATAAATTTATATACCAAATTTCCGAAGTCGGATTTTAAAAACCAATAAAATGAAAAAAGCAATTTTTACCCTAAGTTTACTAGTAGTAGCAATGATCGGATTCAATTCATTCGCTCAAGAAGTAGGAGCTAACGGACCAGTTATTTCTATCGATAAAGATGTTCACGATTACGGAACAATGGAACAAGGTGGAAATGGTGAATGTGTGTTTGTTGTAACTAACACAGGTAACCAACCTTTGATTTTATCAAGATGTAAAGGTTCATGTGGGTGTACAGTACCTTCTTGTCCTCAAGAGCCAGTAGCTCCAGGTCAATCTGCAAAAATCAAAGTAAAATACGATACTAACAGAGTTGGACCAATCAACAAATCTGTAACAATTACTTCTAACGCCGGTAACGAGCCAAACAAAGTAATTAGAATAAAAGGACAAATCAAGGCAAAAGCAGCTGACACAAATACTGTTACGCCTACTGATAAATAATTTTTAATGAGGCTATTTTTTGCGATCATAATAGCAATGAATTCCGCATTCACCTTCACGGGTGGTGCGGAGTTCTCATTTTTAGACCGTTCGTTTAAGTTTCCAGACACGCAAGAAGGCGTACTTTTAGAGCATGATTTTGAGTTTCAAAACACTGGTGATGCACCATTGGTGATTAACTCGTATGAAGTGGCGTGCTCATGTACAAAAATCGATTTTCCGAAAGAACCAATTGCTCCGGGTAAAAAAGGGCAGATCCATTTAAGTTTTGATACTAATGCCAAATATGGCTTTCAAAGTAGAAAAGTGAAGATTAGCAGCAATGCTAAAAAAGAAGTTACGGTAATTCAATTCAAGGTGACCGTTATCCCGCACAATGAATAGCAGACAATAAGTCAATGCATTCTTTGGCCTCCTTTACATCATGAACTCTCAATATTTGCACACCCTTACTCAAAGCATGTGTGTTCAAAGATGTTGTCCCATTCAAGCTTTCATTTGCTGAGGTCCCAAGTTTTTTATAAATCATGGATTTACGTGAAATACCAACTAGTAATGGTTTCTCAAGTAGATGCATCATTTCCAAATTTTGCATCAATTCAAAGTTTTGATCGATAGTTTTACTGAATCCAAATCCAGGGTCGAGAATGATGTCCTTGATTCCAGCATCTAATGCCTTTCTAACTTGAATTGAAAAATAATAATTGATGTCCTTGATTAAGTTGTCATATTCAGTATTATCCTGCATGTTTTGAGGGGTCCCTCGCATGTGCATCAGGATGTAAGGCACAGAGTAGTTTGCCACGACATTAAACATTTTGTCATCAGCTTGTCCTCCTGATATGTCATTTACCATTAACGCTCCAGCTTTCAAAGCCTCTTCGGCTACTTCTGCTCTAAAGGTGTCAATTGATATAACTACATCTTTTATTTCAGAGCGAAGCAGCTCAATAGCAGGAATGACTCTGTCAATTTCTTCTTTGACACCAATGTCTTTGGCTCCTGGTCGTGATGAGTATCCACCAATGTCAAGAATGCTGGCACCATCCGAGATCATTCTTTTCGCAGTTGTTAATAAATCAGACTCATTTTCATTTCTACTTGCCTCGTAAAAACTGTCAGGAGTGACATTCAAAATGCCCATTATTATGGGACCTTGAAAACTCTTTAAATTCCCTCCGAAATTCAACTGAAAATTTGAACAAAAAAATGTATCTTTCACCGCTAAATTGATTAATGTCTAAGATGAGTAAAACTGCTGAGCAATATAGAAAAGTAATCGCGAATTGCCGTTCAATTTTTGAGAAAAAGGGCACTGATTATGGAACAGCTTGGAGAATTCTTCGAATAAGTTCTTTGACAGATCAAATTTTTATCAAAGCTCAACGCATTCGAACAATTCAAGAAACTGGAGTCAATAAAGTTGGAGAAGATATTGAAGGAGAGTTCATTGCAATAGTTAATTATTGCGCCATGGGACTGATTCAAATTGAACTTGGGGCGACTAACAATGAAGAAATGCCGATTGAAGAAGCTGTCAAAAGATATGTTGAGAAAACGGATGTTGCTTTTGATTTGATGGAAAAGAAAAATCACGATTACGGAGAGGCGTGGAGAGATATGAGAGTTAGTTCATTAACTGACTTGATTATGATGAAGATTTTGCGAACAAAGCAAATTGAAGACAATAACGGTAAAACATTAATCTCTGAAGGAGTTGATGCAAACTACCTTGATATGTTAAACTATGCCGTTTTTGCTCTCATCTTGATTAATGAAAAGAAGTAATGTTAGAATTCTGTTAAAGTGAAACTTTTGCTTGAATAGAGTTGTAAATTTAAAATACCAAAACCACCATGAATCGCTTTCAAGCATTCATGTTTAATAGTTGAAGAAATGGAAGACATGCGTTTAAGAAATCAAAAGTTAGATGTCAGAGGACGTTCATTACTTTTGAATGTAGTTGGTGTTATTCTCAATATTGTTGGTGTAGTACTAGTTGTTATTGGGTTTCATGAATATACTGAGGATGGTTTTATACTTAAGATTGCAGGTAGTTTTCTGATTGTAGCCACTTTGGCTGGATTAGTCATGCTGAAAGGACTCTACCTTTTTTCATACGTTTCTAGAGTACTCGTTGGAGGCTTGTTTATTGTCTCCGGTCTGGTTAAGGCCAATGACCCTTGGGGTTTCGCTTTTAAATTAGAAGAGTATTTCTCACCCATTGGTTTAGGGGCAGACTATCCTTTTGTCGAATCTTTTGCACCCTATGTGCTTGAGTTATCAATCTTTATTTGCATTGTCGAGATCGTTCTAGGGGCCGCCTTAATTTTAGGTGGCAAAATTAAATTGGCTTCTTGGTCTTTAGTTATCATGATGTTCTTCTTTACATGGCTTACTTGGTATACATCTAGTTGTGTTGAACAGCAAGATATCGCAATGCAATTAGGGCAAGAGTTCTCGCGAGATTGTGTGACTGATTGTGGTTGTTTTGGTGACGCCTTGAAAGGGTCTGTTGGACGATCATTGACTCCACTAGAATCATTTTGGAAAGATCTAATTCTCTTTTACTTCGTTCTAATCATATTCTTTAATCAATGGAAAATCGAGATTAACACAGTTAAAGAGAATTGGGTAATGACAGTTTCATCAATGGTTGTGGTGATATTCTTCTCATGGGTATTTGGGTGGTATTTCCCTATTTTCTTCGCACTGTTCGCAATTTTAGGTGCCTTTGTGATCGGACGGATTAACATTGGTAAGATGGGTAAAGCATGGAAGATGGCTCTTTATGTGACCGTGGTTTCTTTCATATTCTCACTCTACACCTCAATGTATTTACCTGTTAAAGATTATAGAGCATATGCAATTGGAAACAACCTGCACGAGCAAATGACTAACGGAAGAGATGCTGTAATTGATATGGTGTACGTTTACTCTGACCTTGAGAACGGTGGAGAAGTGAATGTACCATTAGGTGAATACATGGATAATTGGGAAAAGTATTCTGATACAACCAAATATGTTATGTTAGAGAGAAAAGATGTTCCTATTGATGAGGGGCAACCACACTCAATCATGGACTTTCAACCAATTATTAATTATGAAGCACTTTCAGAAGATGAGAAGCAGATAGCTTACATTGATTCTTTGATTCAAATGGATTATGACTTCTACTATGAAGAGAAAATGGTAGTGTCATCAATTTATGGTAGTGACACTATTGCTGCAATGGATTATGATACCCTTTATTATCCTGATTCAATGTACACAGCAGGGGAACCTTATGTTGCCTTGTCTGATCCGCATGCCTCATGGGATATTGATATGACTCCTGTATTTAAAACTGAAAAGGTTATGTTTATGATGACCATCAGAGATATTGAGTCAATGAATGAGGCTGCCATGGATGATTTGAAATTGGTGTTGGCAGGTGCTAAAGAAAACAATATTCCGTTTTATGTCTTAACACCAGCAACTGATGAACAGGTGGCAGAGCTTAAGGAGAAATTTGAGTTTGACGCGACATTCTTAAGCATTGACGGTACCGAGGTGAAAATCATTGTTCGTTCAAACCCTGGTTTAGTGCTTCTTAAAGAAGGAACTATAATTGATAAGTGGCCAAGTCGTTCAATTCCAGATTTTGATTCTATCTTTGAAGACCATATCAAAGGAAAATGAGAAAAAAGATAGTTGCAGGAAATTGGAAGATGAACTTGGATTATACCCAAGCGAAAAATCTTCTTCAAGACCTCATTCAAAATAAAGATAAATTTAATGCAGATGCTGAAATAGTCATTTGCCCTTCCGCTCCATATTTGGGAGTCTTTGCAGAACTCGTAGCTGCCCATGATTGGATCAAACTAGGCTCGCAAAACGCATATTTTATTGATTCGGGCGCCTTTACTGGTGAAATCAGTCCGGTTCAACTTAAGAGTTTAAATATTAAGTATTGCCTAGTTGGGCATTCTGAAAGACGAGATAATTTTAATGAGGATTATAATCTTTTAGCGAAAAAAGTGAAAGCTTTGATTAATCACGACATCACACCAATTTTTTGTTGTGGTGAGCAATTACAGGTGAGAAGCTCAAATGTTTACAGAGAGTTTGTTATGAAGCAGTTAGAAGATTCATTGTTCTCATTGCCAGCTCCTGATGTTGCTAAATGTGTTATAGCATATGAACCTATTTGGGCAATTGGTACGGGTCAAACTGCTAGTTCTGAGCAGGCGCAAGAAATTCATGGTCTTATCAGAGCAAGATTAGAAGCTAATTTTGGTGAGAAAATTGCAAATTCAGTTCCTATTTTGTACGGAGGTTCATGTAAACCAGATAATGCCAAAGAACTGTTTAGTCAAAAAGATATTGATGGCGGATTAATAGGAGGCGCTTCTTTAGTGGGTGCTGATTTCTGTGACATTTCTAATTCATTCTAAGTGGATTACGTTCGTTTAAAAATTGAATTTTCTAAGGTGCATCCTTGGAGAGATGTGCTCATTTCTGAATTAGATCAAGTAGGTTTTGAAAGTTTTGTTGAAACCAAATCAGGTTTGGATAGTTATATCAGTGAAAACAATTTTGATAAAGAGAAAATTCAATACATAAATGACATTGAAGATGTCACTGAAATGTCATGGGATGTAATCAAAGATCAAAATTGGAACGCCAAATGGGAAGAGAACTTTGATCCTGTTTTCGTTGAAGAGAAGTTGGTTATTAAAGCTCCATTTCACAAAGAGAATTTTTCTCAGAAAATGGAAATTACAATTCAACCCCAAATGTCCTTCGGTACTGGCCATCATCAAACGACTTGGCTGATTTCGAAACGACTATTTGATTTAGATTTAGCCAACAAGAGGGTCTTGGACATGGGGACAGGAACCGGAGTATTAGCAGTTTTGGCCGAGAAATTAGGAGCAGCCAATATATTTGCTCCTGACATTGATGAATGGTCATATAAAAATGCAATTGAGAATGTTGCATTGAATGATTGCACTAAGATTGAAGTGGCACTCGGAGATGATCAATTGATAAATGGGAAAGAGTTTGATGTGCTCATTGCTAACATCAATAAGAATATATTGATTCAACATTTTTCAGTATATTCATCTTGCCTAGCAAAAGGAGGAAAAATGCTAATAAGTGGCTTTTTTAGTACTGATGCTGACGATTTAAAAATAGAAGCAGCTAAACATGGCTTTATTTTTGAATATACCTTTAACAAAGATGAGTGGGCTATGATGCAGTTTACACGCTAATTAGTTCATATCAAACTAAATATAGTATATGAGATCCTTACTTCTAATCGCCCTTCTAAGTATAGGCGGAACAATATTTGCGCAATATTCTAATGATCCTGCGACCTTTTTAAAAGAAATTGACAAGAGATTATCTGCTGCAGATAGGGTGAAAACTAAGGCTTTTATGGAAGAGTTTGAACCTAACTGGTTAACAAACTTTAGCTCAGAGTATCAAAATAAGATAGTCAATACCTGTAATCTCCTCGAAGAAAAGAGAAGACCGGCATTCCCTGATATGTATGGATATCTGATTTCTGCCCATTCATTTGTTCTTACTGACCAACCAAAAGAAAGCTTTGAGACATGGCATTCAACAATTGATGCGCTATTAAATAGTAAGAAGGTATCTCAATTTGAAAAGTTCATTAAAGTTTGTGAAGGCTTCTTCTCAGACGGCACCATTTATGACGTGCCGAAATACATATGGCAAGTTAAGGGAGGTGAATACACTTTTGTATTTGAAAAAAATAGACCTAAGATCATATTCAAAAACTGTGACCTCGCTTGTTATATGATGGATAGAAATGCAGGTAGAAAGGAAAGCCCTTATTTCGATTCAATGGTGGTAAGAGGAACTGGCGGTATCTTTGAACCTTTCATTAATAAATGGACAGGACGTGCTGGAAGAATGGATTGGGGCAGAACAGGATTAGATCCTGAAAAAAATTATGCTGACATCACCGACTACATTCTGTCGATGAAACAAACAAAATTGGAGTGTGACTCAGTTGAAGTGCATACTGAGTATTATGATACACCTCTCTTTGGTGACTTCAAAGACATGGCGAAATTGTACAATAGAGAATCAGATAAAATATATCCTTCTTTCACTTCTTACTCTAAACAGATAGTGCGTAAAAATATTTTACCCGAGGTTGATTATGTTGGAGGATTTGCCCTATCAGGAGCCGATTTCTCAGGGGTAGGTTATGATAAGAATCCAGCAAGTTTGGTGTTTTATCAGAATGGTAAGCCTTTTGTTAAGACATCAGCACTAAGTTTCAAGGTGAATGATAGAGGTGCAAAATCAGTAGATTGTAAGGTTGTTTTGTATCCAAATGAGAATGATTCACTCTTTCATCCGGGATTAACAATGAATTACAAAGTAAGTGAGGACGGAAAGGATGTGTCAATGGAGTTGATGAGAGATAACAAAGGATTGGCACAAGCTCCCTTTAAAGATTCTTATCATGGATTAGATATGTACGTAGATCGTATAATCTGGACAAAAGGTGACCCAAATTTAAATTTAACTTGGCATAGAAATTCACCAAGAAAGTATGCCACTTTTGAATCTCAGAATTATTATTCAGAGCGAGTTTATAACAAGATTCAAGGTATGAATGCAAAGCACCCATTAGTTGCAATTTGGGATTATGCCTATAAGTATGACCTTGATGTTGTGCCCGTAAACAAAATTTCAGGAGCAATGGGATTCACAAATGATCAGGCAATTCCAATTCTTCTTGATTTGGCTAATCAAGGTTTCATCACTTACTCTTCGGCAAGAAAAGAAATCACACTTCAGCCAAAATTGAAAAAATACATTGATGCGAGGTCTGGTAAAAGTGATTATGACCATATCGTCTTTAACTGTAATCTCTTAGAAATTACAGAAAAGTCTGAGACTACTCCAGATGGGAGAGAAGATAAAAGAGCAAAGGCCTTTAACGTTAGGGCCGATTCTTTGAATAAAAGAAAATCTAAAGTGCAAAACTTCGGATATTTCAACTTAACATCAATGGATCTCTCTTTGAATGAAGTTGATCCTATTCAAATCTCACCAACTCAGAAAACGGTAATCTTTCCATCAAAGGGAGAGTTGTTAGTGAAGCAGAATCTTGACTTCATTTTTGAGGGAGCAGTAAGTTCTGGGAAATTAGAAGTTTACCTAAAAGAAGGATCGTTTGACTACGAGAAATTCAGAATAAATTTGATGGAGGTGGATGCCGCTCTATTTAGAGTGCGTCCTATATTCGGAGGTGAAGGCTTGATTCCAATGTACTCGCATTTCGAAGGACTAAAGGGATATATTGCGGTTGATGATACCACCAACAGATCAGGTCGTAAAAAGAAAAGATTCCACAAGTATCCGATTCTTCATGTGTCTGATGATTCGTATGTGTATTACGACCAAAGCTACATTTACGAGAGCGTATATGATTCAGCCGATTTCTATTTTAAGTGCGACCCGTTTGTATTTGATAGCTTAGATGACTTCAAAGAAGAGACCATGGCTATTAAAGGTGAATTCAGATCTGCAGGAATTTTCCCTACGTTCAAAGAAGAGCTGAGAATTCAAGAAGATTATTCTTTTGGATTTAAAACACAAGCGCCTGAAACCGGTTTCGATTTTTATGGCGACTATGCCAAGTTTGATAATGAAATTAAGCTAAGTAATGAAGGCTTACGTGGTGCTGGTCAAATTGATTTCATGACCTCATCATCAGTTTCTGAAAACTTTATCTTTTTCCCAGATTCAACAATGGGAATGTCCAAGTATACCAACAAGGGGCAAACCAAAGACGAAGGGATAGAAGTGCCTGACGTTGAAGGGAATGGTGTGATGGTAACTTTCGTTCCTAAAGATGAAATTCTCAAGGCTAGAGCAGTAAGAGAACCATTAAAATTCTTTAACGGTGAAGCCGAAATGAAAGGCATCACCTATTTGACAAAGAAAGAGATGACGGGTAGAGGATTGATGTACTTCAAAGAAGCTGAGTTGGGTTCTAGAAAGTTCAATTATGGTCGTTGGGTAATTGATGCTGATACATCTGATTTCAATCTCTTAGGAGTTGGTAAACCTGAGCCTGGAGTTGAGAATCCTCTTGACTTTAACTCAACTAACCTAAACGCACATGTTGATTTCAAAGAACGAAAAGGTGAGTTTAAATCTAATGATGGAACCACGGTGGTTGAGTTCCCTAAAAACCAATATATCTGTTATATGGATATGTTTACTTGGTTGATGGATAATGATGAGGTTGAGCTTTCTAAGTCAGGAGCAGATATTAATATTGATGCCGGTGGATTGGATTTAGCTGGATCAAACTTTTTCTCCATTCATCCTGATCAAGACTCTCTGAATTTCAGAGCACCTAAGGCGAAATTTGTATTGAAAGAGAATGTCATTTATTGTGACAAAGTAGAATTTGTAGATGTTGCAGATGCAAGAATATTCCCTCCTGATAATAAGCTGACTATTCGTAAGAAAGCAAAAATGGATGACCTAGAAGGGGCCGAAATTTTAGCCAATTCAGTAACGAAGTATCACAAAATTACGGAAGCTCATGTGAGTATTAAGGCGCGTAAAAAATATCAAGCGTCTGGTAAATATCCTTACATAGATAGCAAGGGTGAAGAGCAGATAATATTCTTTGCCGATATCCAGCCCGACACCCTCTTGCAAACTCGAGCAAAAGGTGAAATTGATGAAGACAAAAACTTCCACCTCAGTGATCGATTTGATTTTTATGGTGGAGTAGAATTAGCTGCTTCTGATCAGTTCTTAACCTTTGACGGAGCAACTCGAATTAATCATGATTGTGATGAGTTTGCTAAAAACTGGTTGAAGTTTAGAACAGAGGTAGATCCAAATAACATTCAGATTCCAGTATCTACAGAGATGCAAGATCTTGATGGTAATCCAATTGCCGTAGGATTGGTGAGAAGAAATGCAGCTGATATGGATGATATCAAAGTATATCCGGCATTTTTATCTGCGCTTGATAGTGTAGGGGATTACACAATGTTTACTGCTTCAGGTGTATTAAACTACAATGAAGACGCAAAGGAGTTCAGAATTGCGAGTCCTGAAAAGTTGATTAACCGAGCTGAAAAAGGAAATTACATTTCTCTACACATTGAAAGTTGTGGAATGGAAGGTGATGGCCAAATTGACATGGCACTTAATTTACCTGATGTAGAATTCAAACCTTATGGAGTTGTATCCTATGACGCGTCAACTAAAAAGACGACCATGAATCTAACGGGTGGAATTGAGTTCTATATGGATAAAAAAGTTATTGACTTGATGACTGAAGATATCAAAGCGACCGAAGGCTTAGGAGCAATTGATTACGACAGAACGACCCTTAAACAAGCAGTTACTGAATTGGTTTCAAAAGAAGAAGCAGAAAATATGCAAGAACAATACACCATTGATGGTGCTTCCTCTATCAAGAAATTACCTAAAGAAATGACAACTGCTCCTATGTACTTATCAAACCTAAGATTAGAATGGAATAATAGAGCTAGAGGCTTTATCTCTAAACCAATTACAGGTCTGGTTTCTACATTCGGAGACCCTTTGTTCAAAGACTTTACTCTGCGCTGGGCGGTACAATATTCTGTTGAAGGTGGAAATATTGGAACAAAAATGGGCTACTTAGTTGAACTTCCAGGTACTCAAGACGGGCCTCCTGGCAACTATTATTTCTTTGGTTTTGAAAGACGTAAAAACATCACAATGGTGCAAATTACCTCTTCAAATAAAGAGTTGCAAAACTATATTGTTGAGCTCAAAGATGATAAGAAGAAAGTGAAGAAATTGAATTTTGAACTAAGAACGAAATCAGATAAAATGATCACGTTCAAAGGCTTATTTGGAGAATAACATGAGATCATTTATTGTAATATTCTTGCTTTTAGTACCTTTCTTCGGCTCTGCTCAAGATTTTAAGAAAGAACTCAAAGAAGCGAACAAAATGTTCAAGTCGCAAGAGTATGTAGAGGCGCAAAAAAAGTACAAAAAATTACTAGATATTAAGCCTGCAGATGCCGATTTGGCCTATAAGTATGGAGCATGTGTTGTGATGACAAGTCCTGATAATGAACAAGCGTTAAAATACTTGAAGCATGCCGAAAAAAGTGGTAAATCTGATAAGGAAATTGCCTTTTTTATGGGAAAGGCGTACGAAAACAATAAAGATTATGCCAATGCAATTGTCTACTATGAGCGTTTTGCAAAGGTTGCAGACAAAGAACAACTCAAAAATTTGAAGGTGAAAAAGTGCATAAAGAGCTGTAAAAAAATGCTCAAATAGCGCTTCACTCAATTAGGTCCACATTTCACCCAAAAAATCCCTGATTTAATAGGTTTTAGGCTTAGGTTTTTGCTATTTTGTATTCGGTTTTCAAGAAAAATGAACCTTTCTTGATAAAAACCGTACTAAATCATAAGTATGATGCGCGCATGCGTGTGATTTGCTACTTAGTTTTGAGACTCTTTTTAAAGTCCATATCATTTTTAGTGCTGTTCATTTTGAGCAGTATATCTGCTGTGGGGCAAGATACCCCTGAAGATATCAAGAAAGAAGCTGATAAGCTTTTTGACCAAGGACTCTATGTAGAGGCCTTTGAACTTTACAACCAAGTAACTGGGAAATACAGTCGTCAACACGATTGGAATTTTAAATACGGTTCGACTTCTCTGTTTGCTGAACACGATAAAACAAAGGCTATTGATAAGTTGAAGTATGCCGTCTCTAACCCTAGCATTGACAAAAGAGCTTATTATTTCTTGGGACGTGCCTACCATCTCAATTATCAATTTAAAGAAGCTGAAAAGTACTACAACAAGTTTAAGAATGAGGCTTCATCTAGTCAGCTTAAAGACTTTGATGTTGAAGCTCAACTTAACGGATGTCGTTTCGGAAGAAAGCTTCTAAGTAATGTGACCGATATGATTGTCATGGAGAAGCGTGAGATCGGAGAGGATGCCTTTTATGATCTTTATGACATGTCAGAGATTGGTGGTAAAATTCTGGTTACAGATAGATTCGGAACTAAGTATGATGAGAAGCAGGGGCATAGATCAGTAATCCATTTTCCTGCAAATTCACCAAATGTATTCTATTCAAGTTATGGAGAAGATGGTTCAACTGGGCTTGACATTTACCAAAAGAAAAAATTACCTGATGGTAGTTACTCCTTGCCGCAAAAGGTTAGAGGAGAAGTAAACTCAAGCAAAGATGATGCTTATGCTTATATGCACCCAAATGGAAAATACCTTTATTTCTGTTCAAAAGGTCATAACTCAATGGGTGGATATGATGTGTTTAGATCTGAATATGACCCTAAGAAAGACGCCTTTGGACCTCCAGAAAACTTAGATTTTGCAATCTCATCTCCTGATGATGACATCATGTATGTAGTTGATAAGGAAGACAAAGTGGCTTATTTCGCATCAGCTAGGGAGAGTATGGATAGCAAGCTCTTCGTATACAGTGTTAGAGTTGAACGAATCAAAATGCAAATTGCTGCCATCAAAGGTAAGTTTGTAAACTCAGTAGTTCCTGGTAACAAAGAAATCACTATTGAAATTGAAGATTTTTCTTCGGGTACTCAAATAGGGACATTTAATTCTAAAGCAAGTAACGGAGATTTCTTCATCACCTTTCCAAAAGGTGGGAAATACAAATACTTTGTAACGGTAAAAGGGTCAGATGTGACGCATTATGCTGTTGTTGATGTTCCTTTATTGCAAGAGTTAAGACCTCTGAAACAACAAATAACCTTGACAAGAACAGATGACGGTGAACTAGAATTATTGATTGACAACAAGTTTGATGAAGAGTTTGATGATCCAGTTACTGTAATGGCCCAAATTTATCAAGAGCTATCAAAGCTACAGCCTAACTCTGATAACTTCAACCTTGATTCTCTGAATGATCAAAGAGCTACAGATCAAATTTTTGTGGATAATGGTTTGAATCAATTCGCAACTCAAGATGACGTTCAAAAGACAGTTGAAGACAAGATTGAAGACCTTAAAATGGATCTTAAAGAAGATCAAGAAAACGCAAACATAGCATTCAATCTTGCGAATGAGAAGAGCGATCAGGCAAATGAGAAAATGATTGAGCTCAATAAGATCATGGATGAAGCCAATAACGCTACTGATCCTGCTGATAAAAAGAAATTGTTTGAAGATGCCTTCAAGCTTAAGAATGAAGTTGAAACGCTAAACGAAGATGCCAAGAACTTAGTTGAATTAGGAAATGAATTAACCATTTCAGCAACTAACAGAAAGATAGAGGTTGATAAAGGTGAGCAGGTGCTTGACAAAATCAAAGCTGTGCCAGATGGAGACAAAGAGGCACTTGCTGCTGAGGTGAATAAAAACACTGACTTCTTTTCTGAGCACGTTAAAGACAGAAATATCAAACCTGATTTGATTGAAGAAATTCTGGCTTCAGGAAATGACCGTACCAAAGAGGCTAACAAAATCAACAATGATATTATCACCTTGCAGGGAGACAAGAAGACACTTGAGAAAGACAAGAAGATTTTAGAAGATAAACTAGCGAACACTAAGAAGAAGAAAGATCAAGAAGTAATTGAAAATCAGATTTTAGAAATTGAATCTGAAATTAGTGCACTTGATGAGAATCTAAAAAACAAACAAAAGAAGTATGATGAAATCGTTAATGCTGACACAGGTAAAGACAAGTTGATTACGGTTGCTACCGAAGTTGGTGACGATAAATATGATGGCTCTACTTATGCAAATGACTTGTCTGATGCCGATAAGTCTAGCATCTCACAAAAGATTAAGGATAACGATTTAACAAACAGTATTGCTGCCATTGATGAGACACTGCAAGAAAATGGTGCCGGTAACAAAGTTGATCTTTTTGCATCTGATGAGAACAGAGAAAATTATAGTCTTGAAGAATGGACTGAAGAGATTGATAAAGAAATTAGAAACCTCAAAGACGATTTGAATACCGCTTCTCCTGACAGAAAAGAAAGAATCCTTGAAGAAATAAAAGATTACG
>Ga0316204_10002124_pt1 | contig 47027 bp, 39 predicted proteins | sample 6monrhotite_MG_2_FD_205661 | JGI IMG/M metagenome (GOLD analysis project Ga0316204, IMG submission 205661) | Microbial mat bacterial communities from mineral coupon in-situ incubated in ocean water Damariscotta River, Maine, United States -... | ecosystem: Environmental > Aquatic > Marine >... | reverse complement strand
GTGTGCATGGTGTCGGCGATCTCGTGCCGGCTACTATGGACTGGCGCAATCCCGTCGCGAAAATCGTGATCGAAAATATCACCGCAGACTAAGGGTCGGGTAGGCGGACCGGCATATGATGCCGGTTCGCCTACCCGAAAATCACACTTCGTCAGCGTAATTGCTCAGGGTTTGGGTTTATCCCGACGCCCTTCGAGAAATATTCAGCAATCGGGGAAACATTTTCTTCCCGGCGATGTCTTCTTTGTTGTTAGCAGATATCATCAGCCGAGGGTTTCAGATGTTTTCCGTTCTCCTAAGCCTTTTAAAAAGACCTTGGTTGATTGTGGCGGCAGGCGTAGCTTGTCTCGCATCCCTCCTTTCCGCAACAGCGCTTGCCGCGCCGATGGGTTCGATCAATGAGGCGATCAGCCGGGGTCACGCGCTGTTTACGCAGCCTTCCTTTGGCGGCAAGCCCAAGTAGCGTTGCCCCCAAGCCCATTGGAGTCGACGGAGGCGTCATGTATATACCCGAGCAATTCAAGGAGACAAGCCCCGATCGCATATCGGAGCTGATTGAACAGTATCCCCTCGCGACCTTGGTTTCGGTCATGGACGGCGCGCCATTTGTCAGTTATTTGCCTCTGCTTTTTGATGCCGAAACGGGCTCAAAGGGCGGGTTGCTCGGGCACATGGCGCGAGCCAATCCGCAATGGCGGCATCTTGCGACATGCGCTGAGGTGCAGGCGACCTTTCAGGGCCCTCATGCCTATGTATCGCCGTCGTGGTATTCCTCTCCCGGAGTCCCGACGTGGAACTACGCGCTGGTTCATGTGCGCGGGATAGCCCGCTTGATAGAGGATGATTCCAAAGTCGAGGACTTGATCGAGCGGCATACCCGGATCTTCGAATCCCACCAAGCGAACCCGTGGCAACCCGACTTGACGGGCGAACGGCGCTCAAGACTACTCAATATGATCGTCGGTTTCGAAATCGAGATCACCGATATCCATGGTAAGTTCAAGCTCAACCAGAATCGCCCGGTAGAGGATCGCGAGGCGGTGATTGAGCAATTGTCCCTATCGGGCGACCAGACCGAAGCCGCCGTGGCGAGGCTTATGATTGAACGCGGGCCGTGACGGAACCCGGAGGCCTGCTTCGCAAACCCGGCGAATTCCGGTAGGGTAGCTTGTGGTTTTTCAATCCTTCACGGAGGGGGTTATGCGGATTCTCCATACCATGTTGCGCGTTGCCGACCTGGAGCGTTCTCTGGACTTTTATACCGGGGTACTCGGTATGCGGCTCCTGCGCCGCAAGGACTATCCCGAAGGGCGTTTCACCCTGGCCTTTGTCGGTTATGATGATGAGGACAAGGCAGCCTGCATCGAATTGACTCATAACTGGGATACCGACCATTACACGCTCGGCGACGCCTACGGCCATATAGCGCTCGCGATGGGGGATATCTATCAGGCCTGTGCGGATATTGAGGCCCGTGGCGGTACGGTCGTCCGTCAGCCGGGGCCGATGAAGCATGGCCAGACCGTGATCGCCTTTGTCGAAGATCCCGATGGTTATCGTATCGAATTGATTCAGAGGGATTGATACCCTTTCTGTAACCATTCGTCAGTCATTGAAAAGTGGCAGATGAATGGTTGCAAGCCTACATCTTGGGGTTTCCAAAGGGGAGGCGCCTTACTCTCCCCTTTGCTCTATGAACTGAATAGTGACCCTTTTTTCGGAGGAGCACAGTCATGCAATACAGTTTCGACAAGATCGTGGATATGCCATTCAATGAAGTGTTGGATCGAGTGGTCGGGGCCCTCAAAGACGAGGGTTTCGGGGTGCTGACGGAGATCGATGTCCAGGCGACCCTGAAAAAGAAGCTCGACATCGACTTCCGGCAGTACCGGATTCTGGGCGCCTGCAATCCCTATTTCGCGCATAAGGCCCTGCTGGCCGAACGACGCATCGGCACCATGCTGCCGTGTAATGTCGTTGTCCAGGAGGCGGGCGACGGCAAGGTCGAGGTATCGGCAGTCGATCCAATCTCATCCATGAAGTCGGTTAAGAACTCGGATTTGGAGGAAATCGCCGAGGAGGTCCGGGACCGTCTGAAGCGTATCGTGGAAGGCCTTTAGGCCAGAATCCCGCTTTGTTGCAGCAGGGCGTCGATTTGGGGCTCACGGCCACGGAAGTTGCAAAACAGTGTCATGGGATCTTCTGAGCCGCCCTTCTCGAGGATGTTTTCGAGAAAGCTTCGGCCCGTCTCGGGGTTGAAAATACCCTGTTCCTTGAAGAGTGAATAGGCGTCACAGGACAGCACCTCTGCCCACTTGTAGCTGTAGTAACCGGCGGCGTAACCACCCGAGAAGATATGCGCGAAGCTGTGTGCGAAGCGGTGATAACTCGGCGGGATGACGACGGCAATCTCTTTGCGAACCTCATCGATCAGGGCCAGGATCTGTTCAGCCCCCTTAGCAGGGTCGTATTCCCGGTGCAGGCGGAAATCGAACAGCGCGAATTCGATCTGGCGGGCCATCTTCATACCCGCCTGGAAGTTGCGCGCCTTGAGCATTCGATCGAGCAATTCCTCCGGGAGCGGCGCGCCGGACTCATAATGTTTCGAGAATAGAGGCAAGGCCTCGGCCTCCCAGCACCAATTCTCCATGAACTGGCTGGGCAGCTCGACGGCGTCCCAGGCCACGCCTTGAATACAGGCGACACCGGCGTCGTCGATCCGGGACAGCATGTGATGCAATCCGTGGCCGAATTCGTGAAACAGGGTGGTGACTTCGTCATGAGTCAGCAGGCCGGGTTTGCCACCCGAGGGTGGGGCAAAATTACAGGTTAGATAGGCGACCGGTGTCTCGACGTGGTGATCCCGGCGCTGGCGCAGCACACATTCATCCATCCAGGCCCCGCCGCGCTTGTGCTCACGGGCATAGAGATCGAGATAGAAGCGGCCACGTGGTTCGCCATCACCATCATGGATGTCGAAGAAACGTACATCGGGGTGCCAGGTCTCGATGCTCGTGACGGGGCTGACACGGATACCGTAGAGTCGGTTCACGATGGCGAAGAGCCCATCCAGTACCCGATCGATCGGGAAGTATGGGCGCAACTCCTCCTGGGTGATCGCATAGCGCTCCTGACGCAGGCGTTCCGAGACGAAGGCAATGTCCCAGGCCTCCAACGGGTCGAGACCGGGCGCGTCTCGGGCATAGGCCCGGAGTTCCGCCATCTCGCCTTGGGCCACGGTCAAGGAATGCCGGGCCAGGTCGGTCAGGAAGGCAATGACCTGGTCGCTGTCCTGGGCCATGCGGGTCGCAAGCGCTCGATCGGCGTAATTGTCGTAGCCGAGCAACTCGGCAGCTTCGTGTCTTAGGGACAGGATTGAGTTCATTTCTTGCGTATTGTCCCAACGGCCCGCATGCGGGCCTTGATCCGATGCGCGCGTGGCATAGGCCTCGTAGAGCCGTTCGCGCAGCGCGCGATTTTCGGCGTAGCTCATGACAGCGAGATAGCTGGGTGCGTCCAAGGTCAGGCGCCAGCCCGTTTCTCCGGCCCGTTCGGCTGCCTCTTTGAACAGGCTTAGGCTGGTCTCGGGCAGGCCCGCGAGCTCCGCCGTGTTGTCGGTTTGATAATGCCAAGCCTGGGTTGCATCGAGCAGGTTTTGCTCAAATTTGGCCATGTGTTCGGAGAGGGCCTGCATGATAGCCTTGAAGCGGTCCTGTTTGTCCTGTGGCAGGTCGATCCCGGACAGGCGGAAGTCGCGCAAGGCATTCTCCAGGATACGGTGTTGGGCGGGCTCGAGCATGTCGGCCGATTCTGATGCCAAGGCCGATTCCGAGACGGTTTTGTAGGCCTGGTAACGCCGTTTGTCCTGTCCGCATTCGGTCGCGTAGGCGCTGAGTTTGGGCAAGCAGGCGTTGTAGGCGACGCGCAAGGCGTCGTTATCAGCGACCGAGTGAAGATGTCCGACCGGTGACCAGATGCGCCCGAGCCGTTCCTGGAGCGCTTCGAGCGGTGCGATCAGGTGTCGCCAGTCGGCCGTGGTCGCGCCCGACAACAGTGCGTCCGCCAGTGCGCGGTTTTCGGCCAGCACCTGGTCAACGGCCGGCTCGACATGTTCGGCGCGGATCTGGGTAAAGTGAGGCAGTCCAGAGGTATCGAGTAGGGGGTTATCATTCATGAATCGAAGGTCCTGTCTTTAATCCGTCGGGTTTGGCGTGGCGATCGCTTTCTGGGATGATGTTATCCGTTTGGCGCGCGGATTTCATCCGCTGCGTTCAGTATGATATTCAAGGGGTATCGGCATGGCTAACCAACACTATGACCTGCTCGTCATCGGCGGCGGTAGCGGCGGCATCGCGGCTGCGCGGCGGGCTGCAACGCACGGGGCGCGTTGCGCTGTCGTGGAGTCCGGTCGTCTCGGCGGGACTTGCGTCAATCGGGGCTGCGTGCCGAAGAAGCTCATGTGGTATGCGGCGGATATCGCGAGCATCCTTCAGGATGCGCCCGATTACGGTTTCGATGTTGAGGCGCGAGGCTTTGATTGGGCCAACCTGGTCCAGCGGCGCGAGGCCTATATCGGACGACTGAACGAGGTCTACCGTCGACTCCTTGACGATGCCCGGGTCGATTTGATCACGGGGCGCGCCCGTTTTACGGCGCCAAAGTGTGTCGGGGTCGCGGGACAAAGCTATTCCGCCGACCGAATCATTATCGCGACTGGCGGCAGGCCGATCCGGCCCGATATCCCCGGCGCCGATCTCGGCATCAATTCCGACGGATTTTTCGAACTTGATGAGCAGCCTCGGCGGGTTGCCGTCGTCGGCGCGGGATATATCGCCGTGGAGTTGGCCGGGGTCATGAACGCCCTGGGCAGCGAGGTCAGCCTGTTGTTGCGGCGTCAGCACTTCCTCGGTCGTTTCGATGCCTGCATCCGGGAGTCGCTCATGACCACCATGCAGGAGGACGGCGTCGATATCCTGTCCTCCGTGCAGCTCACCTCTGTTGAAAAAGGCGAGGATGGCCGACTAACCTTGCACGGCAACCGTGGTCAGTCGCTTGAGGGTGTCGACACCTTGATTTGGGCCATTGGCCGCGCCCTGAACAGTGATGACCTCGGCCTGGCAGATGCTGGCGTTGAGACCCGCGCCGATGGTCGTATCGAGATCGGCGACTGGAACGAGACCAATGTGGCGGGCATTCATGCCATCGGCGACGTTTGCGGCCAGCCGGCACTGACACCGGTCGCGATCATGGTCGGCCGCCGCCTCGCCGACCACCTCTACGGCCATGACCCCGTTCAGCCCGTCGATCTGGCCCAGGTGCCGACCGTGATCTTCAGTCACCCGCCCGTGGCATCGATCGGGTTTAGCGAGGACGAGGCCAGAACCCAGCACGGCGATGCCGTCAAGGTCTACCAGTCCCGCTTCACGCCGCTCTATCATACGCTGACCCAACGTAAGCACATCACGACCATGAAGCTCGTGACCGTGGGTTGCGATGAGCGAGTGGTCGGCTGTCATATCGTCGGGCTGGGTGCGGACGAGATGCTTCAAGGCTTCGCGGTTGCGATCGGCATGGGGGCGACCAAGGCAGACTTCGATCGTACGATCGCAATCCATCCAACGTCGTCCGAAGAACTCGTGACGTTACGCTAATTTTTTCGCTAGGAGGTACGTCATGGCAATACGCACCCTGGGAGATATCACACCAAAGGTCGGGGCGCGAACCTATATAGATGACGCAGCCGTCGTCATTGGCGATGTCGCGATCGGTGATGACAGCTCGCTGTGGCCCATGGTCGTGGCCCGTGGCGACGTCCATTCGATCCGGGTCGGTCACCGCACCAATATCCAGGACGGTTCGGTCCTCCATGTCACGTCCGATAACCCGTTTACTCCAGGCGGCTTCCCGCTGACCATTGGCGACGAGGTCACGGTCGGTCATGGCGCGATCCTGCATGCCTGCACGATTGGTAATCGGGTCCTTGTCGGTATGGGGGCCACGGTGCTCGACGGGGCCGTTGTCGAGGATGGCGCCATGATTGGTGCCGGCGCGCTGGTGTCGCCGGGCAAGCACCTTGAGGGTGGTTATCTCTACATCGGCAGCCCTGCCCGACAGGCCCGTCCGCTCAAGGATCAGGAGAAGGCCTATCTGGCCTTTTCGGCGCAACACTATATGGTGCTCAAGGATCGCTATTTGAAGTCTTAGAGAAGATTCAAGGGTGACCGGCAGCGTACTCCAGTGTGGCCGTCGTTCGCCAATCACTATGTCATGAGGGAGAAGTGAAACATGTCTGAGGCGAAAGAAAAGATCAATTATGTGGAATTTCCGGCCCGAGATCCGGCCGAATGCCGACGTTTCTTTTCCGAGACCTTCGGTTGGCGGTTTACCGACTATGGCCCGGATTACTGTGCCTTTAGTCAGTCCGGCGTGGACGGTGGCTTCTATCGCGCGCCCGTGTCATCAGGGACTGCAAACGGCGCCGCGCTCGTCGTTTTGTACAGCGAGGAACTGGAGGCGACCCTGGCCCGGGTCGAGAAGGCAGGTGGGGTGGTTTGTCGGCCGGTGTTCTCTTTTCCAGGTGGCCGCCGTTTCCACTTCACCGATCCCTGTGGTAACGAATGGGCCGTCTGGTCTGATCGTGGTTTAGCGGAGTAACTTCACAAAAACTTCATCTCGCTGTCATGTCACCATCACAATCCGAACGTTAAATGACCCTTGTCAGCCGGGCTGATGTGGGGCTGGGGCTTGAGCTATCGTCAAATCTGTTGTTTCGCCGGTTGAATCAGGCGGCGACCTGATCGACGTCCGTTACCTCGACACCATCGTTGAATTTGATTCCAGTGACCACCTTGTTCGGGTAACCGAAACCGCGTAATCGTCTCCATTTCTTCTCGGCGCACAGGCCGAGCTTGAACATCATATGCAGCATGCCATCACGCGACAGGCAACCCTTGGCTGCGGGTCAATCGGGTCGGACCTGCCTGATCTAACTTAATTGTCATTCTGAATGACAGGGTTATTTTCCCTTGACACATTCTTTTTAGCAGCTAAATGATATGCCTACACACGCCCTGCAGCATTGACAGCGCCTGTTGTCGTCGAAGAGGAAGCTTCCACGCTAAGTAGTCATTCGCTACTCGTCATGGAGAGCGAGGCGAAGGCGAGTAGTCCCCGATAGGTGTCGCTGATTTTGTATGTTGGAATCCGGAAGGCTGTGCCTGACGGGTGTAGATCATACGAAATCAGCTTTATGGCGCCGTAGAGCCGTTTCGGGAATGGTCTTGTCCTGCGAACCATCGGGGAGTAGGGCATGGGCGGAGGACAGTCGGGGCAAAAGGAATAGCTGCCGCGTAAGCGAGGCGTTTTTGCGACAGGACGTGCAAAAACAATCCCGAGGTAGCGGCACTATCGATTAGGAGTTAATTAATGATTAAGTTTGTTATGTGTATAACTCGGCACCCAGACATGTCTCGCTCAGACTTCAAAGACTATTGGATGAATATTCATGGCCCTTTCTTTATGAAAAATTCCGGTGCTATGGGGAAAATAATAAAGGGGACGAATTTATTTTCTCTAGCAATAAATAAATCTGTCCCATTTTTCGCGTATGTGCTACTTAAAACAGTGGCGCAAGCCGCGCACACGTATCCGCAATCTCATCAAACTGGGCACCAGGATTCGTACAGCTGTGAGCCTTGGATTAAGCTCTAAAGGTCCGTATCGTTTGGCCAGAACATTGACTACACAATCGGGCATGACCAATCAGTGGTTGGCAAAACAGGGGCTCGTCTCTGTAAGAGAACGGTGGATCAAGTTTCACTATGCTTGACGAACCGCCCGGTGCGGACCCGCATGCCGGGCGGTGTGGGGACTGGCGGTTAACGACCCCCGGTTACCCGATTAGGAATTTAGTTTAGCCGTTCACCGGGGATTTCAAAGCGCTCATTACTCAGTAGTTGAGCTTGTGCGATTTTTTCCTCTGATTCTTCCTTGGTTATTACGTCTTGCTCTGCCAGCCACCTGAACTTACCAATTTCCTGATCCAAATCATTTTCTGGATTAACCTCACCATACCAATTTAAGAGCTGTAATTTTTTACGTGAATTAAGTTCTCCAATGATTTTGTCATGATTCTTATCATGAATGACAAATACATTTCCTCGCTCAGCTTTGAAAACAGAGTATTTCACCTTTGAAAAATGGGCCCATGCTACGCAAGCGAGGCCTAGTATTATCCAAAATCCTTTCCCTGAAATAGAAGCCTCAGAATAGATGGCATATCCAAGTTCAAATACTCCTAGAGCACACCATAGATACCCGACATTTCGAAGCCATTCATTCTGTTCAATTTGAATGGAAGACTTTTTAGGAATATCGGCATAGTTAAAATCTGTATCATCAGAACCAGACTTATCCTCGTACGCAAAATTGAAGTGATCATCCATAAACTTGAACGTATGCCTATTTGATTTCTTTTTCTGTACTATCTCCATATTCCCTCTCGTGATTATTGATTTGGCTAGCTATAAGTAGACGCCCTAAATGTCGGGTGCTAATTGCGGCATTTAGGGCGTATAAAAATACAGGTCTTTATAAAACAATGGGTTATTTCCGAGATAAGGGACCTAAACGGAATTACTAACGGGACAGGGAGCGTTCTATGACGCCGCCGCGACTTCTGGGTCAAGTGCGTAATACCCTTCGGGTTAAGCACTACAGTATCCGTGCCAAATGTATATTCAATGGATTAAGCGTTTCATCTACTTTCATCACAAGCAACATTCTGTCGGTTTGGGTGAGGCGGAAATCAACGCCTTCTTGACGCATTTCGCTGTCGATAAGCATGTGACATCATCTACCCAAAATCAAGCTCTATCGGCACTGCTCTTCCACTACAACCAGGTCTGGGCATTGAACTGGCGTGGCTCGATAACGGTAGCCCGATGAAAGGGGCGACGATGCTGGCTACCTTAAAAAGTGTGCGTTAATAAAGGGGACGGATTTATTTTCTCTAGCAATAAATAAATCTGTCCCCTTTTCTGTCGCCTTTTCGCACGTGGCCACTGGCCTATTGTCAGGCCGCCGTAGGCTGCTTCAGCAGAGGCCCCCACGATGTTCCGGTAGCAGCTTCTCGACTTTATGCCAGCAAGGTATTGCTGGTGAGTAGGTTGAAGAAGCTATAGCTATTGAACATTGTTAACAATGTTGACTTTTCATACCCACTGTGAAAGGGGGTGCGCTCTCTCGTAGAAATAAATAATCCAATAAAAACAATATGATATGATTATTATCATAAGTTGGCGCGCCGGTTGCATTAGGTGAGATGTACGAATTGCGTACTCACGCTTTCAGGAGATTTTGACATGAACAGCAACCTAAACAAGATTGATATTGGTTTTCGTTTTTTCCTCGGTCTCAGCATCATCGCAGTCGTCTTGGCTATGCCTGCCGTCCCGGCTTGGTTGGCCCTGGTCGCAACCTACCCGATGTTCACGGGTGTCCTCAGTTGGGATCCGATCTATGCCGTCTACCTGACCCTCGCTAAAACCGGTGACAGTAAGCGTTTTGCCAATGCAGAGACGCTAGGGGCCACGGCTTAAGCGGTAAACTTGAAAAAAGAGCGGGTGGTACACCCGCTCTTTTTTACGTGGGGCGCGATCATTACGGGCTGGGTGTTTGGGGTTGTGAAACGCAGGCCTGGGTCCCGGGCAGATAGACATTTTTTTTCTTGAACCAACGCGGACGATCATCAGTCTGGACCAGCACGATCTTGGTCTTGACCTCGACGACGAAGCCGCAGTTAGTGTCTTCGCCTTCGTGTAGGTGCTCACGGAAGGTGATTGTCTGGTAGGCGGCCTTCGCGCCGACTTCTCTGGCTAGGGTACTCCATGTGGTTTGGAGTTCCTGGGCGTTTTCCAATCGTCGGACGGCATCAGTGTCGCCTTGATCAGCGGCCTTTCGATACCAATAGACCGCTTGGTCGAAGTCACGACGGCCATGGTCGGTCAGATAGAATTGGCCGAGCTGGTTTTGTGACTTCGCGTCTCCTTGGTTGGCCAGTTGTGTCCAAATCTCGACGGCCTCGTGGATTTTCCCTTTAAGGAATTTTTTCAAGCCATCCTGAAATGCTACCGGTTCGGCAAATGCAGTGGATGAGATCGATAGCAACAGAATGGGCAGCCACCTCTTCATACTTCTTTCCTCCATATCTATAACAATACGATGCCTCTCCCGTGAGCAAGCGTTCAGGGGATGATTGCAATCGTTGTCTAATTTAGGTTTTGTGAGACGGGGAGCGGGTAGTGCTCTGACTGGTTTTAAAATCAGCTGTGCGCCGTCAATGATATAGACGCTAGAGTGAACGATATTGTTCTTAATGCCAAATTAAGAGAGGTGAAAAAAGAAATGGCTGCCGTGTCCGGGCGCGCTCTCGACCTCGAGTTGACCGCCGTGCAGCGCGACGATGCGGTAACAAATGGCGAGTCCCAGTCCGCCTGGGGCGCCTTGGCCGGAACGAGCCTGCCCGGAGTCGCCACGATAGAAACGTTCGAAGATATGAGGTAGCTCGGCTTCTGGAATACCCGCTCCGGTGTCGGCGATGCTAATCAGGGCCTCATCCGCTCGTTTGTCGATACGAACCGTAACGCGGCCTGTCTCAGTGGCGGCGAGGGCGTTGGCGACAAGGTTCTCGAAGACGCGGGAGATCTGTCCGATATCCGCTGTCACGAAGCAGCTCCGGTCTTCTGCTTCAAGCGACAGTCCCAATCCCCGTTCGCGTGCTTGAAGCGCGAACTTCTGCACCACGTCCTGAGCCAGCTCGGTGATATTGAAAGGTTCGGGCGCGGGGGCCTCGGACAGGGCCTCGAGCCGGGCCAGCTCAAAGAGGTCATCGATCAGGGCCGTCAGGCGTGCGCTGCTTGTCAGTGCTGCACTCAGGCAGTCGGCCCGCTCCTGATTCTCCATATGAGGGCCTTTGATCGCGAGCGTTTCGAGATAGCCGTTGAGGATGGCCATCGGCGTGCGAAGGTCGTGCGAAACATTGGCGACGAGGTCTCGGCGCAGACGGTCCTGGCGCCGCAGTTCGTCGAGTTGGGCGACGATGCGCCGCGCCATTTCATCGAAGGCGGCCGTTAGGTGGTCAATCTCATCGCCGCGTCCACGCGGTAACTGCAGCGGCGTGTAGTCCTCGAAGTTTTGGTCACGCAGGGTGTCCATGGCTAAGCTCAGGCGATTGATGCGCCGGGTCAGCAGATAGAACAGGCTCAGTCCTGCCAGCAGGCCAAGCAACAGGCTGCCGGCCAGGGCCCAGGCGCTCTGTCGCCAGACCAGGCTCTCATAGAGATATTGGGCGATGTCATCATATCGTTCTCCTCTCAGGACGACATAGAGATAGCCCTCGACGTGCCGTGCATCCGGTACCGGGGTGACAGAGAAGACCTTGCGTTGTTCAAAGCTGCGCGGGTCGTCGCCAAGCAGGGGCAGGCGCGCACCTGCCAGGAAGGCCCGGATGGGGTCGAGTGAGACCCGTTTACGTTTTACCTTTCCCGGATCGGCCGAATAAGAAAGTATCGCTCCGGTGGGGTCTATCAGGTAGATTTCGATGTTCGGGTTAATGGCCATATAGGCTGCGAAGGTAGACTTGAGCGCGGCTTCATCGATATGGCCCGCTGCGACGATTCCGCGTTCCTCGACGAGTTTGGCGGCAAGGTCGAGATTCAGGCGTTGATCGACCTGTTGCTGATAGAGCCGCGCCGACGAGAACACCAGCAAGGTGTATAGTACGCCGACGATCAGCAGCGATACGGCCAGCGTCAGGGCCAGACGGCCGTAAAGTGAACGCAGCATTATGGCGCCCCTGATGGATCTATGTTCGGGGGCGAGTCAATGTTCAGGCGGTCATTGAAGCGATAGCCCACGCCCCAGACGGTCAGGATATAGCGCGGATTGGCCGGATCGGTCTCGATCTTGTTGCGCAGCCTGTTGATATGCGAGTTGACGGTATGTTCGTAGCCCTCGTAACTGTAGTTCCAGACCTGTTCGAGGAGTTGCATTCGACTGAAGACGCGTCCGGGGTGACGGGCAAAGTGCAGTAGCAGCGCGAATTCCTTGGCTGTGAGCTTGACGGCTTGGCCGTCCAGGGAGACAAGATGCTGTTGGACATCGATGACGAGTCCGTCGAAAGTGAGTCGCTCAGGCGGGGCCGGTTCAGTTGATCGTGCCATGACCTCCAGACGCCGGAACTGGGCCTTTACTCGTGCCACCAGTTCGGGGAGGCTGAAGGGTTTCGTGATGTAATCATCGGCCCCGATTTCGAGACCGATGACGCGATCGAGTTCCGACGATTTCGAAGTCAGCATAATGATCGGCAGATAGTCCGGGCGGTTGCGCAGGCGCTTGCAAACCTCCAGGCCGTCGATCACGGGCAACATGAGGTCGAGAATGACCAGATCATAACCGCCCTGGCCCACGCGTTTGAGTCCTTCGGCGCCGTCTCCGGCAATGTCGGCCTCGCAATGGATGTCTTGGAGGTGCAGGCGGATCAGCGCCGCGATTTCTGGATTGTCCTCAATGATCAGGACCTTGTGACTCACGTATTTCGATTCCTCACCTTTGATCATCTTCCGGGCCTCTGGCATGCGCAGGTCGGCGCGCAATGATAGATCCATCATAGTCCGTGCGTGAGCACGCGACCAACTCGAGGCACTATTCTCGCTAGGGCCATCGTTTGCCGCCCGTCATTCAGTATCGACTGATGGCATCGATTTTCCGCGCGCGGTTTCACGGCAATATGGCGAAATATTCACATTTTGATCACGAATAATGTACGGGCGGCGCCAGAGCGCATTTTTCGGTTCTGTGCCCGTCGCTTGCGCTTGCGACGAACGAGGTGTTATTTAACGCTGATTTCAGTCGGTCGCTGCCCAGCGACCAAAGTAGAATGATGCCTCCATGGGTTGGCGTCGTCTTTCGGCTGTTTCAATATCCTGAAATCCCTCGCCTAGGATCTCGGGGTCTCCCTGGTAGCCCAGGGCGATCGCGGCCATGGGTGTAAACTCATCGGGAACCCCGAACATCTTGCGGACCCTATCGCCATCGAAACCACCCATCTGATGGGTGACCAGATCCAGTGCCTCGGCCTGAATACAGAACGATATCGCTGCCTGTCCAGTGTCGTATTCTCCCCAGCGGTTAGGCTTGCCATTGCGAAATAAGGTGGCTGCCGAGACGATCATGAGTACCGGCGCATTGCGTGCCCATTCCTGGTTCTTCGCGGCCAGGCAGTCGAGCATCTGCTGCCAGGTCTCGGGGTCTCGGACGCGGTCGCAGACGATGAATCGCCAGGGCTCGTCGCCAAAACAGGACGGTGCCCAGCGCGCGGCCTCAAGGCATGCGATCAGCTTTTCGCCCTCGACCGGCCGATCTGCCGCGAAGGCGCGTGGACTCCAGCGGTCGGACAGCAAGGGCTCAATGGTCGCCTGGGGATTGTTGCGGGACTTGCTCATCATCTGTCTCCTTCAGTGGATAGGAAATAACCAGTATCTATCTTCGCAATGTAGTTTGGGGCGAAACCTCTATGAAACAAAAATAATAACAAAGTGGGCTGGCGCCTGCCCGTTCTTGTTTCATAGCCTCGTCATGCGTCACTATAGGGTTAACTTGATCACCGGAGACTGGAGACATGAACGTTGTTATCATTGGCGCCAACCGGGGCATCGGCCTGGGTTTTGTTCGCCACTATCTGGAGCAAGGTCATTGCGTATGGGCCGGTTATCGTCAGTCGCCTGACGGGCTTGAGGCCATTGAAAATGACCGTTTGAGCCGTTTCCTATGGGATGTGAATCGCGCTTATTCGGAAGAGGATATCAAGGCGCGCGGGTTGCCCGACGGGATCGACCTGCTGATCAACAATGCGGGGATCTACGGTCCTGGAAAGGATGGTCAGGAACTGGCGCATATCGCGGCCGATGATATGTTGTCGGTCTTTGAGACCGATTGTGTGGGCCCGCTCATGACCGTCAAGGCCCTAAAAGACAGGATCATCCGCGTAGCGGGGCGGATCGCCAACCTGAGCTCCAAGATGGGTTCAAGCGCGGATAACTCCAGCGGTGGCACCTATGCCTACCGCGCCGCCAAGGCGGCGCTGGTCATCGTATCCAAGTCGCTGGCTGTTGACCTCGCCGACGATGGCGTCCAGGTCATCACGCTGCATCCGGGATGGGTGCGGACCGATATGACCCATCAGACGGGCCTGATCGATATCGATGAATCGGTCGCGGGCATGACCCGTGTCATGGCCCATATCGCCGACTATCCTCTTGGTGCCTTTGTGGCATACGACGGTCAGGTTGTCCCTTACTGATTTTGATTAATTCCTGGCGCTATCGGGTCCACGGAGGATGCTCCATTCGGAGAACAGAATGATGAATGACAAAAATCAGACCGCTGACCGCGATGAGATCAAGGCCCGCCTGAACGCAGAAGCGGCGCGCATTGCGTGGTCTGACCTCGAGCGGCACTATGCGAGAGGACACGTGATCCGAATCGCCGATAGCGCCGATCTCATTGATATGGCTGTCGCCATGGCCCTGGACGAGGCCGATGTGATCGCTCAGGCCATGCAATCCGCCGAAGTCGCGCCCGCGACCGAGGACGATGTGCTCGGCTGGCAGGGCTGTACACTTTGGGCCGTCGTTGTCGCGCCTTGGATCCTTGTGCAGGAAAGGGCGCATGAAAAGCGGGATGTGACTTTGCAGTAGACTGCAGCCGCTTGCTCCATCAAGTATTGCTCCCGTATTCAATCCTGGCGATAGCGGTCTCGTTTTTCAGCAGCTTATTGTAGGCTTCCAAGGTATCGGGTGGCAGCGTTTACAATCAAACCGACAATTTGGGATAAACCGTTACCGGAATGTTCTACGGTTAAACAATTTTTGGCGCGCCTGTCGCTGAGTCGATGTGATCCAAGGACGGCCCGTCGTACTGGCCGAGCATAAGATCGATCACGGCGTCTCCATACTGAACAAACCAGAAATCACCGAGTTGTTTTAGACTCTCGATGTTTCGGGCGCTGATGTCGTCCATGGCATCATCGGGTGAGCTCGGTAATCCGGGTTGCCTTTTGAGTTCGGCGTTGACGCGAATGTAGTTGCCGGGTTTGGTGATCGTCATGGACTGATAGGCCACGACGCGTTCGTCGGTCAGCACATCCATGATATGTCCCTGTGCGAACCACTGGACAGCGCCCCATTTGCGGGAGGCTGGGCCATTGATCTTGCGGGTACGGTAGCCTGTGCCGATCGATACCACGCGCAACTCGTCTAGCGGAATCGACCAGGCGCGCCGCGCTTCGGCGATCGCGCACATGGTCGGGTTGTTGGCGGTCACGCCGCCATCGACGAGCCAGGCCGGGAGCTGCCGGTTTTCGAGGTCCATCTCTTTGGTCGGAAAGTAGGTCGGCGCGGCGCTCGAGGCATCGGCCACATCGCGGACAAATAGGTCCAGGTGTTCGGGTTTGGTCGACTTGATGACCTCCGGCCTGCGTCGCTCGATTCCATAGGTCACGGCGAGTACATGTTTATCCAATGGTACGTCGCCGATCTTGGCGTCGCCGAGGTTCGATTTCAAGACTTTGGTCTTGCCCGAGGCCTCGTACTTGGGGGCGTTGACTCCGTCGATCTCGAGCCAACCCTTGTTTTCCGCGAAGATCTTGGCCGCATTGCCGGGGCTATAGAGCTCGTTGATCTTCTTGACCGGCAGGTCCGTCGTGGCCAGTGCCAGGGCGATGATGCCGCCTGTGCTGGTGCCGGCATAGAAATCGACGCAATCACGAATCGATACGTTGTGATCCGTCCTGAGGCGGCTTTCGATTTGGCTGAGGAATTGCGTGACGGCGGCGCCTCGAATACCACCACCATCGATCGAGAGGATAAGTTTGGACACGGCCGACTCCTTTCACGTGTGCAAAATGCGCCCTATCCATAGGTCCCAGTCTGGGGTGTGAAATCAGCCCGCCGGGCCTTGAGGATAGTCCTGTATACGCAAACAGTGTAATCCATCCATAGAATTTTTGTCACATCGCCTGTTCGATGAGTTCGATCCAATGAGTGACCGGCACCGACGACTCGGTGGCGAGATGGTGTTGGCAACCGACATTGGCCGTGGCGATGATCTCGGGTCGACCGGCCTCAAGGGCGCGGAGCTTGTCGGTGCGGAGGCGGTCGGCGATCTCTGGCTGTAATATGGAGTAGGTTCCGGCCGAGCCGCAGCAAATGTGGGCGTCGGCGACCGGGCGCAGGGGGTAGCCCGCTTGTTTGAGCATGGCCTCGACGATGCCGGTAATGCCTTGACCGTGTTGCAGGCTGCATGGGTTGTGAAAGGCCACGGCCGGACGTTCGCCCTTTGTGAATAATCCTTCGGTATCGATATCTTTCAATTCGGCGCTGAGTATCTCGCTGGCGTCCCGGGTCAGTTCGCTGATTCGAAAGGCCTTTTCCGCATAATTCGGGTCATCACGCAACAGATCGCCGTATTCTCGGACCACGGAACCGCAGCCGCTCGCTGTCATGACGATGGCCTCGATCCCTGCCTCGACCTCGGGCCACCAGGCATCGATATTCCTTCGGATCTGCGTTCTGGCCTCCTCGGGGGCGTTCAGATGATGACTTAGGGCGCCGCAGCAACCGGCCTCAGGAGCCGCGATAAGTTCGATGCCGAGGCGGCCGAAGACCTGTCGAGCGGCCTGGTTGGTGCCGGTAGAGATCAGGCTTTGCACACAGCCTTCGAGGATCAGCATGCGGCGGCTATGGTGAGTCGACGCATCCGCCGCGCGGGTATCGGCGGGCATCTTCATCGGAATCAGGGATCGGAGGCCTTTGGGGAGTATGGGACGCAGCATTCGCCCGGTCTTCAGTAACGGCGCCAGGCGGGACGGGTAGGGCAGCAACTGTCTCAGGAACCAGCGCAGCAGTCGTTCCTTGACCGGACGTTTGACCTGCTGTTCGACCAGCTGGCGACCGATGTCGACGAGGTGGCCGTATTCGACACCCGAAGGACAGGTGGTCTCGCAAGAGCGGCAGGTCAGGCAACGGTCAAGATGGCCCTGCGTGGTGGCGCTGACCGACTCGCCTTCGAGGACTTGCTTGATCAGATAGATGCGCCCCCTGGGACTGTCGAGCTCGTCGCCCAGGAGTCGGTAGGTGGGGCAGGTCGCCGTACAGAAGCCGCAATGCACACAGTTGCGCAGAATTCGGTCGGCGCGCTGTCCTTCGGCGGTGGCGAGGAGGTCAGGTCGAATGCGCGTCTGCATGATGGATGCGTCCGGGGTTGAAAATGCCGAGGGGATCGAAGGCTGCCTTGATACGGTGCTGCAGAGACACGAGTCTCGGCGACTGCGGCTGGAAGACCTCTTCCCGTTCGGCATGGTAGCGAAAGGCTGTGGCGTGGCCGCCCGCGTTTGCGGCGAGCGAAAATATGGTCTCGGGCGGCGCGTCAGTGCGTAGCCAGCGCAATTGTCCATCCCACTCGATGAGCCATTCGCCGTCGATGTCTGGCGGTGGCATGTCTGTCGGGACCGACAAGCGCCACAGTGGCGGGCCGGGTTCGAAGAAACGGTGTCTGTGGTCGCGGAGCTGCGACCACAGTTGCTTTGCCTTGCGATCCGTCAGGACCTCGCCGCCGATGGCCTTGCCGGCGGAGGTGACTCCGGCTGGGCTGCCGCTAAGGCGAACATAGAGAACGTCGCTGACGATGGCGGTGGCGGAAACGGGCAGGGGACGTGCTCTCATACGGGTTAGTGTCGCGAGGGCGGCGGCTACGGACCCCGGTTCGACGACGTGCGTAGTCTCGGCCCGTGGGCACGGGAGTGTTCGTATCGAGATATCGAGCAGAATGCCGAGGGTCCCCAGCGCGCCAGTCATGAGCCGGGAGACATCGAACCCGGCCACGTTCTTCATGACCTCGCCACCGAAGGACAGTATTTCGCCGCGACCATTCACGATCCGGCAGCCGAGGACAAAGTCGCGTGCTGCGCCGCAGCTGGCTCGTCGTGGGCCGGAAAGATTGGCCGAGATAATGCCACCCAGCGTGGCGCTGTCCGAGAAATGTGGTGGTTCGAAGGCCAGCATCTGTCCGTGTCCGGCGAGTGTCTCTTCGAGTTCGGTGATCGGCGTACCGGCGCGCGCAGTGACGACGAGTTCAGTGGGTGCGTAGTGTACGATGCCGCAGTGACCGCTGAGGTCTAACACGCGGCCGCTTGGTGTGCGCCCATAGAAATCCAGACTGCCGCCGCCGCGCAGACAGAGTGCTTCCTTGTCTTCGATGGCCGCCAGGACCTGTGTCCTTAGCGCGTCACTGATATTGCGGTCTGTCGTCACCATCGTATCCTCGCGTCTGATCAGAAACGCTCGATTTCCGGAAACGGCAGCGCACCCCCGTGCACGTGCATGGCACCGAGTTCTGCGCAGCGATGCAGCGTCGGGACAGCCTTGCCGGGGTTGAGCAGGCCGTTCGGATCAAAGGCGTCTTTGATGGCATGGAACTGGGCGAGTTCGGCTTGTTGGAACTGAACACACATCTGATCGAGCTTCTCCATCCCGACACCGTGTTCACCCGTGATGGCGCCACCTGCGGAGACGCACAGTTCGAGGATGCGTCCACCCATGAGCTCGGCCCGCTTGAGTTCGCCGGGCCGGTTGGCATCATAAAGAATCAGAGGGTGCAGATTGCCATCGCCGGCATGAAAGACGTTTGCGACAGCAAGTCCATACTCTTCGGAGAGCTCCGTGATCGCGGTCAGGATCCTCGCTAGCTCATGGCGCGGGATCGTGCCGTCCATGCAGTAGTAATCCGGCGCCAGGCGTCCGATGGCGGGAAAGGCCGCTTTGCGGCCGGCCCACAATCGGGCGCGCTCGGCCTCGTCGTTGGCCGTGCGGACCGAGATGGCTTGGTTTCCGAGCAGGATCTCACGGACCTGAAGTACGTGTTCGGAGACCTCCGCATTCGTCCCGTCCAGCTCACAGAGCAGGATGGCTGCGGCATCGGTGGGATAGCCCGCATGTATGAAGTCCTCTGCGGCCTTGATGGCCATATGATCCATCATCTCCAGTCCGGCCGGGATGATGCCCGCGGAGATGATCTGGCCCACGGCCTCTGCCGCCTGGGCGATATCATCAAAGGCCGCAAGCAAGACCTGACGGCGTTCGGGGGTAGGGAGGAGCCGGACCGTGACCTCCACGATGACGCCCAGCAGGCCCTCGGAGCCGGTCATGAGCGCGAGCAAATCGAAGCCTGGTGCATCGAGTCCTCCGGTGCCGAGTTCGAGCAGCTCTCCCTCGATGGTCAGGACCTTGAGGGCTAGGATGTTGTGCACTGTCAGGCCATATTTCAGACAATGGACGCCGCCGGAGTTTTCCGCGACATTACCCCCGATCGTGCAGGCGATCTGAGACGACGGGTCGGGTGCGTAGTAAAGCCCGTGGGGGGCGGCCGCGTCCGAGATCGCGAGGTTTCGGACGCCGGGCTGGACCCGCGCGATGCGGCGCTCGGGGTCGATCTCGAGAATATCTTGGAAACGGGCCAGGCTCAGCAGAATTCCGCCGGCATCGGGCAAGGCGCCGCCCGATAATCCCGTGCCCGCGCCGCGTGCTACGACGGCCACTCCGAGCTGCGAGCAAAGCTGAAGGATGGCCTGAACCTGTTCGATGCGATCCGGCAGGACCGTCAACAGTGGTAACTGTCGGTAGGCGGATAGACCGTCGCATTCATAGGGACGTAGCGACTCGCGATCGGTCAGGATCGCTGCTGCAGGCAGGATATCGTTCAGCCCTGTCAGCAAGGCCGCCTTGTTGGGCCGGGGGTCTGGGCTCACGTAATGACGGTGGGGCTGCCTCGGCCCGTGCGGACGAGGACGCCGGAGAGGCGGTAGGCGATGTCGATGAGTCCGGCAAGCAGGTCCTGGCTGTCACCGTTGTGATCAGCCTCGGGCTCGAGATATTGCTCGAGATAGATACGCAGGGTCGCGCCCTCGGTCCCCGTGCCGGACAGACGGAACACGATCCGAGAGCCGTCGGTGAAAATCAGACGCAGGCCCTGACCACTGCTGAGGCTGCCATCGATCGGATCCGTATAGCTGAAGTCATCGGCGGTGGCGACGACGTAGATGCCCAGAGATTTTCCTTCGATGGCCGAGAAGTGACTACGAAGGCCTTCAACCATGTCTTGCGCGGTCGTGCTGTCCATGCCCTCGAAATCATGGCGGCTGTAGACGTTACGACCGAAGCGCTTCCAGTGATCGCGGACGATGGTCTCCACGGGCTGGCGCTTGACGGCCAGGATGTTGAGCCAGAACAAGACGGCCCAAAGGCCATCTTTTTCGCGGACGTGGTTGGAGCCGGTGCCGAAGCTCTCCTCGCCGCAGAGTGTGATCTCGCCCGCATCGAGCAGGTTGCCGAAGAACTTCCAGCCAGTTGGGGTTTCGAAACAGGAGAGATCGAGCGCTTCCGCTACGCGATCCACGGCCTGACTGGTCGGCATAGAGCGCGCTACACCCGCCAAACCGCCGCGATAACCCGGCACGAGGTGAGCGTTGGCCGCGAGGATGGCTAGGCTGTCGCTTGGGTTTACGAAGAAATTCTTGCCGAGGATCATGTTGCGGTCGCCATCACCATCTGACGCCGCGCCAAAGTCGAGGGCGTTGGCGCCTTGCATGAGTTCGACGAGTTCATGGGCGTAGGTCAGATTGGGGTCCGGGTGACCACCGCCAAAATCGGGTAATGGCACCGCATTGATGACGGTGCCGGGCATGGCGCCAAGCCGGCCTTCGAGGATATCCAGGGCATAGGGGCCGGTGATCGCATGCATAGCGTCGAAGCAGACGTTAAACAGCCCTTCCGCGAACAGGGCCTGGATTTTCTCGAAATCAAAAAGATCGGCCATGAGTTCGGCATAGTCGGTCACGGGATCGATGATCTCGACGGACATATCGCCGAGTCGTTGTGTCCCGACGTGACTCAATGACAGGTCCTCGCTGTCCAGGGTCATGTACTCATGGATATCCTGCGTGCGGGCATAAGTGGCTTCGGTAAAAGACTCCGGGGCCGGTCCGCCGTTGGACATATTGAATTTGATGCCGAAATCACCTTCTGCGCCACCGGGGTTGTGACTTGCGGAAAGGATGATGCCGCCGTCGGTCTCGTATTTGCGGATGACGCATGAAGCGGCCGGCGTTGACAATAGTCCATCGCGTCCCACAAGGGTGCGGGCAAAGCCATTTGCGGCAGCCATGCGGAGGATGATTTGAATGGCGTTGCGATTGTAGAACCGGCCATCCCCGCCAACGACAAGGGTCTTCTGAGCGCAGTCGCCGATGGTGTCAAATATGGCCTGGACGAAGTTTTCGAGATAGTTCTGCTGCTGGAACACCGTCACCTTCTTGCGCAGTCCGGATGTGCCTGGGCGTTGACCCTCAACGGGGTGGGTTGCGATATGGCGCTTCATAATAGGGCCGATCTCCTCCCGCTATGTGCGGCATTACTTGTCTGGAACCGGGTGGCCGCGTATTGGACGCCTACTTTGGCCGGTCGGGTTGGGTCTGGAAGTCCGCGCGGACTTTAAATCTACTCAAATGCCCCCATAAAGATGATGCGGTATTAGCGACCTGGTCGACATTTCAGGGCGCGGAGCCCGTGATCTAAGGACCCATAATAGCGCGAAACGGGACGCTACGCGCCCCCGTTTGCAAGGCGGGCGGGGAAGCCCCGTCGCTACACTCCATGACTAAATGAACGACGAGAGAGAGCAATGACCCTAGAGACTCACAGAGAAACGCTGGATTTTCAGACCGAGGCCAAGCAACTCCTGCATCTGATGATCCATTCCCTCTATTCGAACAAGGAAATCTTCCTGCGCGAGCTGTTATCCAACGCGGCCGATGCCTGCGACAAGCTGCGCTTCGAGGCCCTGACCGACGATGCCCTCTATGAAGGTCAGAGCGAACTCAACGTGCGAATCGACATCGACAAGGAGGCCCGCACACTGACCATCATCGATAACGGTATCGGCATGAACCGCCAGGAGGTCATGGATAACATCGGTACGATCGCACGCTCCGGCACGCGTCAGTTTCTTGATTCACTGAGCGGAGATCAGGCCAAGGATGCGCGTATGATTGGCCAGTTCGGCGTCGGCTTCTACTCGAGCTTTATTGTGGCCGACAAGGTGACTTTGGAGACCCGTCGCGCGGGTCTTGGCGCCGAGCACGGCGTGTGTTGGGAATCGGACGGCGAGGGTTCGTACTCGCTGGAGACCATTGAGCGCGCCGAGCGCGGGACCCGAATCACGCTGCATCTGCGCAAGGATGAGGATGAATTTTTAGAGGACTACCGTCTCCGTACGGTCGTGCGCAAATATTCCGACAGCATTGCCCTGCCGATTCACATGAAGGCCGCTGCCGATGAGACCGCCGAGGAGAAGGTGGACGATACTGCGCAAGAGACCACGGAATACGAGACCGTGAACCAGGCCTCGGCCCTGTGGTCGCGCCCCAAGTCCGAAATCACGGACGAAGAATATGGCGAATTCTACAAGCACGTCGGTCACGACTTCGAAGATCCGTTGGCCTGGGCGCACACCCGCACCGAGGGCCGTCAGTCCTATACCTCGCTGCTCTTTATCCCGAATCGGGCCCCATTCGACCTCTGGGATCAGCAGCAGCGCCATGGCATCAAGCTCTATGTGCGCCGTGTCTTTATCATGGAAGACGCCGAGCAACTGATGCCGCGCTATCTGCGTTTCATTCGCGGTGTTATCGATTCCGATGACCTGCCGCTCAACGTCTCGCGCGAGATCCTGCAGAACAATCGTCAGATCGACGTCATGCGCGCCGCTTCGGTCAAGAAGGTCCTCGGCCTGCTGACCAGTATGGTTAAGGATGATGCCGACAAGTATCTGCGTTTCTGGACGGAGTTCGGCCGCGTCCTCAAGGAGGGCATAGTCGAGGATTTCGCAAACAAGGAGACGCTTTCCGGTCTGCTGCGCTTCACGTCGACGAATTCGGAAGGCGATGCCGAGGACGTATCGCTCGCCGATTATGCCTCGCGTATGAAGGAAGGTCAGGACAAGATCTACTACATCACGGCCGACAGCCTGACGGCGGCGCGCAACAGCCCGCATCTCGAGGTCTTCCGCAAGAAGGGCATTGAGGTCCTGCTCATGCATGAGCGCGTCGATGACTGGATGCTGACCGCGCTCGATACCTTCGATGACAAGCCGCTGCGTTCCGTCGCCAAGGGCGATCTCGAACTCGGCACCCTTGAGGACGAGGCCGAAAAGGAGGCCCGCAAGCAGGCCGCCGACGAACTCGGTGACATCACCCAGCGCATGAAGGGCGTACTCGGCGATCAGGTCAAGGAGGTCCGTGTGACGGATCGGCTGACCGACTCACCGGCCTGTCTGGTTGTCGAGGAGGAAGAGATGGCCCTGAACCTGCGCCGCATGCTGGAGTCCGCCGGGCAGGCCGTCCCGACCAGCGAGCCCATCCTTGAGGTCAACCCCCAACACCCGCTTATGGAGAGTGTACGTGACGAGCAGGACGAGGATCGCTTCGCCGACTGGGTCCATATCCTGCACGATCAGGCGCTGCTCAGCGAGGGTGGCCAGCTCAAGGATCCGGCATTGTTCGTCAAACGCCTCAACGGCCTGCTGCACCGTATGGCGGGGTGAGGTCGAAGTCAGCGCACGGTTCTGTTGTCTATAGGAAAAAGGGCCTCGAATGAGGCCCTATCCTTGGTTATTTAACGGCTTGGTCGTGGCTGAGTACGCTTGAGTCAGGAGGAAATAGCTATCCGGGCCAACATGATGGACTCTTCGTCGCTATTATCGTAAGCGAAGGGATGCCGCGGCCTCATGCGATAGCCTACTTTTCGCTTTGGCGCGAGCTTGGATCTAGGCCTTCTAGTTCTTCCTTTATGGTTGCTAGATCGCTGGGCACGATCCCGAGTCGTGCCGTGAGTTCCTCGACGCTCTGATCCCCGATGACTTCGTGGAACGCCTTCTCACCCAGGCTGTCGATCCAGAGGGCGTGGGCCAGATCCAGGATCATGCGGCGAATGAGTTGGGGGTCGTCATCGGGCAGACATATCTCGCGATGATAAGAGGACAGCAGGTCGATTTGTTCCGTTGGAAGCCTAAAGTCCTTGAAGATACGCTCGATGATGTCATCATGCCGCAGACTGAATTCGGCCTCCTCTAGGTCGCCGATGATCTCGCCCTCGCTAACCGAGCGGTCCATGATGCGGCTGTAGTCGTCCGGGAAGTTACTTGCCAGGATCAGCATACCCATATCGTGGATCAGACCCAGAAAGGCCATCTCATCGACGATCCCAGGTTGAATGTTCTGAGCCAAGCGGGCGGCCAGGAAGGCGCAATCGGTACAGTGCTGGGCGATGATCCGGCAGTTTTTCGGTAAATCTTCGGCCAGACCGCGTATGGTCGCGACGAGTAGGGCGCTACGGACATTTCGGAGTCCGAGGACGCGGATGGCGCCATGGACGGTGTCTATTGGCGTGGCGCGCCGGAAGAGCGGCGAATTGGCATATTTGATCAGCGCCAGCGCGCTGACCGAGTCGCGGAGAATGCACTTGATCAGCGTCTGTATGTCGGGTTCATCCTGGTTGAGCAGTTCCAGGGCGCGCATACCATCCGGGGAGACGGCGGGCAGACGGAGTTGGGTGATTGCGATCATGAGCCGATCATGGCCTCGAAGACAGCCAGGCTATCCGGATTGTCGAGTAGTTGATCGGCGATGATCAGCGCCGTCGCGGTCCAGGTCTGGTTGAGGTTGGCTCTGCGTCCGATCAACGAGCCCATCTGGCCGTCATAGTATTCAGGCCACCTATCCCGTTGCAGACGAGCGGCCGCGACCTCGACGGCTCGCGCGGCCAACTCGGCATGGCCTGTGCGGATGGCCGCGCAGGTAAACATCCAGAGTAGACAGGGCCAGTTGCCGCCGTTGTGATAGGACCAGGGCGAGTTCTTGGGGTCGCATCCGGTCAGCAAGGCCCATTCCTGACCGCTGGCGGCAGGGAAGATGAGCTTGAACGGCATGCGGCCGGCCAGGCTGTCCCAGTGTGATTCGTAGAGACGCATGATCATTTCGCCCTGGGCGTCAGTCGCAAGCCCGAAGATGATCGAAAGCAGGTTGCCGCCCGCAAAGTAGCGAAAATCGATCTTGCCGGGACCTATATTGCCGACCATGTAGCCGTCGTTGCGGCTAAGCCAGCCGTCGAGCCAGTCGGGGATGGTCTCGGGATAGATATTGAGTAGGTTCTGTGCATCCCACCCAAACTCCTCAGACTTGTAGCGGTGGATCTCGTTGAGCCGCTGTTCGTCAAGCCAGTAGAACAGGCGGACATAGGAACATAAGGCCATCATCCGTTTATTGATGATTTGAAGCAGGGAGTCATTGGCTGGGGTCGGCAGCAACAGCTCTTGGGCGGTCGAGAGCATCCCATAAAACAGGGCCTGAATCTCTAGCGGGTGGCCGTAGACGCCCATACGGCGGTCGATCATGAAGGCCGCATCGGGTACCAGCATCGCGGGGGAAATTTCGAAACTCTCATGCAAGTAAAGCCCGAGGATCTTACGCATTCCTTCCTGGAAACGGTCACTGTGGGCAAGACCGATGTCCCCGGTCGTTAGCGAGTAGACTCGGAGCAAGATCATCCACCAGGCCGCTGAGTCGACGGGCGCGACCCGGCCTATGGCCCGGTCGCCGAAGTCTGCAATTAGCTTGCTGCCGCCATCTTTGCCTGCCGCGACCTCGAAACTGGCCGGCATCAGGCCTTCCGCGTATTCGTGGCCGGGCATACGCTCCTGCTGGTCGCAAAGCGCCAGCACGGTGGTCAGGAAGTTGCGGACGATATCGGGCTCGCCCTTCATGAGGAAGACCAGCGCGGAGGGGAAAAAATCGCGAATAAAGCAATCTCCGTAATTGACTGCGGAGAGATTGCTGGGGACCGCCGCCGTCGTGCCTACCGGCTGACCGTTGTGATAGAGGATGGTTTCGTCGAGGAGATGATAGGCCGAATCGATGATGGACGCTTGCATGTCACCCCTAAATAGCGACTAAAAAACCACTGGAAGTACTGGAAACTGCTAGGATTGTAACAGGGTCCCGCTAGGGTGCACACCCTAGCGGGCCGGGGCCGGGGTTGCGCCCGGCCCCGTGTATCGCCGAAGGTGTATCAGCGTGCCGAATGGCCGCTGAGCTTGACCTCGACGCGGTTCTCGGGGGCGATGCCCGCGTAATATGCGCGCAGGATCTCGAGGACCTCGGGACGACTGAACTCGGGGGCGACATCCTCGCCCTCGGAGAGAGATTTACGCAGCTTGGTGCCGGACAGCAGCAAGCGGTCCTCGGCGCCGTGCGGGCAGGTCCGCATTGATGCCATGCCGTTGCAGCGGTAACACCAGAAGGTCCAATCGATCTTGATCGGCTGTGTCTTGAGGGAATCGGCCGGGATCTCATCGAAGATGTGGTGCGCATCAAACGGGCCATAGTAGTCGCCGACGCCCGCGTGGTCACGGCCGACCAGTAGATGCGAGCAGCCGTAGTTCTGGCGGAACAGGGCGTGTAGCAGGGCCTCACGCGGGCCTGCATAACGCATGTCGAGCGGATAACCGGCGTGGACGACCGTATTATCTACGAAGTAGTTCTCGACCAGTGAGTCGATGGCCTCGCTGCGGACCTCGGCGGGGATGTCGCCGGGTTTGAGTTTGCCGAGCAGTGAGTGGATCAGCAGGCCGTCGCAGGTCTCTACGGCGATCTTGGCGAGGTACTCGTGCGAGCGGTGCATGGGGTTGCGGGTCTGGAAGGCAGCGACCGTGTTCCAACCCTTCTCCTCGAATAGGGCTCGAGTCTGGGTCGGCGTCATGTAGATGCCGGGGAAGCGCTCGGCAAAGTCGCCTTCGGATAGGACTTTGACCGGACCGGCCAGGTTGACCTCGCCCTGTTCCATGACCATCTTGACGCCGGGATGGGCCTCATCGGTGGTCTTGAAGATCGACATGCACTCGTGGGCCTTGTCGACGGAATATTTTTCCGTGAGCTGCATGGTGGCCATGATCTCGCCGGTCTCGCTGCTGACGAGCGCGATCTCATCACCCGTGCTGAGGCTATCGGCCATGGTTTGATCCGTGGACAGCGTGATTGGGATAGGCCAGAACAGGCCGTTGGCCAAACGGTAGCCGTCGCAGACGCCTTCCCAGTCGGCATGGGTCATGAATCCCGTCAGTGGGGTGAAGCCGCCGATGCCCATCATGATGAGGTCACCCGCTTCACGGGAACCAATACTGACCTGAGAGAGGGTGGCAGCCTTTGCCTTCTCGGCATCGAGATCCGGGCCGCTGAGCAGTAAAGGGTGCAGTTCACCACCACCGTGTGGTTTGACGAGGTTGGACATATTGCCTCCTGATATTGACGTGAAACAGCTGAGATCACGAGCGCAGAGCCCATGACCGTAAACGAATTCGGTTGCGGGAGTATATCAGAGTGCCTAAGGGCCTGTCGGATTTAGGCAGTCGTAGCGAGCATGGTGGGAAAACGGCCCAAATCTTTGGAATTTTGAGGCGCATAGCATTGCAGAGATTTGGGCCGCTTTCCCATCAGCGCAGTAGACTGGTCCCAAGTCCGACGGGCTCCTAGGGGCGGTTGAAACCAACCCCGTCGCCAGCCGTGGCGAAGATCGCTTCGGAGATCGTGCGTATATCGATGGCCCGGCTCGTATCTATGGAAACGGTGTGTGCCTGCTCATCGCGGGTCAGGGGGTCGCGGGTCCGCAGCTGAATATCGAGCACGGTGTCGTCGGCCTCCGAAGGATCATCGCGACGGTCCGCGCGTTCACGTATCCACCGACGTAACAGCGGCTCAGGGGCCTGGAGATCGAGAATCACGAGCGGGCAACCGAGGTCGTTGGCCAGTGTGGTAAACAGGGCGCGTTGCTCCTGTTTCAGAAAGGTCGCATCAACCAGGGCGCTGAATCCTGCGCCGATGACCTTGCGGGTGATCCGCGCAAGATGTTCATAGGTCGCCTGAGTGGCCTTGGCCGCATAGCGTCCGGCCGGCTCGGGAAAGAGGCGCTTGCGCTCGACGTCCGAGCGAATCCTGATGATGTCGGCCTCAATCAGGAGACCTGACGAGATCAGACTCTTTCCAGAACCGGACAGTCCATGGGTCAGGATTAAGCAGCCGGTGGACGGAGAAATATAACGACACGCGAGGCTAAGGCAGTCGGCAATCTCGCGAGTCAGGGCGTCACCAGACTTGGTGTTTTCAGACGGGGCGTCAGCCTGAGCGCGCCGGATTGCGGCCACTTTGGCGCGAACCATGGCCCGATAGACGGCGTAGTAGCGAAATAGGGTGACGCCTTCATAGTCCCCGCTCGCCTCCAGATAGGTGTTTAGCGTCAGACGGGCCAGATCAGGACGGCCTCGCCGGTCCAGATCCATGATCAGGAAGGCCATCTCGCTTATGGTGTCGATCCAGCGCAGATCAGGATTGAACTCCAGGCAGTCGAAGGGCAAGGCCTCGCCGTCAACCAATGCGATGTTGGCCAAATGCAGGTCGCCGTGGCATTCGCGTATATGGCCGGTGGCGCGCCTTTTTTCGAACGTTGCGATCAGGCGCCCGTGCTGCATCTGCGTCCAGGCATGCAGGTCATCGAGAAGTACCCGTTCTTCAGCAAGGATGCCTGTTTCGGCGAGGTGGATAAAGTTATCGAAGACGGCATACCGAATGTTTTCAGCCTGGCCGAAGTCGCTGTCTTTAGGCGCTACTGGGCAGTCGATATGAAAGCGCGCTATGCGTTCGGCGAGCTGTTGGCAGATCACGACTGTCAGTTCGCCTCGGCCGATCAAGACGTCGAGCTGGGTCTCCGGGTCGAACTGTCGCATCCGCACCGCGTATTCGATGGCCTCATCCTCTCCGCCAAGGCGTGGTCTTTCGGTCGTCCCGGTAATGGCCACAACACCCAGATAGAGAGATTTAGCCAGACGTCGGTTTAATCTGATCTCCTCAAGGCAGTCGGCATGGCGTTTGTCCAGCGTCGAAAAGTCCAGAAAACCCAGGTCAACGGGTTTCTTGATCTTGTAGGCTATGGGACCCGTCAATAGCACCCATGAGCTATGGGTCTCGATGACTTGAAAGCCGGTCACGGGATGGTCGTAGAGCGTGGAGTCTTGCAGGGCGGCAATAAGAGTCTCAGTCATCCGGACTACCTCTTTGGGGGCTACGGCAATGGGGGGTCGCCAGTATCGGGATTAGGGGAAAGATACAAGATACAAGATTCAAGGGGAAGGATCCGCGCCACTCAGTGGGTGCCCGTGTCGCAGGCGTTTTTACCCGGATTTTGTAACTTTTCTCTTGTATCTGGTTCTAATGTAGAATGCCTGAATCAATTACCTCCCAAGGTCCTCGAAATCGCATGGGTGTCTATTCCGTCGACAAACTGATCGCTGAGGCCCGCAAACTGGCGGCGGATTACTATCGTGCGACCGGTAAGCCGTTGGCCGGGGTTAGCGGCGAGGTCTGTCTCCACGACGCCATCCGCTTGCTTGATCTCGAGGTCAGTACCGATCCCGGTTGCGACGCCATTGGCCGGGGAGCGAGGGCTGGAAAGCGCGTCTTGATCAAAGGACGGACGATCTTTGATGAAACCAAGTCCGGGCATAGGATCGGCCAGTTCAAGATGGACCAAGACTGGGACCTCGTGGTGCTTGTCCTCATGGATGCCGATCTTGAACCTTTTGAGATCTACGAGGCCGACCGCGCTGAAGTCCGCGAGGTCCTTGATGGCACAGCAAAGAACCGGCGCGGGGCCATGACCGTGGCGCGCTTTCGGCGTATCGGCCGCATGGCCTGGAACCGTGAAGAAGGCTTGATAAGCGATGAGGTCTGGGACAACCAGACAAGCACGGTTTGAGCATGTTGGGTGCCGCTGACGCACTCGGGGACGCGGGACCACTCCAAGCGCATATCCCCGGATTCAGGGCACGTCCCGAGCAGCAGGGCATGGCTGAGGCCGTTGAGGCCGCGTTGGCCGCCAAAGAGACCCTTGTGACTGAGGCCGGTACCGGTACCGGCAAGACCTTTGCCTATCTCGTGCCAGTCTGTCTTGGCGGTGGGCGCACACTGGTCTCGACGGGTACCCGCACCCTTCAGGAGCAGCTTTTTCGGCGTGATCTGCCTACGGTCTGTGCCGCCCTCGGTGTTCGTCCCGTCATGGCCATGCTCAAGGGTCGCAGCAACTATCTGTGCCGTTATCGCCTGGAGATTGCAGAGCAGTCGGGGCAGTTGCCCAGGGGTCAGCAGGCCCAGCTGCATCGGATTTCAAAATGGTCGGGCCGGACGCATAGTGGCGACGTCGAGGAAGTCGACGATGTCCCCGCCGATGCCCCGATCTGGTATCAGGTGACATCGACGGCCGAGAACTGTCTGGGCGCAGAGTGTCCCGAGTACCAGGCCTGCCATGTGGTCAAGGCCCGGCGGGCGGCTCAGTCGGCGGATATCGTCGTGATCAATCATCACCTGCTGCTCTCCGATATGCGCTTGCGCGAGGAAGGTTTCGGTGAACTCCTGCCGGACTGCGAGGCCGTCATTGTCGATGAGGCCCATCAGCTACCGGAACTTGCCAGTCAGTTTTTCGGCCGTACTGTCAGTGCGCATCAACTGCAGTCATTGGCACGCGACGCGGCTCAGTGCCAGATGGCCGAAGTCGGCGATGCCCGAGAGATTGGCGACAACGCGACTCGCTTGATTGATGCCGTGGATGCCATGCGTGGCCTGTTTGGCCGGGGTGATACGCGCGGCGCCTGGCGCGCGGCTGCCGCGCTGCCGGGCATGCTGTCCGCAGTCGCTGAGCTCAGCGCGCGCATTCAGGAGCTGTACAACGCGCTTGAGGTCCACAGCGAGCGCAGTAAGGGCCTTGAGGCTTGCCGCCAGCGTTGCGCCGTGGCGCGTGACGATCTCGCCAAGGTCATTGGCGGCGATGATGAGAACTTGGTCAGTTGGTACGAGACCAGCCGTCATGCCTTTCGCCTGCATCAGACCGCGATGAGCTGTGCCGAGGGTTTTCGGGCGCAGATGGAACGCTACGATTGCGCCTGGATCTTCACGTCAGCGACCTTGTCGATCGGGACAGACTTCAGCCATTTTACGGCTCGCTTGGGCATTGAGGCGCCTCGGGCCGGGCAGTGGGCGAGTCCGTTTGACTACGCCAATCAGGCCTTGATGTTTCTGCCTCAGGGGCTGCCTGATCCCGGTAGTCGATCCTACACCGATGCGATTGTTGATCTCGCCGCCGAGGTGGTGACGGCTAGCCGGGGGCGCGCATTTTTGCTTTTTACGAGCCATCATGCCTTGCGCCATGCGGCCGAGCGCCTGCGTTCGATGTCGTTGGCATATCCGTTGCTGGTCCAGGGCGAGGGGCCGCGTGGTCTGCTGCTCGAGCGCTTCCGAGATTTGGGTAATGCTGTTTTGCTCGGGACCTCGAGCTTTTGGGAGGGCGTCGATGTCCGTGGTGAACACTTGTCCTGCGTGCTCATCGACAAACTACCGTTCTTCAGCCCGGACGACCCAGTATTCCAGGCCCGCCAGACCCTATTGGCAAACCAGGGTGAAAATGCCTTTCGGAGGTTGCAGTTGCCTCAAGCCGTGTTGGCGCTCAAGCAGGGAGCGGGGCGGCTGATACGTGATCAGGACGATTTCGGCGTGCTTGTGTTGTGCGACCCCAGGTTGAAGTCGCGCAGCTATGGCCGAGTCTTCCTGAATAATCTGCCGCCTATGATCCGAACCAGTTCCATCGACGACGTGAAGACCTTTTTCGGTCTAGCGGTGACCACACGGATATCGCAGGCAACGGGAGCGCCATCATGAGCAGGATTCTTGCCATAGACACCGCAACGGAGGCCTGTTCTGCGGCCCTTGAAATCGACGGAGAGACCCGCGAGTATTTTGAGATCGCGCCGCGTAGACACACTGAGCTGATTCTGCCCATGGTCGAGTCGCTGCTTGAAGAGGCGGGACTGACCATGAGTCAGCTAGATCTTATCGCCTTCGGTCGCGGACCGGGGGCCTTCACCGGCGTTCGGATAGCAAGTGCCGTCACGCAGGGGCTGGCCTTTACGGCGGATCTACCGGTCGCTCCGGTGTCGACACTGGCGGCCTTGGCGTGGGGATGTTGGCGGGAACGCGGCGAGACGGAGCTCCTGCCGGCGATCGATGCCCGCATGATGGAAGTATACTGGGGCTGTTACCGCGTTGAGGCCGATGTGCTTGTTGCCATACAGGACGAGCGCGTCTGCGCGCCCGAGGAGGTGCCGCTGCCTCCGAATGGGCGATGGTTCGGCTGCGGTACGGGTTGGTTCGCCTACGGGCCGCGTTTGCACCGCCATCTGGATCGCCCGCTCACTGCCTGGGTTGGAGAATGTCTGCCCCAGGCGCGGGATATCGCCGCCCTTGGCGCGCAGATGTATGCGCGGGGCGAGTGTGTTGCGCCGGAGATGGCCCTTCCAGTCTATCTTCGCGATCAGGTCGCAACCCCTCCCGCCAAATCAAAGCATCCGTCCAGCGCCGCCATATGACTACATCGGGAAGGGTGGCGGCTGGACCTTCGAGCGTCTTAAGGTTATCTTGATTCGTATGACATGGAGAGGGGGGAAGGCGTATGAGTAGCTGTCTGTTTTGCGAGATTATTAAGGGTAACTTGAATGCGGACTTGGTCTATGAGGACGATCAAGTGGTCGCCTTCAAGGATATCAATCCCCAAGCCCCTTTTCATTTGTTGGTTATTCCAAAGGCGCATATCGCGACGCTTAACGAACTCGAATCCGAGCACAAAGAGCTGGTCGGCCATTTGTTCTTAGTGGCCAAGGACCTGGCCACGGACGCCGGTTATGGTCAGCGCGGCTATCGCACCGTATTCAACTGCAACAGTGATGCCGGTCAGGCGGTTTATCATATTCATATGCATGTCCTGGCCGGACGTATCCTAGGCTGGCCTCCGGGCTAAAACCGCGATCAGAGGCGGATCGCGGTGTTGGAAGCGGCCTCAAAATGCTCATGTACTTTCAGTACACTGCGTTTTTTCAGCCGTTTCCGCCTAGCGCTCCATCCTCTGAGTCACGGTTTTTAATGCGTTTCCTCGGGGAATTTTACCTTGTCTCACACTCGCCTAAACGCCTTTCAGAGCTGGCGATTGTTCGTCTACCCCCGGGGTTTTTAGGATGCGGTGATAACCGCATCGATCGCGACCGATGCTACTGGCGGATCGCTAAGACACGGGTCGTATCGGCATGGTCCGTGTATCGGCGACCGGGGGACGCTCTGGGAGACTGGCGGTGATTTGCGCCATGACCTTTTCGGCGGTGATTCGGTAGGCCGTCAGTTTTCCTCCATAGATCGTCAGCAGACGTGGCTGTTCGTCACGATCGGTCACGAGGCGAGTATCTCGGGGGCGACCAAAGGCGCTGGCATCGCCTACCGGCAGCACTCGGGCGCCAGCGAAGGCGTCAGCGACCGTGCAGGTACCGAGCGCTGGGAAATAACGGCTGGCGGTTTCTTGAAGGTAGGCGATTTCGGTTTCCGTTGGGGCTGGTTCGGTGCCCTCGGGTATGGTCCGTTCCGTCGTGCCGATCAACAAACGATCGCCCTGCCAGGGCATGACAAAGACCGCGCGTCCGTCGTGCGGCGCCTCTATGTAGTAACAACCCTTCTGGAACGGAGTGTCGAGAATGATATGGGTGCCCTGTACGAGTTCAATGGGTTCTGCTTTGGGTTGTGGGAGACATCGGGTAAGGACCTGGTTCACGGCGGGTCCGGCCGCATTGACCAGCACCTTGGCTCGACAGGTGTGTGATTGGCCGCTGTGCTCGAATTCGATCAGGCAGCCATGGGGTTCGAACTCGGCGCATTTGAATCGCGCGGGCATTTTGAGTTCCGCGCCTAGATCAAGGGCCGTCTGCATCACCGCGCGCGTCAGTGCGGCGTCGTCGGTCTGGGCATCCTGATAACGGAACACGCTCGTGAGTCCGGTGGTCGTCAGGTTGTCCAACTCGTGCCAGCGTTTCCTCGGTACGGTCTCATAGCGCCCGGAGGGGTCTCCGCAAAGCCAACGATAGATGCCAAGACCGATATGTAACTGCCAGGGTCTTCGCCGCGTCTCCCGGTAAACGGGAATAAAGAACGGTACCAGCCGGACCAGCTCTGGCGCCAGTTGCAGCAATCGACGCCGTTCATTGAGACACTCGCGGACCAGCCCGAACTGGCGGCCTTCCAGGTAGCGCAAGCCGCCATGGATGAGCTTGCTTGAACGGCACGAGGTCCCGCTGGCGATGCCGTGTTGCTCAAGCACGAGCACCTTATGTCCACTGGCTGCGACCGCCTGGGCAACGCCAGCACCGTGAATGCCGGCCCCTATCACGACGACGTCAAATGTCTCCATCATAAGTAATCCCTCCGCCATCGCGGGTCTTGAAGCAACTCCGTGATCGCCATGGTCTCGATGAATTGAGCGCCGCGATGATGCCACTGAAGCGCCAGTTCAGGGTCTGTGAATTCGTAGAGCGCCCATTGCCAGGGACCGGGCCAGAGGCCTTCGGCCGTGATTTTGCTGACGTTGCAAATCATGAACTCGGGGCTGAGCTGGGCCGCAATCCCTCGGCTGACCTCATCGTAGCCATGCAGTACCCAGCCGATGGGGGCGCCGTAACGCGAGCGGATACATTGCAAAATTCGGCGATCGTAGGAGATTATGATAAAGCGGCCAACTATGGGGTGTAGCGTGGGCAGGATGCGCTTCATGACCTGTTCAATACCGAAGCGCCAGATGCTTTCCTCCTTGATTTCCACCCAGAGCGTGGCCCCCGGCCAGTTCTTCCAGCGTGCGACGAGCGCCTTGAGGGTGGTGAGGCGGGTGTTCGAGAAGGCCTCGCCGAGGCGGCCCGGTTCGCCTGCCGGCATGTTGCTAAGCGTCTGCCAGTCGGTACGCAATACCGATCCCGACTGTCCGGTGATGCGTTCCAGGTGTTCGTCGTGGATGACAACGGGGACACCGTCGGCGCTGAGTTGGACATCGATCTCGATATGTCGTGCGCCGGCCTGGAGGGCGGCGTCGATGCCTATCAGCGAGTTCTCCGGAAAGCGGCTGGCCGCACCCCGGTGGGCGATGAGTTGGGGTCTGCTGTCGGCGTCAGTCATGGCCTAATTCCCTGCGCATGGCGAGCTGCCAGTTCGCCATGCGCTCGCTGAACGCGGTATTCGGTCTCGGTAGAAAGTCGTCAAAGAGGGTTTCCTCGAGCTCAAATACCGCTTGTCCGGTCAGTTGTCGTATCAGCAGAAAGGCGAGGCCGTGGCTGGTCGTTTCGGTCTCGCGGCTGCGTCTGACCGGCAGGTCAGAGAGGTCGGCTAGCCGCTGGCAGAGACCGTCGAGCCGGGAGAGTCCGCCACCGATAACGATCTGACGCGCCATGATACCCGATGCGGACATGGCGCGGCGGTTTTCCTCGAGCAGGAATACAATACTTTCGATGACGGCGACGCCTCGGGCCTCGATGTCAGGGCGTGGATTGGATTGGGTTGAGATAAAGCGCGATGTAAGCTTCGCGCCTCCGAACGGTGTGCCGAGGCCGTGAACACCGTTCAGGAAGATCGGCGGATCGGTCTTATTGGCCAGCCATAACGGCAAGATTTCCTCGAGTCGCTTACTGGTCAGCGCGTCGTCGGCGACCGTTTCTCTGAACCAGCTCAGCGCGCTGCCGGCGCCGTTGATGGTCCCCTCCAGGGCGTGGTCCTGCCGGGTCCCATCGTCATGGACGATCGCGGTCAACAGTTGCTCGGAGGTCATCCAGGTTGGGGCCGGTTGAGTTAGGAAGGCGCCAGTGCCGAGGGTTGCATAGAGCGTGTCCTGGCGCAGCGTCCCATGAGCATAAAGCGCGGCAGGTTGATCCCCGGTGACGAGCTTGAGCGGAATATCGCCGACGAGGCTGGGTATGCGGCCGAAGTCGTAGTCGGACGAGACGCAGGTAGGCAGATCGGTAGCGCTTAGGTCGAAGATTTCGAGTAACTGAGGTGACCAGTCGCGGCTGACGTGGTCAAACAGCAGGGTGCGGGCGGCGTTGGCAGGGTCTACGAGCAGGCTATGCTCACGTGTCAGTTGCCAGATCAGACGGCTGGCAAGCGGGCCGCAGGCTAAATGTCCCCGATCGCTGGCGGCCCGGACGCGGGGTAGGTTGCGCAGACACCAGTGGAGCTTGGTCGCGCCGTAATATGGAGAAAGTCGAAGTCCGGTCCATTCGTGGATGTGCGCGGCATGTCCTTGCCAGATCGCAAGATCGCTCTCGGTTCGGCGATCTTGCCAACTGATGATGGGCGACAGGGGGCTTCCATCGCGGCGGTCCCAGCAGGCGATGGAGGAGCGCTGGCAAGCCAGCGCCGCAGCCAGCACCTGGCCGTCGCCGAGATCTGAGAGCACCGTATCGACGCATTGTCGAAGGGCCGCGTAAGGGGCATCTGCCGGGTATTCGCTGCGGGCCGGCTCGGGGTGTTCGGGTTCGATGGGCACGTGATTGCTGTTGACCGCATGTCCTCGCAGGTCATAGAGCATGGCCCGGCTCGCGTGGCTGCCCTGATCAAGAATCAGAATAAGTGGCGTGGTCTGTGCCATATCGCACCCCTAGGGTCTCTGATACTGTAGAATACCCCATCTCACTGGATCATGATGTTCGAGTATGTCCCCAAAACTTCCCAATCACGAGCGAGCTTTGATGCTGGTACCGGCTTGCCGGATGCTGCTTTGGCTGGCTTTGCTGTGCATATTTATCAACGCGACGATTCCGAGCGATGGAAAGCCCTTTGACCTTTTTAATTGGGATAAGCTCAATCATGGTTTCGCGTTCCTTGTGCTCGGTTTCTTAGTAAACTTCTCCTTTCCGGCGCGGCTGTTCGGGTGGTTTGAGGCGGGTTTGCTCATCGCTTACGGCGTAGGGATCGAGGTGGTCCAGTATTTTGTTCCGGGGAGGGACCCATCCCTCGCGGACATCGGCGCGGATGCCAGTGGACTACTTTTGTTCTACCTAACGTTGCCCTGGGTGAGTCGACTACCGGTTTTGCGCGATATGAAACCGTTAACAGTCGCGCACAGAGGGGTAAACCTCTAAAGGACATTGAAACATGCAAGACCAGGATATTTCAGGAATCATTATACAAATCGTGGTGATCGGAGTCGCCTTGGCGCTGCTTGCTGTATTCGCTTTGGATGACCGCAAGAATCGGCGCGAGCGCGCAGAAGAGGATCGTATCAAGTCGGAGGCTCGGGGTCGTTCTGAGGATCGAGGCGACGCTGAAAAGGCCCCTTGATTTGTGGTCCTCGGTAGGCGGGATGCCGGTCGGGGCGTCGTGTTACACTCTCGGTTTTCGGGTTTTGGGGCGAAGCCTATGTTGAAACATACGACGTGGCGGGTCGGCGTGATCCTGGCATTGACGTCGTGTATGTTCTGCGCCTGCACGGTGACGACCGTGGACCGCAACCATCCACTGTTGAGACCCAAAAGCGATGGTTTGGCCTCCAAAGTCTATTTTATTCGGCCCCGGACCGAGCGCTACATGGGCGCGGCCGACAACCGTATTCAGGTCGAGGTTGGGCGCACGCATCTCATGGCGATGGGCAAGGGGGAATACACCTTATTGCGGTTGCTGCCCGGCAAGGTTCGGGTCAAGGTGTCGTCCGATACCACTTGGGGCCCGAAACATGCCTTCGATACACGCGTGCATTCGCGCGAGTTCAACCTTAAGCCCGCAGAGACGCAATATATCGTCATGACCCTGGTTGACGGCGAGTTTCGTGGTGCGTACCTCAAGCCTGAGATGATCGACGCCAAGCGGGCCTCGGCATTGATCAAGGGCGCGGTGGCGGTAGGCGAGGAGACCCAAGCGGAGCCTATTCTGCCGCCGGAACTATAGCCCATTATCTCACCAGCGAGACGCTACACCCTTCGGTGTGTTCTTAGACGGCCTGATTCTTTCTTTCTTCGAGCAGGAGTGAGAGGGCGTGGTCGATGCGTTTTTCGATGCGCATTCGGTAGTTTAGGAAATGGTTCATGCGGACTCCCGGAGTGCTGTCGACGCCTAGTGAACGCGGCATTGCCTCCAATGACGCGATGCGCATCGGATATCCTGGGTCACGGTTGGCATGGGCCATGAGATGGAGCGCGAGTTCGCGGAACATTTTGTCGCCCAACTGCTGGGATGCGAAAGTTTTATTCCCGCACCACACGGAAAAGGCCGGGCGTTCACCTGCATCGGAATGGCTCTCGACGGTTAGAGAGAGCATCCCTGTCTCTTTTTCAGACTCGTGACGCGTTGAAGCGGGCGCCGGAATTAGCACAATTTCTGAGCGTTGATCAGCCTTGACCTGAAAACATGCGACTTCCGGGTGACGCCATGGCGCGGCCGATTCAGGGTCGCCCAGTACTTTGCATTGTTTTAGGAAGGCGACGTAGCGATGCAAGGCCAGAGCGGAGTTGTCCGTTGGTACTGTCTGGCACACCAGAGTGCCGCCTTCATCAATGATGAAGATTCGTGTCTTGCCGCGCAGGGTTACATAGTACACATGAACTTTGTTGGCCTCGTGATGATGATAGATTGCCGGCAGCACGTCCTTGGGCAGCGTGTAGCGATCGAACACGACGGGACTATAGTCGGTCAGCACATCTCCAAGATACTGTATGAGTTCCTGATAAGACTCCAACTTTTGTGATTGCATGCCGTTGACGTCACGCCACAAAAGGTGCATGTCGCGCCCAATGGTCAGTACATATCGTTTCGGGTTTGCGCCGCTACCGCCGAGGGCCGCTTCGACGTCCCGAAGCAGATTGTTTACCCGGCGTGATATCGAGACCCCGTGGCCGACCGAGAAGCAGTGACATGTCGGCGCGGTCCAATGGCTGTCCTCGCCCTCGATAGATGACCACCTCAGATTGTCGCGCAGACAGCCCAGTATTCCCTGTACGCCGTTGTAACGGTAAGTAGTGATCTCATTCCAACTGGTCTGGACGACCTGATCTAGCGAGATGACGTGGTTCTCGCTGATCCCTCCAAAACTTAAGGCGTCCGTCTTGTCACTGGTCAGGCAATGCCCCCGGCGGATATGGTCTTGCGGCAGATCGGCGCAGACGTTTGCGAACACGATACTCGAGACCATGGCCCTCGCCCGGGTGACATCGGGCCCTTGCCCGAAATGCAGAAGACCGTTCGGGAAGTGTTGAGTCAGTATGGCCTGTAGCCCCTTGAGCTCCTTGATGTCGAAGCTCGAACCCAAGGCATGGATAGACCACGCCGTTTGTCCATCGCTGACACGGTTGAAGTGGCACCAGCAGAGCATCTCAATCACGGTTGGGGAGCGGTGCAGCGGGGAAAGTTCCAAGGCGTCGTCACGGTTGACGATGCCGCGATGCAGCAGCCAGTAGGCCTGGCCGGAGGTGTTGTATTCGTGCAGTGACAGCGCCGGTTCATGGGTGTTGTCACTGATGCCACGGCTGATCAGATCAATCTTGCCGGGTTTTTTCTCGAATGCCGCGTAGAGCTTTCGGCCAAGCGTATTGAGATCATCCTGCTTGATCATGGCGAGATTGTTGTGGCTTCGCGCGAAGTCGGACAGGGCGTTGTAGCTCTGAGTGAGCGCGGCGACGAGGCCTCGGCGTTCCTCGAGTACCTTTTCGATACGCCATTGGGGGCGATTGTCGAGTTCAAGCAGCTCACCGGCGCCCCAGCCCCATGACTCCGTCATCTCACGCAGGGCATCCCGGCGCCAGCTCGGGTTTTTGGGGTCGTCGCGGAGGCTCAGTTTTTCGTTGACCTTCATGTAAAGGCATCGCCGCAGCAGATCGAGCCGTTCGGTGTCTTCGCGGGCATCGAGATACTCGGCGATCGCGTTGTAGAGCATGATGTAGGGGTCGAGTTTCGCGAGTTCGGTCTCGCCGTCGTGAATGGCCTTCTTGAAGCGCAGACTTAACAGTTCCAGGCGTGGATAGCAGGCGGCATAGACCTCGAGCAGCATGATTTTGAGGACCGATTTATAGGGAGAATCGATGCCTTTGTAGAGCTGCCAGAGCGAAGCCCCGAAGAATTCCGCAGCCGGGACCTCGGGCAGGCCGCCGAAATCGATGACCTCGTTCTCGCTCACAACCCTGTTATTTAGGAGTTTGTGGACGGCCGCGTCGTAGTCGGGCTCGTCCTCTATCGGGACCAGCCACCAAATCGGGGTGCGTCCGGCGATGATAAGGCCGGTGCGATAGAACTCGTCGAGCAGCAGGTGGTGTTGGGCGCTGCCACTGCTTTCGCTTGAAAGCTCGACGCCTTCGCCGTTGGAGAAGGCGCGCGCGTTCATGAGAAAAAAGTGGATCTCCAGATCCATTTGTTCTGCCCACTGTTCGATGGCATGGGCCTTGGACTGTAGTTCGCTCAACTGCTCGTGGTTGAGGTGATCCGAGTGACAGAGCCAGATATCGAAATCGCTCTTTTCAGAGTGCGCGATCGTGCCGCTGCTACCCATCAGAAAGATCGCGTGGATATCGTATCTTGGTTGAGCCCGGCGTTTATAGTCGAATCCTTTGACGAATCGTGCGGCGGCGTCAAGGCTACGTTGGGTCGGGATATAATTCGCCACCCCTTTGGGGGTATCGGGCGAGATATAACCCGGAAAAGTCGAGTGGTTGGCGTGAAAGAGCAGAGGCAGGATGTCCAGGGCCTCCCTGTGGCGACGGCGCAAGGCCTCGCTCGTCCGTCGGAGACGTTCCTGGTTGAGGGCCAAAAAGTGCCGCTGTGTCGTCTTGATATCGATCATGACGAAAAGAGTTGCCGATGCTGAATTAGTTTTGCCGATGTCATCAGCACTAATAACGGCCTGCCTGGGAAAAGATGGAGCCTTCCAGGGCGAGCTGACTCCGGGGTGAGGGACCCAAGATTGGCTTATGGAGCGAACGTCGTTTGGTGAGCAGATTCCCAGTGTCGGGCTGTGGCAGGCCCGCTCAAAGGGGACACGGGCCTGCCGGGCGCCAGAGAATTACTCGGCAGGCGGGGCGCTTAATTTTTCCTTATGGAGCGATTGTCGAGCGCGTTTGGCAGCCAGACCGACCTGCCTCGGTGCGGTGCCCCCGAGGTGATCACGCGCTGCCACGGATCCTTCCAGAGTCAGGATCGCGAATACATCGTCCTCGATCTGCGGGTTGAGCGCTTGCAGTTCGTCGAGGCTTAAATCGGACAGGCCTTTATCATGATCGATACAGTAGCGCACGGTCTTGCCGACGATCTCGTGGGCGTCACGGAAAGGAATGCCGCGCCGCACGAGGTAGTCGGCAAGGTCAGTTGCGGTCGAAAAACCCTCATTCGCCGCCTTCTTCATGTGCTCCCTGCGGATGTCCATGGCGGGCAGCATCTCGGCGAAGACGTGCAGGCTGCCACGCAGTGTGTCGATGGTATCGAATAGCGGTTCCTTGTCCTCCTGGTTGTCCTTGTTATAGGCCAGCGGCTGGCCCTTCAGCAGGGTCAGCATGCAAACGAGGTGTCCGTTGACCCGGCCAGTCTTGCCCCGGATCAGCTCGGGGACATCCGGGTTCTTTTTCTGCGGCATGATGGATGAGCCCGTGCAGAAGCCGTCGGACAGCTCGATAAAATCGAACTGCGCCGTGGACCAGAGGATCAGTTCCTCGGAAAATCGCGATAGGTGAGTCATGATCAATGCCCCGGCCGCGATGAATTCAACGACAAAGTCTCGGTCGCTGACGGCATCCAGGGAGTTATCGCTGACGCTTGAAAAACCGAGCAACTCTGCCGTATAGGCGCGATCGATGGGATAGCTCGTGCCCGCCAGGGCGGCCGACCCCAGTGGCATGACGTTGATTCGCTTGCGACAGTCGGCGATACGCTCCCGGTCCCGTTGCAACATCGCATTCCAGGCCAACATGTGGTGACCGAAGGTGATCGGTTGCGCGGTCTGAAGGTGGGTGAAGCCGGGCATGATCGTACCGGCTTCGGTCTCAGCCAGATCGATGATGACCCCCTGAAGGCGAAGCAACTGATCGATGATCGCATCACATTCGTCTCTCAGATAGAGGCGTAAGTCGGTCGCGACCTGATCATTGCGGGAGCGCCCGGTATGGAGCTTCTTGCCGGCGTCGCCGATGCGCTGAGTCAGGCGGGCCTCGATATTCATATGCACGTCTTCAAGGCGGACGAGCCAATTGAATTCGCCGCGATCGATGTCCGACCGGATCTCATCAAGACCGTTACAGATGGCCTCGCATTCCTCTGCCGTCAATACGCCGACGCGGGTGAGCATGCGCGCGTGGGCGACCGAACCCTGGATGTCATGGCGATAGAGCCGCTGATCGAAGCCTACCGAGGCGCCGAAGGCGTCGACGAAACTGTCGGTCGCTTCCGTGAAGCGCCCGCCCCAGGGCTTGGCGGTGGTCGATGATTCCTCTGACATGCTCTTTAAGATCCCGAATTGAATGAATTTGAGGGCAGGCAGTATATCACTGTGGCCGGAGAGACTCCCAGGCCCGAATGAGGTTTATTCCTCGCCGCACAGGCGCAGATGTCATCTTCTTGTCATGTGCTGCGTATGAAATCCGCTGCAGATACCTCCCATTATTTGATAAACTAAGTCGCTAGGCGCCGCCGCATGTGATATGCCGTGATCACGCGGCGCCACAATATACCCTACTATGGATTTTTGGGAGAAGGATATGACCAAATGGGATGGCTGTTTTTTGTTCGTCATCAGCGCGTCGTTTTGCTACGCGACAGGTCCAGGCAGCGTCGATCTCACTAACAACGACGGCACCGAATGTCGCGCTGTTCGATGTGAACATGGACTTTAGCTGCGATCCCACCCTCGTGCTGGATCCTAAGTTTTCCAAAAAATAAAAATATATCCCGGTCTTGTACTGGATTTTCCTTATAACTGTCAGAAAAATAAAGGGTAGCGAGCATGGATAGCTTTGGCATGCGCCGATTATTTTCCTTCAAGTCTTTCGCAAAGCATGCAGCCGCATTGGTTGTGTCCGTGCTTATCGCATTGACGGCATTCAATGCGCAGGCGCTTGCCGCTACCGGGAGTATCTCCGGAGCGATCACAGTCACGGCGGGTGCCGATACGGGGGCGATCGACATAAGCGGAACGATCTCGGGTACGGTCACCGATGCGGCCACGGGCAATCCTCTGTCGGGTATTTCGGTCTCTGTGTACGACGGGTCAGGCTGGTGGAGGAGGGCGAGCGCGGTGACCGATAGTTTGGGCCGGTACCAGACGGCAACGGTATTGCCGACCGGGAGCTACTATGTCCAGACCGGTAATAGCCAGGGTTATCTGGACGAGCTCTATGACGATATTCTTTGCAGCGGAGATTGTTCGGCCAACCCGAAAACCGCGGTCGCGGTAACGATGGGTATGGATACGGGCGGGGTCGATTTTGCGCTGGACAAGGGTGGGTCGATCTCAGGCGCGGTCACGGATGCGACCACAGGCAGTCCCCTGTCAGGTGTTTCGATCTATGTGAACGACAGTTCGGGTAGCCGGGTAAGCGCTACCACGACAGATAGTTCGGGCCGGTACCGGACCGCAACGGCGTTGGTAACCGAAAGTTATTTTGTTCAGACGAGTAACAGCCAAGGCTATCTTGACGAACTCTATAATAACCTACCGTGCACCGGGAGTTGTGATACTACGAAGGGTACCCCGGTCGCGGTGACGATGAACGCGGAGACGGGCGGGATCGATTTCGCACTCGACAATGGAGGGACGATCTCGGGCACGGTTACGGACGCGGCCACGGGTAGTCCGCTGTCTGGCGCTGCCCTCCGTATTTACGATAGTTCAGGCAATTGGAAAAGCTCTATATCTGCCGACAGTTCTGGGCAGTACAGGGTAACGGCGTTGCCCACGGGGAGCTACTTTGTCCAGACGATCAATACCCAGAATTATATCGATGAGGTTTACGATAACATCCCCTGTGATTTTAACGCGTGTAGTCCCACGGCGGGTACTGCGGTTGCGGTGACCTTAGGCGCGGATACGGGCGGGATCGATTTTGCATTGGATCTGGGCGGAACAATATCGGGCGCGGTCACGGACGCGGCGACGGGCAGTCCCTTGCCGACGGTTTCGATCTACGTGTACGACGGTTCGGGCAACTGGGTGACTTCCGTGAGGACCAACAGCGTGGGTCAGTATCGAACCCAATCCGTATTGCCGACCGGGAGCTACTACGTCCGAACGACTTACAACCGGAATCATCTTGATGCGCTCTATGACAACCTGCCTTGCGCCGGTAGTTGTGACTCTACGACGGGTACCGCGGTAGCGGTGACGGTGGGTATGGATACGGGCGGGATCGATTTCGCGCTGGATCTGGGCGGAACAATATCGGGCGCGGTCACGGACGCGGCGACGGGGAATCCCTTGTCGAGGGTGACAGTCGATGTGTACGACGATTCGGGCCTCCGGAAGGTTTCTGTACTGACCGACAACTTGGGCCATTATCGGACCGCAGCGGTGCTGCCGACCGGAAGTTACTTTGTGCGGACGAGCAACAGCCAGGGTTACCTGAATGAGGTCTACAATAATATCTCCTGTATTGGTAGCGGGTGTGACGTCAAGACAGGTGCCGTAGTTGCGGTGATGGCGGGTTCGGATACGGGTGGAATTGACTTCGCGCTGGATGCGGGCGGGACGATCTCTGGCACGGCCACGGATGCGACGACTGGCGATCCTTTGTGGAATGTTACGGTCTATGTGTACGACGGTTCAGGCAATCATGTGGCCAGCGCGGCAACCGACAGATTGGGTCGGTATCGGACCGCATCCGTATTGGCGACCGGGAGCTACTATGTCCGGACAAACAACAACCTGGGTTATCTGGATGAGACCTACAATAATATCTCCTGTTCCGGCATGTGCGACGCCACAACGGGTACTGCGGTCGCCGTTACGAAGCACGCGGATACGGGCGGAATCGATTTCGCGTTGGATGCGGGTGGGTCGATCTCGGGTATGGTCGCAGACGCGGCGACGGGTAAACCATTGTCGGCGAGGTATGTCGATGTGTACGACGGTTCCGGCAACTGGGTGATTTCCGCGCGGACCAACAGCTTGGGTCAGTACCGAACCTCATCCGTATTACCGACCGCGAGCTACCGTGTCCAAACGACCTACAACCAGAATTATCTTGATGAACTCTATGACAACCTGCCGTGCTCAGCTAGTTGTGATACTAGGGCGGGTACCGCAGTCGCAGTGACGGCGGGCGTGGAGACGATCGGAATCGATTTCGCACTGGACGTGGGCGGGTCGATGTCGGGGATGATCACGGATGCCGCCACGGGTAACCGCTTGTCAGGCATTTCACTGTATATTTACGACGGATCAGGTAAACAGGTCACACAAGCATATACTGATGCCTTGGGACAATATCGGACGTCTAAGAGCTTGTTGGCCGGGAACTACTATGCCAGGACGAGCAATGGTCTGGGTTATATGGATGAAATCTACGGCAACATTCTCTGCGGCCGCGGATTGTGTGACGCCACTACCGGCACCGCTGTCGCCGTAACATTGGGTGTGGAGACTGGCGGGATCGATTTCGCGCTTGATGTGGGAGGCTCGATCTCGGGCACGGTCACAGACGCGGCGACGGGCAATCCCTTGTCGGGAGTTCCGCTCTACCTGCTCGACGGTTCAGGCAGCTGGGTGGCCTCGGTATCGACCGATAGCTTGGGTCGATACCGGACCGCAACGGTGTTGTCGACCGGGAGCTACTACATTCAGACGAATAACAGCCAAGGCTATCTCAACGAGGCCTATGACAACATACTTTGCAGTGTAGGTTGTTCGATAGACAAGAGCACCGCGGTTGCGGTGACGGTGGGCGCGGAGACGGGCGGGATCGATTTCGCGCTTGACATGGGCGGGACGATTTCGGGCACGGTCACGGATGCGGTTACGGGGGATCCCCTGTCGAATGTCGGCATCACCATTTATGACGGTTCAGGTACGCAGATAACCTCAGCATCGACCGATAGATCGGGTCGGTATCGAACCTCGGTGGGCGTGCTGACCGGGAGCTATTATGTCCGGGCGAGCAACAGCCAGGGCTATCTCAACGAGGTCTATGACAACGTTCGCTGCGTCGGTTTCAGCTGTGCGTCCACGACCGGGACTGCGGTTGCGGTGACGGTGGGTGCAGATACGGGCGGGATCGATTTCGCGCTGGAGGTGGGCGGCACGATCTCAGGCACGATCACGGATGCGGTGACCGGCAACCCGCTTTCGTGGACATCGATCACCGTCTATGACGTTTCAGGTAGGCAGGTGGAGCATGCCACTACCGATAGCATGGGTCAGTATCGGACCTCGTCGGGATTGCCTACCGGTGCCTACTACGTCGTGACGAACAACAGTCAGGGCTATATCAATGAGGCCTACGATAACGCCCATTGTGTCAGTTATTGTTTGACCACCGGCACTGCGATCTCGGTGACGGTGGGTGCGGAGACGGGCGGGATTGATTTCGCGCTGGATGTGGGCGGAACGATCTCGGGCACGGTTACGGATGTGGCCAGCGGTAGTCCGCTGCCGTATATCTCAATCACCGTCTATGACGGTTCCGGGTACTCGGTAAGCAACGCATTTACCGATAGTTCGGGTAAGTATCTGACCCGAACGGGATTGCCGACCGGGAGCTATTTTGTCCGTACGAGCAATGGCCAGAGCCATATCGCCGAGGTCTACGATAATATCCCTTGTGCAATCTGTGCGACCACGACCGGCTCCGCGGTCGCGGTGACAGTGGGTGCAGATACGGGCGGGATCGATTTCGCGCTGGATGTAGGGGGGGTGATCTCGGGTAGTATCACGGAAGCGGGCACGGGAAACCCCCTGGCGAAGGCCTTGGTCACCGTTTACAACAGTTCAGGTGACTGGGTTACC
>Ga0316204_10002123_pt1 | contig 47031 bp, 39 predicted proteins | sample 6monrhotite_MG_2_FD_205661 | JGI IMG/M metagenome (GOLD analysis project Ga0316204, IMG submission 205661) | Microbial mat bacterial communities from mineral coupon in-situ incubated in ocean water Damariscotta River, Maine, United States -... | ecosystem: Environmental > Aquatic > Marine >... | reverse complement strand
AAAATCAAAACTCAATGAGGTACAATCTGTCACCGCTAAATCCTCCCGTGTGATGCAGCTTAAGCAATTGAATCATAACGGAATATAAGGGTTTAGCGGTAACTTTTTATGAATCTTTCAGGCTAGTTAGAACACTTTCGGTGATCCAAAAATCGCCGGAAGTGTTCTAGCACCAAAACGATTAGACTTGGGGCGACGCGTGATTTCACACCCCGAGCGTAGGCGTTGTTGGATGAAGTCGGAAATCACATTCTGGTGACAGGGCGCTTTCAAGTCATCTCGCCGTTAATCAAAAATGTCGACCATTGTCTTCGGCACCGCCGCCCTAATAATTTCAGTCAGGCGATCGATCAAGGGCCGTCGCGGGAAAGATGCTCTGGAGACAAGCCGAACGGTTCGTCCGGCTGTGCCGCTCGCCTCAGGCCGCAAAACAAGATTCCGCCGCCCGCTGCCCGTGCGGGCATTACCAGACATTGTCAACGCCGGGGCCAAGGTAATGCCATCACCCGCAGCGACAAGTGACAGCAAGGTTTCCATGCTGGTCTCCGACGTGTTGGTCTTGGCCGCCCCCGTGCGCGCATGGCAAACGTCCAAGATTTGATCACGAAGGCAATGCCCATCGGATAGAAGTAAAAGCTCGTGGTGCGGAAGGACGTCAACGCTGATGGTTTTTTGGTGTGCAAGCGGGTGGGTGTCGCAAAGGGCAACCCAAAAAGGTTCACGATAAAGCGCTGTGTCGATCAAATTTGAGGTAATCGGTGCGGTCGCGAGGATCGCCCCGTCCAACTCTCCGTCAGCAACACGCTTTTCCAGATCGGCGGTGAAATTCTCGATCAGTGTTAGTGATAATTCTGGCAATTCTTGGCGGATTGTTGATAGAATCAAGGGCGATAAATAAGGGCCAATAGTCGAGATCATTCCCAGTCGAAAGTGCCCTGAATACGGCGCTTTTGCCGCCTTGGCAGTGTCGATGATTTCATCTGACAAGGTGATCAATTGCCGCGCTTGCAGAACCACCCGCGCGCCGATTGAGGTGATCTGACATGACTTGTTTGTGCGCTCGAACAAGGTCACGCCCAGAAAATCTTCCAGTTTTCTAATTTGCCCGCTTAAGGCGGGTTGGCTGACGTTGCAGCGCATTGCCGCCCGGCCGAAATGTTTTTCCTCGGCAACGGCAACAACATAACGCAGATCACGAATATTCATAAACGATCCTGGTCGCTTTCGATTATTGATAAATATTGCTTATCAGTATGATAATAACAATCGATTTTACCGAATATAAAAATTTACCTAATGTCGTGATGACAAGGCCACTACACCTCCAGACACAAGGAAGTAAAACGATGAGTAAATGTCCAATCATGACCGCCACCAATGGCAGCCCCATATCCGATAACCAAAACAGTCTGACCGCTGGACCAAGAGGCCCATTGTTGGCCGAGGACTGGCAGTTGTTTGAGAAACATGCCCATTTCAATCGCGAGCGTATCCCTGAGCGCATCGTTCACGCCAAGGGCTCGGGTGCCTTTGGCAAATTGACGATTACCGGGGATATTACCAAGTATACGAACGCCAAAGTGTTTGAAGTTGGTAAGGAAACCGAGTGCTTCTTGCGGTTCTCAACCGTCGCCGGTGAAAAAGGGGCCGCCGATGCTGAGCGGGATGTCCGTGGTTTTGCCGTCAAGTTCTATACGGAAGAAGGCAATTTGGACATCGTCGGCAACAACACACCGGTGTTCTTCATCCGTGATCCCTATAAGTTCATGGACTTCATTCACAGCCAGAAACGCGACCCGAGAACCAACCTTCGGTCCAGCACAATGCAATGGGATTTCTGGTCACATGCTCCTGAGGCCCTGCATCAGATTACCATCTTGATGTCTGATCGGGGGCAACCAGCGTCCTATCGCCACATGAACGGGTATGGGTCGCATACCTATAGCCTGATCAATGGGGACGGCGAGCGCGTTTGGGTCAAGTTCCACTTCAAAACCGAGCAAGGCCAGAAGGTGAACTCAAACGACCGGGTCGCGGAGATTGTCGGTGACGATCGGGAAAGCCATCAGCGTGATTTGGTTGACGCGATTGATAACGGTGATTTCCCCAGATGGAAGCTGAAGGTGCAAATCATGACCGAAGCCGAGGCTGAACAAACGCCCTACAATCCCTTCGACCTGACCAAAGTCTGGCCGCATAGTGAGTTTCCGTTGATTGACGTGGGGACGCTGGAACTTAACCGTAACCCAGATAACTATTTTGCTGACGTCGAACAGGCGGCGTTCACACCGGCAAACATTGTTCCCGGGATTGGCCATAGCCCAGACAAAGTCTTACAGATGCGTATTCTGTCCTATGGTGATGCCCAACGGTACCGGGTTGGGGTCAATCATCAACATCTGCCGGTGAACGCCGCCCGCTGCCCGGTGCACAATTATCAACGGGATGGGGCGATGCGGTTTGACGGCAATGGTGGTGGTGCAGTTAATTACCAACCCAACAGCTTCGACGGGCCGGTAGAAGACCCAACACGCAGGGCCCCCGACCTGCCGATCACGGGCGATGCGGACCGATATGATCACCGCGACGGTAATGATGATTTTTCTCAGGCAGGTAACCTGTTTCGGATAATGCCGAAGGACGCGCAAGACCGTCTGATGGATACCATCGCCGAGGCTATGGTGGGCGTGCCGTCGGATATCATCGAACGACAACTGGGATATTTTCGGGCCGCCGATCCGGCCTATGGCGATGGAATTGCCGAACGATTGAAAGCGGCGTAATTTGACGACGACGTGCTAACTCGAACGTGAACAGTGACGGTCAAGGTGAAGCTGGAGCTCGGTTACGGGCTCCGGTTTTGCTGTTTGGGTTAATCGGTTAAAGTTTCTAGTCGTAGACGACGGATGCAGATAAAATCCTCTCCCGTTGACCGGATTAAGTAGGGCCGCTGCTCATGCAATTGAATATCGCCCAGAAGATTTTTGGGATCGCCGCTGTCGTGCTGGTGATCATGTTGGCGGTTGCACTCTATTCGATCAGAATAACGGCCGGTATTGGTAATGATCTGGCGGTTGTCGTTAACAGGCAATTGCCCATCGCCGACGCGGTCGCGCGTATCAACGTCCGTATTTTAGTTCAGGGTGTGGTGATGCAGCGGTTGTTCGTTAAAGCCGAAGAGCACGCCAACCTTCATACCGGGTCGTCTCGCTTTGCCGCACTGGGCCGTGAGATCGACAACGAATTCAACATGGCCCGGCGGTTTATCGAAGCCGAGGAGGGGGTGCCCCGGACAATTCGTCAGGCGCTTAAAGTGTTGGAGGCGGATCTTGTCGCAATCGAGCAACACTATCGCGCCTTTGAAACCCATGGGCGTCTATTGGTCAAGACGGAAGCCGATAACGACCGCAAACGTTTTGACGAATTGCTACCGGCATTGAACGCTAAACAAGACGCCATCGATGGCGAAATCTCCAATCTACGCCGCCACATCGAAGACCTGACCAACGCTGCGGTTTTGAGGGCGGATAAAGAAGAACGCAAACTGGTCGTTGTCAATTCGTCGTTGACCGCAATCGCGACCTTGTTGGCGCTTATATTTGCAGGAACAGTCACGCGCACACTGGTCAGATCGATCAGGAATTTGGTCGCGGGTACTAAGGCCGTGGAGGCCGGTGATTTGGATACCAAGGTGGCGATCACCACCCGAGATGAAGTCGGGCAGTTGACCAAATCCTTCAACGGCATGGTCGATGGCCTAAAGCTAAAAGAACGGATCAAGGAAACATTCGGCAAGTATGTGGACCCGCGCATCGTATCTGGTTTGTTGAATAATCCGGAATTTTCTGAACCCGGCGGCGAAAGGCGGGAAATGACGGTGATGTTTATTGACCTTAAGGGCTTCACCTCGATCTCGGAAAAAGCGTCTGCCAATGATCTTGTTTATTTGATTAATGATTTTTATTCCCACATGAGTAACGCAATTGCCCAAAATAGGGGCGTCGTTGATAAGTTCATTGGCGATGGGGTCATGGCCTATTGGGGCCCTCCTTTTACCGATAAGGATGAACATGCTAATTATGCTTGCAAAGCTGCCCTTGATGCGCTCAATCGGTTGCAAATTTTCCGCGACGAAATCAAAAAAAGGTTGAGTGAGCAGTCCGAAGATCTGGAAATTGATCTGCGTATTGGCATTTCCAGCGGCGAAATGATCGTCGGAACACTGGGTTCTGACGTATCGCGAAGCTTCACGGTACTTGGTGATTGCGTTAATTTAGGCGCGCGCCTGGAGGGTGCCTGCAAGCAATACGGGACCCGCGTTTTGATTTCAGAACGAACAAACGTTTTGGCCGGCAAGACGATAGCGTCACGTGAAATCGATCTGATCAGGGTCAAGGGAAGGGAAAAGCCGACACGAATTTTTGAATTGCTAAACGACGATCATCAGCCCGCCGTGATTGGTCGTTTTGCCACCGCACTTGAGGCCTACCGCGACCGGCAATGGGGCGTCGCAGAATCCGCCTTTCGAAGGTGTCTCGTTGATCTTCCTGAAGACCCTCCGTCCAAGGTCTATCTGCAGCGGGTCGTTCGTTTGGCCGATACCCCGCCGCCACCTGACTGGGACGGTGTCTGGGTGTTGGAATCGAAATAAATAAGTGCTCCGATGTAGGTACTATAAACCGAACACGACAGATTTGGATTTTGCATATGCGGATTATTTTTTGTTGATCACGGGGGCGACTTGACGGTCTTGGCTTGTCCAGGCATTGGAGATTTTTTCCAGTAAACTGCCGATGCTGGCTTTCTCTTCACCTCTGGTGATCAACCAGATCGCCGCCCACAGAATCATGGTGCCGAAAATGGCGATTTTTTTTATTAGATCGAGCCGCTCCTTGATCACGCGCTCATACCACGCGCGCACCGTTTGGTTCTTTCGCACGTGATTGCGCACCACCTTTGCAGCAATCAGGGCGGCAAGGAATAGACTAACCCAGAATACTGCTGACGGCATCAACACAGCCTTTTTCAATGGAGCCAATAGCGCCACTATGGCGGATCGGACATCGAAATAGAAGGCAATTCGTGCTGTTGATCCGCTTCATTGCGCCGCTGTCATCTGTATCGACGACGCCCCAGTTTCGCTAAGCGGCACGAGGGTAAGCGCCTGAACAGGCCATAATGTATTCGCAGAATGTTCACTGTATGTCCTTATCCGGGTTCCGGTCTTCAACTGTCATGAGCAGCGCTATACTCAATGTGAATAAAGGACCAAAAACTTGATCGAGGACAATGACAAGGCGACGAGATTTGTGAGATTAATTACCCATATACAGTTTGTGAGGGCTACTTTTTATGAACCATAAATACCGGCTATCCGCTGTCGTATTTCTCCTGACCATCGGCTATTCGGCCAGTGGCGCGGTTGCCCAGTGTCAACAATTTCCGACATATGAGTTGTGGAAAACACTGACCCACGAGCGCGCAAAAAGCTACATTGAGCGCAAATTGAAAGGCAATTGGGATCCCTATATCGCGCATTTGCAAAAGCAGCTGAAAGACATTGATAAGATTATAGCACACGGCAAAGGCGCCCGCCTAAAACACAAGGGCGAGATGATTGTTTTGAAAGGTGGTAAACTGGCGGAGTATCGTCGTGTTTCACAGGCTCGTTTGGACGTGGTGCAATGTCTTGCCGATGAGGCACACGCGGTTAAGTTCGATCAATTCGCCACGGCAGCGGGCGGTAATGATGATGATGAATTGCCAGTAACCGAGGTGCGCAATGTGGCAATGATCGGCGGCGCGGCGCAGCGCCTGAAGGTCGAAGTTAGTGCTTCATGTTCCGACGGGGTGTCTAAATTCAAGATTAAAAACCAAGGTTCCGCTTGGCCAAAAGCCAGCGCGATCTCAATCTTTCGCGTGGACGGAGCCCAGAAATACACTGTTAGTGGTCGGCGCATGCGCTTGAAAAAAGGGCAAGTCGCATCATTCACAGTCAAAAAATCAGGAAATCCATCGGGCAATCTAGGGATTTTTATTGAACCAGCTTGGTATAATCGTTCCTTCGCCTATGACGCGACCCTGACCTGCCGGTGACTTCTTTTAAGGTGGCGGGGGATTGTTCACCCGGGGGACGGGACCGGCAGCTAAACTGGGCTGCCGCGCCCCATCCCCTATCGCGTCATCTTGGAAACGCGGCAAAAAGAGCATGACTGTCGTCCCCAAGTCGATTGCACTGTTGATCGAAACATGCCCATTGGACTGCCTGATAAACCCATATACCATGCTTAGACCAAGGCCGCTGCCGTCGCCGATGTCTTTGGTTGTGAAGAAGGGCTCAAACACTTTCCCCAACACGTCTGGGTGCATCCCGGTCCCTGAATCGCGCACGGATACCCGAATATAGTCCCCAGGTAAAACCTCTTCGGCCTGGGCCACATCGATATCGGTCAGGGTGATGTTGGTTGTCTCGATGACTAACGTTCCTCCTTGCGGCATGGCGTCCCGGGCGTTGATTGCTAGATTGAGCAAGGCATTGTCAAACTGGTGTGGGTCAAGCAAGCCCAACCACAGGTCGGTCGAATGGTGCACATTGAGGGCAATTGTTTCACCCAAGGTGCGGCGAAGCATGTCTTCAAGGTGGTCAATCAATTCGCGGACGTTGACGGCCACGGGGGCTAATGTTTGACGACGTGAAAACGCCAGCAGGCGGCTGGTCAGCGATGACCCGCGTTCGACTGCGGCAATGATCGCTTGTATATTTTTTGCGACATTTTCGTCACCGCCTACTTTGTCTTCCAAAAGTTCAACATTGCCAATCATAACGCCCATCAGGTTGTTGAAATCGTGGGCGATGCCGCCGGTCAATTGGCCGACGGCTTCCATGCGCTGTGATTGGCGAAGTTGATCTTCAAGGTGCTTGCGTTCGGAAATATCGATCAGGACAAAATCAATATAACCTGCTTCTAAATTGACGGTACCATTGGACAGGGCGGTGACAATTGATCCGTCGTGGGCGTAATAATCCACTTCAACGGTGACATTTTTATTGGCCCGGTAATCTTCGATCAATTGATTGCGATCAGTCTTGGTGACAAACCGTTCGGAAAAAATAAATTCGTTGATATACGCATCAAGATCATCATAACCGAAAATTTGTGCCAATTTTTGATTGGCCCGCAGAATTTTCCCGTCGGTGAGCCGTGAACGGCCAATGCCTGCTGCTGAACTTTCAAATATGGTTCGAAGCTGTGTCTCGCTTTCGTTCAGGGCGTCTTCTACCTGTTTGCGGTCGGTGATATCTTGGATGGTACCCTCAAAGTAGGTGGTGCCATTGTCGTCCTTCAACGCCTGAACACTTTCAGAGACCCATACAATTGTTCCGTCTTTTCGTTTCCATTGAATTTCCTTGTCGGTGAAGTGGCCGGCAGATTGCAATAGGTTAACGCAGTTGGCCCGCGCGTCAGGGTCACAAAACAATTGATTCCCAATGTCAGTGACAGTGCGCATCAGGTCGTCAGGCGAGGCGTAGTTAAGAATTCTCGCCATGGCCGGGTTGGCGTTAATGAACCGCCCCTCGGGCGTCGACTGAAAGATGCCTTCTGCCGCATTTTCAAATATACTGCGGTATTTGCGCATCGCATCTTGCGCTTCCTTCGTCTTCTTCGCCACCTGCCGACGCAACAGGAAGACAAAGGAAATTGACAGGATCAGCAAGGCGGAAAAGCCGATCATTATGTCAACCACCCACGCAGGTATAAATTCCGCCGTTGGGCTTTTAAACCATTTATCCAGCAATTGGCGATATTCGGACGCGGGGTCGTTCTTTTGCCGAGAGAGATATTCGTCAATTGCCGACAACACCTCTTTTCCGGCCCCTTTCGGTGCGGCAAAGCGAATTTCGATGGGATTAAAACGAATATTTGTTGCCAAGGCCTGGTAGTCTGAGCCGTGTAGAATGTGGAATGTTCTGGCGATAACGCCGGCATCCGCCTGCCCACGGTCCAAAAGCTCTAATGTGTTGGCGTAGCCTTTGGCCGGAATTTCGATGAAGTTAAATTCAAAAGACTTGGCCAATTTCTTGAGGGCGACGGTGTGCACACCCTTGGGCAAAAGCGCAATCCGCTTGCCATTTAAGTCGGCGATGCCATTAATTGTCGTTCCCTTAGCCCGATAAACGACAGCCCAATTGTTGGCGACGGGCTCGTTCGACAAATCATACTTAAGTGCCCAGGCGGGTGTGTAGGCGATGCCCCCAAGAAGGTCGATTGTTCCGGCGTCAAGTGAGGCCAATAACTCGGGCCATTTTTTTTCGACATAAACGAGGGTCCAGCCCTGCCTTCGCGCAACCTTGTTAATGATATCGATCACAAAGCCAGTTGGCGGCCCACCGTTTCCATGCAACGCAAATGGTGGATTGTGAGAAACGCCCACACGGACCGTTTTTCCGTGTGGGGCCGGGTTCTCCGGATAGGCTTTTGGTCGGCTCGGTTCGGTGTTGTTAGCGTTTGCCGTGAACGTCGTGCCAATGCCGTGAAAAATTAAGATGCAAAGTATCATCAGTGGCAAGATGACGCGTGATACCGAACCAACCACTCTGTACTCCAAGCCGGACCATTCGAGGGATGCATTATGCTGGTTAAAGTATACGGGGAATATGGGTTCTGGCGCAATAAACTGTCTAATCCATCGATTACGCGACGAATTTTTCAGGGAATTTCCGTTGGTGCGGATATTTCCAATGCCTGAAGCGTGTAGAGCTGGTGCAGGACATCAAGGAACGCTCGGTTTTCTAATAATGCCGGGTGCTTTTTTAGGAAGACCTGCCGTCCGTTCAGGATTTCTTGCAGAACTGGAAAAAAAGCTTGTTCAAGGGGCAGGCTTTGGCCGTCAAATCCCAGGAACGATGCACCTGACAACGCCGTTGTTACGGCGAATTTTATAGATTCAGGTTTGAATAATCCGGCCCCATCTTGAAGGCTGGTTTTGAAGTCGGTGATCGACAGAAGGGCGTCCTGGTGGTCATCATCGCCATCACTTTCATGCGTCGTTTCGCTGAAAAATTCGACCAGCCAGCGGACAAAATCGGTTGTTTCCAAATGGTGACGAAGTTGGTATCGCAGTACGCCAACACCTGCATCTGCAATCAAAAACCCGGCGCTGTCTGCCTCAAGTCCCTTGCCAACATAGCGTTGATCCAGGTCCTCACGTTCCGATAAATACTGGCCGTAACTGCTGAAAAGCTCAGACGTTTTCGGCCCGAGAAAACCGACGGAAAAGGTCAAGGCAGCCTCAATAGTGGTGCCTTCGTGGCCGAAATTGGGCGGTACATAAAGCGCGTCGCCGCACGATACCTCGATCTCATCACCCTCAAATTCGGTGGCCAATATTTTCAGATCAGGGTTATCGACATAGGCTTCATTGGAGATGATTTCACGGCTTATTTTCCAGCGCCGCGTGCCTTGGCCCTGGATTAGAAAGACATGATAGCTGTCGAGGTGGGGGCCGACCGATCCACCAGGGGCGGAAAAGCTGACCATAACGTCATCCATCATCCACCGTGGCGCGAAATTGAAAAACGGGAGAAGTGCGGCTGTTTGTGGGTGAAATTGTTCAACGTTTTGGACCAACAGGCTCCAGTTTTTGCGGCCTGCCGCTGAAAAGTCAGGGTCTGAAAATGGTCCGAATTGACAGGTCCAGGTCTTGTAGTCACCGGCGGTCTTGACCAGTCGTGATTGGGGGCCGTCTTCCATGGAAAGCCCGGCCAGTTCGTCGGCCTCAATCAGGCCAGCCATCACGTCTGGGGGGATCGCACCGCGCACAACAAAGGGCCGCTTGTTCCAATAGGTCCCATAGAATTCGGTTGCGGTCGGTATCGTCTCAAGACGATCAAGTCGATCAGGCATTGCAGGGTCCGATTAGCAGAGGGCACCAAAACACCACTTGTGGCGTAAGGCGCACATCAAGTGAGCTCAGGGGCGATGCCCTCTGGAGGCGGTAACTGAAAGACGTTTATCGTCATCGAAATCAGCGTGTAATAGCCAAGCAAGCCTGTCAGATCGACAACCATGTCTTCACCGAGCACGCTAACTGCACGGGCATAAAGGTCATCGTCAACCCGCCGGTTAATATGCAGATTTTTTGAAAACGCATAAATAACCGCTTCGTCTTCGTTGTCAAAGGTTGGCTCAGCGCCCGTACGCAGCGCCTCGACGACATGTGCAGACAAGCCCGCCTTCAGGCCGATAGGCTTATGCGCGGCCCATTCAAATTCTGATTTCCAGACACTGGCGGTTGTCAGGATTGCCAGTTCCGATAGGCGGGGCGGTAAAAGGCTGTCATATCGGCAATATTGACCAAGCGCCTGGGCACGGTCCGCCAAGTCGGGCCTGTTGAGCCACAGCGCGAGCGGACCGCGGACCTGTCCGCGTGGTCCAGCGGTGATTGCGTCGTGAACCTGTTTTTGACGGTCCGTCATAGTGTCGATGGACAAGGGGGCAATGCGTGTCATGTGGTCTTCCATACTCTGCCGAATTGTTGCGCATCTCGGACGAGATACAGCGCAAGGGTCGGCGGCGTTGTCATGGACGCAGAAATTGGCAAGCGCCCATCAGAAGTCAAGTTGTTCTGACCGTTGTCAGGAACTTATTAACTTCCCTGTTCAACATTTCCGATTGTTGGGATAATTCCGCCGACGCATTTTTGATTTCTTCCGCAGCCGAGCCGGTCTCGTTGGCACCTTGAGTGACGTTAATGATCGTTGCAGAGACTTCGCCGGTGCCTGCGGCGGCTTGTTCGACACTGCGGGCGATTTCCTGCGTGGCGGACCCTTGTTCCTGCATCGCCGCTGAAATTTCGGAGGCAATTTCGTCGATCTTCGAAATGGTTTCACCAATGCCCTGAATCGCCGTGACCGACTCCTGCGTGGCATCCTGAATGCTGCCGATATGGGCACCAATTTCCTCAGTCGCCCGCGCCGTTTGGTTGGCTAAATTCTTGACCTCGGACGCAACAACGGCGAAGCCTTTACCGGCCTCACCTGCGCGGGCGGCTTCGATGGTGGCATTGAGCGCCAGCAAATTGGTTTGATCGGCAATATCGGTGATCAGGGACAACACCTCACCAATCTTGGTGGCGGCTTCGGCCAGACCCCGAATTTTTTCGTCCGTGGACCGTGCGTCTTTGACGGCTTGTGCGGCAATCGTAGATGACTGGCCAACCTGGCGAAGGATTTCAGATATGGAGGCTGACAACTCCTCAGCCGCTGCGGCGACGGTTTGCACGTTGTTGGAGGCCTGTTCCGATGCGGAGGCAACGGACGTGCTTTGTTGTGAGGTTTGGTCGGCGGTAATCGCCATGGCCTCGGAGGACGCGTGTAACTCCGTCGCGGCCGCTGAGACGGTTTGTACGATGCCACCGACGCTGTCATCAAAATCGTCGGCCATCTTATTCATCATCTCTTTTCTCGCCGCAGCATTTCTTGTTCGTTCTTCATGGCGTTCCGCGTCGGCATTTTTGGCGGTGATGGCGTTGTCCTTAAAGACCTGAACGGCGACGGCCATTTTGCCAATTTCGTCGGCCCGGTCTTGAGACGGAATTTCTGTTTCCAGGTCCCCAGAGGCCAAGCCCGACATGGCGGTTGTCATACTGTTTACAGGAACAGTAATGCTACGAGACACGAAAAAAATGACACTCAATATGAGGGCGATGCAGATCGCGATAATTGACGTCATGGTTATTTTACTGGCGTGCCTGGTTGTTTCATAGTTGCGATCCGCGACCGTACTAAGTTCGATTGAATGAGCGGTGATTTCTTTCAACAAGGCGTTGGCCGGTTTGTAGAAGGATTTGAAGCTGCCTGATTCCTCGGCGACGCTAACGTAGATTTCGCCCATGGCTGCAAAAGTAGCGGCATAATCGTTATTGGCGGCAATCAATGCAGTTTTTCTTTCATCGGAGAACTGCGGGGAGGCGGAAATCAATTTGGCAAATTTCTGACTTAGCGCTTTTACTTCGGCGATGTATTTTGACTCTTTCCGTGCCAAAAGTTCCATCTCGCCTCGGCGCATCTTAGCCAGCGTGTCTTGCGCCAACACGTACTCATCGGCATCGATGCCCTTGATCGATGCCTGAAAAACCTTTGCAATGTTTTTCGAACTGTTTCTGGCCTTACCCAATAGGCCTTCAGATTTTGAAAACCCAAGCGTTTTTGCAAGCCCGGAGAATTTTTTCCACTGCGTGAAGTAACCGACCATATGATCATGCGCGGCCTGCAATTTGTCTTTGTCCTTTGATACCGTTGCACGCTCTTGTAATCGTGAAATGCCATTGACGATTTCAGCTTCGAGATCACCTTGCTTCTTGATGTATTTATCCTTGAATTTAATGACCATTTCTTTTTCGGTATAACGCGCATCTAACATTTTGAAATTCACGGCGTTAACGTCATCGACAAATCGGGCAAGACGGACTTGCGTTTGAAAAGCGTTTTCCAAGGTAGAACTGCTTACTAAATAGGTCACGGCCAAGGCGGCGACGCCAAGAAAAGAGACAACGCCGACGAGAAAAATTCGGTGTGAGATTCTAAGGCGTGAAAACATAATTGGTGTTGCTCCTAATTCAGCTCAAGTCCCTTGGCGCTTTTGGCACCGATGGCGCACGTTTTACCGAGCTTAGTTTACAGGTATCTTACGAAAATCGATTTTCTCAATTTATTTGATGCTGGCGCTGAGAGGGCCAGGAATCAAAGGGTGTTCGGCCAATAATGGGTGTATAAGCCATTATATAGATACATCCAGAGCCGAATGCGATAGAAAACGAGGAATATTGCATCGTCGTAACAAATGGTATTCGCCACGTTGTTATTTACTCAATCAACGTAATGCACCTGTCGCCAGCGGAATTGATGTCGAAATAGTCGGCGAGGCCGATGGCGTAGTTGACGTTGGTGCCGTCAGACGTGCACGGGAACAAAAGTGTTTCAGCGACTTTGAACCGGTCCACATACTCATTGACGAGATGGATGGGCCGACACGTATATGCCGGGGTTTTAGTGCGTATACTTTTCCAGAAAATAGCCTCGATTTCGTCGAAGGTGCCTTCGCCCTTGTAATGATCGATGGGGCATTTGCCGCTCATATTGACGCCATAAAAACTGTCAATCACGGTGCCGCTAAATTTTGATCGCAATTTACCGACCGAATTTTGCACATCCAAAACAAAGATCCTAGGGACCAGATGAGGGACGTCCATGAGGTTCATAGTGAGGTAATCAGGAAGCTTACCATCATCGCTTTGTGATAGGACATAGGTCGCAAACTCAACAAACAGAGGGCTTGTGGTCAATCGTGCAATCGTCTCAATCTGCGCCATCAATGCCAGCCCTTACTGTCCTTATAATTGGTTGGTTTTGTGCTCAATCTCACGTGGTTTATCCCGCCATTTACCGGGCAAATGCAACCCCTCATTGGCCGAACACCCGACGTTGCCGACTGATTTACAAAGAGCCCCCCACGTGATCGATAGTGTACAGTTGTATTCTTAAGAGAGCAATGACACAGCGCGACGAACGCGGTCGATGGGCGTGTATGGAATTGCGGGCGGGGGGGGGAGTATTCTTGGTTTTGAACAAAAAAAGGCCTGATGGGATAATCCCACCAGGCCAATTTCATTATAAGGAAATTTGGTTCTTACGATTTACATGTAGTCGTAAGTGCCGGATTTCCATTCGTACCAAACATAACCAGGCGCGGTAACATCACCCTTCATGTCGAAACCGACTTTGCCGAGAACGGTCTCAAACTGATTTTCACGCAGCGCCTTAATGACAGCGGGTGCCTTGGTTGAACCGGCTTTAGCGACAGCTTGGGCCCATGCCTGGATGGCGCCATAGGTGTAGAGGGTGTAGCCTTCGGGCTCATAACCGGTGTCTTTGAATTCTTTAACAACCGGGGCTGCAACTTTGTTTTTGCGCGGGTCGGGGCTGAAGGTCATCAGCGTTCCAGAACCAGCTTCGCCGGTGATTTTCCAGTATTCGTCAGTCACCAACGCATCCCCAGAAACGAGCTGAGGTGTGTAACCCTGTTCGTGTGCTTGGCGAATCATCAGACCGGCTTCGGTGTGATAACCACCAACATAAAACACATCAACACCAGATGCTTTCATTTTGGAAACAATTGCCGAGTAATCTTTTTCGCCAGCCGTGTAGGCTTCGTACATGGTTGGGACGCCGCCAGCTTTTTTGTAGTTCTTAAGCGTGGCGTCGGCGAGGCCCTTACCATAAGCCGTTTTATCGTGCAGGAAGGCGATTTTTTTGCCTTTATATTTTTTAGCCAGGAATGCGCCAGCAACTTCGCCCTGCTGATCATCACGACCACAAACGCGGAAAACATTGTCGCCGCCTTCGTCCGTCAATTTCGGGTTGGTCGATGCCGGGGAAATCTGAACAACGCCTTCTTCGGTGTAAACCGTTGAGGCAGGAATTGACGAGCCAGAGCAAAAATGACCGGCCATGAAGACAACACCATCAGAGGCCGCCTTGTTCGCAACCGCAACAGCCTGTTTCGGATCGCACGCATCGTCACCAACCATCAGCTTAAGCTTCTGGCCGAGTACACCACCGTGGGCGTTGATGTCTTTAACGGCCTGTTCAGCACCGCGCTTCATTTGTTCGCCAAAAGAGGCGTACTGGCCGGTCATTGGTCCGGCAGTGCCGATCAGAATTTCTGCTTTGGCGGCGGTAATGCCCAACGCCAACACTGCGGCAGCTGCAGCGATACTGGTTTTAAGATGTCGCATGGTTTTTTTCTCCCTAAGAAAATGTCCAGTTGGTTCTTTAATTATCGGTTCCGCCTAGGTTACTTGTGACGGTTCCGTTTGTTCCCATCGGGTGCCCCAATGGGTCTTACTGCTGCGTACATTATCACTCTGACGGTGTGCAGCAATTCTTTTAATTCAAAATCCCGACTTTATCGTTTAAGCGTCTTTGTTGGCGCAGCTAAAGGGACTTGTTCGCTCGTACAGCCAAGGATACTGGCTGACCATTTTTCCGATCCTGTGAAAGCGGAAAGACAGCAGCGCGATCAACATTAAGACGGCGGTATCAATCAGGTAACCGGTGATCGACAACAACTCACCATGAAACAGCGAAAAGGTCAGGAAGCGATCAAAAACACCGAGAAGACTGCAGTAGAATATGACAAAGCCAATTTTATCCCAATTGGTCGCCAGCGCCCGCCCGGTAACATACGCCGCATATCCCATCAAGATCACGGTTATGCCGACAAATACCGGTAATGTTGTTCCGAGTACGCCAATCATGATAGGCCCCGCGCGTTAATGACGTTTAAGTATGGGCGTGTTTGTTGGGAGAATTCTAACATAAAGTGCCTCAATGATCTACGGGAAGGCAAAATCTGGCCTACGATACCCATTAGTGACCACCTTCAAGATAGGCAGCACGAATTTCTTCTTTGGCTAACAGCTCCTGCCCGGTTCCGGTCATGATCACTTTGCCATTGGCCATGACATAACCACGATGGGCTAGGTTAAGCGCATGATAGGCGTTTTGTTCGACCAGGAACACGGTCATGCCGTTTGAATTGATGTCGCGGATAACGTCAAAAATCTGCTTAACGATCTTAGGCGCCAAGCCCAGTGAGGGCTCGTCAAGCAGCAGCAACCGTGGCCTGCTCATTAACGCGCGGCCAATCGCCAACATCTGTTGTTCGCCACCCGACAACGTTCCGCCGCGCTGGTTTTGGCGTTCCAGCATGATCGGGAACAATTTGAAGACCATATCAAGATCGTCATCAAAAAACTGCGGGTCGGCCATGATCGCGCCGAGCTGCAAATTTTCGAGCACCGTCATGCGCGGGAAAATTCGCCGCCCCTCGGGGGATTGGGCGATCCCGTTGCGCATGATGTCGTAGGTCGATTTTTTGGTGATATTGCCGCCTTCAAAAACAATTTCCCCGCGCGACGCTTGAGGGCTGCCGCAAATTGTCATCAGAAGGGTCGATTTTCCGGCCCCGTTGGCACCGATCAGAGTGACGATTTCGCCCGTGTTGATCTCCAGATCAATGCCCTTTAGGGCCTCGATCTTGCCATAGAAGGTGTGAACGCCGCTAATACTTAACATTACGCTGGCCCCTTGCTGGTTCCGTCGCCATTTTTGCCATTCAAATGAAGGTCTTTGACAACATCGGGCGGGATTTCGTCATCCTCTTCCTCACCAAGATAGGCTCGGATAACCACCGGGTCGTTACGGACAAATTCAGGTGTCCCATCGGAAATCTTGCAGCCGTAATCGAGCACAACAATGTGGTCGGAAATCTCCATGACGACGTTCATGTCGTGCTCGATCAACAAGACGCCAATTTTTTCTTCGTCACGAATTTTCACCAACAACTCGTTAAGCCCATGGGACTCGTTGGGATTTAGGCCTGCAGCCGGTTCATCCAGACATAACAATACAGGCTCCGTGCACATGGCCCGGGCGATTTCCAGACGGCGTTGATCGCCATAAGGTAAATTGCCAGCTTCCCAATCGGCTTTGTCTTTGAGTCCGGTTTTTTCCAGCCAATAAACGGCTTTTTCCTTGGCGGCCTTTTCGGCCTGGGCATAAACCGGAAACCCCAACAGGCCAAGGACGGTCATCCCTGAGGCCCGCATTAGCTTGTTGTGCTGGGCGACGATCAAGTTTTCAAGAACCGTCATCTGCGTGAACAGCCTGATATTCTGAAAGGTCCTGGCAACGCTGGCGAACTGAGATGTTTTGAACCCTTCAAGTTGTTCAAGCAAGACGTCGCCATGGGTCGGGTGGGCCAAGGTTAAGCGACCAACGGTTGGGTTATAAAAACCGGTAATGCAGTTGAACAGCGTCGTTTTGCCGGCGCCGTTGGGGCCGATGATTGCCGTAATCTGTTCTGATCTGGCGTTAAAAGAGACATCGTTGATGGCCAGCAAGCCACCGAACTGCATGGTCAGGTGTTCGATTGTCAGCAATGCGCGGGCGTTATCGGTCATTTGCCATCTCCTGCCTGATGGGCTTTCTTGGCGAACAGCCGAATGGTCGGTTCTCGAAACGCCAGCAGACCGGCCGGGCGCCAGATCATTATCAAGACCATCGACATGCCGAAGGCCAACATCCGGTAATTCTGCAAGTCGCGGAAGGCTTCAGGCAGGCCGATCAGAATGATGGCGGCAATGACGACACCCAACTGACTGCCAAAACCGCCCAACACGACGATGGCCAGAATTACGGCTGATTCGATAAAGGTGAAGCTTTCCGGGCTGATGAAGCCCTGACGTGTGGCAAAGAACGACCCGGCAAAACCGGCAAACATGGCACCAATACCAAATGCAGTTAGTTTGGTGTTGCGTGGATTAATGCCAAGCGAGCGACTGGCAATTTCATCTTCACGCAGGGCTTCCCAGGCGCGTCCGATGGGTAATTTGCGGATACGCGAGGTGAAAAGATTGGTCAGCATCGCCAGAGCCAAAATCAGGAAATACAGGAAGATGACACGATGCGAAGACGAGTAATCGAGGTCAAAGAACGTATGGAAAGATTCGGTTCCTTCCGCCGGGTAGCGTTTGAAAGGAAGGCCAAAAAAGCTTGGTCTTGGAATACCCGACAAGCCGTCCGGTCCGCCGGTGAATTCGTACCAGTTAAGTAAAATAACCCTGACCATCTCACCGAAGCCAAGCGTCACAATTGCCAGATAATCACCCCGCAAGCGCAGAACCGGGAAACCAAGCATGACACCAGCGAAGGCCGCCATGATGCCGGCGAAGGGCAAACAAATCCAGAAACTGACGCCGAAATAGGCGGCCAATAACGCGTAACTGTAGGCGCCAACCGCATAAAAAGCGACGTAGCCAAGGTCCAGCAATCCGGCGAGGCCGACGACGATGTTGAGACCCCAGCCAAGCATGACATAAGTCAGGACTAAAATGCCGATATCGAGATATTGGCGGGTCGCCATGTCGGTAAACGGGAAAATCACTGCCAGAACAAGCAGCAGAGGCCCAAGGAAGCGCGACAGGTTTTTAACCGTTGCGCCCAGTTGATCAGCGCGGGCTAGGCGGCTGGCCGTTGCGGCTTCGTGCTGACGGCTGTGCAAAAAGGCGATCAATGAGCGGATGGCGATGATGCTGACAACCAAATAGATCATCACCGTCACCGGAAGGGCCGGGAAGGGGCTGAAAAAATCAAAAACCGTACGTAAGGTGGTGCTTGGTGCGCTGCCGAAGAGGGCTGAAATGATCGTGCTGAGTAACAGCAGAATAGCCAGGATGGCAAATGGTGCTGTGATGACGAGAACCGGGAAAGGTCGGTTTTCGCGCAGTAGAATCAGGCCAATGCGACCGACAAAACCGAGGAAACCAACCATCACCACACTGCCAAACTGGTATTCGATGGCGATGCCGCCGGTAACGTCCAGGGTTTTGAACCCGACCATGAAAAAGGCCAGTAGCAGCATGACACCCGCCGTGATTCCGGCTTCCTTCAGCATTGCCCCGAAATCGAGCGGTTCAGGTGCATCCATTGTCATATCGGTCATGCGATCACACCTTCTCGATGTCGGGTTTGCCAAGCAGGCCAGTCGGTCGGAAAATCAGCACCAGAACAAGAATGCCGAAGGTTGCCACATCCTTGTACTCGACGGTGAAATAGCCAGACCAGAAGGTCTCGATCAAACCGATCAATAATCCGCCGAGCATCGCCCCGGGAAGTGAGCCGATGCCACCGAGAACCGCCGCCGTAAAGGCCTTAACACCGGCCAAAAAGCCGATGTAGAAATCAATTACACCGTAATTGACCAGGAAGATCAGGCCCGCAACTGACGCCAGGGCAGAGCCCATGACGAAGGTCAGCGAGATCGTCCGGTCAACGTTGACGCCGATCAAAGCCGCCATTTTGCCGTCTTGCTCACAGGCGCGTTGGGCGCGGCCGAGCCGGGTTTTGTTGATAATTGTGGTGAAGACGATCATCAGGATCAGGGTTAGAACAATGATGATGCATTGCAGGTAACTTAGCGAAACGATGTAATCCTTACCGTCAGGTGTCATCGAGTGTAAAATCTCAAACCCGCCCCTAATAAGGGGTTGCATGGGCTTTGGCCGGGCACTTTGCAGCAGCTGTACGTAGTTTTGCAGGAAAATTGACATGCCGATGGCGGTGATCAGTGCGGCCAATCGCGGTGACCCACGAAGGGGGCGGTAGGCAACGCGTTCCAAGGCCCAGCCGTAAATGGAGGTAAAGACCATGGTCATGATCAACATGATCAATAGCGCCAATGGCACCCAAGTGATGCCGAGCGTACCGAGCACCAAAAAGGTAATCAGCGAAATGAACGAGCCGATCATGAAAACTTCGCCATGAGCAAAATTAATCATGCCGATAATGCCGTAAACCATTGTGTAGCCAATGGCGATCAGACCATAAATTGCCCCAAGCGAGACGCCGTTAATCAGTTGGCTGACAAAGTATTCATAGGTGCCGAGCATTTTTGCCCTCCGGTTCACCGTTGAGGGTCAATGCGCACGATAGCAGTCTCCGTCCTAAAAAAGACATTGAGCCGCCTTACGGGCCACTGATCGGATATGCATTTTGTGCACTCCGTACTCCCCTGAAGAACGTAAAAAAAATCTGATAATAAAAATCAAATCGGCCCCTCTTTTCGAGAGTGCCTTAGCTCTTACGTTTACACTGTTCTCATTGTGGGGCGCAAACTAGTCCAGTGAAACATAAAAATGCAATAGTCTTTCTGAAATCAAATTCAGGAAATCAAGGGACGGCTGATGTGGCGGCGGTATCGCGGCCAATTTGCACAGAAGATCGTCACGATAAAACCATTTCATGTGAGCGACGTCCTGGCCAATATTTGGTCCGGGGAGAAAATCGATATGCTTTATTTAAGAATCCCTCACATCGCGTTTGTGCCACGTTGCATTCGAATAATAGCGGGCTACAATCGCCGTTTTGCGTTTCGGGGAACTGCCGGTGCACGTTGTTGATATGTTTATCATGATCGCCATAGGACAGGTCGTTGGCTGGGTTGTGACCTTGTACCTGGAAAGCGACCATCGTCGTCTCGGCCTGCACCTCATTGTCACCACCATCGGCGCCTTTTTAGGTGGTTATGTGTCGCTGTGGTTTATCTCAGAATTTTCAAAATTCAGTCTGATCTTTGGTGGGTTTTTTGGCGCTGGACTTTTACTGTATCTGGTGCGGTTCAGGCGATGGCGGTCGCTGCGATGATGTTCAATCGGTGGCGCCTGCATCCTTCAGCATACGGATGACCGCCCTGTGGTCAGCCGCAAGGTAGTCGCGCGGGCGGGCAAAATTATTGGCCAGCAAAACCACGCCGAGCGCCGTTTTACCAACACCGTTACGCAGAGTGACGTTGGCCCCGCGCTTAAGCAACAGAGCGACGGTTTCGCGTCGGCCTCGGCTGGCGGCGTTTGATAGTGGCGTTGCGCCATTGACGGACCGGGCGTCAATGGCGGTGCCCAGATCAAGCATCGCCGTGACCGCGTTGGTGCGGCCCATCGTGGCGGCGATAAGCAGCACCGAACGCCTGAGCGCTGCCACGGCTTCCCCGCCATCAGGTGATGTAAGGGCGGCAAGGTCGCCATTGGTCGCCAAGGGTTTAACCTGATTAAGCATGACGGCTATGTCGAACGTCCGGTCGGCCATATCCGTCACGAGAATGCTGCCAACGGCATAGATGCGGCAGGTCTGTGCAGACCGCTGTTGGCAGTCCCTAAGCGCCATATCAACTGCCGATCCTGGTGTCCCAAGCTGCGTGCCTTGCCCCCATTGCCCATTTTTGCCGGCAACGGCGAAGGCTTTGTAGGTGAAACGGTGGGCCACGTCTTGGTAGTGTTGAAACGGTGTTTGAGCGCGCGTCGGTAATGGGTCGGTCGCCGTGGCGGGGGCGTTGCTGAACGCGAGGCCGATGACGGCGAAAAAAACGGCCACTAGATATCTGCGCTTGGTAACGGCACTCTTGGTATGGTGTCGCATAATAGTCCTCCCCATCGTGATGGAAAACGGGCGATTGCTCAGTATAGCGCCTTCTGACGAAAACGGGACGATTTTATCAATCTGGACGCGGATGCGCACGCGGGATGGACGCGGATGCGCGCTCCGGAAGCTCCGCCAGCGGCTGAATTCACCCCGCCATTCACTTGCTCATCACTTCATGTAATGCTGTGTGCTGAGCGGCGGGCCATCAATAGGGCGATCAGGCCAAGCACGGCCACCGTCAGGGCCAGGGTAATGACCATGTCGTATCCACCGACTGACCAAATGACGGCGGAAATCATCGGCGCAAGGGCATAACCGAACATGAAGGGGACAGCCAGCATGCCGGAGATGACGCCAAAATTTTCACGGCCCAGCAGTTTGGCTGTGATCACCGGTCGGACGATGCTGGTGACGCCGTAGGCCGCACCTTGCAAAACGACGAAGGTGAAAATCAAATAGACCGTGCCATCGGCCCCAAGCAAAACTGCCGCCGCTGTGCCCATACCGAGAAAACAGCCTATGGCGATGCCGAAGATCGAGACATGGCGTTCGGCCATCATCATGACGATTCGTCCGGTGACCTGCATGGGGCCAATCATCGCCGCCGCGACGACCGCCAATTCGGGGCCGACACCGCGATCATTCATGATTGGCAACATATGGGTCAACAGCATCCCGTGATCGATGGCGATGGCCGTGAAGGATAGGGCTAACAACCAGAATATCCCGGATTTCAAGACGCTTTTGCTTGACCGGGTTGGTTGCTGGTCAGCCTTTTCATTTGCCCCAAGGCAATCACCGGCACTGCGGCATCCGTACCAAATCAAAGGAAGGGCCAGAATGAACACGGCGGCGGCGAAGGTCAGAATGGCATATCGCCAACTCAAAGCCTCGGTCAGCGCATGGGCGGTCGGGAACGATACCGTTCCGGCAAGCCCGGCAACCAGGGTGATGCGGGTTATCGCTTGTTTGCTGCGTTCGGCGGTGACCCGGGTAACAATCGCGAAGCATGTTTCATACAAGGCCCCTGACATGGCGATGCCGATGCCGACCCAGATCGTAAAGAACTGCCAATAGTGGTGGCTTTGGGAAAGCAATAATAACATCGCGGCACCGAGTGTGGTGCTACCCATGAAGACCCGACGGGCATGACCGCGATCAACCAGTCGTCCGGTATAAGGGGCCAGGACGGCGGATAATATCAGGGCGGATGTGAAAGCCGCGGACAGTTCAGTTTTCGAAAACCCAAGGTCGCGTTCCCATTCCGGAAGCAAGGCCGGAAAAGAATAATAAAAGGCGGCCCAGACGATGGTTTGCGAGACAGCGAAAGGCCACGTGATGTGGCCTAGTGATCGTTGGGTATTGAGCGGACGAAGGGCGTCTGTCTGCATTGTTGTCATGTCTGCTTGCCACGGTTCAGATGATAATCATCTGATAAAGGCCGCCGGAAAGCAACGCGCCAATCAAGGCCAATAAAATGTACCACGCGAAGATTGTCCGTCGGACAAGCGCAAACACAGCGATGGCGGCGGGGATGCTGGTGACGCCCCCGGCGATCATGAAGGACATGGCCGCGCCCGGCATCATGCCCATGTTGATCAATTCGGCCATCAGTGGCACTGCGGCAAAACCATTGAGGTAGGTCGGGATGCCGATCAATACCGCACTTGGCAACGTCCACCATGTGTCCTGGCCCAGCCATGTGGAGATGAACGACGCCGGAATATAGGCAACCATCAGGCTTTCAATGAAAAATGCGAAGGTCAGCCATTTTCCAAGAAACAAGCCGTTGGCGTAAAAGCTGGCGGCGAAGTCCTTGCGCCGGTCGGTGTCCTGCCAGTATTTCCAATTGACTTCAGGTTCAGATTTTTTGGCTGAACAGCAGCTGCTGACGATCTTGATGTTCAACAAGGCGTCGTTAAACTTGCCCATGCGCAGCATCGCCAGCGTCGATAGCCCCCCGATCAGGCCGATCAGGATGGCAAACCCGGTTTTAGCCAAGGTAAAGTGTAGGCCAAGTGCGGCGGCACTGATGACGAACATTTCCGGATCCATCAGTGGTGATGCCAGCCAAAAGGCCATTACCGGAGCCAATGGCACACCGGCACTGAGCAGCCCGGCGATGATCGGAATAACCCCGCAGGAGCAAAACGGAGACAGCGCGCCAAACAATGCGGCAACGATGACCATACGGATAGGGTTGCCGGAAAACACCTTGGCGATCAAATGTTCGGCGCCCGTTGCCTTGGCATAGGCGGCAACACCAATGGAGAGGAAAAAGAACGGGGCGATCCAGCTTAGGGACCCGGCCATGAAAACCAGGCTGTCGGGAATTTGGCCAAGATCCACCACGGCAAGACCGAAAAGCAAAATGACAGACGCGATCAGAACTGGGTCAACTTTTAATGCAGCAAGGCGGAATGACGTGCCGGGTTGCGGCGAGGCGGCGTCAGGGGGCGGGGCGTTGTCGGGACTGGTTTCAGGCGTCAGGTTTTGTGTGGTGCTCATGATCAGTTCCGTTTGTGGCGGGTTTCATTTGCGGTTGGTTCATCTTCCGTGGCAAACCCCTTGCAGCATTCGTCGCTAAGGAAACCGATCAGCGCATCCATCATGCCGTCAACCGTGCGACAGTGAAGAATACGGCCCTCACGCTGTTGTTCGATCAGACCGGCCCAGACCAGATGGGCGATGTGGTGGGACAAAGTTGACGCGGGAACCTTAAGACGACGTTGAATATCACCCACCGTCTGACCATCAGGGCCCGCCCGGACCAACAAACGGTAAACGGCCAGTCGCGTCGGGTTGCCGAGTTCACTGAGACATTTGGCAGCGTGTTTTTCGTCCATACTTCGAAAATACGGCGTTAGTTTAATTGAGTCAACTATATTTCTAGAATTATCGAATTATAAAAATATCAAGTTAGAATTGAGGCCGTCTCTGACGCGATGGTAATCGATCCGCTGTCAGGTAAATTCGGTGTTCAGTAAAGGTCGAACGTGCGTTGGCGAACGGTTTTGCCGATGCCTTCAACCAAGGCCGGTACCATTTTGTGGGTTAAATCCCGGCCTCTTCCACCAGCCAGTTTTCCCTCAGACCATCCTTGCCACAACCGTTTTCCCGTCGCTCGTTCCTCAATAGAAACGTCAATTCGATAGGAACTGGGCGTAGCAATCGTCGTGCCGCCACTGCCTTTGTTCAATAAACCACCTGATTGACTGTCAAACACATTGAGCCTGGCCTTAGCGTTTTCACCGCCTCCGCGCCCGCCCTTGGAATCGAACGATAAGACGTGGCGGCGATCATTGGTTGTCCAGGCACCGATTTGGTCCCGGGTCTCAAAAGTCAGGACCAGCGGCGCTGTGTCAGACAAGGTAAACCCCTGTTCGCGAAGGGCGGCCTCGAATTCTGTTTGCAGTGCAAGGTTCGCATCGGAATTGTCGAGGGGTTGAACTTGCAAGGCGGCGTGTGGTGAAACTTTTTGAAAGGCAATCGAATTCATCACGCCGTCTTGGGCGCTGGCGGACACCACTCCTGTCAGCAGTGCCAGAAGTAAAAAATATGGCCCCAGTAAATGTCGCATCGAAGTCCTCGCTGGCGTTGCAGTATTCTCGTCTCTGGAGACGAACGTGCAGCATATCGAAGAGATTAGGTCAGGGGAATCTTTTGTTTTGTGGAATGTCGGCTACATTGCACTCTTTATTCACTCATTGGCCTGACTGAAGCCATATTTTTTGGACGTTAATCGGTAAACCACCTATGAAATCTCGATCAAAAAAATCCGCCGCGATTGCGTCTGGTCATCCGGAAACAACAGCGGCGGCCAAGGTTATTCTGGAAGCGGGCGGCAACGCTTATGACGCGGTAATGGCAGCAATGGCGGCGGCTTGTGTGGCCGAACCGGTGTTGGCATCGATGGGCGGCGGAGGGTTTCTGTTGGTCAAACCGGCCAATGGTCGGGCCGGCGTTTATGATTTTTTTGCCCATACGCCTCTCCGGTCGCCCTCTCGATATGACAATCCGTCCGACTGCGATTTTCGCAGTGTCACCTGCGATTTCGGTACGGCCCAGCAGGAATTCAAAATCGGCATGGGCGCAATTGCGACACCCGGCGTCATCAAGGGCCTGTTTGAGGTTAGTCAGGACCTGGGACGTATGCCGATCAAGCGCGTCCTCGAACCGGCATTGGCGCTGGCCCGCGACGGCGTGACGGTCAATGATTTTCAAGCCTATGTGATGCAGGTTGTCGGCGGTATTTTGACATCGACACCGGCTAGCCGCGCCTTATACACGGCCCCTGATGACGCCGATGCGCCCAACCGACTGCTCAGGGAAGGAGAGACCTTTTACAATCCTGACTTTGCCGATGCATTGGATACGATGTCGATCGAAGGGCCAAACTTGTTCTATCGCGGTGAAATTGGCCGCCAGATTGCTGAAGATAGCCGGGGCAACGGCGGCACCCTGACCCGGGCTGATTTGGAAAAATACGAGCTCATTCGCCGCCATCCCCTTGTTCGCGATTATAAGGGACGGACGGTGTTAACCAATCCACCGCCTTCGACGGGTGGCATTCTGATTGGCTTCGCTCTGGCGATGCTGGAAAATATTGATTTTAGCCGTATGACATTTGGCAGTGTCGAGCATTTAAATCTGCTTGCCCGATGTATGGAATTAACCGATCACGCGCGGATTGAGCGCGCCCTTCACCAGGTTGATGAACGCGAGATTGAACAGACCCTGTTCGAACCTGAGTTGCTGGATGTCTACCAACGCCTGGTTCTGGGGCAGCCGTTATCGCCACGCGGCACCACCCACATCAGCGTCATCGATCATGACGGTAATGCCGCCGCCCTGTCGGTGTCCAACGGCGAAGGGGCAGGTTATATTGTTCCGGGTACCGGGATTATGCTGAATAACATGCTGGGCGAAGCAGATATTAACCCGCACGGTTTCCATCAGTGGCCCGCAGGGGTCCGCATGAGTTCGATGATGGCACCGTCAATCGTGCTCGGACATGAGGGTGATATTGTCGCACTTGGGTCCGGGGGGGCAAACCGAATTCGCACGGCAATCTTTCAAGTGCTTTTAAACCTGGTGGAATTTGACATGCCGCTGGATCAGGCCATCGGATCGCCGCGCATCCATTTGGAACACGCGAAGTTGGATGTCGAGCACGGCTTCGATCCCGACCTTTGCGGGCAGTTCGCTGCCCCGTTCACCGATCCCCGACTATGGACAGGCAAGAATATGTTTTTCGGCGGTGTTCACGGTGTTCAGATGGACGCTGCCCGGAAGACGTTCCGAGCGGCAGGAGACCCCAGACGAGGCGGTAGCGCCGAAATATTATGACGCGGCGGTAGCGCCGAAATATTATGACGCGGCGGTGGCTCCGACTCCGACATTTTGTGACAAAGCACCGTTTGCCGGTTACGGTGTGGTGGTGGTATCTGCCGGTAGGTCGAGTGACTGCAATGGCACGTCGGGGACGTTTTTAAGATCTTGTCCGAAAAATGAGAATAGCAACTGCACGCCGATGATGATCGGTAACGCTGCCAAGACCACGGTGCCCGCACTGGCGTTAACCCCGGTCTGAACGCTGCCGTACCAGTTCCAGCCGCCAAAAATGATGCCAAAAAGTAGCAGGACTTTGCCAAATACCAGTTGCAGGGTCGCCACCCCCGGGTCACGGAGAAAATAATTGACGTAAATCCGCTTGCAGGTGTTGATGTAATGTTTGGCCATGAATTCGGGGATGATTTTAGGGATGTTGATGCCGCTGGTTTCGGCCCCGTAGCGGGCGGTCATAGGAACATCTTCGACAACGGCGCGCATCATGCCCAATCGAAACAGTAATTCCGACTCGAAAAAATAACCTTTGGAGATGTTGTTGACCGGCAGATTTTTTGCCGCTGCTGAATGGATTGCCGTATAGCCGTTGGTTGGATCAAACACATTCCAGTACCCGCTGGATAATTTCGACAACAGCGACAGCATGATGTTCCCGGCGATGCGGGTCCACGGCATGGCGGAAACCGCGTCGGCCCGGTGGAAACGATTGCCTTTGGTGTAGTCGGCGCGCCCACTAATGATTGGCGCGATCAGCCGGGGAATTTGATCGGGGTTCATCTGGTCATCACCATCAAGTTTGACGACAATGTCGTAACCGGCGTCCAGGGCAAGGCGGTATCCCGTCAGCGTCGCCCCGCCGACGCCAAGGTTGGTCGCATGGCGGGTCACGTGAACCCGGGGGTCGGTACAATTTTGTTCGACAAAATCACCGGTTTGGTCAGGGCAGGCGTCATCGACGACGAAGATAGCACTGACGTGCGGTCCAATTTTAGTCAGCACGTCAAGGATATGAAGACGTTCACGGTAACACGGCACGACGACGGCAACTTTCATGCCTGGTGCTGCGGTTTTGGATGAAGGGAGCGTTGGTGATGCCATGAAGGGCCTGTGCTTGTAACTCGGTTCAGCGAAATCTTAAACGCGGTGCCGGACAGCGGCAAGCATCACCAATCGAAAATTAATCAAACGCCCTCGCCAACAGTATAATTCCTGCTATTGTTATGTTTGCCCGTCAAACCCTGAAGTTTATGATCAGGCAGTGCGGACAGACTGTCCAGATGGAGGTGGAATGGAAATGTCTGAAAACCCGAACGGTAGCTTATCCCGAATTGAGCTGCTAAGTGACCTTACAGATGCCGAGCGGGATGATCTGGTGCAGCAGTGCAGTTGGCGTCACTACAGTTCCCAGGAGCAAATTATAGACCGCCAAAGCGAGACGACGGATATCTTTTTTATTGCAGAAGGGCGGGTCCGGGTCGTCAATTATTCGTTGTCCGGGCGGGAAATCACGTTTGACGATCTCGGGCAAGATCAGCATTTTGGGGAACTGGCGGCGATTGACGGCGAGCCCAGGTCGGCGGGGGTGATGGCGCTGACAAACTGTCTGGTTGCGTCGTTATCTCAGGAACGGTTCAGGGCATTGCTGGAAAAACACCCGAAATTGGCCTTAAGGTTCATGAAGGGCATGGCCAATATTGTGCGTAATGCGACGGATCGAATTATGGACCTGAGCACATTGGCAGCTAATAACCGGGTTCAGGCTGAGCTTCTGCGTCAGGCGCGAAAATTTTCCGACGATGAAATGAGTGCGGTTATCAAGCCGATCCCGGTCCATGGCGATATTGCCAGCCGGGTGAGCACGACACGGGAAACGGTTGCCCGGGTGTTGAATGATCTGGCCCGTCAGGGGATCGTCGAACGGCGTAAAGATTCGCTGGTTATCAATGATATGGAACAGTTGAGCGATATGGTCGAAGAAGTCCGTGGCGAATGATCTGGTGTGTCCACGCTGAAGCCCTGCGGCCAAAGGATACGGGCGTTGGCGAAGCGTAATATTATGGGCCTGGGCTGCGGGTGCCGTTTGACTTGTTATGGTGAATAATACATGATCTTTGGTGTCAGAGTCGTGGCACACAATATGATGCGCTGATTTTTGATCACCGAAAGTTTTAGGGCCGCAGTCTGGGGGGGCAAGCGGACAGATTATTGAGATTATAAAGAGCAGAAAACTGCTTCAAATGTAAGGGTAGATGATGGCTAAAACCATACTGATTGTTGAAGACAATGATCTCAACATGAAATTGTTTAATGATTTACTGCAAGCCCATGGATACGAAACCCTTCAGACGATGGACGGGCGCGATGTGATGAGCTTGGCTCGTGAGCATAAACCCGACTTGATTTTGATGGACATTCAGTTGCCGGAAATTTCTGGGTTGGAAGTCACCAAGATGCTGAAAGCCGATGATGAATTGAAATCAATTCCCGTCGTGGCTGTTACAGCTTTCGCCATGAAAGGCGATGAAGAAAAAATTCGCGAAGGCGGATGCGAAGGGTATATCGCCAAACCGATTTCGGTGCCGACCTTCCTTGATATGGTGGCACAGTTCCTTAACTAGACACCGCCTGGGGATTTCCACCATCACAGTCGGGCCGGAAATTAAGGCTGGCGGGCCGGAAATCGAAGCTAGAGAATCAGAACAATAAAAAGGCCAGGGAAATTCCCGGCCTTTTTATTTGCCCGATCGACCTGCGATCAAAAAATGATCCGGCAACCGGTGAAATCTGATGCTGTACAGATGACGCGACAGCAGGTTACTTGATTTTTGCTTCCTTGAAGATCACGTGTTTGCGCACGACGGGATCATATTTACGGAATTCAAATTTTTCCGTCGAGTTGCGTGGGTTTTTCTTGGTCACGTAGTAGTAACCGGTGTCAGCGGTGCTGACGAGTTTGATCAGTTGCACGGTTGCCTTGGCCATGATTACGCTTCCATCGATAGTCACGAATTAAACTTGAGCGGCGGACAATACAACGCAAAGCGTGGGTGTCAAGGTCATGTTTGGCTTGCTCAACGGCAATCTGCCGATTGCCGGGGAATAATGGGTTATTCCTTGCGCGCCTGACTATGCTTGGCAGACAGATCCAGGGCCTTGTCATAGACAATAGAATCGCCAAGCAGACGCTTTGCCACCGCCATTTCGGCTTGGGCTTGGTGTTTTTCCGGTGGGCAGGTGGCACGTAATTTGCTGCGTATATCTTCCGCTTGCAGGCTTGGCAGTCGCCACGATTCGAAGGTTGTTTTTAGTTCGGCGCTGGCCAAAAAAGTTTCTTTGATGATTTGCTCTGCTGAGCGGTCCTGAGTTGACGTGCAAACCGACGGGCGAACACCAAGGCCATGCAGGGGATAGCCTGACGGTGCCATGAACCGTGACCATGTTAGAGTGATCTCACCGTCATTGGGGAGCCTGATGACGGTCTGCACGGTTCCCTTGCCGTAGGATGAGGTGCCGATAACGACGGCGCGGTTTCGGTCTTGCAGGGCGGCGGCAACGATCTCGGCGGCCGAGGCCGATTTACCATCAATAAACACGGCCACCGGAATTCCGTTCGCCACATCATCACCGCTGGCGTCATAGTCGTGCAAGCTGTCGAGATGACGCCCTCGGGTTGAGACGATTTTGCCATGCGACAGCAACAGGTCCGCAACCTTGACCGACTGCTTGAGTAATCCACCGGGATTACCACGAAGATCAAGGGCGATGGCCTTCAGACCAGAACCCATTTCCGCCTGGGCCTTGGTTAACTTGGCGGACAATGAGCGCGCGGTATCTTGGTTGAAGCTGGCGATTTTGAAATAAAGCAACCCGCGGTACCGTTTTTCAGTGACCGTCACCGGGACGATATGCTGGCGGGTCAAGACCACGGTGTTGGTCTGTTGGGCCTGTGGGCTGCGTACGGTGATGGTGATGTCGGTTTGTGTCGGTCCACGTAGGCGCGAGACGACAGTACTTCTGCTCAGACCTTGGGCGGGTTTGCCATTGATTGCGGTGATCACGTCACCCGTTCTCAATCCGGCGTCCTCGGCGGGTGTCCCCGGCAGGACTGCAGTGACGATAATCTGCGCATGCTTGATCTTAAAGGTAACACCGATGCCGCCAAATCCGTCGCGGCGGGCGCGATTTCGTTTGGCTTCCTCGGCCCCAGCATAGCGTGAGAAAATATCAAGCCCCGACAAAACCCCATCAAATACGGCTTCGAAGACCTTTTCATTACTGGCGTTCAACATATCCGCCGACACACTTTTGGCGGCAATGGTTATATCGGTGGTTACCAGTGCCCACGCGACGCTGTTGTCGGCGGTGGGGGCTTTCCGGGAGGTGACCATATTTCCTGAATAGGACAGTACGACCGACTTCCCCCGCTTGTGCACCTGAAGGGCCGGGTCAATCGACGAAAGCCCGCTAAGACCGTCAAGCGCAATTACCTCGGCACTTATCGGGACAATGTATTTTTCCGAAATGTTGCGGTAACCGACAGCGAAGACTTCCGTCAGGTCTTGCAGATCTGCTTTTGCCATAGGCGGCGGCGGTGGCGGCGCATAGGGAACGGCACAGGCGGTGAGCAAGACAAGCAGCGCCAATAGGGGCGTTTTTCCGCAGGCACGAAGACCAGCGCGAGAAAAAAGCGCATACAGGCGGCGACTATATCGATCTTTACTGACCATAAAATTGATTTTCGGCGATTTTTTCCTTCGCGTCACCATTTCTCTTGATCAGGCGGCAAATAATTTTCAAATCCGCTTAACGATTCCGCGTATTCTTGCGTTTTCCACGGTTTGTTTTTTTGCTGGGCGTCAGGCGGGGGCGGCCACCACGTCCACGCACGGGCGTGCTTGTCGCCTGATCGGCGGTCTCCATGAGTGCGAAAATCAATCCGCCGGTCATCGGGTTGGCTTCGATAAGACGAACATCGAGCTGTTGGCCGAGACGATACTGACGACCATTTTGCCGCCCGATGAGCATCTGGTGGCTTTCATCATGTTCATAATAATCGTTAGGCAGCGTGCTTATGGGGATGAGGCCGTCAGCGCCGGTTTCATCAAGGGTAACAAACAAACCGAATCGGGCGACCCCGTTGACCCGTCCGGTAAATGTCGCACCGATTTTTGCGGCCATAAATTCAGCAACAAACCGCCCAACCGTATCGCGTTCCGCCGCTGCGGCGCGCCGTTCGGTGGCTGACAAGTGTTCCCCGACGGCGGCAAAATCGAGCCCGTCCTTACCCAACTCGTCCTTACTTAAACCGTCGTCGCCCATCCGGTAGCCACTGATCAGGGCCCGGTGCACAAGCAGGTCAGAATAGCGGCGGATTGGCGAGGTGAAATGACAATATTTCTGCAAAGCCAATCCAAAATGGCCGATGTTTCTTGGGTTGTATTCGGCCTGGGCCTGGCTGCGCAAAATCATTTGATTGACCATATGAATTTGCGGCGTGCCCTCGGCTTTTTTGAGGATTTGGTTAAACTGCCCGGCGTTAGGCACCTGACCTTTGGCATAGTGTAAATTAATCGAGGCCAGGAACTCGGACAGCATGGTCAGTTTTTCGGGTGAAGGTCGGTCGTGAATACGGTACATGCACGGGCGCTGCTTTTTTTCGATGGCTTTGGCTGCGGCCACATTTGCCGTAATCATGAACTCTTCGATTAGCTTATGACTGTCCAGACGCTGGCGTTCATTGATCGCCGTGATCGTGCCGTCGTCGGCCAGGCTGATTTGCCGTTCCGGTAAGTCTAACTCAAGCGTGCGCCTCATCACTTTGGCTGCGTTCAGCGCCGCGTAGGCCCCGTAAAGGGGGGCGATAACCGTTTCAATCAACGGGGTAGTAATGTCATCTGGCTGACCGTCGCGCGCGAACTGGGCCTGTGTGTAGGTCAATCGGGCGACCGAGCGCATCAGGCCGCGCAGGAACTTATGGCGGATTAGAGTGCCATCGGCATTAATCCACATTTCGGCAACCATGCAGGGCCGGTCTTCATTGGGAACGAGAGAGCACCAGCCGTTGGATAGGGCTTCCGGCAGCATTGGCACCACCCGATCCGGAAAATAGACCGAGTTGCCGCGTTTATAGGCTTCCCGATCGAGGGCATCGCCTGGGCGCACGTACCACGATACATCGGCGATGGCGACCATCAGGTGCCAGCCGTCCTTGTTGTCGGCATCGCTATCTCGTTCAGCCCAGACCGCATCATCGAAATCGCGTGCATCAGCACCATCGATGGTCACCAAGGGAACATCGCGCAGGTCAACACGCCCCTCTAGACCGACGCCTTTTGCGTTGTCGGCCAAGGCCACGGCCTCAGGCGGGAAGTCGATGGGGATATTGTGGTGGTGAATGGCGATCAAGCTGCTGGTTCTGGCACCGATGGCGTCCAGGCGCTCGGTCACTCGGGCGTGAGGTAATCCCAAACGTTTGCCGGGGGTGACTTCGGCGCGAACCAGATCGCCCGGCTGGGCACCGTTCAAGTCGTCTGGGCGGATGATCATCTCGCTTTTGGCGCGTCGGTCCGTCGGGCGAACGCGAAATTCGCCGTCGACGTCAATAATCACGCCAAGGGCATGCTCAGCGGCGGCGGAAATACGTCGTATGGTTTTCCCCGACCATGTTCCATCGCCCATTTCCGTCAATCTGGCAAGTGCACGGTCGCCCCGGCCAAGGGCGGGTTGGCCTTTGCGTTCTTCAACCATATAGATTAAGGGCGGGGGTTGTTCTTCGTCCCAATTCAGCGGTTTTGCGATCAATTCGCCATCATCATCGGGGCCGATAATATCAACCACGCCAACGGCAGGCAGTTTTCCGCCCTCAACAAACTTACGTCCCTTGTCACGCCGTAGGGTGCCGTCAGATTGCAGCTCGCGCAGCAGTTTTTTCAAGTCGCGTTTTTGCCCGACATTCAGGCCGAAGGCGCGAGAGATTTCGCGTTTGCCCGAGGCATGTGGGTTTTTACGAATGAATTCAAGCAGTTGTTCGCGGTCTGGTAACGCGTTGGCTTGGCGGTCACGGGGTGCCATCAACGGGCCTCCGGCGGCGGGGGGTGGATAAAGTGTTCACTCAGCTTTCGGTTTTTTAGCCGCCGGTTTCTTTTTAGCAGCGGGCTTTTTCTTGGCAGCGGGTTTCTTTTTAGCCGCAGGCTTTTTCGCTACCGCTTTTTTCGCGGGTGCTTTTTTGCCATTTTTGCCGTTTTTGGCATTCAGCAACTCAACCGCCATTTCAAGCGTCACCGCGTCCTTTTCCGTACCTTTCGGTAGGGTCGCCATGGTGCGGCCATGTTGAACATAAAATCCCCAACGCCCTTGCTTCATGGTGATAATTTTTTTGTCTTTGGGATGCGGTCCAACCTCAATGGGCGGGTCTTTTTTGGGCGCACTGGCCATCAGATGGGCGGCGCGGTTAAGGCCGATGGTGAGAACGTCGTCATCACCCTTAAGCGAAACGAAGGTGCCGCCTCGTTTAATATAGGGCCCGAACCGGCCAATGGCGGCCGTGATCATATCGCCGGTTTCTGGATCAACGCCAACCTCGCGCGGTAAGCCCAATAGGCCAATCGCCGTATCCAGATCAAGCGAGGACGGTGACATTGTTCGGGGGATAGATGTGCGTTTGGGATTAATTTTTTTGATCGTTGGTTTTTTCTTGGATTTCGCCCCGGATTTTAACAATGGTGGCTGAACGGTAATTTCTTCAACTTCACCCATTTGCACATAAGCGCCGTAGGGGCCTTGCCGCAGGGTGATCATCAGGCCGGTGTCGGGATGGGCACCCATTTCCTGCGGTCCGGTCGCTGACGGGTCGGTGGCGCCACCGGTTGTCACTTCCAAGGGGCGGGTGAAACGGCATTCGGGGTAATTGGAACAGCCAATAAAGGCGCCAAATTTTCCGAGTTTTAAATTCAGGCGGCCGTCGTCGCAGGTCGGGCATTGACGCGGGTCGCTGCCGTCTTCACCGGGACGGAAGAAATGCGGCCCCAGCAACTCGTCAAGTTTATCAAGGACTTCCGAAACCCGAAGGTCCTTGGTTTCACCGACGGCGGAATCAAAATCGCCCCAAAAGTCGTGTAATACTTTTTTCCACTCAATACGCCCGCCGGAGATATCATCAAGCTTGTTTTCAAGTTCAGCGGTGAAATCATAGGCGACATAACGGGTGAAATAGCTTTCAAGGAAAGCGGTAACCACCCGGCCCCGGTCTTCGGGGGTGAACCGGCGCTTGTCGAGAAGCACGTAATCACGTTCCTGAAGCACTGACAAAATGTTGGCATAGGTTGACGGACGACCGATTCCCAACTCCTCCAGGGTTTTGACCAAACTGGCTTCAGAAAACCGTGGTGGCGGCTGGGTGAAGTGTTGCTCAGGCGAGACCTTGTTTTTGCCCAGCGGTTGTTTTTCATTGAGCGGCGGGAGAAGGCGGTCTTCATCATCCTTGCCAGTGCCTGAGGTGGCCGCATCGCCGTTATCATGGCCTTCCATATAAAGTTTGAAGTAGCCATCGAAGGCGACAACAGAGCCGGTGGCGCGTAGGACAGCGGCATTGTCGTTTGAACCGATATCGACGGCAACCTGATCAAGGATGGCAGACGCCATTTGGCTGGCGATGGTGCGCCGCCAGATCAGGGTATAGAGTTTCAGCTGTTCTTCATCGAGCACGCCAGCCACCTCTTTCGGGCGGCGGGCCATATCGGTGGGGCGAATGGCTTCGTGCGCTTCCTGGGCATTTTTGGCTTTGGTTTTATAGATGCGTGGCTCTGGCGGAACATAATCCGCGCCGTAGACGTTACCAATCAGGGAGCGGGCGGCATTGATCGCTTCATTGGCGATTTGCACGCCGTCGGTCCGCATATAGGTGATTAGGCCGACGGTTTCACCGTCCAGATTAACCCCTTCATAGAGCCGTTGGGCAACCTGCATCGTGCGCTTGGCGGTCATCCGCAGCTTGCGTGATGCTTCTTGCTGCAAGGTTGAGGTCGTGAACGGCGGGGCCGGGTTGCGGCGTGCCTGTTTGCGCTCAATTTTCTGAACCTGAAAATCACGGGCCTCGATGGTCTTGACGGCGGCCATGGCGGCAGCCTCGTCAGCAAGGTCAAATTTACTCAGTTTTTTGCCGTTTAGTTGGGTCAACGTGGCGGCGACGGTTTTGCCATCGTCGGTCTTGAAATCAACGCCGACGGACCAATATTCCTGGGCATTGAAATTCTCGATGTCGGTTTCGCGTTCGCAAATCAGGCGAAGGGCGACGGATTGGACGCGACCCGCCGAGCGGCTACCGGGCAGTTTGCGCCATAATACCGGCGATAACGTGAAGCCAACCAAATAATCCAGCGCGCGCCGGGCCAAGTAGGCTTCGACCAGTTCATCGTCCAATTCCCTTGGGTGTTTGAAGGCTTCAAGAATGGCATCTTTGGTGATTTCGTTAAAAACCACGCGTTTTACATCAACCTGATCGAGCGCCTTCCCCTGGCCTAAAACTTCGCGCACATGCCAGGAAATGGCCTCACCTTCACGGTCGGGGTCAGTTGCCAGAAACAGACGGTCCGCGCCCTTCAGCGCCTTGACGATGTCTTTGACGTGTTTTTGTGCCTTGGCATCGACTTCCCAGTCCATGGAAAAATCTTCGTCGGGCCGCACCGACCCGTCCTTCGCCGGCAGGTCGCGGATATGGCCAAAGCTGGCTAACACCGTGAAATCGCTTCCAAGGTATTTGTTGATGGTTTTCGCTTTCGAGGGCGATTCGACGACAACAACGCTGGTCATAGGTTGGTGAATACCTGCTTTAAAGTGCTTCTCAAATTACGGGAATTAAGCGTCTGTAACGGGTGAATGCGCATTGGTCAATCGTTGATGCACGTTTAGACAAGTGACGAAAAAAAGTAAATCCGTCAACTCTGAACCTAATACCCCGTCATGTTTTTACCGATTAGGGACGATTAGGTGAGGCTGATAATTGAAATCATATTGCCCGGATGGCGGGCTAATCGCCCCGCCAGTTCTAGTTCTATCAGTGCGTCATTCAGGGCGGCGGGAGGTAAATCACTATGGCGCATGATCGCATCCATATGGGTTGGCGTCGGGCCGATCCAGCGTTCAATTGACCGTCTTGCGGTTTCGGTGTCTTGGGCGTCGTTGATGACTGAGGAGGCGGTGATGATTGGGGGGGCGGTGGTAATTGGGGAGGTGCTGGCGTGATATCCAGTGCCGTCGGCGTTGGTGGGACCAATGTCGCCAGCACTGGTGGGACGGTCAGCAGCAATGACGTTAAGAATATCGTCGGCGGAGTCGGTCAGGATGGCGCCCTGCCGGATCAGGTCATTGGTGCCGCGCGCGCGTGGGTCCATGGCCGCGCCCGGCACGGCAAAAACGTCACGCCCTTGCTCAAGGGCTAAGCGGGCGGTGATCAAGGAGCCGGAGCGCGGCGCGGCCTCGACGACGACGACGCCACGGGAAACGCCCGAAATAATACGGTTACGGCGGGGAAAGTGTTGCGCCTTTGGCCGCGTTCCCGGTGCCAATTCCGAGACCACAACACCGTGTTGCTTGATTGCCTCATAAAGGCCCGTGTTCTCACGCGGGTATATAACGTCAACGCCGCAGCCGAGGGCCGCCAAGGTGCCGGTCGGCAGCGCCCCACGATGGGCCGCCGCATCAATGCCCCGGGCGAGGCCGGATGCGACCATCAGGCCGTTGGCCCCAAGGTCACGGGAAAGCTGTTCGCCAAAGCGTTGCCCGTTTAGGCTGGCGTTGCGCGCGCCGATCACAGCAACCGTGCGCTTTTGCAGCAGCTCAATGCGGCCAAGTACACTGAGCACCGGCGGCGCATCGTCAACATGACGAAGACGCGGCGGATACCGTGTGTCGTCGCGGGTAATGAGGGTCGCGCCCAGTTTATGATGGGCCTCGATTTCCTTTTCGGCGTCAATAGCCGTGCACACTTTGATGTGTTGGCGTTTCCCGCCCTGACCATTCCGCCCGCGTTGGGCCAAGGCCGGAAGGGCATCAAGCGCCGTCGCCGCTGATCCAAAACGTGATAGCAGTTGATAAAATGTGCGCGGCCCCACCCGCGCAGAGCGGATGAGTCGCAACCAGTTGATAGTATCGTAAAAGTTATGTTTACGTGAATAGTGTTCTCTCATAAAGTGTAGTATGCAGAAATTTTGCTATACGTCAATCAACCACACGCTTAACTGATCGCTGATGGTATGCGATCACAATCGCGGTGTCCTATCATAAGGTGTGTTTTCCAAAGCTTTAAGTCTTACAAATATTGTGTATATACTAAGCCCCGGGGGGGGCGTGTTTTTCGGTTTAAGTAATTAGGGTTCCTTGTGCCAACTCGCCTTCTAAGCATGATCAGTCACCGACGTAGTTTGTGCACTCCGATTTCCGTGGGTGTGGTTTTGTCGCTGCTGGTCGGCGTGATGTGGGTGGCGTTCGACCGTAATCGCACGGCCAATCTGAAGGATATGCTGCGGTCGGCGACGGATGTGCAGGCCTCATTAATTGCCGCTGATATCGCTGCCCGGTTACCGGCCCTTCGGCGCATTGCCGACCAATGGCACCAAGGGCGCAACACAACTCAATCAGAATTTATCAGCGAAGCCAGGGCCCACATCAGGGACCTGCCCGGTTTTCAAGCCCTGGGATGGGTTGATCACAATTATATTGTACGCTGGATCGAGCCCATAAAAGGCAACGAAGAGGCGGAGAACCTGAACCTTGCGTTTGAAACAAACAGGCGCGTGGCCCTGGAAACCGCTCGAAAAACGCGAACTCCGGTGATGACCGCACCGATAGATCTGGTGCAGGGCGGGAAAGGATTTCTGATCTACTATCCGATTTTTGTCGATGATCAGTTCAACGGTTTGCTGTCTGCGGTTATTAGGATTGAGTCGTGGTTAAATTATATTTTTAAGTCGCCGGATGGTAACGCCAAATATCACATGGCCATCAGCATTGACAATCACCCTGTTTATGTTCGCCACGACGGGGCGGACGAACGTTATGCCAACTGGAAAGTCACCAGCGACATCCAAATGATGAACCACCGCTTGGCCGTTGACGTGATCCCGACCCAGGCTTTTTTTGAGGCCAACACTTCAAGTCTGGCGGAATGGGCGGCTGGCGTCGGCATGCTGCTGGCGGCCTTGGCAACTTATATGTGCCATACCATCCTGTTGCTGCAAAAGGTGGTCGATGAACGACAGCGGGCCGACGACGCCCTGCGTCAGGCCCATGAAAACCTTGAAGACCTCGTTGTGGCGCGAACGGCAGAATTGAACGAAGAAATCGCCGAACGAAAACGGCTGGAAAAACGGGTGCGCCGGTCCCAACGCATGGAAGCCGTTGGTCAGTTGACCGGCGGCATTGCCCATGACTTTAATAATCTGCTGGGCGTAATGATCGGTCATGCTGAAATTCTCGATATTCTGATTGGCGACAATGAAAAGGCACGCGGCAGTATTGAGGCCTTGATCAAGGCGGTCGACCGGGGCGCGGCGTTGACCAATCGCCTTCTGGCGTTTTCGCGAAAACAGGCACTGTCCTCGCGTCCGACTAATATTGATGAATTGATCACCGGTCTATTGGATATGTTGAAGCGGACCCTCGGGGAAACGGTGGAATTGCGCACTGACCTCAGTGACGATGTTCACGCCGTGTTGATTGATTCGCACCAGTTTGAAAATGCCTTGGTCAATTTGGCGATCAACGCCCGCGACGCCATGTCTCACGAGGGTGTGCTGATGATTGGGGCTGAAAATGTCTCGCTCGATGCGGCCTATGCGGCGCACCATGAAGAGGTGACGCCCGGCGATTATGTCAAAGTGTCGGTGCGCGATACCGGATCAGGCATGTCACCCGAGACACGCGAAAAGGTTTTTGAGCCATTTTTCACAACCAAGGATGTCGGTCAGGGCAGTGGCCTTGGTTTGAGCATGGTGTACGGTTTTATCAAACAATCCAATGGGCATGCGACGGTTGAAAGCGAACCCGGTCACGGCACGACCGTCAATCTTTATTTGCCGCGATCGCAGGACCCCGTGGCCAACCCGATGGTCACGGTTGACGCTGACCCATTTGTCAAAGGCTCGGAACGCATTTTGGTTGTTGAAGATGATGAAGACGTGCGTGACGTTTCCGTAACCATACTGCGAACCCAGGGCTTCAAGGTTGTCGAAGCAACAACCGGCATCGAAGCGGTTATGCGGATGACTGAGGACCTGCCGTTTGATCTTCTGTTTACCGATGTGGTTTTGCCGGGCGGCATGACCGGCGTCGGTGTCGCCAATGAAGCCAAGCGCCTGTATCCGAACATCAAAGTTGTCTTTACGTCCGGCTACGATGACAACGAAGTTGCCCATAACAATGCCTTAACCCCAGGGGCCTTCCTGATCAAAAAACCCTATCGCCGTGCCGAATTGCTGACGATGCTGAAAACCGTGCTCGACGACGGCGGGGCTGGAGGATACGCAAATGATTGACGGCAATACCGCCGCCACAATTATGCCTCGGCCCTTCGGCAGTTCCGCTGCGGGGCACGTATTGGTCGACGGCCACCATGTTTATTGAACTGACAAAAGGTGTGGCGCTTCTTCTGGCGCTCAGTCTGCTGCAAAGTTTTGTGCTGCGCCATTGGCGCGACAATCAGATGTTGGGCAAGATCGTTTCCGGGCTGTTGTTTGGCGGCATTTGCGTAATCGGCATGGAAATTCCGCTTGAGATCGCCGCCGGCGTGATTTTTGACGCGCGCTCGGTTATTCTCAGCATGGCGGGCTTGTTTGGTGGACCTGTTGTCGGCGGAATTGCCGCCGTGATTGCCGGGGGATTCCGTGCCTGGATCGGCGGTGGCGGCAGCGGCGTCGGCGTTGCGGTTGTGCTGCTTTCGGTGTCCCTTGGGTTGCTGTTCAGATATTGCCGCGACCGGGGTTGGGTACGCGTCGGTATCGTCCAGCTTCTGGCATTTGGGTTTATCGTCCACGCGGTGGAAATCCTGCTGTTCACCCAATTGCCCGCCGACGTGGTTGCCAAGGTGATGGGCGATGTTGCGGGTCCGCTGCTGTTGATATTCTCCCCGGCGACAGCATTATTGGGCATGTTGCTGCAAGATATTCGCCAGCGCATGGCGACCGAACAGGCCTTACGTGAGAGTGAGCAGCGTTTCCACGCCTTTGCCACCTTCACGCCCAACAAGCTGCACATCAAGGATAACAAAGGGCGCTATATCCTCATCAACCCCCGGTGCGAATATCTGTTCGGGGTTAGCAACGCCCAGGCGATGGGCAAAAAATCGAGTGAAATTTTCCAAAACGAAATGGGGAAAGCCCTTGATTTGCATGATGAAGCGGTCATAAAAAGTGGTGAACCCATTGAGGTGGAAGAACGGTTTTTTGTCGACGACCGCGTCCATTCTTATCTTACCGTCAAGTTCCCGATCCTGGGTGCCAGCGGCGATATCGTTGCCGTCGGCTCCAGCGGGTTTGACATTACCGAATATAAAAACCTTGAAGATCAATTGCGTCAGGCCCAGAAAATGGAAGTCGTCGGCCAATTGACCGGCGGCGTCGCCCACGACTTTAACAATCTTCTCGGTGTTATGATCGGCAACACCGAAATGCTTGAGGATCTAATCCCGGAAGACCATAAAGCCCGCCATAATGTTGAGGCGATTTTTAAGGCGGTGGACCGGGCAACCTCGTTGACCCAGCGCCTGTTGGCCTTCTCGCGTCGTCAGGCCCTGTCGTCTCAACCGACCGACCTTAATGGTTTGATCGCTGGCCTGTTGGATATGCTTAAGCGAACCCTTGGCGAGACCATAGAATTGCGAACGCAGCTTGCGCCGGACGTGCATGCTGTGTTGATCGATTCACATCAATTCGAGAACGCCCTGGTCAATTTGGCGATCAACGCCCGTGACGCCATGCCAATCGAAGGTGTGCTGACCATCGCCGCCGAAAACGTCACCTTGGATGACGCCTTTGCTGCCCGTTATAAGGAGGTTCTACCGGGGGATTATGTCAAAGTATCCGTGCACGATACGGGGTGCGGCATGGCAGACGACGTTGTGCAAAAAGTGTTTGAGCCGTTTTTCACCACCAAGGATGTGGGCAAGGGCAGCGGCCTCGGCCTAAGCATGGTTTATGGGTTTATCAAACAATCGAACGGCCACGTGACGGTTGACAGCGAACCAGGCGTCGGCACCACCGTGACAATTTTTTTGCCGCAATCTGAGGGCACCATAAATGACGATGCGGAAAACGCATAGCGGCGGGCGACGGTTCGTAAACACGGTGACCGGGTTGACCGGCTAACGCTGTCGTGCCGATCAACCCGATATATTATCGCACGCGGTGCGCGGTCCTATTGTGTCGGCAGGAAATCGAACGGGCCGTCGGCGTGGAAATAAAACTCGCAGGGCGTGTCTGAGACGCAGGCGGTGGCGTGGTCCATTCCGGCGGGCACATACCAATAGGACCCGGCGGTCAATTTTGGCGGGTTCTTTTCGCCCTTGAACGGGTTGGTCATCACCCCCTTCAGCACGACGCCGTGATAGGCCCCCGTATGGGTATGATCGGGGGTGATGAAATTAGCCGCAAATTTGCCAAAGGTGCCGTGTTCACCAACACTTCTGTCGCCATAGGCGGTGGCCATGCTAATCTTCGGGTTGATCGCCTTGAAGTGTAAGGTCTGGGCGGCGATGGCTTGTTCTTGTGCCACGTTATAGGTGCTTTGGGCAGTGCTTGAGCACGCGCCAAGCGCGCCAACGCTAAGGGCTAAAATTACCATGCGCCAGCTTGGGCGACGGCGGGATGGACGTTTAAATAGGGTCATTTTGTGGTCCTCTGGTTGGTTTGGGGTTAGGTAAGGACCTGACCATAGTATTGAATTGTGATATGATGAATGTCTGAAAATCCATATTTCTAAACCTTTCGTCCAAACCCGCTTCAACCGCTCGGCAAATTGAATAAACCTGTGTACTGTGCGGGGACTGACGTTAGGGCGATAGCGGACAAGGCGGCGATGATGGAAGACGTGCTTAGTGATATTTTTCGACGGATCGAACTGAAAAGTTGCGTTTATTTTAAGCGCGATTTCTGGTCGCCCTGGGCGATGGAGATTTCCAACGTCAACATCGCCCAGTTTCATGTGGTGATACGCGGGCGGTGCGTTCTTGAAACCGCTGAGCAGTCGCTTGATGGTGCGCCCGGCGATGTCTTCTTACTGCCGCGTGGTGGCGCGCATGTGCTGGCTGATCGCCAGGGGCGCACACCTGTCAGTGGCATGGCGGTGATGCAGTCGTTTGAAGGCGACGCACCGCTGTTTGCCGATGGCGATGTCGCCTCGCAACTGATTTGCGGGCATTACGACTACCGCAACGACATTACCCATCCGCTGCTCGAACAACTGCCTGCGGTTGTCCACATCCGTTCGTTCGAAACCATGGCGCCGGGCATGGTCAGCTCAGTCTTGCCGATGCTGGTCAGCGAACTCAATGGTGGCCGTCCGGGGGCCAGCTCGGTTGTTGAAAAATTGGCCGAAGTGTTGTTGGTTCAGGTGCTAAGGCTTTATCTGGCAGAACAAAAAGCACCCGATGGCTTCCTCGCCGCCCTGACCGATGCTCGCCTGATGAAGGCCATCCAGTTGATTCACACCGATACCAGTGGCGCGCTCGGGCTGTCGGCGCTGGCGCAGGCGGCGGGCATGTCCCGCTCCTCCTTCGCCGCCCATTTCAAGTCGGTTACCGGCCTGTCGCCGCACGGTTATCTGGTGCACTGGCGCATGGTCCATGCCTGCGAACTGCTGCGCGTCAACCGCCTGCCGCTGGCCGAAGTCGCCGACCGTATTGGCTACGAGTCAGAAATATCCTTCAGCCGCGCGTTCAAACGCACACTTGATGTGACCCCCGCAGAATACCGGCGGGCGGCGTCTTGATCAGGCCAACATCAACGAAACACCACAAACTATAAAAAATGTTATGATCACACCCTGAACGCTAGTAGACTGGCGATCGACCCCGCCACTACCGCTAAACAGTATCGCCTCAGCTAAACCCAGGCCCCCTATGACTGAAGACAAAGCCTATAAAAATGCACTGAGGAAAATCGAAAACGCCCGCCGTGACGGCGCCCCGTTTCTTAATCTGAGCGGCAATCACCTGACCGCCTTGCCGCCGGGGATGTCTCAGCTTGAGCGCTTGCAGGCACTCTATGTTGACGACAATCCTTTCGGGCCGGAACTTGAGGCTGCGGTTGAGGGAGGGATTGACGCGGTAAGGGCGTATTTACGGGCCCAGGCTGAGCAGGCGATTGTCCTGAAGGAGGCCAAGTTGGTGTTGGTTGGGGAAGGTGGGGTTGGCAAGACCAGTTTGCTGTCGGCCTTGAAGGGCGAGCGCTGGGTCGAGGAGCGAAAAACCACCCACGGAATTGAGGTTGATTTGAGCCTGCTTGACCTTAGTGAGCCGAGGGGTGGCGCGCCCGTGTCCCTCAACGGTTGGGATTTTGGCGGCCAACCTATTTATCGCCATACGCACCAGTTGTTTTTTACCGCCCCGGCGATTTATCTGGTGGTTTGGAACCCGCGCCGGGGGCCGGAACAGTGTTGCGTCGATGAGTGGATGCGCATGGTCAAACAGCGCGCCTATGATGATGAAAAACCGGTGGACCGGCCGCGCTTTCTGGTTGTCGCCACCCATGGCGGGCCGACGGAACGTTTGGCCCATATCGATCAACCGGCCCTGCGCGCCGACTTTGGCGATATGATCGCCGGTTTTTATCATGTTGACAGCAAGACCGGACATGGCCTCGCAGACCTTAAAACGGCCATTGTCTGAACGGCACACGACATTGATCAGGTTGGGCGCAAGGTTCCGACAAGCTGGAAAACGATTCTTGATGCGGTGCGGGCGCGAAAAACCAAATGCGCGTGGATCAGCCGTGCCGAGTTCGAGGCGTTGTTCGACCAGGCGCACATCGACACGACGCTTGTTGGCCTATATCTGACGATCCTGACTGAGCTTGGCTACGTAATTCATTATGCCAATGACCCGCTACTTCAGGACATGATCATCCTGCGGCCCGAGTGGCTGAGCAAGGCCATCAGCTTTGTTTTGGAAAGCGACGCGGTCAAAGTCGCCAATGGCCTTGTCCGGCACGATCAATTGGCGGCGGTGTGGAATGATCCAAATCGGCCGGCGGCGGACCGTTATGATGCCGCCCTGTATCCGGTCTTTCTGACCCTGATGAACAAATTCGATATCACCTACCGTGTCGCTTTGCCGGACGGCGCGCCGGACACCAGCCTTGTTGCCCAATTGGTTCCGGGTGTCCGCCCGGATGACTGGCAGCAGGACTGGCCGGACCGCCCCGCCACCGACGATAGGGAGCGCACGCAATATTGCCGGGTGGTTGACGGTCAAACCGGACGCACCACAGACGCACCCGGGTTGATGTATAGCCTGATTGTCCGCCTTCATCGCTATTCCCTAGGGCGGGCAGACTACCACAACAGCCGCCACTGGAGTGCCGGGATGATTGTCGAAGACCGCTATAATGGCCGCGCCTTAATTGAAAACATCAATGATGACATCCGCGTCACCGTGCGCGGGGCCTATCCCGAACGTTTTCTGCATCTGTTATGTGGCGAAATCAATTATCTGGTTGAAGACTTTTGGCGCGGCCTGAAATGCCATGTCTCGGTCCCGTGTCACTCCCCGTGCAAGTCGGTTCATAGCGTCGAACATCTGATGAGAAACAAGCGGCACGGCACAGACAAAATCCTTTGCGCAACCTGCGATGACTTTCACACCATTGATTTCTTGCTCGGAACACCCGCGCCGACACCTGGGTTTGCTGAGGACCTTAAGGACATTAAGGCGGCCATCAATAAAAATCATCGCGAGGTAACGGCCCAGTTGCGCGCCTCGATGAGCCGTGCGGACGCGCAATTTGATGGCCTGATGAAGGCCATGACGGACCCGGCCAAAGACGGCCCGCGCCTGTTTAGTCTTGAGGCGGTCGAGCCCGGGTTTTGGGATCAACCGGATTGGATATCGACGACGTTTCGCTTAACCCTGTGGTGCGAACATACACGCACGCCCTTGCCCCTGTTGAGCGATGATGACACGCGCGGTGTTTATGAGTTGACCATCACCAAAGACTGGTTCAACAAGGCGGCCCCCTATTTGGGCTTTTTATCATCGACGCTTAGTCTGGTGCTGCCCATCGCCGCACCGGCGGTCAAGCTGGTGATGGACGGTGCCGGGTATAAGGCCATTGAAAACCAACTGAATTTTGGCCTGAAATGCGCCGAAACTATGTTGAAAGGCACTGAAAAGCTGAGCGGGTCTGATCGTACCCGTCTCATGTCCGACGATAACGACGCAGCCATTCGTGCCGACGATGGTAACGCGGCCATTCGTGCCGACGGGGCCGTCCTTCGTGACCTGCACGGCCTGTTAAAAGACAAAGACCCCCGGTCCAGCTTTGGCGGCCTGAGTCGCGTACAAAACAAACAACGTCAATTCCTGTGGGTGCATGAAGATTACGTCGCCGAATATTAGGCATGAGCCCGCCCAATGCCGATAAAAATACCTGCTCAAGCCCCAGTTTTCGTGTATAGAATTTAGGTCAATGAACGGCGCGGTGCGCTGTCTGGTCGGGTCTTTATATCTTTCAGGAGCTGGACTTGAGACAAAAACTAATAAACATGATGGTCGTGGCGGTGCTGTCGTTTGCGGTCGCGTCTCCGGCTAAGGCAGAAACCAACTGGGTCGAATTTAAGGTTGGTCGCGACACGGTTCGCGCCTTGATTGCCCTGCCGTCCGGCACCGGCCCGCATCCGGCAGTGCTGTACAACCACGGCAGCATTGTTCGCATAAAAGGTTATGATGAAGCCCGGTCACGCGGCTATGATACGGACGGCTATGTTCAGGCCCTGGCTGATGCAGGCTATGTCGGGCTGGCCCCCATTCGCGACCACCTTGCCCTGCTTGATTACCAGCAAGCGATCATCGGCGGCGAGCACATCGTCAACGCGGCAATCGCCTATTTGAAGGCCAGAAACGACGTCGATCCGGCGCGCATTGGGGCCATCGGCTTTTCCGAAGGCGGGTTGGTCAGCTTGTGGTCGGCGCTTGAGGGCGCGGACGTGAAGGCCCTGGTGTTGATGTCACCGGCGACCATCCGTGACGCCAAAGAGAAGCGCCTGAAAGCGGCGGCAAAGCGGTCCGTTCTTAAACGTCTGAAGATGCCTGTGATGCTGACCGTCGGTGCCCATGACAACAAATCAATCCGTAAAATCAGCAAGCGCATGCTGGTCCCGAACTTCAAACGCCTGGACATTCCCTTCACCTATAAAACCGACTATCCGGGGGATCATCGCTGGTTCTGGTCAGTTCGGCCCGAACACTTTTCTGCGGTCACGGCGTTTCTCGATGAGCATATGAAATAGGCGTGCGACCGTATTTGTCGGGTAGGCTCTAGTGACCTGATTCAGAGATTCACGACATTACGTAGATTTTCGGTTTTCAAGCAAAACCTTTTGACCGCATCAAGAATTTCGTCTGCAGTTCGAACCCAAGTGAAGGGTTTTGGATATTCATT
>Ga0316204_10002122_pt1 | contig 47034 bp, 36 predicted proteins | sample 6monrhotite_MG_2_FD_205661 | JGI IMG/M metagenome (GOLD analysis project Ga0316204, IMG submission 205661) | Microbial mat bacterial communities from mineral coupon in-situ incubated in ocean water Damariscotta River, Maine, United States -... | ecosystem: Environmental > Aquatic > Marine >... | reverse complement strand
GACGACCCATTCCCCATCCAGTCCTCCGCGCAACAATCGGAAGCGGTTCGTGAAGCACAGGTGGGTGCGGAGCCTCTCAAACCTGTGTCCCGGTCCACCCCGTACCTCTCTCCTCTCCCCTCCTGGGCCCATTGAGGGTAAGCCTGCGCCGTTGTCGACGAGGGCGGTGAGGCCACGCAGGCAGGGGGAACGCCCTCGTCACCTCCAGTCGATCCTGGAAGGCTACAAGCGATCAGTCGTCTGCCTGCGAGCTGAGGACGCACTGGGACCGTTGAGGCGAAGTGCCCCGACCAGGGAGATTCGGGCGTGTGTGACGCAAGCTGCACGGCACCGGCCACCAGACCTTGTCGACTTGACGCTGACGGCTCGTCCGGGGATTCGTTAGCGCAGCGAGCACACGTCGAATCTACCAAGGGGCACCGCGCCGCCACAAAGGATCGGGAAGTCCAACAACCCATCAGGCAGCACGACGGCGCCTCGACGAGACGCTCAAACTACGAGCCCGCGACTGCCAAGACCGATCGAAGCGTCACCAAAAACATCCGCCAAACCGACAACCGACCCGACAACCGACCCGACAACCGACCCGACAACCGACCCGACAACCGACCCGACAACCGACCCGACAACCGACCCGACAACCGACCCGACAACCCGACCCGACAACCGACCCGACAACCCGACGACCCAACGAACCACCAATTCCGGTAGTCACGGACCGTCAATTCGTACGGCGGGGTTGTCGCTCCGGCGCTATTCCTTAGATCTTCAAGGACTCCGCCGGAGGTATCCATGGCTCTGCTCTCCTCCCTCATGCTCCTCGCCGCCACCGGCACGACCCCCGCCCAGGCCCAGGATCTGGTCTACGACTGGCCCGAAGACGAGGCAGCTCACTACCGCATCCAGTCCTACCTGTATGCCCCCCGCGTGCTGCGCTTCTACGCCGCGGAGAACCTCGACGCCCGCGTCGCTGAGTTCACCATGGGGTTGCTCGTCAAGTGCAAGCAGGTCGGTCAGGAGCGCAAGAATGTCTTCGTCGAGTGCGACATCCACCGCGCTCAGCTCGGCGGTCAGGCCGCGGATGGTGGGGAGCAGCAGAAGCTGGTCCGCATCTTCCAGGAGTACGTCAATGTCCTGGATGACTCCGTCATCCAGCTCACGCTGACCCCGCAGGGCCGCATCAAGACCGTGGACCTGGAGGGGCCGGAGAAGGGCACCAGCCGTGAGACCCTGGTGCACAACGACATGCGCATGATCATACTGCGCGCCATGTCCGCGCTGGAGGTCGAGCTGCCCAAGGAGGGCGTCGATCCTGGCAAGGCCTGGAAGCAGAAGGGCGCCCCCGTCTCCATGCAGCTCCCCACCAACTACGGCACGGCCGGGGCGATCCGCATGAAGCATGAGGTCGTCAACCGCGACGGCAACCTCGTGAACATCCAGACCATCGCCGACGGCCTGGTGACCCCCGCGACCTCGTCGGACTCGTCGGCGGACGGGACCGGTGGCTCGACCGGGAGCACCATCACCGTGGATATGATCGCTGACGGCAAGTCGACCTTCGACACCGAGCGGGGCCTGCTCACCAAGGCCGAGATGACGGTCCAGGGTGTGCTGACCGCCTCCAGCTCCGGCGTGGGTGACGGCGCGTACCTGAACCAGTTCGTGCTCACCGAGCTGCTGGATAACTTCGATCAGCTCGACGCTGAGTACGAGGCCATGATCGCTGGCGGCAGCCTCGACGATCCCGACGAGCCCGGTGAGGAGGCGGACGACGCCCGCGCTGCCGAGGAGGCCGCGATGGAGGCGCTGCGACAGCGCACGCAGCCCGAGGCCGAAGAGTAGAGCTACAGGTCCGCGACGATGTCGAAGTGCTTGCCGAAGTGCACGCGGTTGACCTGCTTGCCCATCTTCATGAGCTCCTGACCCACCGCGCGGATCACATGCCGCATGTGGACCGGGGCGCCCTCGGTGGCGGCCAGTACGCAGGCGTTGATGGCTGCGTTGACGATCGAGCCGCCCGCGATGATGAACTGGCTGGAGATGTACTCCAGGTCCAGGTCGTCGCCCTTCGGGGCGCCCTTGGGGATGGCGCGCTGCCAGAGCTGCAGGCGCTCGGCGGGGCTGGGCATGGGGAACTCGACCACCGCGCCGAAGCGGCGGAGGAAGGCCTCGTCGATGTTCTCCTGGAGGTTGGTGGTGAGGATGGCGCAGCCCTCGAACACCTCCAGCCGCTGGAGCAGGAAGCTCACTTCCTGGTTGGCGAAGCGGTCCTGGGCCTGCTTCACGTCGCCGCGGGAGCCGAACAGAGCGTCGGCCTCGTCGAACAGGAGCACCGCGACCCCGCCCTCGGCGGCGTCGAAGATCTCCTTCAGGTTCTTCTCGGTCTCGCCTACCCAGCGGGAGATGACCTGGGAGAGGTCCACCCGGAAGAGGTCGAGGCCCAGGCTGCCGGCGATCACCTCGGCGGCCATGGTCTTTCCGGTTCCCGGGGGGCCTGAGAACAGGGCCTTGATGCCGTAGCCCCGGGCGCGGATCTCCCGGGCGCCCCAGTGGTGGAAGACCGTCTCCTGGTGGGTCAGGAAGTCCACGAGGTGCTGCAGGGAGCCGCGGATCTTGTCGGAGATGATGAGGTCGTCCCAGCGGTAGCGGGGGACCATGTGCTGGGCGAGGCCGCGGAACTCGGGGCGGGCGCCTTCGCGCGCGGCGGCCAGCAGCACCTCATCGTCGGGCTCGTCGCCGCCGGACTCGGCGTTGGCGCGCTCCAGCACCCGGGGGATGGTGGTGCCGCCGATGGAGTAGAAGCGCTCGGCCAGGATCACGGAGCGTGCGCTCTCCCAGCCCATCTCCTTGAAGCCGTTGCTCCAGGCCTCGATCCGCTCCTCGTAGCTGGAGCGCCCGCACATGACGGTCACGGACGGTCGGTCGCTGCCGAGCAGATCGGTGACGGAGCGGCGATCCGCGGCGCCCACGAGCACCGGGTGGGGCAGGCCGCCCATCGCGGAGCCCAGGTTCATCAGCTTCACCCGGTGGGCCGGGTCATCCTGGGCCTCGACCATGTTGATCAGGTAGGGCAGGGCGCGGGAGAGCATCAGCTCCCGCAGCAGATCCCAGGGCTGCTCCAGGTACTCGGCGCAGCGCTCCAGGTCGATCTTCAGCAGGGGGCGGTTGCAGCGGCGGGCGATGGACTGGGCCACGGCCTCCCGGGAGCCGCTGGTGGAGCCCACGATCACGTAGGTCTGAGCGCCCTGCATGCGCGAGGTCAGCTTGTCGACCCGCGCCCGGGTCTCGTTGGAGATGAAGGGATCCAGCGCGGTCTGGAGCTGGGTGACGCCGGGGCTCGACGGCAGCTCCTCGCGCTCCAGCAGCCAGCGCAGCAGGCGGCTGGTGCACTGGATGCGGCGGGCCGGGTGGCTCTCGCCGTCGGGGGGCGTCAGGGTGAGCAGCCGGTACTTGACGAGGGGTGAGCCCTGCATCAGCCGGGTCTGGAGCTGGAGGCGCTCCCGGCGACGCGTGCGGAGCACCCGGGTCGCGAGATCGACGGTGAGGTAGCTCTGGGAGAGGTTGTCGTTCAGGTAGGCGAAGATGCGCGCGTAGCCGGCGCTGACCTCTGGCGCGAGGGCCAGCAGCAGCAGATCCACGTCCTCGCCGCCGATGCCGAAGCCCTCGCGGATACGGCCGATCTGACCGCCCTCCCGATCGCGCAGCTTCTCGGCGGCGCGCAGCGCGTGGCCCATGTCGTCGACGCTTCGGGGGTAGGTGACCTCACCGTGCTCCCGCAGCAGCTCGTCGATCTCGTCGTCGGTCATCATGGCGCCCCAGAACTGGCCCTTGGACCGGATGGAGGGGCGCTCACGCTGACGCTTGACGGCGCGCAGCAGCAGGAGGTCGGTGCGGCGCAGCCGCTCGGTGAGTTCGTCGTAGACGCTCGGCTCGCTCACTTCTCAGTCCGGAGTCTGGAGTCTGGAGTCTGGAGTATGTCACTTTCGGTGTCGGTGACGGACAGCGCCCCCTCGCCAGCGTCGGTGGAGAGGGAGAGGGCGCCCTCGTCCCCGGAGTCGGCGAGGGAGAAGGCGCCGGCCTCACCGCTGCCGCGGCCCTGGATATCCAGGGCCGCCAGCTTCGCGGCGTCGCGCACGGCGCTGGATTCCAGACGGTTGTCGCGAACCTGCGCCAGCGGGGCGACGTCTTTGAGGGTGCCCAGCCAGCCCAGCCATTGGGCGGCGAAGCGCTGCTCGTCATTGCTGCCGTCTTTGAGCAGCGCGTGGAGGTGGGATAGGCGACCGGTCCGACCGGGGCTCAGGTAGGAAGCGGCGCGCTCCACGAGCTCTCCCTTGTGGGGGAGCAGCAGCGAGGCCAGGGCGGCTCGGGCGGGGGCGTCGTCGATCTGGCCCAGGCGATCGACGGCGAGCGTGAGGGCCTCCCGGTGCAGGTTGGCGTCAGCGATTTGGGCGAACAGGGCCGTGTCTCCGGGCTCGAAGTGCGGCGGGGCGATCAGCTCCAGGAGGAGCCTCGTGTTGCGGAAGGGGGCGTCCCGCAGCCGCGCGCGCGCGATCGCCCGGGCCCTGTCGGGGGCCGCGGCCAGCAGCGCGCGGCCGACGCGTCGATCCACAGCCTCCGAGAGCTTCGGCTTGCTCGCGAAGGAGAGAGACAGGCCCTGTACATTCTTGAGGTAGCAGGCCGCGCGAGCGCGCAGCTCCGACCGCGCCGCGTTGCCGAGGGACTGGACTGGCGGGTGCCGGCCCTCCAGTACGGCGCGGGCGAAGGTGTCGATGCGCCGGCCCCGCTCCAGGTCCAGCAGCAGGGCGCCGACGCGCTCGAGGTGCTCGGGCTGGCTGGCCAACTCCAGCAGCGCTGCCAGGACGTCGTCGTAGTCGCGGCTGCCGCAGAGGCCGACGATGGCGACCCGTGCGGCGTCGCCCGGCCATTCGCTGTAGCTGTCGTTGCCCGTACGCTCCAGACGGACGGTCTCGCCGTAGGTCATCGCGCCGAGCGCGGCGGCGCTGACCAGCTCGCGCAGGCGTGGATCAGGGGCGGCGCGCAGGCCGGGCACCCGCGCCTCGGTGACCAGGAGATACGGGGCGGCGTGCTCGTCCTCTGTCGCCGGGTTCTCCGCCCAGCGAGCGGCCTTGATCCCCGCGACCGTCGCGATCTTCGCGTCGGGCGGCGGCCAGACGTCGTTGAACTCACCGTCCGCGATGGCTTGCCAGCGGTTGGGGGCGCCACCTACGGCGACCGCGAAGTAGAGGGCGAGCCCCGCGGCGATGAGGGTAGCTAAGAAGACCACTAAACGACCTTCCAGTGCCCCAGCGCTTCGCGATCGCCCTGAGCCCAGCGGGCATCGACGATGATCCCCCGGCGGTCGCCCGGGGCGGGGCGGATGGCCACCTCGAAGGTCAGCGTCGCGCCGGGGGTCAGCGCCCAGGCGTCGGCGGGCAGGAAGGCCTGCTTCCAGTGGGTCAGCGGGTCGGCGGGCCCGGTGGGCAGGTCCACGTCATCCCAGAGGTGCAGGGTGAACCACCCGGCCCAGCCCAGCAGCGTCGCGCCCTCGACGCCGTCGAAGGAGGCGCCGCCCTGCAGCGCGTTCACGCCGGGCAGCGAGGCCACGCCCACGCTGGCGCCGGGGTGTCCCAGCGCCTCGGGGGGGATGGCCAGCACGATGCCGCGCCCCATGGCGGCGGCGCGCAGGGGCGTCAGGTCAACGCCGTGTCGCACATCGAAGACGTCCGGGCTCTCGTCGAGGCCGCTGACGTCGATCACCGGGGCGAAGTGAAAGGTGACCGCCGATGGGATCACCCGCCCGCCCTCGGCGAGGTTGCGCTCGCAGCACAGGGTGACATCGTGGATGCCGCCCTCGGCGAGCGCGAGCGCCCCGAAGGTCTCGGTGATCACGAGATCCACGCGCTCGGCGAGCTGGACCTTGCTCAGATCCGCGGCGACCCCGGAGACCCGATCGTCCAGCCCGCTGGCCGCGATGACCCGCTGGGCCGCGCTCTCCAGGATCTGCGACTTGTCGACCGCGTAGACCCGCTTCGCCCCGCTGACGGCCGCGATGCCGGCGAGCACGCCGGTGCCGGTGCCCGCGTCGAGGACGACCGAGGCGGGGGTGACGGCGGCCTCGATGGCGGCGGCGTAGGCGTCGACCCGGACCCGATCCGCGAGCATCCGCCGGTGCATATCCAGGCTGGAGAAGGCGCCGAAGAAGCCCGGGGTGTCGCCGGCCTGATCGGGGGGGAGCAGCACCCCGCCCTTCGCCAGCACGTCGTAGGCGGTGCCGGCGCCGGGGCCGAAGACTTCGGTGACCTCGTCCCGGCTTCGGGGCTCGGTGCAGAAGGCGAGGATGGGGGCGGCCTGGGCGGGAGCTAGCAGCTCCGAGCCCTCGAAGGCCGAGGAGCGCAGGGCCACGCGGCCGTCCTCGGCGAAGGCCGCGACAAGATCGCGCGGTCGACAGAGTTTCATCAGGGGGGACTCTAGAAGTTGAAGCTGCCGGGATCGCCGAGGGGGTTTCGCACCCCGCTCTCCTCTTTCTGCTCGTCCATGGAGGAGAGCACGCTCTCGGCCAGCAGGTGGAGGATGTCGTCGTGGGTCATGCCCTGTCCGGCGAGGGCGGAGTAGACGGCCTCGGGGGTGTCCATGGAGTCGCTGGGGCGGATGGCGCCGGTCTCGGAGCCGGCGCCGTCGCCCGCGCTGGCGCGCTGATCCATGGCGCGGTGGATCACCGCCCCGGCCTCCGCCTCGCCCGCGGACATCTCGTGGAAGACCATCTCTTCAACGGCGCGCGCCCCGGACTCCTCGGCGTCGTGGATGTGGTGCGCGGCCTCCAGGCCGGTCCCCTCGTTGACGTGGTAGGCCTCGTGGGCGTACAGCGCGGCCTGCTCGGGATCGGCGGCGTCGAAGTCCTCGGGGAGGATGATCGACTGATCGAGGGTCATGGCCCGGGCGCCCAGCGCCTCGAGCGCGCGGGTCGCGGTGGGCCCGGTGACGGCCTCTTCGTCGCGACCGGCGACCCGAACCTGCTTGAGGCCCTTGCGATCCTGCATCCGATCAGCGAAGTCCTCGCCGAGCGTCTTCTTGAGTCGGGACATGTATAAGGCCCTGTAAGGTTGGAGCCTGAATAGTACCCCGCCCCTCGGGCGTTATGCCAACGCAATGGCCGAACCAACCATCACCTTCGAGCCTGACCCGCAGGAGCTCCAGACGCTGCTGGAGGGGGTGGGGCTGGAGCCGGTGGCGCTGCGGCGTGGGGAGCGGCTGGCGACCCCCGGCGCCGAGCTGGCGCGCTTCGAGGATCAAGGCGTCATCGGTGAGGGCGGGATGGGCCTCGTCCACCGGGTGCTGGACCGCTCGCTGAACCGCAGCATGGCCATGAAGATCCTGAAGGCGCCGCTGGCCATCGACCCCAGGATCGCCGCCCGCTTCCTGGAGGAGGCGCAGATCACCGCCCAGCTGGAGCACCCCGGGATCGTGCCGGTGCACGAGCTGGGGCAGCTCCACGACGGCCGGTACTACTTCACCATGAAGGAGGTGCAGGGCCACACCCTGCGGGACGTGCTGCGCGACCGCCGGCGCGCCTGGACCTTTCGGCGCCTGGTGGACGCCTTCTGGCGGGTCTGCGACGCCGTCGCTCACGCCCACGGTCGCGGCGTGGTGCACCGGGATCTCAAGCCCGCCAACGTCTTGATCGACGACGGCGGCTCCGTGCTGGTGGTCGACTGGGGCATCGCCAAGGTGATCGGGCGGTTCGCGCCGATCACGGTGGTCAGCGCGCACACGACCGCCGGCCCTCGCTTCGAGGGGGTCACCGGCACGCCGGCGTACATGTCGCCGGAGCAGGCTCGCGGCGACGTCGACGCCGTGGACCTGCGCAGCGACGTCTACTCCCTGGGCATGATCCTCTACGAGATCCTCTGGGAGCGCCGGGCCTACACCGGCAGCGACGCCCGCGACGTGCTCGACAAGGTACTCGCCGGGCCGCCCGAGCAGCCCGGGGGAGGCCCCGAGCCGCTCGTGGAGATCTACCAGCGGGCCAGCGCACGCGCGCCGAGCGCGCGCTATCCCTCCGCCCGGGCGCTGGCCGACGCGCTGCTGGCGTGGCTCGACGGCGTCCGCCAGCGGGAGCGGGCCTGGGAGATGGTGGACCGTGGCCGCGCGCTGACCCCCCGCGTCGCGGCGCTGCGGTCCCAGGCCGCCGAGCGCCGGGCGTCATCGGACGCGGCGCTGGCGGGGGTGCCGGCCTGGGCGGGGGAGGCGGCGAAGGCCGGCGGCTGGCGGCTGGCGGCCGAGGCCGCCGCGCTGGAGCGTGAGGCCGCGCTGGTTGAGGTCGAGCAGGAGCAGCTCCTCCAGGGCGCCCTGGCTCACGCGGAGCTGCCCGCCGCCCACCTGGATCTGGCCCGGCTGCACCAGGCCCGCCACGCCGCCGCCGAGGCGGTCCACGATCGGTTCGCGGATCAGCACGCCGCCCGGCTGGCCGCGCACGTCAAGGCGCTGCCGGTCGCGATGCCCGAGCGGGCTGCGCTGGCCGCCTGGCTGGAGGGGCTGGGCGCGCTGACCGTGACCTCCCTGCCGCCCGGGGTGTCGGTGACGGCCCGGCGCTACGAGGAGCGCAACCGACGGCTGGTCCCCGCCGCGCCGCTGGACCTCGGTGAGACGCCGCTGCGAGAGAGGTCGCTGCCGAGGGGCTCCTACCAGCTCGCGCTGAGCGCCCCCGGCCTGGAGCCCGTGCGGGTGCCCGTGGTCATCGAGCGCGGTCAGACCGCGACCCTCGAGGGCGTTCGCCTGCCGCTGGTCGGCGCGCTGGACGCTGGCGACTGCTACGTGCCCGCCGGGCCCTTCCGGGCCGGCGGCGACCCCTCGGCCATCGGCTCGCTGCCCGCCGCGACGATCGAGGTGGGCGGCTTCGTGATGCGCCGCTTCCCGGTCACCAACACCGGGTACATCCGCTTCCTGGACGATCTGGCGGGCCGGGGGCGCGAGGATGAGGCGCTGGCGCACGCGCCCCGGGAGCGGGGCGGCACGGCGGGTGAGCCGGGCCGCGTCATCTACGGCTACGCGTCCGGGCGCTTCTCGCTGAAGCCGGACGCGGACGGCGACCTCTGGGAGGCGGACTGGCCCGTGCTCATGGTGAGCTGGGCGGGGGCGTCAGCCTACGCGGCCTGGGAGGCCGAGCGCTCCGGGCTGCCGTGGCGATTGCCGACCAGCGCGGAGTGGGAGAAGGCGGCCCGGGGCGTCGACGGGCGCTTCCACCCCTGGGGCGACGAGCTGGATCCTTCCTGGTGCTGCATGCGCGACAGCCACCCGGGCGCCCAGCTGCCGGCGGTCGTCGACAGCTTCCCGGTGGACGAGAGCCCGTACGGGGTGCGCGGGCTCGGCGGCAACGCCCGGGACTGGTGCGCCGACCGCGCCGGCGACGGCCGCTACATCAACCGCGGCGGCTTCTGGCTGGGGAACGCCCGCGAGGCCCGCAGCGCGGACCTGCACTTCCACCCCGCGAGCCATCGGGCCGCCGAGATCAGCTTCCGGTTGGTGCGCTCGCTGGCGTGAGCGCAGCCCGCCCGGAGGCGGGCGCTATGCCGTGAGATCCTGGCGGACCTGAGCGGTGATCGCGGCGCTGGCGGCCTCCACGGTCTCCAGCGCCGCGTCCGCGCGCTGGCGGAACTCCGGGCCCCGCGGCCCCTTGAAGCCCTGGAGGTTGATGCAGACGTTGTACCAGGCGCCCTCGGCGCAGGCCCGCGCCGTCAGCGCCCCGACCCCCGCGTCCGACCGCGCGTTCTTGTTGCCCCGCGCCGCCACGGCGATCAGCGGCATCACCTCGGCCGTGCGCTCCAGCACCCGCAGGGGCACCTCGATGGTGGCGATCATCGCCGCCCGGATCGCCTTGCGCCGGGCCTGCTTGTCCCCGTCCGTCTTCTTGGGCATCGCCCGGGCCGTCAGGTACGAGTCGAACGCCGCCGTGTCGGCGTCCACGTCCGCCAGGAAGCCCTCCTTGAGCACCTGGGCCGCGACCGCCATCTCATTCATGGCCGCCCACTCGCCCTCGTAGCCCTTCTTGCCGGTCGTGAGCTGACCGACCATCGCCGCCAGCCCCGCGGACATCGCCCCGCAGAGCGCCGCCACCGAGCCGCCGCCCGGCGCGGGCGCGTCCGAGCTGAGCATGTCCACGAACTGGCGCCCGGTGAGCGAGACCAGCGGCCCGTCGCCGCCGATGCGCCGCTCCACGATCGCCTCGCTGGGGTCGAAGGGGCCCAGATCCCGGAGGCCCAGGCTGCGGATGGCCGTCTCGATGAGCACGTCGTCGGGCGCGCCGGGGTTCACCCCCTGCCGGTTCAGGTAGTACCGCCCCGCGTCCAGCATGGCCTCCTGCGGGATGAGGCCCACCAGCTCGCTGCCGGTGACGATCACCCCCTCCTGATCCGCGACGCGCCGGATGGCGTCGACCACCTCGTGCACCGGGCTCACCCGGTAGTCCGTGAAGTTGATGGAGACCTGGGTGCGGTCGTACTCCTCGATGAACCAGCCGATGGCCTTCACGTTGGTGAACAGGCCCGGAGTGCGGATGCCCTTGCCCTCGGCGTCGCGCACGATCTCCCCGTCCGCGTCCTTCTGGAGGATGCCCTTCTCCCGCACCAGCGCGGCGATCTTCATGGCCTTGCGCACGTTGCGGGTGTTGAGGTTGACGTTGTAGGCGATGAGGAAGGGGCGCGCGCCGATCGCCGTGGCGCCCGAGCGCTTCGCCTGCTCGTTGAAGGCCGCCGGGCCCGCGTCCGGGGCCCACGCCGGGTCCGTCAGCTTGGCGGTCAGCCCCTCGTACTCGCCGGAGCGCACCTTCGCGAGGTTCTGGCGCTCCGGGCTGCTCGCCGCCGCCTCGTACAGGTACACCGGGATGCCCAGCTCGCCGCCGACCCGCGCCGCCAGCGACCGCGCCAGCGCCGCGCACTCCTCCATGCTCACGCCCCGCACGGGGACGAATGGGCACACGTCCGTCGCGCCCATGCGCGGGTGCGTGCCGGTGTGCTGAGACATGTCGATCAGCTCCGCCGCCTTGGCGATGCCAGCGAACGCCCCCTCGACGGCGGCCTCCGGTGACGCCACGAAGGTGACGACCGTGCGGTTGGTCGCCTCGCCGGGGTCCACGTCCAGCAGGTTCACGCCGTCGACGGCGGCGATGGCGTCGGTGATCGCCTTGATCACCTCCGGGTCGCGGCCTTCGGAGAAGTTGGGCACACACTCGACAAGCTTCATGAGATCCTCGCGGTGGGCGCGCCGCTGCGCGCGCCGCTCTCAGGTATCCGCGAGGCAGCGCGCCCGCACCACAGCCTCGACCACATCGACGCCCCGCTCCAGCGCGTCGATCGCCACATACTCGTCGGCCTTGTGGGCCACGTCGATGGAGCCGGGCCCGAAGATGAGGCAGTCCATGCCGAGGCGGGCGAGGTTGCCGCCGTCGGTGGCGTAGCTGGCGGCTGCCGGATCCGGGCAGCAGGCGTGTGGGCGCAGCAGGTGCTCCAGCGGGGTTCCGGCGGGGGTGAGCATGGAGGGGGTCACCCGGTCCACGGCGAGCTGGACGGAGGTTCCCGCGGGCAGCGGCAGCTCGGCGAGGCGGGCCTCGATGCGGCGGACCACGGCCAGCGGGTCGTCGCCAGGGAGCGGTCGGTAGCCCAGGATCAGCTCGCAGCGATCGGGCACGAGGTTCACCGCCGCCCCGCCGCGGATCATGGCGGGGTTGGTCACGGTGAAGGGCCGGTCGAGGAACGCCTCCAGGGTGCGCTCACGGCTCAGCTCCACCTGGAGCGCCTCCAGCATCAGGACGACCCGGGCCATGGCGGAGATGGCGTTCGCCCCGAGGTCGGGCTTGGAGGAGTGGGCGGATTCGCCGAGGCAGATCAGCGTTACGGCCACATGCCCCGGGTGCATCCGGAAGATCTGGAAGTCCGTGGGCTCGCCGATGAGCGCCTCGCTCGGGAGGCGGCGGCCCTCCAGCTTCGGCACGAGCTTCGCGCTGCCCAGGCAGCCCAGCTCCTCGTCGTGGGTCCAGATGAGGGCGATCTGCCGGCGCAGGTTGTCCAGCGGCAGGCGCCCGAGCGCCTCCAGCGTGCAGGCGACGAAGCCCTTCATGTCGGCGGTGCCGCGCCCGTAGAGCCTGCCCTCGCGGGCGGTCATGGCGAAGGGATCGCTGGACCAGGGCTGGCCGTCCACCGGGACCACGTCCATGTGGCCCGAGAGCACCAGGCCGTCCTCGCCGGGCGGACCGAGGGTGCAGACCACGTTGGCCTTCTCCGGGTCGTCCTCGTCGCGCAGCAGCTCCGCGTCGAAGCCCAGATCCTCGCAGCGCTGCGCCACGTAGGCGGCCAGCTCCAGGATGGGCCTGCTGGAGACGGTGGGGGAGGCGATCAGCCGATCGAGGGTGCGCTGGACTTCACTCACTCTTGCCGCTCTCCTCATCGACCTCGTCGTCCGCCTTGTTCCACCACATGTCGTTCTTGCCCTTCTTGCCCTTCTTGATCTCGGCGCGGAAGACCTCGGGATCCAGATCCGCGATGCGGTCGGCGATGCTCACCTGCTCGGGCACCTTGCAGGGGGTGCAGGTCGGGAAGAAGGTCACGCTGCGGGCGACGGCGGGCCGCTCCTTGGGGCGCTCCTGGTCCTTGTCCAGCTTCTGCCGCACCCGCTCGGTCAGGCCGTCGAAGGCCCGGATCTCGGCCTGGAGGCCGGCCTCGATCATGGTCAGCGCGCGCTGGGTCTCGCCGGCGCAGAGGGCGTAGATGGCGCGCTTGTAATAGCGGGCCGGCTTGTGCCAGCGGCGGGGGTCGGGGGCGACCTCCTTGCCCTTGGAGACCTCGCGGTACCACTTGCTGTGATCGCGCAGCACGCCGAACTCGGTGAGCTGAACGCCCCGATCCATGTGCAGCCGGGCCATCACGAACTGCAGGAGATCGTCGCGCACCGAGCCGGCGTCGGCGACGCGCTGCTGCATCTCCGCGTTGCCCACCTGCCCCGAGAGCGCCTGGAGCTCCGCCTGATCCGTCGCCTTGGAATCCTGGGCGGCGATCTGCGCCGCCTCCTCCTCGTTCAGATGCAGATCCTGTTGCTTGGCCATTGCCGCAGTTTATAGCCTCGCTTGACCCCGGGGAGAAGCGACCGTTAGTGTTTCCCCGCCTCGGGGACGCACACCTCGGGTCATGAGGGCTCACCACCGAATGCGTTTGGGTACGTATCTGCTCGACCGGGCAGTCATCGGACAGGGACTCGGCGGCTCGCCAACCGCCGATCGGCTCGCCGCGCGAACGGACGCCGGACCCGAGATCCTGGAGATCGCCCCGCACGAGGTGGTGTCCATGGCCCGCGCCGACCGGTCGCCCCGAAAGCCCCGCCGCCAGGTGTCGACCGATACCAACGCGCCGCTTCTGATCCGCATCGTGCAGCACCCTTACGCCCACACCCCCGAGCGCCCGCGCCGCGAGCAGGTCTTCGAGCGCCCGGACACCACCCGCCTGGAGCTTGAGGAGCGCCCGCATCCCGTGGCCGACTGCCGCGAGCGCCGCGACCGCCCGCCCACGCGCCACGAGGCGCTGCCCCGCGCCGCCGCCCCGCCCCGGCCGAGCCGGTACCCGGAGAGCCCGAAATGAGTGATCAGCCGCTGCTGACACCCGGGCCGCTGTCCTCGTACAACGTGGTCGGCGAGGTCACCGAGGGGCTGCACCGCCTCCTGCTCGACCGCTACGACCTCGGCGGGCAGCCTCCGCGCATCGAGGAGGAGCTGAGCTTCGTCCCCAAGGACCGCGAAGAGGTCATCTACATCTACATGTACCGGGCGATTCAGAACCCCAACATGTTGACCGAGAAGCGCTGGCGACAGGCCCCCATCGAGGTGCCCGGGGACGACCCCGACAAGCCCACCATCTACTACCAGCGCCCCCCGCTGGTGATGGATCTCTTCTACCTCATCTCCGTGCACTCCAAGTTCCGCTCCGACGCCGAGCGCCTGCTGGGGTGGACGCTGATGACCATGTGGGAGAACGCGCTGCTGCTGCGCCGTCCGCGCCGCTTCGTGCTGCCCGACGGCCGCGTCATCGACTCCAAGGGTCGGGACTGGGATCCCGAACGTGAGCTGGACGGCGACGACGACGGCGTGCACGTCGAGCGCGTCGCCCTGTCGCTCGTCGATGACCTGACCATCGGCGACGCCATCAACCTCTTTACGATCCACGAAGCCCCGTATCGACCATTCCTGACGTACCGAGCCCGCGTCGCCATGACCGGCTCCATTATCGCCACCGGCGAAACGCAGGTGCGCGCGCCCCGTGCGATGCCCGTCAGTGATACACTCCGCGGGCCCCAAGTTCCTGGCCGGGAAGTCACCCGAACCGGCCGAATCAAGAGCACTGGCAGGCGAACCAAGAAGGACTGGCCCGTTCCAGGCCCCACCGGTCACGACCTGCGCCCACTCGAAGAAGACCCCAACGCTGACAAAGAGTCGGAGGATTGAGCCGCGATGGATTATCAAACCCCAGGTGTCTACATCCGCGAGGTCGACAGCGGTCCCAAGCCGATCGCTTCGGTCTCGACGTCCATCCCCGGATTCCTCGGGCTGTTCCAGTTCGACCCCACCGTCGACGCTGTCGCCATTACTGGCAGCAACGAAGCCGGTGAGCTGACCGGGAAGGTTCTGCCCCAGCTCGTGGACTCCAAGGGCGCTATCCCCGCCTCGAAGTCCCAGGCTGCGGGAACCGCGCTGACCCAGGCCTTCCGCCTGAAGAACCGCCAGGTCAAGAACGTCGCCAAGCTGGTCGAGCTGAACGGCCACAAGGTCAAGTTCTCCCCCGGTAAGAAGGGCTTCACCAAGATCGACGATGGCAAGGCCTCCGTCGAGGTGAGTTCCGCTGTCGTCGACGTCGCCGGTAAGGTCGTCTCCGATGACGAGGCCGCCGTCGAGAGCCTGCTCAACGAGGTGCACCAGACCTTCGCGCTGGACGCCCCCAAGCCGAAGCACGCCCGCGACCTGCTCGAGGCCTACGGCTTCGAGTTCAAGTCCTCGGTCGGCACCGCCCTCAACAACGAGTACTCGGTGGCCCCCGTGGCCATCACCAACAAGTCCGAGTTCTTCCGTTGGCTGCAGAGCTACTTCGCTGAGTTCCTGCTCTCCACGAAGTCCATCGAGGACCTCATCGGTAAGAGCATCGACGACCCGGACGACGCGGCTGACGCGGTGTTCGAGGCCCTCGGCAAGAACGACAGCCTGAAGGATGCCTTCGCGGACTGGCTCAGCCAGCCGAGCGTCTTCAACTTCGTCGCCGGCATCAACGGCTTCTACGACAACGGCGGCGGCAAGGCCTACGTCTACCTGATGGGCGTCAAGGATCCCAACAGCATCTCCCTGCTGGAGAACCAGTCGGACAAGCTGGGCCTCTACGCCTTCGATGACGTCGAGGACATCGCCCTGATGGTCGCCCCCGGACTCCGGGCTCGTCAGCAGAAGGAGATGTTGGACCTCTGCGGCATCCGCAAGGACCGCTTCGCCATCCTCGACGGCCCCATCGTCTCCGACGGCGCCATGGAGATCCCGGCCTCCGAGAAGGGCTACGGCGCGCTGTATGTGCCGTGGTTCAAGGTCGCTCGCCCCAGCTGGTTCACGGGCAACCAGGACCACATCAAGGTCACCGGCCCCAACCGCCGCAAGCTGATCAAGGCCGACCGCGACGAGCTGTACGTCCCCCCCAGCGGCCACGTCGCTGGCGTGTACTCCCGCGTCGACGGCGACCGCGGCGTGCACAAGGCCCCGGCCAACGAGCTGACCCTCGGCATCACCGGCCTCTCCCAGAACATCAACCGTCTGGAGCAGGGTCAGTACAACGACCGCGGCATCAACGTCGTTCGTGACTTCAAGGACCGCGGCGTGCGCGTCTGGGGTGCTCGCACCCTCGGCACCAAGTCCGATCCCAGCTGGAAGTACATCAACGTCCGGCGCCTGTTCATCATGGTGGAGCAGTCCATCATGCTTGGCTCCCAGTGGTCGGTCTTCGAGCCGAACGACCAGACCCTCTGGAAGAAGCTCCAGCGCGACACCCGCGCTTACCTGCTCCGCGTCTGGCGGTCCGGCGCGTTGTTCGGCGCTACTCCGGAAGAGGCTTTCTACGTCAAGTGCGACGCGGAGACCAATCCGAAGTATCTTATCGACGCCGGCCAGGTAAACGTCCAGGTCGGTCTCAGTCCGGTCAAGCCCGCCGAGTTCGTCGTGTTCAGCGTCGGACAGTGGGACGGCGGAGCGTTGATCAACGAGTAGAGTCCCGTCAACCCCCGACACTAGGAGTTCAGGCTAATGCCTAACAACAACACCGAAGACCTTTACGGCGCGTATCACTTCCTCCTCGAGATCCAGGGCGTCCTGGGTAACGACAACAAGGTTATTGTCGGCGGCTTCAAGTCCGTGTCGGGCATGGACTCCGAGACTGAGATCGTGGAGTTCAAGCAGGGCAACGACAAGGTCGTCCGCAAGAAGCCGGGTCGCACGACCTACGCCAACATCGTCCTGGAGCGCGGCTACACCGCGACCGACGACCTGTGGCAGTGGCGGAAGAACATCGAGGACGGCAAGATCGACCGGCGCGCCGGCTCCATCATCATCCTCGACCAGGATGGTGAGAAGGAGGTCGCGCGGTACAACTTCTACGAGGGGTGGCCCTGCAAGTGGAATGTGCCGGATCTCGATTCCGACTCCTCCGCGATGGCGATCGAGAAGATCGAGATCGCCGTCGAGAAGGTTGAGCGCGCCTGATTTAGCGGTCCTCGGAGAGCATTGAATGGAAGGTTTTAAGACCGAGTACGAGTTTTCGCTGCCGCGTGGTTTTGTCGACCGCGAAGGCACCGTCCATCGCGAAGGAGTGATGCGTCTGGCTACGGCCATGGACGAGATCATCCCTTTGAACGATATGCGTGTGCAGCGAAATCGTGCCTACCTCATCATCGTCCTGCTCAGCCGCGTCGTTTCGAAGCTGGGCGACCTGTCCGAGGTCCACACAGGTGTCGTCGAGAACCTGTTCGCCAGCGATCTACGCTTCCTCGAAGAGATGTACAACCGCATCAACGAGGACGAAGCGAAGGTGCAAATCACCTGCCCGTCCTGCGGTGAACGTTTTGAGAGGGAGTTCGGTCGCCTGGGGGAATCGTAAGCTACCCCTTGGAGAACATCTCCAAGGAGGTAGCTTTCATCGCATACCACTTTCATTGGGATCGTGAGACCCTGATGAACCTGTCGCACCGCGAACGCCACAGCTGGGTGAAGGAGATCTCTTCGATTAACGAAAAGATCAACCGTCGCTGACGCGGAAGGTGAATGGTCCCAAAAGGCCCCGGAATCTCGATTATCCACTCTACCCTCCCGCGGAGGGGGAGTGGCTTTGTACGTTGCGATGTCGCAGGCATCCTGGGGTTCGTGCCCCGGGAGCGCTGGCCCGATGGGGCCAAAGCCGGCGACTTCGTGGTGCTCGAGCTGCGTCGCGCCGGGCAGCTCCTCGACGAGCCCCGCGCGCAGTTGTTCGACAACCCCAGTCGACGCGCCGCCCGCTGCTTCTTCGAGAACGGCGGGCTGAAGTGTCACCTCTTCGCGGTCTGCCTGGAGTCCCCGGCTGACCTGCGCCGCGACGCCCTGGTCCTCGGCGACCTGATGGACCGGCTGCGCGTCGAAGAAGAGATCAGCCTGCTGGCCTGCCCCGCCGCCGCGTGGTGGCCCTGCCGGCTGACCCCGGACAACACGGTGGAGTCCGACGCGGACCGCCTGTACGACCTGCTCCTGGCGCACTGCCAGGAGATGACCAACCGCTTCCTCGTGATCGACGCGCCCCGCGGTGTGCACGGCGCGGCGCTGGTGACGTGGGTGAACGCCCTGCGCGATCGCGACCCGCCGACCCGCTCCTACGGCGCCGTCTACTACCCCTGGGTGCGCCAGGGCGAGGAGCTGATCCCGCCCTCGGGCGCGCTGCTCGGCACCTTCGCCCGGGTCGAGCGCGAGCACGATCCCAACGGCGTCGTCTGGTCCCCCGCCAATGTCCCCCTCACCAACGTGGGCAACCCCGAGGTGCGGCTGACCTGGGCCGAAGGCCGCGAGATGGCGCTGACCGGCCTGAACCCGCTGCTGCTCCAGCCGGGCCGCGGGCTCATCATCTTTGGCGCCCGAACCCTCTCCCGACAGCCCGAGTGGGAGTTCATCAACTCCCGCCGCGTGGTGTCCATGCTCGCCGAGCAGCTGCGCCGCGACAACGAGTGGGCTGTCTTCGAGTCGAATGATCAGGATCTCTGGCGCGTATTGGCGCGCGACATCGATATTCGACTTTCTGAGTTCTGGGAGCGCGGAGTGCTGGCGGGAGACCGCGCTGGCGAGGAATACTGGGTTCGTTGTGATGACGAGACCAACCCCAAGAATGAACGTCAGCTCGGGAGAGTGAACGTCCTCGTTCGTGTCCGACCCGTTACGACGACAGAGCAGATCTCTATCGAGCTGGTGCTCGGTGACCGGACCGAGATCCGAACCGGAGGATCCTGATGGCCAGTAGCAACTACGACCGAATGATCAACGACCCCCATGGGAACTTCATCTTCGAGCTGGTGATCGATCAGATCTCCATCGGACAGTTCCAGGAAGTCTCGGGCATCAAGAACTCGACTGAGGTCTTCGAGATTCAGGAAGGCGGGGTCAACGGGCGGGTGCACAAGCTCCCCGGGCAGTCCCGCTGGGAGAACATCACCCTGCGGTGGGGCTCCTCCCGCGACACCACCATCGTCCAGTGGCGCGAGGAGTTCCTGCACGACCAGTTCGCTGGCCGCCGCAACGGCTCCATCATCATGCGCGACCAGGGCATGAAGGAAGTCCGCCGCTACAACTTCAAGGCCGGCTGGCCTGTCGCCTACGAGGGCCCCGCGCTGAACGCCAGCGGCTCCGATCTGGCGGTGGAGATGGTGGAGATTGCACACCACGGCATTACCGTCGAGGTAACTGACCCGAGCGCGGGGGCCTGAGGCTATGACTGACGCGACCGAATCCCTCCCGGGGCAGAGAGTCTGGGACCGCCTGGATGCGCGCATGGCGCGGCGTCAGGCCGTGGGTGTGCCGTCGCGTCTCTACGAGCGCATGGGCCTGGGTGATCCCTGGTCCTGGCAGCCGCCCGTCTCCGGTGAGAGCACCGACAACGACGACTACGCCTTCCTCTCCGGGCGCCCCTTCTACGCCATGATGCGCCGCATGGCGCTCTCCCGCTTCTGGCGGGAGCGCCGCGAGCGCTGGGCGGATGTCGGGCCGCAGCGCTCGCCCGCGAAGCGCCGCCGCCGGGCGAATCGCTTCGACTGGTCCCTGGGGACCAGCGACTTCGTGCTCCCCCCCGCCTGGGAGGCGCCCGCTCAGGAGGCGGAGGTCGGCGAGGCCCCCGTCGCCGCCAAGGCGGTCTCCGGCTGGACCGGCGCCCGCACCTCCAGCGGCTCCGATGCCTGGCAGACCGCTTCCGTCCCCAGCACCGCGACGGTCATCCGCGGCGGTAAGAAGGACGACGCGTCCGCTGGCGCCCCCGCGGGATCGACGACCAGCAAGAACCGGCGCGCCATCGAGCTGGTGGCCGAGTCCGGCCGCGCCGATCGCATCCGCCGGGCCTCGCGCCAGCGCCCCGCGGGCCTGCGCCGCGGGAGCGACATGGACGAGCTGGGCGGCGCGGGCGACGCTGTCGTCAGCGCGCCCGCGCGTCAGCGTCGCCGCGGCGTCCGCTACCGCACCGCGCGCCGCGTGGCCGACGCCGAGCTGCTGCGTCAGCTCGAGGCGCCCACGCCCACCCCGGGCACCACCGCAGTCCAGGCGCGCTCTCCCTTCCTCTCCGCGGTCAGCGCGCCTCCGGGCCGCGCCGCTCGCCCCGTGACCGCCGAGGCTTCCTCCGCCTCGTCGGCGCGCCCCGCGCCCCGCCCCACGGAGCGCGCGGCCGCCCGCAGCGCGCCGGGCGCGACCCCCGGCGCCGCGTCCGATGTGTCTGGTGTATCTGGTGGCGCTGATGCGCCCGCGAGCAGCGCCGCCCGAGCGCCTGTTCAGCGCAGCCTCACGAGCGCCGGCCGCGCCGCTTCGACCGCCGCCCCGTCTGCCGAGGCCCGTGACGCCTCCGCCGCTCCGCTCACCGCCGAGCGCGTGGCGCAGCGCGTCTCTCGCACCGTGCCCGCCACCGAGCGCCTCGCTCAGCGCGCCGTGACGACCCTCCCCACGGCCGCGCGCGCCGCAGCGCCCGACATCGGCACCTCGCGACCCAGCATGCGCTGGGAAGGCCCCATGGCCCCCGAAGGCCGCCGCAGGGTGCTGCGCGTGGCCTCGCCGTCGCTCTCCTGGCTGCTCGGCGGCGCCCCCGAGACCGAAGTATCCGCCGACGCCCCCGCGAGCCGGCCCGCTGCCGCCGCCGCCCGCCCGGCGGTCTCGGCCTGGCCCGCGCCCCGCGCCGCCGCCGCGCCGAGTGCGTCTCCGAGTGCGTCCACGAGTGCGTCGAGCGCATCTCCGGTGGCCTCGCCGAGCGCGTCGCCCGCTGCCCGACAGCAAGCGGCCCGCCGCGCCGATGTCTCCGAGACCGCCCGCCGCGCCAGCCCCGAGGTCAGCGCCGAGTCTCCCCCGAGCGCGCGTCCGACCGCCGCTCGCGCCGCCAGCGCGGTGCAGCTGAGCCCGGTCGAGCAGACCCTGCGCGCCATGGGCGCCTCCACCAGCGTCATGCGCGCCGTCCGCGAGGCCGTCGAGTCCGGCGCCAGGGAGATCCCCGCCCCCGCGGCCCGACTCCTGGAGCGCACCCTGCCGCTCTGGGAGCGCCCGAGCGCCCGCGCCTCCAGCGCCCGCCCCGCCGAAGCTCTCCGGGCCGATCGGTCCGTGGCGACCGACGCCGGCGCCGAGCCTGCCCAGGCCGCCGCTACCGGGCGAAGGAGCAGCCCCGGCGTCGCCGCGCAGCGCGTGGTCCGCGTCGCTGCCCCCGAGGAGGCGCCTCCAGACCGCATCGAGCAGCTTATCCGAGGCGTCGAGCGCTCGGCGGCGAGCTCCCGCCCGCGCCGCTCCGTCTGGATCTCCCCCAACGAGGTGCTGCTGGTCCCCGAGGGTGACCCGGTCCCCACCAATGTCGCGCCCCGCGAGTTCACAGGCGCCCGCAGCGTCAGCGGCTGGGCGCGCCCGTCGAGCCCTGTCGGCCGCGCGGCCTCCGTGGCCCTCGCCGCCAGCGCTCCCGCGAGCGCCGCGACCCCGTCGGTCGCCCGGGTCGGTCGCTCCTCGACGCTCATCCCCCCCGCGGCCGCCGCCGCCTTCCGCACCCCCTCGGGGGAGTGGCGACCCTCCGCGGCCTTCCGCGCCGCCGCCAGCGCGGCCCCCGCCAGCGCCTCGGAGAGCGCCGGCGTGGGGATCATCAGCCGCACCGTGGCCGGCGTCTGGGCCGGCGCGACCCGCGCCGACCGCTCCGCTCCCAGCGTGCGCGCCCCGTCGGGTGCTCGCGCGGTCTCCACCGACGCCGTGCTCGCGTCCCCCATCGAGGGGGGCCCCGCCGCGTCGCAGCCCGCCGCATCGCAGCCCTACGCGGGCGCGAGGACCGTGAGCGGCTGGTCCGGAGCGGCGACCGCGCCATCGAGCGCGCCCATTGAGCGGGCCGCTGCTCGCGGCGCGGGTGAGCTGCCCGGCGCGGTCGAGCGCGCCGCTGAGCGGGCCTCCGGGCGCGCCGCGACACCCTCGGCTGGACGTCGCCTCGACGCTGGCGCCGCCCTCGGCCTCTCCGAGGACGCCCCCGCGTCCGCTCGGGGCCAGCGCCGCCGCCCGGTGACCAGCGCCCCCTCTCAGACAGCGCTCTCTCCCGACGCGCCGGTCGCTCGGGAGCAGGCGCCGCAGGCGAGCGGGCAGGGCGGACGCGCCGCGTCGCCGTTCTTCTCCCCCGTGAGCCAGGCCGTCTCGGACGCCTGGTCGGGCCCCCCGCGCGCTGGCACCTCGAGCGCCCCTCCGTCGCGCGTGCCCACCTCGACCACCCGCGTCTCCCGCACCCCCAGCGCGCTGCGGGGCACTACGCGCAACTTCCGCACCGCCAGCAGCGTCTGGACCGGCGCGGTGCTGTCCCGCACGCCCCAGGGTGAGTGGACCGGCGCCGCCAGCGGTCGCACGCCCCAGGGTGAGTGGACTGGCGCCGCCTCGGGCCGCACGCCCTCCGGCGCCTGGACCGGCGCCGCCTCGGGCCGCACGCCCTCGGGCAAGTGGACTGGCGCCGCCTCGGGCCGCACGCCCCAAGGTGAGTGGACCGGCGCGGCCTCGGGTCGCACGCCTTCGGGGGAGTGGGTCGGCGCCGTCAGCGGTCGCACACCCTCCGGCGCCTGGACTGGCGCTACCTCGGGCGTCACCCCCTCCAGCCAGCGCGGCGCCTCCTGGGCTGCCCCCGGGCGCACCTCATTGATGCAGTCCCTCGCGGCCGTCGGCGACGGTGAGGACACGGTGAACCTGCCCAGCTGGGCCCGGGTCGTCACCGCGGAGCCCATCCGCCGCCGCTCCTCCGGCGATCTCGTCACGGCGCTGGCGCGCGCCAGCCAGCCGGAGCAGGTCATCCGGGTCATCCTGGAGCGCGCCGGACAGCCCGTGCCCGCCAACCTGCCCGCGCCCATCGCCGAGGTGGTTCGTCAGGTCACCGGCGAGGCCGCCAAGGTCGGCGCGAGCGCCTCGCGGTCCACCAGCGGTGGCGCCGGCGCGGCCGCTTCGAGCGCCTCGAGCGCTACTGTCATCCGCGGCGGCGCCGCGAGAGCGCGCGCTTCAGCGCGCAGCGTCCGAACGCGCGGCGGCGACCGGCGGTCCTCCGCCCGGGTCGTCTCCGGCTGGACCGGCCTCGTGCGCGGCGTACCGTCCACAGCGAAGACAGCCTCCTCGGGCGTCGGCGGCGATCGCATGATGCGCCTCGCCAGCCGCCTGAAGGAGCTGATTCACCTGGCCGAGGGCCAGAAGCTCAGTGAAGCTCGCAAGCAAGCTCGGCTCTCCGCCGAGGGCACCGGACCGGAGGGCGGTCGCGATGACGCGCGGCCCGGCGGCACCGGCGAGCAAGAAGTGGATATCGATATCTTGAGCCGCGAGGTGCTTGAGATCGTCATGCAAGAACTTGAACTCCGCCGGGCGCGGCGGGTGGAGGACTCCGATGTCGGACTCTGGTGGTAAGGCGCTCTTCAAGACCGACGAGGGCGGTACGACGGAGTTCTACGTCCAGTACAACCCCAAGGAGCTGAAGTTCGGCCGCAGCGTCTCCTGGAAAAAGAAGGAGAACATCGGCAGCGATGGGGTGCCCCTCGAGTACGAGAAGGGCGACCCCAACGTGCTCAATATGGAGCTGTTCTTCGACACGACCCATGAGGCGAGCACTGTCGATGTGCGCACCACCTGGATCAACGGGCTCCTGCAGTTCACCCAGGCGGACTACACACCCTCGGGCTCCCAGAGCACCACGCGCCCCAAGGTGCTGGAGTTCATCTGGAGCGGGTTCCGCTACAAGGGCGTGATCGAGAAGCTCGACGTCCAGTACCTGATGTTCTCCTCCGACGGCACCCCCGTACGCGCCAAGGTGTCGGTGGCGATGAAGGAGTGGAAGGACGACTACACCTGGAAGTCTTCAGGGGCCTCCGCGCACATGCTGCCCGACCTCGCGCTCATCGCCACCAAGGCCGGCGACAGCGCCGCCAGCGTGGCGCAGGAGAACAACGCGGACATCCGGCAGCTCTGCGAGGAAAACAACATCTCCGATCCCAACGCCGAGCTGCCCCAGGGCACTGAGCTGGCGGTCGATCGCAACACCGGCAACTACATTTAGTACCGCGTCAAGCTGACGTTGACGCGGCGCTGACAGCCGGCGGGAGTACACAGGCATGTCCGAACCGGGAACCCCAGGATTTGAGCTGACGATCAAGGATCAGACCTACACCCAGGAGGGTGGTCAGGTGCTGGCGTTGACCGTCGAGAACCACGTCGACATGGTCGACATGCTCACCGTGCGCCTCACGCTGGGCGAGCACCAGGGGAACCCCCACTGGGCGTTCGGCGACGCGGTCAGCTGTCGCATCGGTGAGGCTGGCGAGGCGCAGTTCCAGGGTGAGATCACCTCGATGGATCCCAGCTTCTCTGGCGAGCGGCTGTTCACCATCGTCATCCGCGCCATGGATCGCACCCACCGGCTGGCGCGAGGGCGGGCCACCCGCATCTTCGAGGAGCAGAAGGACTCCGACGTCGTGTCCTCCGTGGGCGCTGAGTGCGGCCTGTCCGTCGAGGCCGAGGGCACCAGGGATACCTACCCCTACATCATCCAGCGGAACGAGAGCAACCTCGCGTTCCTGAAGCGCCTCGCCGCCCGCAACAACTACCAGCTGCGGGTCGTCAGCGGCAAGCTGAGCTTCAAGAAGGCCCAGTTCTCCGACGCCGGCAAGACGCTCACCATGGGCGAGAACGTGCTCTCCCTGCGGATCAGCTTCAACACCTCCGACCAGGTCCAGGAGGTCGTCGTCAGAGGCTGGAGCATCGCCGACAAGGCCGAGATCGTCGGCACCGCCAAGAGCGGCCACGTCGACCCCATCGGCGCCGGCAGGCTCGGCATGGACATCGCTGGCGCCTTCGGAAAGGCGACGGCCTACATCACCGATGTCCCCGTCGCGAGCCAGGCCGCCGCGGACGCGGTCGCCATCGCCGAGATCAACCGGATGGCCCGCCAGTTCGCGCGCGGGCACTGCAAGATCCAGGGCACCCACGAGGTCGTGGCGGGCGGAATGGTCACCTTTGACAACGCCCCGCCCGGATCCAACGGCGCCTTCCACGTCCTCTCCTGTCGGCAGGTGATCAGCCCCACCAGCGGGTGGTTGACCGAGTTCTCGTTCTGCGGGACGTCGTACGGCGGCTGACGATCGTACAATCGCCGCCGTCGACTCTGCACCTGCACCACCGTGAGCAGTCAATGGCCAACCGCAGCCGTATCCTCGGCAAGGGCTTCAGCTTCCCCTTTCACTTCGACCCGGCCACCGGGGGGGTCGCGATGTCCGCCGACGAGGAGAACATCCGGGAGAACATCACCGTCTTGCTGAGCACCCGACCGGGTGAACGGCAGATGATCCCCTCCTACGGCTGTCGTATCCACGATCTGCTCTTCGCCCCGCAGACCCACGCCACGGCGACCCTGGCGGCCGCCTACGTCGAAGAGGCGCTCGCCCGTTGGGAGCCGCGCATCAAGACCGTGCGGGTCGACGCCTCGCCGAAGCCCAACGGCACGCTCTCGCTCCGAGTGGAGTACAAGATCGTAGCGACTGACCGCACCGAGGTCATCTCACACGCCATCGGCGGTTGATCCCGCTGTAGGAACTGTATGCCCATCCGACCGCCGAACCTCGATGACCGGCGCTATCACGACCTCGTCGAAGAGGCGCGCCGGCTGATTCCCCAGTACTGCCCCGAGTGGACGAACCTCGGTGACTCCGATCCGGGCATGACGATCGTCCAGCTCTTCGCCTGGATGACCGAGCTGACGATCTTCCGGCTCAATCGGGTCGCCGACAAGACCTACATCCACTTCCTGAACTTCATCGGTGAAGAGCGCCGCCCGGCCCGTCCGGCGGTGGTGCCAGTCACCTTCCAGTTGAAGTCGGCGGACTTCGGCGCGGTGGAGGTCGAGCCCTTCACCCAGGTCTCCACCCGGCAGCGGGAGGATCGGCCCGCCCTGGACTTCGTCACTGTCGACGGCCTGACGGTTCACGACAGCGCCATCCAGCGCGTGATGACCGTCCGAGGCGGCCCGCGCCCCGCGGTGCGTGAGCTGAGCTTCACCCACCGGGGCGGAAATCGGTCCGTGCTGGCCTTTGGCGGCGGCCGGGGGGTGTCCTTCTTCGACCTGGATCCCAGCCGGCACGGCCTCGAGTCCTACACCCCGCACCAGTACCTCTACGTCGGCGACGACGACCTGCGGCTGATGGACATCGACCCCGACGAGGAGCGCAAGCCGGGACACCTCCGGGTGAGCCGGCCCTCCGACGGCCTCTCGCTGCTGCCCTTCTTCAACTGGGAGTACCCCACTGAGAACGGCTGGGTGCCCATCGAGCTCAGCGCGGCGGGCGGCGAGCAGCTCGGCATGCCCGATCAGGCCCTGATCACCTGGCTCCCCAAGATCGTGCCCCTGAAGCGCATGGGGCTCACCGACGACGACTTCCCCATCCCCGAGGCCGTCTCCAGCGAGAAGTGGTGGATCCGCGGCACGCTCGCCTACGAGCGCTGGCTGGCCGAGCGCATGCTCGAGGATCTGGAGATCAGCTGGCAGGACGACCGGGGCGGTGAGCACCGGAGCCTGAACAACTGGGAGGTCCGCGGCCGCGGCCGCACGCTGGAGTTCTTCCTCCAGGACAGCCCCCCCATCCGCGAAGGCTGGCGGGTCCGCATGGCCCTGGTCGATCGCGGGCTGCCCGCCGGCCGCACCGCGTACCTGCCCCGCTACCGCTGGAGCTACCGCCGGGGCGAGGTGTGGGAGGAGATCCCCGAGAACAAGGTGCGCCTCCAGGGCACCGAGGTCGAGATCACCGGCCCCCTGCGGGACATGGCCTCCGACGGCTTCAACCTGCGCGCCGAGCGCATCGAGGTCGTCTTCATGCGCGGGCTGGCCCCCGATCTGGAGCTCGACGTCCAGTGGGTGCGCCCCGTCGAGATCGACCTGGCCTCGGGACAGGACGCCCGCCGGATCGAGCAGCTGCCCATGGACGACCCGCCGTGGTCGCCCTTCCAGCTCTCGCCCGTGCTGCCGCCGACCATCGGCCAGAAGTTCTACGTGGGCAGCGACCTCTTCGACAACCGGCGCAAGGCCCCGGTGCTCATGGAGATCGAGGTCGCCTTCGAGGTCAACGGCGACCCCATCCCCGAGCCCGCCGACAAGTACCTGCTGCAGCTCACCTACCGCGCCGAGGACAACTGGCGCGTGGTCTTCAGCGCCGACAAGAAGTTCACCGGCTTCACCTTCGCTGACTTCGATGAGGCTGGCGCCAAGAAGAAGGGCCGCCGCCGGGTCCGCATCATCCTGGAGCCCAAGGACCAGCTCAAGAACCTCGCCCGCTACAGCCTGGGCGGGGTCGAGACGAGCTGGCTGCGCTTCGAGCTGATCAAGGCGAACCTGAGCGAGAACGTGGAGGGTGAGGGCCCCAAGCCCATCGTGCCCCGCATCTACGCCGTGCGCCTCGGCGCCGACAAGACCCTCGGCGACGGCACCTACGATCACCCCATGCCCAACCCCAAGGTGGCCCAGGTGGACCACCGGGAGCAGAACCGGCGGCTCACCCGCAGCGTGACCCGCGCCGCCGGGCGCCTCGGCGAGAGCTACCCCTACTTCCCCTGGATCAACGTTGAGGACGACGGCCAGTCCTTCTACATCCAGATGAACAAGCCCCTGCCCGCCGGCCAGCGCCACGCGGTGCAGTTCCGCTGCCGGGGCGAGGCGTTCCTGCCGGACGACGTGCGGGTGGAGTGGGAGATCCTCGAAGGGGAGAAGCGCGGTCAGCCCACCTGGAAGCGGCTGCTCACGGGCGGCGACGACACCGAGGCGAGCAGCCCCATGGGCGCCTACACCTTCACCCGCAACGGCGAGCTGGCCTTCCCGCTGCCCGACCGGCCCAAGCCCACCGAGGGCGGCTTCTGGATGCGCGCCCGGTTTGTGCTGCCGCAGGGCATGAACACCGAGCACCTGCCGGCGCTGCCGCCGGTGACCCACATCCTGCTGAACTCCGTCGACTCGGTGAACCTCCACACGGTCACCGACGAGCGCTTCAGCGGCCTCGGCGTGCCCGATCAGATCATCCAGCTCAGCCGGAAGCCCATCTTCCTGCACCCGAACGACTCGGACACCGCCGTCTTCCCCCGGCCGGAGATGTTCCCCGACATCCACCTGATGATCGAGGACAAGGAGGGCAACCGCGAGCGCTGGATGCCCTCCGGCAAGGACGGCATGATCACCGCCGACAAGGACTCCACCCTCTTCGAGGTGGACCCGGTCGATGCGACGCTGAAGTTCGGCAGCGGCCGCCGGGGGCGCATGCTCCCCGTGGGCGCTCACAACGTCATCGTCCAGACCTACCACATCGTGCCAGGCGCCCGGGGCAACATCGGCCCCGGTGAGATCGCCGTCGCCGCCAAGGGCGGCGGTCAGCTCAAGGTCACCAACCCCTTCGCGGCCATCGGCGGCCGGGACGCGGAGAGCGTGGACGACATCCTGCGCCGCGCCCCGAGCATCCTGACCTCGCGCGATCGGGCGGTGACCCGCCAGGACTTCCAGATCATCGCCGAGGAGGCCTCGGCCGAGGTGGCCCGCGCGGCCTGCTCCGGCAAGATGGGCCCCGACGGCACGGTCGAGGTCACCGTCCTGGCCCACCGCCGCGAGGGCGAGGATGTGCCCGATCCCTTCCTGGCCGCCGGCCTCCGGGATCACGTCCAGTCCTACCTGAGCCGGCGCTGCCTCATCAACGTCGAGCCCATCGTCAAGCTGGCCAGCTTCCTGCCCATCGACATCTCCGTCACCCTGCGCCTGCGCCCCAACGCCAACCTGCTGGTCGTGCGCGAGGCCGCCGAGGCCTGGGTCCGCTCCTTCCTCGACCCCTACAAGGGCGGGCTCGACAGCGGCGGCTGGCCCTTCGGAGGCACCCTCTACGCCCAGGACTTCTCCCGCATGGTGGCGAAGATTCCGGAGATCAGGCACGTGGTCAATGTGGAGATCTACGACATGCGCTTCGAGAAGCGCGCGGACGGCCCGCCGGGCTGGGAGGCCGGCGAGGGCCTCGATGAGCTCGCGCTGCTGGGCCACGACCTCTACGCCGTGCGCCGCGTGCGGATCATGAGCGAGGAGGAGCAGGCGTGATCCAGGTCCCCTCCCGCTGGCCCCGCAACCCCCTGACTCTGCCCGGGGACTATCACCACCTGGAGACGGTGGTGCGGGTCAACTACCCCATGAAGTCGGCCCGCACCTACCTGAACCGGCACATGTCCAACAAGGTGGACTACCGGCTGGTCGAGGCCCGCCGCGGAGAGCGCCTGGGTCACGTTCGCGAGGTCCAGGTGGAGCCCAGCGGCGGCGGCGACCCCCTGTTCGTCCGCCAGATCCGCGTGCTGCCCGACGGCAGCCCCGCCGGCCCCTTCGCCCCGGAGGAGCTCATCCGCTTCCGCGCGGAGCTGGTCACCCAGGACGATCGCCCCGCGCCGCCGCTGCGCCCGGACGACACCATCATCCTGCACGTCCCGGTGCGCGGCTACCTGCGCTTCCTCCCCGCCGTCTACCAGGGCGCCATCCCCGCCGAGCGCCAGGACAAGGTGCGCGCCGACGAGGTCTCCGAGCGCGGCTGGGGACTGGATCGACCGAGCAACGACAGCCGCCGCAACGTCACTCAGGAGAACACCGAGTCCCTCAAGCGCTTCCTCTTCGTCTTCCACCACCTGATGACGACGGTGGTCGACTCGATCGAGGAGCTGCCGGAGCTCACCAACCCCCTCACCACCGACCCGCAGTTCCTGCCGTGGGTCGCGAGCTGGGTGTCCTTCTCCCTCGATGAGTCGCTGCCGCTCTACCAGCAGCGGGAGCTGGTCCGCCGCGCCATCCGCCTCTACCGCAAGCGCGGCACCCGCGAGGGCATGGAGGAGATCGTGCGCGTGCTCACCGGCGCCCCCGCCCGGGTGGAGCAGCGCTCCAGGCCCATGCCCTTCGTGCTCGGCGGCGCGACCCTGGCCGGCGGCAGGACGGTGGCCCAGCGCTACAGCAGCGACGGCTTCCCCGACGGCGAGCCCCCGCCCTTCTACCTCTACGACTACGCCCGCCCCGCCACCAGCTTCTTCACGCTGGTCCTGGAGCGCCGCGAGCGCTTCGCCCGTCGCTTCTCCGAGCGAGCCCCCGACGTCTTGCGTCGCCTCGCCCAGATCGTCACGGCTGAGAAGCCGGCGCACATCACCTTTACGATCCGATTCGAAGAGAGCTGATCACGATGAGCAACTCTGGCAACTCCGGCAAGAAGGGCACCCCGGCTGGTCGCCCCTCCATCCACCAGCCTCTGAAGCGCCTCGCACCCTTCGAGGGGCTGTGCCTGACCGCCGCCGACCTGCAGGACGAGCAGTGGTACCACCGCCTCACCCTGCACCGGCACTCGGTCTACATGCACGGGCACGGCATCGTCCAGGGCATGCAGGTCGCCCTGGACTCCAAGCGCAAGTTCTACGTCGCCACCATCCAGCCCGGCTACGGCATCACCCGCATGGGCCAGGGCGTGATGCTCAAGGAGCCCGTCGCGGTGCGCCTGGAGGTGCCCAAGCAGGACGGCGAGTACATGATGTGGATGTTCCACGTCGAGGCGCCCGACGACGACTCGGGCCGCCCCGTCTTCGACACCACCGAGTCCCTCACCTCCCGGGTGGTGGAGTCCTGTCGCCCCGCGCTGAAGCCCATCGACGACGACCAGCCCGACGCCGTCGCCCTCTGTCGCATCAACGTGCGCCTGGGTCGCATGGTCCAGGTCATGCTGCCCGTGCCCCGCGCCGGCCGACACTCCCGCGCCGCCGAGAGCTACCTGAAGCCCCGGGTGGTGGAGTTCATCCAGCTCAACAAGACGGTGCAGCGCGACCTCTTCCGCACGGCGCTGGTCCAGGAGCTGGATCTCGCCGCCCTGAACTTCTCCAGCGCCCTGGTCTCCTCGGAGTTCCTGCTCATCGAGGAAGGCACCAGCGACCGCGTGCTCTACCGCACCGCCGGCACGCTCATCAGCTACGCCCACGACTACTACAACGCGCTGCCCCGCACCACGGACCGGGTCGACAAGTTCAAGGACTTCGTCCGGCGCGTCAACGCCGAGGTGCCGAGCGCGGATCAGCGCGACGATATCTGGCTCAAGTGGTTCGACAAGTTCGAGCGCTTGCTCCAGCCCCTCGATAAGATCTGCAAGGAGCTGGAGAAGACCGTCGAAGCCCGACGATAATCCCCAGCGACAAAGGAGCCATCATGTCCGAGTCCGAGCGCGTTGATTGGCTGACTTCACTCAAGCAGATGCGAGATGAGCTCAAGCTGAAGGTGCACCTGGCGTCCATGGATGCCCAGGAGGAGTACACACGCTTGAACGAGCGCCTGCACCAGTTCGAGGCCACGGTCCAGCCCAAGGCTGAGGACGCCGTGGTCGCCCTCGACGAGACGGCGCACGCCATCGCCGAGGATCTGAAGGCGGGCTTCGAGATGCTCCGGGAGAGCGTCCGCGGCTCCAAGGAGTGAGCGAGGCCGAATCCATCCCGCTGCGGGTCCAGGTCATCGACATGCGGCCCCGCACATTGGATCTGGTGGTGCCGACCTACCTGCCCGCGCGGGATCTGACCCAGCGCGTCGCGCGGGACGCCGGGCTGCAGGCGTACTGGCCCGACGGCCGGCGCCGGCGGTTCTGGATCCGCGCTCGCGGGCGCGTGGTGGGGGACGACGAGCGCCTCTCGGACGTCGGGGTGATCGCCAACGAGCTGGTGCACCTGCTGCCCGAGCCGCCCAACAACGAGGTGGAGGAGCAGTACCCGGACTACCCCGAGACCCACGACTACCCAGCCAGCGGGACGCTCGCGATCCTGGGCGGGGTGGTGAGCCTGCTGCTCTGGAGCGCGGGCTGGGGCGTGGCGCTGTCCGCGGGGCCGGGCATCCTCGGCGTGGTGCTGCCCGGCCTGGGGCTGGGGCTCCTGAGCTGCTCGGTCGCGCGGCATGTGCTGGGCGGGGAGGGCGGTCGGCTCTCCATCGCGGCCGTCGGCCTCATCGTCTCCGTGCTGATGTTGGTGCCCGCCGCCCTGGTGCCCATCCTGAGCGGGCTCCCGGTCGAGGTGGTGATGCCCAAGCTCCTGCCCGGCGGGCTGGTGAGCGTGCTGGGCGTGGTGATCGGCTGGCTGGCGTGGTGGGGGCCGGTGGAGCCGCTGCCCGCGCGGGCGCCGAAGGCCCAGCAGGACGCGGCCCAGCAGGAGGCCCAGACGGTCCCCTGCGCCATCTGCGGCATGCCGGCGACCATGGACGTCGCGGTGGGCTGCCCCCACAGCTGCGGGCGGGCCTTCCACAAGGGCTGCTACCAGGCCCGCATGGCGGTGGCCCACGAGGACGCCAGTCGCTGCACCATCTGCGGCACGGGCGTGGGCGGCTGAGCCCATCGGCTAAGATCCGGGCGCCTCTCACCGAACAGTGACCATGCTCCTGCTCCTGCTGCAGCTCGCCTGCCTCTACAAGCTGGTCCCCGACACCCGCATCTGCGAGGACGTGGGCTACGCCATCAGCGCCCGCACCCTCGACTGCCTGAACGACGAGGCGCTGGCGCGGGAGCGCTACGAGGAGTGGGGGGAGCGCTCGACCTGCCTGCTGGACGACGCGGACCCGCCCGAGGACAACCCCGACGGCATCCTGCCCATGGTCGAGAGCGACTACGGCCCCGAGATGGGGCGCATCAACCGCCTCTACGGCTGCGTCCAGGCGATCGACGCGCTGCCCTGTGAGGGTGTGGAGCTGCGAGGTGACGAGCTCAGCTGGTGGCTCCAGGCGGATCCGGTCTGCGCCGAGGTGGCGGAGGTGCCGCGATGAGCCTGCTGTTCCTGGCGCTGATGGGCAGCGCGGACGCGGGGCTCTTCGACGCCCTGGATGGGGTGGAGCGCTTCCAGAGCGGCTGCCTGGATGTCTCGGTGATCGCCGACACGGTGCCCTACAGCGTGGCCAAGATCGCCCGCACGACCCACGCCAAGACCTACAGCGCCATCGGCGCGCTGGAGCAGCGGGTGTTTCCGCTGCTGGTCGAGGAGGGCGCGCGGTCGCTGCGGGACTACGAGGGCGGCGCGGCCGTGAGCGCCGGGCTGGTGAACCTGCCGGCGCGGCCCTGGTTCGGCGTGGACGGCGGGGTCCGGCCCACGCTGGCGGCGGACGCGATGGTCTACCCCGACGGCGGCGACGAGGGCTACCTGAAGTTCAGCTTGCTGCTCAACGACCCCGACACGCTGACGCTCTTCCCCTACGCTCAGGGGGCGTGGCAGTTCCACATGTCGATCATGATCCGCTGAGCTCGAGCAGGCGCGCCTGCAGCAGCACCCCGGCGTCGCCGCCGCCCTCCGCCTGGGTGAGCGCGGCCTCGACCGCCGAGAGCTCCGCCTCGATGCCTGCTTCGATGCCAGCTTCGAGGCCAGCCGCCGCGCCGAGCGCCGCAGCGCGATCCAGGCCGAACGCCGTGAAGAGGGGCCAGTCCGCCTCCGACAGCGCCCGCGCCATCAGCGGCTCGGCGATCGCCGGCACCTCCGCCGCGCGATCGCTGGCCAGGAGCCCGCCGGACAGCAGCAGCGCCATCACCGCCCCGGCTGCTCCATCGGATGATGAGGCCGCGCGCAGCGCCTCCAGCGGCAGCCCGCCGTTCCGCAGCGACGCGGCCGCGCTGATCACCGGCGCCTCGTGGGGGCCTCGCGGCGCCCGCGCCGATGACGAGCGCATCGCTGAGCGATCGGGCAGCGCGGCCTGGCCCCGGTCCGAGAGCGCCGCGGACTCTCCGCTGGCGGCGACCCGGGCGATCGCCGAGAAGGCCGAGTCGCGGAGGCGCCGCAGCCGCAGCGTGCTGTCCTCCAGCGCCTCTTCGATCTGCGTCAGCAGCGGCCGGACCTGGGAGAGCGGCGCGCCGTTGAGCTCGCCCAGCCGCCGCCCCGCGAAGTAGGTCGTCTTCGCGAGGCCCCGCAGCCCCTCATCCGAAGCGCTCAGGATCGCGCGGAGCCGACGCCGGCTGCCTTCGCCCGCGACGCGCCAGGCCGCGAGCCCCGCTGCGGCGAGCTCCCGCTGCGCCCCGCCCGCTGCCTCCAGCAGGCTCCAGGCGCCTTGCTGCACGCCCTTCAGCGCGTCGGCGTCCACCAGGAGCGAGGCGCCGCCGCCGGTCGCCTGTCGGAGGATGGTGTCGAGCAGGGCCAGCTCCGGATCAGCCTCGATCGGCGGCGCCTCCTCCAGCGGGTAGCGCGGCGGGTCCGGGATGGGCCAGGGGCGGGCGACGGCGCGCACCGCGGCCTCCACAAGCTCCGCGCGGGGGCGGGACACGGACCGGGGCGTGTCCGGCACCTCGTCCTCGATGCAGGCGTCGAAGAGCAGGTGAGCCGCCAGCCGCTCCTGCTTGGCGACCCAGGGCGCCATGCCCTCCACCCGCGGGCGGGCGTCGTCCTCCAGCGCCAGCGCGATCGCCCGGGCCACCCCGGCCAGCACGCCGGCGGCGTCCTGGTTGCGAGCGGGCGTGCCCGCCTCGATGCGGATCGCCGCGCTCACCAGGGCCGCCGCGCGGGCGATCTGCGCCGCCAGCCCCGGGCCGCCCGGCAGCGGCCCCGCGAGTCCGGCCAGCGCCCGCACCAGTGGATCCACGGCGGTGTCGGTGAGGAAGGCTCCGGCGACGCGGCAGCGGGCGAGGGGGTGGGTCCGATCCAGATCGAGCAGCGCCTCGGGCTGCGGCGCCGGATCGCTCGCGGCCTCGGGATCCGCGATCCAGCGCCAGAGGCCGTCGAAGCTCTGGTCGTCGAGCGCCTCGGGGGTCTCCCGGGCGTAGGCGACGTCCCGCTCCGTCGCTCCATCCCCTTCCTTGGTGCCGGCGCCCGGCGCCTGCTGACGGCGGCGCGCCCGGGGCGGCAGGCGGGGCGGGGGCGGGGGGGCGTCGTCATCGTCGTCGTCGCCCCAGAGCAGGCTCCAGTCGAGATCGCCCGCGGCGTCGTGCACCGCCGGCAGGCCCGTCTGGGGGGCCGCGATGGACTGAGTTCGGGCCTCCTCCCGCCCGGCGGACTCGACCTCTTCGCCGAGCCCTTCCTCAGCGACGACCTCCAGCACGGCCTGGTTGCCGAGCTGGCTCTGCATGCGCGCGACCCGGTCAGGAGCCTGCTGCTCGAGACCGAAGTCCCGCTCCTGGCCGAACTCTAAGTCTTCCCCGAGATCAGACTCGGGAGCCTGCTCCGTCTCGGGAGCCTGACGCTTCTGGAAGCGACCGAACTTATCGGGGCCGGGTTTTGCCATGGTTGGAATGATACTCTCCCTCATCTGAAGGATTGATGAATGGATACGCTCGCGGGATTTGAGAAGACCGGCAGGGTCACCATCGGGCCGGGCTCTGACCTGGTGGAGTTGAGCGACGATGGCGGGCTGAAGCACACCGCGATCCTCTTCCACCCGGACTGCAGAGATCACTCCGGCATCCACGCCGCGCTGGAGCCCGTGAAGGGCTTCCTGGAGGCGCCCTACGTCACGGGGCTGTCCGAGCTGGTGGCTCACGACGCGCAGGAGTCGGCCTTCGTCTACCCCACCGGCGACGCCTGGAGCGTCTACGACGTGGTGCGGACCTGGTCGGACATGGGCGAGACGCCGGGGATCCGCGCGGGGCTGGAGCTGATGTACTCCGCCGGCAGCATCCTCGTGGAGGCCGCCGAGGCCGCGGAGCCCCAGGGCATCTACTCCCACGGCGCCATCACCCCCTGGCGGGTGCTCATCAAGCCCGACGGTCAGGTCGAGATCATCGGCTACGCCCTGCCCCAGGTGGAGATCCTCCAGTTCCAGGAGGACGCCCAGACCGTCCCCCGCGAGGACTCCTTCCGCTACTGCCCGCCCGAGCGCCTCGAGGGCCTCCGGGAGAATCTGAGCGCGGACCTGTTCTGCCTGTCGCTGGTCGCCTTCGAGATGATGACCGGCCGCCCGGTCTACGACGGCCTCGTCAACGACATCCGCACCCAGGCGGCCCGCGGCGAGGGCCGGCGTCGGCTGTTCCGCTTCAAGGACGTGCTGCCCAACTCCGTGCGGGATCTGCTCACCGTGGCGCTCCGGGCCCAGCCCGAGGATCGCTTCGGGGACGGCGACGGCTTCCTGGAGGGCGTCCGCATGGTGCTGGGCGGCCCCGACGCCGACGGCCCCAGCCTCTACGAGGTGATGGAGCGCCTCCAGGGGCACCAGCGCCGCTCCGGTGAGGGCCTGAAGGCCGCCAAGACCACCGCCCTCTCCCAGGACGAGATCAAGAACCTCCTGGGCGACGAGGTCGACGACATCCTCCAGGCCCGCGAGGAGCACCGCGCCCGCAAGAAGGGCGGCGAGCGCAAGAGCTTCAGCCCGACCGCCAAGCCCCGCGGCCGCGCCGCGCCCGCGGCCAAGCCGCCCGCGGCCGAGCCGCCGCCCCGCCGGGCCGAGCCGCCCGCCCGCGGCGCGGAGCCGCGCTCGGCGTCGCCGCGTCGCTCGGTCTCCCGCACGCCGCCGCCGGAGCCCGCCGCCCCGCCGCCCCGCGCCGAGGCGCCGGCGCCCACCGAGGACGACCTCAAGCAGTCCTCCTCCGGCCGCTGGAACCGCCCCGACCCCGGCCGCCGCCGTCGCCGCGCCCGCTCCGAGCCCGAAGGCGACGCCTCGGCGCTCACCGAGTCCACCAGCGGCTCCGCCGAGGACGTGCTCGCCAGGCTCCGGAAGTCCCGCAGCGTCAACACGCGCCGTCCCGGCAAGAGCTCCGCCTCGGACGTCATCAACAAGATCCTCTCGACCTCCGGTGGCCCCGCCCCGGGTCTGCCGCCGGATCCGCCCGCGGATCCGCCCTCGGTCGACACCCCCAAGCCCCGGGGGCGCCGCCCCCGCCGCGGCGGGGGCTCGGCCGGAGACCTGCTGGACTCCATCAAGGCCAAGCCCGCTCCCGTCGCCCCCATCACGCCGCCCGGCGGCGCGCTGGGACATCAGGAGACCCGGGTGCTGGCCCAGCAGTCCCGCGAGGAGCTGCTCGCCGCCGAGGACGCGCAGGCCAAGAAGACCAGCCCGATCCCGCCGCCCGTGGACAGCGGGTTCGGCGGCGGCGCGCCGGACATCCCCATCAACTTCGGCGGCGAGCTCGCCGCGTCGCAGCCCCCTCGCGCCGCGCCGCCCCGCCCCGCCCCGCCTCGCGTCGAGCCCCCCCGCAGGGATCCGCCGCCGCAGAAGCGCCCGATCCCGACGCCCCGCCCGGCGCCCGCGGTCCGCCCGTCTCAGCCTCCCCCGCAGCAGCGCCCGCCTGTCTCGGACTTCCGGCCCTCGACCGAGGGCTTGCGCCCGCCGGATCCCCTCCAGACGCCGAGCGGCGGCGGCGGCAGCCAGAAGATGCGAATCTTCCGCGGCCCCGGCGGCAAGGTAATCAAGGTGCCGCTGTCCGTGCGAGCGACCCTCGCCGAGGTGGTGGTGCTGCTGACCGGGCTCTACATCCCCATGCGCACCGACCTCAGCGGCAGAGTGGCCCTCAACTACCGCATCGGCCCCGCCTCGGGCCCCGCTGACGGCAACACCACGGTGGGCACCTTCAGCACCGAGACCCCCCTCATGCTGCACCCCGTGCCCATGCGGGAGCGCTGGGCGGAGCTGGAGATCGAGCACCTCGGCGCCCGCTTCCGTGCGCCGATCGCCTCGACCGTCACCGCAGCCTCGGTGGCCGATCACCTCTGCCAGATGTACGGGCTGCCCGCGGGCGCCTGGAAGCTCTACACCGGCGGCGCGGTCATCAGCCCCTACCTGCTGATCGAAGAGCTGGACCTCTCCAGCCCGCTGGTCCTCAAGCAATGAGCCGTGAGCAATGAGCCGTGAGCGCTGGGACGTCGTCCTGCACTTCCTGAGCGGGACGCTGGCGAGACACGCGGACATGGTGGTTCGGGGACCGGTGGTGCGGCTCGGGGCCCGACCCGGGGCGGACGGGCTCGCGCTGACGGGCTACCGCGGGCTGGACGACCGGCAGGCGGTCATCACGGTCTACGAGGACGGCCGCGCGACCCTCGCGCCGGTCGGCACCTCCCAGGTCCGCATGGCGCCCCACGAGCACGTGAACTGGTCGGAGGTCTACCCGCTGCGGGAGCCCGCCTACCTGACCGACGGCTGCGCCTTCCACCTCGGCCCCCCCGGCCGCGGGGTGTCCGTGCGCTTCGTCCGCAGCCAGCCGCTCGGCGTGTGGCAGGAGCAGAACATCCTCTCGGAGTCGGCGCAGACCCCGGGGATGGCCGGCGGGCCGATCCCCGACGGCTACGAAGTCGGCGGCGGCGCCAGCGAGCTCCGCACCGACAAGGGGCGCCCCGTCTGGTTCGTGCCCGGGATGATCTTGATCGTCGCGGTCACCCTGATGGCTGTCACCGTGCCCACGGTGATCAAGCTCTTCGAGACCCAGAAGATCGTGCTGGGACCGCAGAAGGAGCAGAGCGCCGTCTACGAGGTGGTCGCGCTGGATATGGAGGTCGACCCGGTGCTGCTGGAGGGGCTGAACCAGCCCTTCCTCGACTTCGTGATGAAGTGGAACTCTGACGCCGCGGGCGCGGCGGCGCTGAAGGATCCCCAGTACTGGGATCAGCGGCTGCTGGACTTCGTCACCCGCGCGACCCAGGTGCACGGCGCGGACTGGGCCTTCTGGATGCGCCTGGAGCAGATCCGCAACGAGTACGGTCGGGTGGTGGCCACCATGCGCGACGCCAAGATGCCCGAGGTGTTCGCCGCGATCCCGTATCAGGAGTCGCAGTACACCAAGAGCATCAACTCGCCGGTCTGCGCGGGCAGCTACTGGCAGTTCATGCCCGAGGTGGGCAAGCGCGCCGGGCTGACGATCCGCGACTGCAAGCTGAAGGGCAGCAACAAGACCTTCACCCCCGTTCGCAACGTGTGGGAGGGCCTGAACCGCGCGCCCTATGTCTACGTCGAGCCCAGCGCCGATCCGGAGTCCAAGGGCGCCTACAGCTGCCGCATCAACGGCTGCGCCATCGACGAGCGCGAGGATCTGGAGCTGGCGACCCTCGCGGCCATCGAGCTGCTCGCCGAGGTCTACGAGGGCGACCCGCTGATCCGCAGCTCCGGCGCCGCGGTGCAGATCGCGATCGCCTCCCACAACGCGGGCTACGACGACTCCCGCTTCCCCGATGGCTACAAGCTGGAGACCAACCTCCTGCCCGCCTACAAGACCTGGCTCAAGCAGGTCAACGAGGAGTACGACGCGAGCTTCATCGGCCAGCAGATCAAGTGCGAGGGCAACAGCTTCGCGAGCCACGATCGCTGCGGCTCGGTGCTGAACCCCGAGACCCAGCACTACACCTACCCGATCATCGCCATCCACTTCCTCGCGGTCTGCTACTACGGCCAGAACTACGGCAACGACCCGATCTTCAAGCCGTACACGCAGTACCTCGGCGAGGACTCCTACTGCGCCAACATCGACGTCCCCACCGCCGATCAGGTCCGGGAGCGCCTGTGAGCGCCCCCAAGACCTTCATCGACAGGCTGAAGCCCGACCTCACGCCCCGCCTGATGCTCACCAGCGGCGCCTTCATCGTGTTCGGCGGGCTGAACGCCTACCTGCTCACCGGCGAGGACATCCTGACCTTCGAGCAGGAGAGCGGGCAGACCGTGCGCGAGGAAGATCCACTCCTGCGCCTCCGCTACACCGCCGGCGAGCGCCGCAAGAACTTTGAAGCCTACGGGCTGGACGAGTCCCTGGCGGACCAGGCGATGCAGGCGGTGGAGAAGCTCGAGAAGGGCAACGTCGGGAAGATCCTGGTGGCCCGCTTTGGCGAGGCCGGCGACCCCCAGGCGGTGGCCGATGCCCTCTGCGGAGACGGCGCCAACATGCGGCCGCGCTACGCCGCGCTGGAGTTCTTCGTCCAGGAGGATGGGGGTAAGCGCAGCGTCGTTGACCTGCGCCGCACGACCAGCCTCGATCGGCAGGAGTGGGCCATCGACGGGCCCATCGCCGGTGTCTACCGGGAGGTCGAGCTGGCCGAGGATTACAAGTCCGACGCGACCGTGATGGGCGTCTCGGCGCTGCTCCTGAGTCAGGAGCAGCTCGTCTTCGATCGCGTCTCGCCCTGGGGGCGGGGGCTGCTCGCCGAGTGGTCCTGGGAGGAGGTGGTCGAGCGGTATCCGGAGGTCCAGACCCAGGTCGTGGACTACTTCGCCGTCATGCACCTGGCGACAGAGAAGGCGCAGGAGGACGGGGGCATCTGCGACTGAGACGCGGCGGTGGGATATACTCACAGGTGCAGAAGCGCAGAGAGGAGTCAGTGGCAAAACAGACCCGTCGACGTTTCCGCTTCCTCCGCGAGCTCGCGGAGGGAGGCTTCGGAAAGGTCTATCTGGCAGAGATGCTGACGGGCGAAGACTTCTCGACCGTCATCGCCGTCAAGCTGCTCCATGGCAAGTGGGCCGACAACGAAGAGATCCTGATGCGATCTCGCGATGAGGCCCGCCTGTTGGGGCGTCTGCGTCATCGCAATATCGTGCGCGTTGAGGATCTCACCTCCATCAACGGCCAGTGCGCCATCATCATGGAGTACCTGGAGGGCGTCGATCTCAAGACGATGATCAACCACCTGAGCGATCGCGGGGAGTACTTCCCGGTGCGGTCGGTCTTCGAGGTGGTCGCCTTCGTCGCCGGCGCGCTCAACGCCGCCTACAACCACGTGCCCCTCCAGGGCGGCGAGCCGCTGAAGCTCATCCACCGCGACATCAAGCCCTCCAATGTGATGATCACCTCCTCCGCCGAGGTGAAGCTGCTGGACTTCGGCACGGCCCGCGCGGACTTCGACACCCGCGAGGCCCGCACCCAGGCGCTGGCCTTCGGCTCCCAGGCCTACATGGCCCCGGAGCGCATGCTGGGCGACCCCGACACCCCGGGCGCCGACGTCTTCTCGCTGGGCATCACCCTCTACGAGCTCCTCACCAACGTCACCTTCGGCCGCATCTTCCTCCGCCCCGAGCGCTTCGAGCAGGCGCTGGACGAGCGCATGTCCCGAGTGGACTTCGGCCGCGGCCTGCCCGCCGAGCTCCACGACGAGGCCCGCCAGGTGATGCGGTTGATGCTGAACTACGACCCGGAGGAGCGCCCCCACTCCTCCCAGGTCGCCGAGATGATGGAGGTCCTCGCCGAGGACGCCAACGACATGAGCCTGCGCCGCTTCGCGCGCCGCTATGTCGAGTCCGCCATGGAGGGACACCAGCCCCTCCAGGATCCGGACGATCCCCTGATGACCGGCTCCACCCTCTTCGAGGATCGCAGCGCCTCCTTCGACACCGAGGGCCTGAGCGCGGGCGGCGGCGTCGAGGCCGCGGACCAGAGCGAGGACGCCGAGATCTTCGATGATCGTCCCTCTCGCAGCGACCTGGACGCCCTGCGCGGCTCGGGCGATCGCCGCCTGAACCCGGCCCCCACGCCGGGCCCGGTCGGCTCCCCGCCGGCCTTCGAGCCGCCCGCCGCCGAGCTGCCGCCGGCGACCCCGCCGGTGACCCCGCCGGTGACCCCGCCGCCGATCACCGGCCCCACGCCGCCTGTCTCAAAGGCCCCCGCAGGCCCCAAGGGCAACTTCAGCGGCTGGAAGCCCGCGGCGCCCACGCCGCCCGAGCCCGAGCCCGAGCCTGAAGAGAGCGGCGCCGGCAAGAAGGTCGCCCTCATCCTCGTCGCGGCGCTGCTGTTCTTCGCGGTCGCCGGCGTGGCCGCCGTGAAGTTCCTCGGCGGCGATGACACCCCGGACGCCCCGGAGATCGTCGACAACCGCCCCGATGAGGTGCCTGACGAGATCCCGGATGAGGTGCCTGACGAGGTTCCGGATGAGGTGCCTGACGAGGTTCCAGACGAGCCCCCCGACGAGAACGGCGACGACGGGCAGGCCGACGCCGGGGTGAACAACCAGACCCCGCCCGCGCAGAACACCCCCGCGGCCATTCCGAGCGGTCGCGGCGGCATCGAGCTGGTGCTCAAGCCCCTCGGCGGCGGGGCGGTGTTCATCTACAACCAGGACTACAACTACGGGAAGACCTGGGACGGCTCCGGCAAGTTCTCCGACTCCGATATGGTGGAGGGCGAGTATTGGACCAAGGTCACGCCGCAGAGCGGTGGGGAGGAGCTGTGGCGAACGGTGGAGATCCGGGCAGACCAGATCTGCAAGTACCGCCTGGACATGACCAGCGGCGGCAACTGGGAGATGCGCGGGTGCAAGTGAGGCCGCTCCAGAAAGAGAATCATCCCGTGCGACGCCCAGCGCCTTCGCGCAGCGAACTCTTGAAGGTTCGGAATGACACGTCATGCCTTCACCTTCAAGAGTCCACTGAGCTCGGTGCTGAACGCCGCACGGGACAATTCTTTTCCTGGAACGGCCTGAGCCTGGTTCTTGGGCTCTTCGCCCTCCTGTCCCCGGCCGCGAACGCGGGGCCCGTCGAGTACGCCCTGTCCGAGGCCCGGGTCGCGATCGAGGACGCCGAGTTCGAGCAGGCCCGCGCGCTGCTTGAGGGCAGCCGCGAGAGCGCCGCGACGTCCGACGAGATCATCCTCAACGACAGCCTCGCCCGGGTCGAGTACTACCTCGGCATCATCGAGTACTACGACGGCGACCCCGACGAGGGCGCCATGGGCTTCTGGCGCAAGTCCCTCATCCTGAGCCCCGGCTTCGCCTGGGACACCTCCCTCGTCGCCGAGCAGGACGCCCGGGACATCTTCGAGGCGCTCCGCAGCGAGATCCGACAGCGCAACCAGGTGACCACCGGCGTCTCCTCCGATGAGATCGAAGACTTCCGCGTCTACATCGACGGGAACCTCGCCCACGACTACGACCTCGTGACCGAAGGCCGGCACCTCGTGCAGGTCGCCTGTCCGGACAACACGGTGAAGGGCCTCTGGGCCGACTTCGGTGAGGCCCCCGACTACCTCGACCTCTGCGGCATCGTGCAGGAGACCGAAGAGCCCGAGGTCGGCCGCAGCGGGCGCGAGCCTCGCGACTGGAGCGGCCCCAGCGGCCTCCAGATCGGACTCTGGAGCGGCGGCGGTGCCCTCGTGGCCGGCGGCGCGGCGATGTACTTCCTCTCCGTCAGCCCGAGCCTGACGGCGATCGAGGACGCCCGGGACGACCCGACGCAGGTCTCCCGGTCCGATGCGGACGATCTGACCGCCGCCTTCAACCGCGGACGCCTCGTCGAGGGTGTGCTGCTCGGCGCCGGCTTCGCCACCGCCGGGGTCGCCTTCTTCATCGACGACGACCTGGCGATCGTGCCCACCGGCACCGGCGGCGTGCTCACCGGCCGCTTCTGAGGCCTGCCGGGCTCTCCAGGCGTCTCTGCCGGAGTCAGGCGCGGATCCCAGAGACGCGGCGCGGCGTCATCGCTCGCGTGTTTGAGCCCGAATTTGCCTGTTAATCAAGTGATTTCAGCGCTTTGATTTTCAGTTGCTGTGTCTGGTATGGGGCTTGCTTCTTCGAGAGGCATCGGCGTGTTGGCCGATGCACTCACTCTCGAGGACACCATGAAGACGCTCTCTTCAACGCTCTCCCGCATGGCGCTCATCGTCTCACCTGTCTTCGTCGCCTGTGGACCAGCATCACCGAAGCCAGACGGAACCCCAGACGACACCACGCCGACGGTCGCCGAGGACACCGAGGACACCGAGGCTGGCACCGACACCGGCGAGGTGCCCGATGACTCGACCGAGACATCCATCAAGCCGGAGACGCTCCCGGAGCTGGACACCAGCCCTCCACCTTCGCCCCCGGAGTCCCCGGTCTCCGAGCTGAGCTGGCGCGTCAACAGCGACGTCGCCACCATCATCGAGATCACGTTCACGCTCACCGAGGACACCGACGAGGTCTGGCTCGCCTGGACGACAGATGCGCGGTACCAGGCGACGAGCCCCGTCCGCGCGCTGGCCGCTGGCGAGCACAGCGAGGTCGTGCTGGGCGTCCCCGCCGACACGGAGCTGTCCGTGTCGGTCATGGCGACGGTGGGTGAGTACACCACCCTCTCGGAGCCCCTCTCGGCGACCACGGGCTCGCTGCCCGACGATCTGGAGAACCCCGGTCTGGTCGACTGGGATCAGGCCAGCGCCAGCGCTGATGAGTGGCTGCTCACCAGCGTGGAGGTCGGGCGCAGCAACTTCTTCGGCCCCTACTACCCCGTCATCCTGAACCGACTGGGTGAGATCGTCTGGTACCGCCAGTACGATGACGACCGCCTGACGATGTTCCCCCGGGTCTCCCGGGACGGGACGCACCTCCTGGTGGACACCACCAAGATCTACCAGGGGCGCACCGCCGAACTGAATCGGCTGACCCTGGATCACAGTCAACAGGAGGTCGCCGCCCCGCCCAACTGGACGCTGACCTACGACGTGCTGCCCGATGGGACGATCCTCTACGATGAGAGCACGAGCGGCTATCAATTCTACCTCTCGGCGCTCCACCCGGACGGCACCCACGAGCGGCTCTGGGACTGTACGGAGTGGATGTCCACGATCAAGACCGTGGGGTACTGGGAGTGCATGCCCAATACAATCGTCTGGAACGAGGCATCAAACACGATCCTCTGGTCCATGTTCGAGACCTCGACTGTCATCGAGTTGGATCTGGAGACGGGCGAGGTGGTCCGACAGTTCGGCGCGCTGGAGGGATCGTGGGACTTCTCGCCTGCCGAGGCGGGGTTCAACCTGCAGCACTTCCCCAGCTACACCGACGCGGGAACCTTGATCGTCTCCACCCACGGGGCGTCCAGTCCCGGTCAGCACCAGTACGCCAGGGAGTACGAGCTGGATGACGCGACCGGGACGCTGGAGGAGATCTGGCGCTTCGAGAACGACCTCGGCTACTACGCGGAGTACGCCGGTGAGGCCAAGCGCCTGCCAAACGGGAACACGCTGGTGGGCTTCGGCACCGACGGCGCCATCCTCGAGGTGGACGCCGCGGGCGAGGTGGTCTGGGGGGTGGAGTGGCCGGGCAAGCTGGTCGGACAGGCCACTCTGGTGGAGGACATCTACACGCTGAATCAGGGGTGGTAGCGCGCGGCTGAGGCTTTCACGGGCGCGCTGCGTCCGGTTGGAACGCGGGAGTCTTCAGCAGCGGTGATGGGGCACGTCCTGGTGTGCGCGGCGCGATAGGGAGAGGTCTCCCACGCAGCCGGAGCCGCGAATGCAGGATCAGAAGCCCGCGATTGTATTTGATAAGGAGCACGCCTCCGCCTACGACAAGCGCTTCTCAAAGCTGTCGGCGACCAAGGACGCGCTCCACCTGCTCACCCGCGTGGTGCTCTCCGAGCTGCCGGAGGACGCGCGGGTGCTCTGCGTCGGCGTCGGGACCGGCGCCGAGCTGCTGGATCTGGCCCGGGGCTTCCCGGGCTGGCGCTTCGTCGCCGTCGAGCCGGCGGAGGCGATGCTGGCGATCTGCCGCCAGCGCGTCGAGGAGGCGGGCTTCACGGAGCGCTGCACCTTCCACGGCGGCTACCTCGACGCCCTGCCGGCCTCGGAGCCGTTCGACGCGGCGACCTCCATCCTGGTCTCACACTTCTTTCTGGAGTCGGAGGCGCGGCGGGCCTACTACCAGCAGCTCGGCCAGCGGCTGCGCCCGGGGGGGCTCCTCGTGAGCGCGTCCATCGCGGCCGACGTGGACTCGCCGGCGTATCCGCGCCTGCTGGAGGCCTGGATGGGGATGCTGACCTACGCGGAGATGCCCGCCGCGAAGGTGGAGGAGTTCCGCGCCTCGCTCGGGCGGAATGTCGCGGTGCTCCCGCCGGCGACCGTCGCGGCCATGATCGAGGCGGGCGGCTTCGAGGCCCCCACGCTGATCTACCAGGCGCTGCTCATGCACGCCTGGTGCGCGCGCCGGGGGGCGTGATGTCTCCGCTCCTGCTCCTGCTGTCCTGCTCCACCGCCCGCACCGTGGTGTTCGATGTGCCGGAGCCCCTGGTGCTCGAGCCCACGGTGATCCTGGTCTCGCTGGATGGCTTCCGCTGGGACTATCTGGACCGCTCGGACACGCCGACCCTGGACCGATTGGCCGCCGAGGGCGTGCGCGCTGACGCGTTGATCCCGGCGTTTCCGTCCAAGACCTTCCCCAACCACTACACCATCGCCACCGGGCTCTACCCCGAGCACCACGGCATCGTGGACAACAGCTTCTACGATCCCGAGCGGGACGACTGGTTCTCCATGTCCGATGACAGCGCCGTGCTGGACGGTAGCTGGTGGGGCGGGGAGCCCATCTGGGTCACCGCTGGCCGCCAGGGGCAGCGCTCGGGGACCTGCTTCTGGCCTGGCTCCGAGGCGGAGATCGCCGGCGGTCGGCCGACCTACTACAAGCCCTACGACGGCGGTATGGCTTGGGAGGATCGCGTCGAGCAGCTGATGACGTGGCTGGAGCTGCCGGAGGACGAGCGGCCTACCTTCCTGACGCTGTACTTCAACGAGCCGGACCATACAGGCCATGAGGACGGTCCCGATGGCCAGGAGGTCGAGCTGGCGGCGACCGAGGCTGACGCGGGGGTGGGGTTGCTGGTGGACGCGCTGGAGTCGCGGGGGCTGCTGGACCAGGTGGACGTGCTGGTGGTCTCCGATCACGGGATGGCGGGCATGAGCCCGGGGCGTCTGATCTACCTGGATGAGCACATCGACCCCTACGCTCAGGAGATCACCAGCTGGGGGCCGTACGCCTCGCTGTGGCCGGAGGCGGAGCGGGTGGCGGAGGTGGTGGCGGCCCTGGCGGATGTGCCCAACGCTGACTGCTACGCTCGGGAAGATCTGCCGGAGTCGCTTCATTATGATGAGAGCGTGCGGATCGCGCCGGTCATCTGTGTGGCGGAGGTCGGCTGGTCGCTGACGACTCGCGACTGGGCGGCTTGGAACCAGGATTACTATGAGGGCGGCACCCACGGGTGGGATCCGGCGTTCGAGGAGATGCACGGGATCTTGATCGGGCGCGGGCCCAGCCTGGGCGTCGGGGTAGAGAGCGAGCCGGTCAGGAACATCGACTTGTATGCGTTGATGACGCACATCCTGGGGCTGGAGCCCGCTGAGAATGATGGCGCACTGGACCCAGTTGAGCATCTGCTTCGGTAAGCGGGGGCTGGGCCTGCCTCCGCCGTTCTGAGCCGGATGAATGGTTCTGCATCTGTTCGGCCACCTACGTCTCGCAGCTCCTCCCAGCCGCTGGTGTCTGCGGGGAGGGCGGCCCCAGACCTGACCCGTGTCCGCCTGTGAACGCCAAGGCTCAGGCTGTTGAGCACGGTGTGTTTAAGCCATCGCCGTATGAGGGCATAGATTCGCAGCCGATCGCGAGAA
>Ga0316204_10002121_pt1 | contig 47055 bp, 48 predicted proteins | sample 6monrhotite_MG_2_FD_205661 | JGI IMG/M metagenome (GOLD analysis project Ga0316204, IMG submission 205661) | Microbial mat bacterial communities from mineral coupon in-situ incubated in ocean water Damariscotta River, Maine, United States -... | ecosystem: Environmental > Aquatic > Marine >... | reverse complement strand
GTTTAATAAACATGATATACAGGCAGCAGTCACGAAAATGGCCGCGCAAATTACAGCGGATCTTGCTGACAAAAATCCATTAGTACTTTGTGTTATGACAGGAGGATTAATACCTGCTGCAATGTTGCTAGAGCATATGAGTTTTTTACTCGAGATCGACTATATACATGCAAGTCGCTATCAGGAAAAAACGAGTGGAGGCATACTTGATTGGCGTGTTGAGCCAGGCAAATCTCTTAAAGGTCGACACCTTCTGATTATTGATGATATTTTGGATGAAGGTATTACTCTAAAGGAGATTGTCCATTATTGTAAAAATAAGGGTGCAGCATCTGTTAGTTCTGCTGTATTAACAATTAAAAATCACGGGCGACAACATGCGATTGATGCAGATTATGTCGGACTTGAGTTGCCTAACCGATATGTTTTTGGCTGTGGCATGGACTACAAAGGCTATTTTAGGAATCTATCCGAAATTTATGCCGTACAAGGGAAGTAATAATGAGTAAAATTGCTATTATTGGTGGCACTGGTTTAACCTCTTTAAATAATATTGAGATTATTGGCCGTGAAATTGTGCACACAAAATATGGAGAGCCTTCTGCTCCCATGATACGTGGTACTTTGGCAGGGCATGAAATTATGTTTCTTGCTCGTCATGGGCATGGCCATACTATCCCTCCACACAAAATTAATTATCGAGCTAATATTGCCGCTTTAAAAGATGCGGGTGTTGAAAAAATTATTGCGATTAATGCCGTAGGTGGCATTACAGAAAAAATGCTACCAAAAGCCATCGTGCTGCCAGATCAGATAATTGATTATACCTGGTCACGCATCAATACTTTTTTTGAGGAAGGTCTTGAACAAGTGGTTCATATCGACTTCACAAATCCTTATTGCCAGGAACTTCGTGAACAAATTATAAGTGCTTCCGTAGCTACAAAAATTAAATTGGTCACCGATGGCACCTATGCTGCAACTCAGGGTCCACGACTCGAAACAACAGCTGAGGTTATTCGGCTTGAACGAGATGGTTGTGACCTGGTTGGTATGACAGGTATGCCAGAAGCATCACTGGCAAGGGAACTGGAACTTTGTTATGCGAGTATCTGTGTTGTCGCCAATATGGCTGCCGGTAAGGGGCCAGATGAAATCACCATGGAAGAAATAGAAAAGAATTTATATACAGGCATGGACGATGTGCGTGTCCTGCTGGAAAGTGTTATCTCTTCACTTTAATCGAAGTACCATCAAGTTTTTTGGGTACTTCAGCTTGCGTCATTATTACCAGCATTCCAAAAACGGGATGATCTATATAATGTAGTTCTTTGCTACGCATACGACGTTTTTGCTTCTCATAATACACAACGGTTGTCGGTCTAGGTTTAAGCATAGAAGGCTCTTCTGTAATAGCTATTTCCACGGGGCTTAAAGGAAGTGGCGGTATACCATTGGCTTCAAAGCGTAACTCGCTTTCTATGTGTAAATAGCGTGACAGGCTAACTTTGATCAATCCTTCAAGCTTGGCTTGTGCATACAGTGGCGGTAGTGGTTGACCATCAACGGTAAGCTCACTGCTTAATTCTGGTTCAATATTATCTTGAGTCAAGATGGGTATAGCAATATTACGACTAAGGCCTGGTTGTCGCCAGGCAAAATGCTTAATTATTCGATAGTCATTTGATGCAGCAATTTTTTCGGCTACATCACTCAGTTTATACTCAGTCTGAGGCAAGAGTCGAAAATAATAGTCAGGTAAGTAACCCGTATTTTCCGTCGTCCTTGGCATGTCCAGCTGAATATACTGCTCTGGTAGCTCAATGTGTGGTGCTGCATCCTTGAGCTCAGGCAGTTGAGTTAGCGCGGCGGAATGCTGGAATAGAACAATCTCAATATCATAATAACGTTGCTCATTGCTAGCGTAGCTGAAGGCTGAAAAGCTGGAGAGCAGAAGAATTGACAGACCAATGGCTGTTTTTCGGACAAATGTCAGTGTGTTGAGCATATAAAAATCCATAAGAATTGCATACAGATTATCATATAAGTTATTGTATTTAAACATTCTATTATGAGATGCTTGTCAAAGGTTAAACCTTTGTTTAGAAATTATGTGATAACCCGATATAAAGACAGGATAACAAAGAGGCAGAGTTGTCAATGGGAGTTCTCGACGATTTACGAAAACAGTCCGCCGAGCAGCGAGGTCGCGAAGATGCAGACCTTCTACGTGAGCAGGAGCGGCAGGAGTTTTATCAGCAGGAAATTCGACCTCGGTTGGAACAGGCGTATACCTATTTAAATGAACTGGCGGATCACCTTAATTATGTGAAGCCTGATCTTACTCATACATACGTCTTGCCAGGCGGCGTGAAGTTGGAGTCACTAAAGCAGGATGAATATGGTATCGAGGCGGATAGTCGCGATAACATGAAAAAAGTGACATTCAAGTTTTATTGCCATAATGATGGCGAGGTACTATTTCGTGTTGAGGGCAAAAAGACTGTTGATAAACTAAACGAATTTATGCACCAGTGTCGAATGCGATATAAAACCAGTCAGATAAAAGATGAAAAACAAAATGTCATTGAGGCTGAGATTATTGTTGAAAACGTCGTCCCCATCATTTTTCAGCTAGTCGCTGATATTGAAAATGGCAATATTATTTTGTGGATAAGGAATTTTGAGAAGCTTGGCATCCGTAAGATCATGTTACTACCCCGACAGGTCAACGAAGGTATGCTGGATGATTTGGGAAAATACATTGTTCGTGATGTTGATCGATTTATGCAGCTTGATATTGATGAGGCTAGCAAAAAGCAGCTACAGGAAAAACTCAAACAGGATAAGATTCGTCGTGATCTTGAATTAAAAGTTGTAGATCAGATGCGACAGGAAGAAGAACAAAAAGAACAGGAAAGTAAATTGATGTTCAGAATAAAGAAGCAGGCACAGGACGTGTTGGATAAGGCAAAGAAGAAATAGATACTTGTGAGCTTAAAATATTAGGGCTAAGCCTTTCAAGAATAATTGTTATCGATTTATATCATCATACAAACTAAATCCGTCCTGCTGGGTTGTAGGTTTCGAATCGTCTAGTGTAGTGCTACCTTTGTTTTATGGTGGGAGGTATCCATGTCAGTCTCGTGATACTAGGTGGTACATCAGCTAGAGAAACGGATTTTCTACTTGAGGTGCTACTTCATCACTTTAAGTTGGTCTTAAATGGACTTGTTGTTACTCGCGGATTACCGGGCAGTTACTCCAGTAGGTGGCGAAGGAGCGATAACACTCGTATTACCGCTATTTTTAAAGCCATCCTGAATAGACCACCCAGGGTTGTTTGCTATGCCGTTGGTTTCGTAGGCCCCTACGTCGAAAGGTGATTGGCGAACGGCTTCATTGAAGTCAGTATTCGGGGCATAGGTCGCATTAGCGGTGCCAATTAGCGGTGAGCTAGTTGCAGGCCAATATTCCCGGTTGTCTGGATTCATGAAAATTCCGTTTGCACCAGTACTATATTGGAGGTTGGAAGAATAGGTCGCTGCACGGGGTTGATTTGTGATTGCACCGCCATAGACAACATTATTTGCCACTATTAAGCTAGTTGGATTGCTACTACCTCCCCAGCCTCGTAAGTGCACATCACCAATTACGGTATTATTTACAATTGTAACATTTCGCATAACCGGTACTTGTATGTGGCTCTGGGTTTCAATGCTACCGATAACGATGTTGTTACGCACAATGGCATCTGCAATCACATCAATGCTTTGCCCACAATTCCACACCACGTTACCCTCAATAATATTGGGCCGATCTACATTGGCATCCGTCACGCCGTAGGCTAAGATACATGGGAAATTTGCATCGTGTATTACATTATTTCGAATGATGTTGCCCCAAGAGCCGTACTTGATTTCAATACCATCTCCCTGGCTACCACGAGTGTCATGTATCCAGTTTTGTTCAATAATGGAATTAGAGACGGCACATTTTGCATTGTTACAACCAATATATATCCCCTCAGCAGTATCGGAAGTGTTGTAAATATGATTACGGCGCACAATGATAGAATCCATAGAGCTGCGAAAGTTTATACCCACGGAGATGTCGTGAATCTCGTTATCTTCAATGGTGATGTGATGTGGTTCGCCTGACATGTTTATTCCATCACCATTACCTGTTATCTCTAGATGCCGTATGGTTACATAGGTGGCACCTTCGATATTTATCGTATTCTGTGGTGTGGAATCTGTTGGTCGGGTGATTAATGGTCGTGTTTCACCATCTGCACCTTTAATGATAATAGGCTGTGATTGAGTACCTTTGGCACTTATTCGTGTACGATTCCCAGATTCAGAGTAGGTGCCTTCATGCACAACCAGCGTATCACCTGGTCCGAGTAACTCAATGGCCGTTTTGAAGCTATCGCCGGGGAAGATTTCTATTACCTCGGCCCAGATATTTGAAACGAATAAAAAGAAGGCCAGGGACATGCAGTTTTGAAAAAATAATTTCATAATAATATCTCTATCAGTAAAATAGATGCAACTACACTAATTTCATATTTTCACACATAATAATAGAATTCAGTGTGGTTTCTGTCACAGTTAGGTCAAAGAATATACGTAGGTTGGGCTGAGCGATAGCGATGCCCAACGATCACCATTGAAAATGTGCATAATAATATATATTTTGGAATGCGCAATATGAATATTGTGACTTGAAGACCATCTGTTATGCAATAGTTCTACATCTGTTGGATATTGCCGACGCTAAGCCCAACGGGTGAAAAATTATTACGTAGAAGGTGGAATTGAAGCTGCTCTAATTATGTAGTGACTCCAAACATATTGTTGTGCATTTCGGATGGTCATTGTTGGGCATCGCTATCGCTCAGCCGCAACCTACGGGTTATAGATTTAACGTTACTTCTTTTAAGGAAAAATTTTGCTAAGCTACCGCCACTCCTTCCATGCTGGTAATTTCGCTGATGTTATTAAGCACATCGTCGTTATCGAAATCCTTGAGCATTTAATTAAGAAAGAACGTCCTTTTGACTATATCGACACCCATGCGGGTGTGGGTCTTTATAACCTCAATACAAAAATATCGACTAAGTTGGAAGAATTCACCAATGGGATTGGTAAGCTGGAACCCAAGGCATGGCCGGAGCTTGCTCGGTACTTTTCAATCCTGAAACAATATGACCCTTCTGCAGCATTAAATTATTACCCAGGTTCACCCTTAATCGCCATGAGTTTTTTACGTGCAAAGGACAGAGCATGGTTGTTTGAAATGCACCCTGCTGATTTTAAACTGCTGGCAAAGAATATTGCTGGTGATGATCGTGTCAAAGCGATGCGTGACGATGGATACAAGGGACTTCTACCACTATTGCCGCCAGTGTCTCGCCGAGGCCTGATTTTAATTGATCCTTCATATGAACTTAAAACAGATTATGACCAGGTAGTTGAAGTAGTTTTGAAGGCATATAAAAAATTCTCCACCGGCACCTATGCCATCTGGTATCCAGTCGTAGATAGAAAACGTATTGTTAAGTTGGAGTCGAAATTCATCAATAGTGGTATTAAAAACATTCAACGTTTTGAATTAGGTATTACGGCTGACTCACGTGCAACAGGCATGTCTGCTGCTGGAATGATTGTGATTAATCCACCGTGGAAGTTAATGGAGAAAATATCAGCAGTGCTGCCTAAATTGGTTGATGTGCTGGGTGAAGATGGAGGTGCTTTCTTTAAATGTGATGTATTGGTGGCGGAGTGAGGTGTTTCGGAACTATGCAAGTGCATAATTATTTCACTTTGTTTGAAATGATAGAGAAATAGAGTGACGTTACGAAAATGTTTCGACACCAAGGTATGGCAGTTCAGCCCCGATCTGACAGTTACTCATTTTTTTTAGAGTGTTTATTATTTCAGTTTTGAGCTAAATTTTTCCGTCAAATAAATTTACCGTTAATAAATGTTTTCAAGGGCATATTCCCACAACACTTCTTGCTTTGGTGTATATGGCGATTGTTATACACGCCACCTATTATTTTATTCCAAATTTTTTTGTAATTTATCGATAATTAAGTAAAGTATTTCCTAAACGTTATTGGATACAAATTTTTTCAGACTCCTCTTATATGACGGTTAGAGGTACTGTTCGTCTGTGATTGATATTGTTGATGGCTAAATACAGCTGATAATAATGGTGCTCAATACAGCCATAGCACTATGCGCCTCTATTGATAAAGATGCGTAGGATTGTAAGCCGTGGCGCTCAAAGTCAGGTAAGACCTTCGATCTATAGTCAATTCCTATGGGTTCAATAGTAACTTCGTCTTGGACGAAGAACAGGCCACCCTTTATATATAATCATTAAGTTCATCTAATGACAGAAATATTCAGAATATTCAGAATATTTAAATTTTATAATGGCAGAGATATAACATGACTCAGTAAATTATTTGCTTAACGCTCATAAATTTTGATGTCGTGCATCAACGCGAAGCCATTTTTTAAATGGATAGATGACGTGTATAGATCGGATGAAGGGATTCACCGATCGGGTGAATTCCTGGGAGGGGATACACCGCCAGGTGAACCAGGAAACGGGTTTCATTATCTGCACCCGGCCGGGTAATAACGGACAAGACCCGTCCGAATCTTTATTAACGAGGAGAGGAGAAGAATACATGTCTAATTTTAACCCCCTTTCGTGGCTCATTGTCGCCACTACCTTTGCCATCGCCCAGAGTGTCGGGGCGGTAGGTCTGCCCGATGTTCCCAATGCCCATACGGGTAAACAGCTGGGGGCTACAACCACTTTGACCGATGCACTCATGAATGGCAAATATGATTTGTGGTTCAGGCTACGCTATGAGGATGTGTCGGATGATATTCCTGCGGCATCAGCTCTGGCCGGTACCGATAACGCCGAGTTGTTGAGTCTGCGGACCGTGCTGGGTTATAGCACCGCTCGTTTTCACGGCTTCTATGGTCGTCTGGAATTAGAAGCCAATACTCGAATAGGTAGTGACAAGGCATTAAATGTCGACGACGATCTGACCTTTCCACCAGGACCAGGCGGTTCCCGTGTTGCTGAGGGCTATTCCCTGATCCCGGATAACGAATTCGAAGAGATCAACGAGGCCTATATCGGCTGGCGCAATCCTTCGAGTGGTTGCACTAACACGCCGGGTGGTTGTAACGGTAACACTACTGTTAAGCTGGGACGGCAAACCGTCATCTACGACAACCACCGATGGGTAGGTAACATTGTTTGGCGCCAGAATCATCAATCCTATGATGCCTTTCGGATTGACAACACTTCGATCAAGGATCTTAGTATTTCGTATACTTACCTCGATCAGGTAAACCGGACGTTTGGTGATGACTCGGTATTTGATACATGGAAGATGGACAATTCCCATCTCATAAACGTCTCCTACAAATTTCCCTTCGGCAAGTTAACCGGTTACGGCTATCTGCTCGACTTTGATGATAACCCAAAGACTCCCTTTCCAGAGGGCGTGGGTGCTGTAGGTACACCGGGCATAGCGAATTTCGATTCTGATACCTGGGGTTTGCGATTTGTGGGTAAGCATAAGGTAAGCGAGACGTTTACCTTATTGTCTGAACTGGAGTGGGCAACTCAGGAACCAGGTAACGATGCCGGCCCAACCTTGTCTGACAATAACTATTACAATATCGAAGTCGGTGGTGCTTTTAAGGTGGCTGGTAAACCGGTAGTTGTGAAACTAGGTCATGAAGTCCTGGAGGGCAACGGTGTGAATGCTGTCCAGACGCCCCTCGCTACGGTACACGCTTTCAACGGCTGGGCTGATAAATTCGTGGGTGCCCCCGGTGGAACGGCGACCCCGGCGGGTGGTCTCGAGGACACCAGCCTCACGGTAGTGGTCAAGGGCCTGATTGGTCCATCCAAGCTTGTTTTTCAGTATCACGACTATAAGTCTGATCAGACGGTAGGCGGTGTCAGTGACTATGGAAGTGAGTGGGGTGTACTATTTGCCAAGCCAGTTTCAAAACGTTGGTTGGGACTCGTGAAATACACGAACTTCGAAGATGGAGGTGATGGTTTCAGCTTTGATAGCGAGAAATTCTGGCTGATAGCCCAGTACCGGATCAAATAACAGGAGTATAAGGCAACTCAGTCCAAGAGCGTTTTGACCTGATACCAGGAGCAAGCGTGGCAGAGAAAAAGTAGAGAGGGGGCGGAAGCCTCCTTTCTATTATTTTGTTGTTTAGACTCATGAGTCTAAACGACGATATTATAGACAAGATTAGTTCTTAAGTTTTTCTAATAACTTCTGTGTTTCTTCAATTCGAGAATCCGCACTCTCCATATCCCGACTAATCCTCAGCTTGTGTTGGCCTTCAAGTTTATAGATCGATGAGTGCATCTGGATCAACTCAATAATCATTGCTGGATTTATATTGGGTTGATCGCCAAATTTAATGCTGCCACTGGAATCTCCAAGGTCAATGCGTTTAATGCCAAGCAGTGTGGCTTTTTGTTTTAATTCAGTAATGCGGAATAAATTTTTCACAGCATCTGGTAACAAACCAAAACGGTCAATCATTTCGACCTTTAATTCTCTCAGCTCGGCTTTATCTTTTGTGCTGGCGATACGCTTATACAGGACAAGACGTTCATGCACATCAGGCAGGTAATCATCGGGGATCAGGGCGGGTATGTGTAGCTCGATCTCTGTGGACTTAATTTCAAGGTCTTCCTCGATCGGTTTGCCTTGTTTGAGTGAGTTAACAGCGCGTTCCAACAATTCGGTATACATGGTGTAACCAATTTCATGCATTTGACCGCTTTGACCTTCACCCAGAAGTTCTCCGGCACCACGTATCTCCAGATCATGTGTTGCCAGTGTAAAACCCGTTCCCAGTGTATTGATAGACTCAATTGCCTCAAGGCGTTTTTTAGCATCAGCACTAATGGCCTGTCGCTCTGGAATTATCAAGTACGCATAGGCTCGATGATGCGAGCGACCCACGCGACCGCGCAATTGATAGAGCTGTGCCAGACCAAATTTATCGGCGCGATTAATAATAATGGTATTGGCTGATGGGATATCAATGCCAGTTTCTATAATGGTCGTGCAAACCAGAACATTAAAACGCTGATGGTAGAAATCAGACATGACGTGTTCTAGCTGCCGTTCACGCATTTGACCATGGGCATATTCAATACTGGCATCCGGTAGTAACTCGCGCAGTTTCAGTACCTGGTTTTCAATGGTTTCCACTTCATTGTGGACAAAATAAATTTGACCACCACGATTGAGTTCACGCTGGCAACTTTCTTTTATCAGTTGATCATTCCATTTCGAGACGAAGGTCTTAATTGCCAATCGTTTGGCAGGTGGTGTGGCGATGATGGAGAGATCACGCATACCGGACATCGCCATATTCAGCGTTCGTGGGATTGGTGTGGCAGTGAGGGTTAAGACATCGACCTCAGATCGTAACGCCTTGAAGCGCTCCTTTTGTCGTACCCCAAAGCGATGTTCTTCATCTATGATGACCAGACCAAGATTTTTATATTTAACATCACCTTGCAATAACTTGTGTGTGCCGATGACGATATCAATTGTTCCATTGTTCAGTTTCTTTAATACACTTTCGACTTCTTTGCTAGATTTAAAGCGTGACAAATAATCGATATTTACTGGCCAGTCCGCAAAGCGATCCTGGAAATTATCAGCGTGTTGTTGCGTCAGTAATGTCGTTGGTGCCAGAATGGCAACTTGCCTGCCAGCCATAACCGCGATAAAGGCAGCGCGCATGGCAACTTCGGTTTTGCCAAAACCAACATCACCGCAGATCAGACGATCCATGGGTTTGCTTGACTCCATATCCTCAATGACACCATCGATAGCGACTTGTTGATCTGGTGTTTCTTCAAAGGGAAATTCTGTAGCAAAGCGTTCATAAGCAACGTTATCTAAGTTATATTTATAGCCCTTGCGTGATTCACGCATGGCGTATATTTCCAATAATTCTGCAGCAACGTCGCGTACGCGCTCTTTGGCTTTACGTTTGGCTTTTTCCCACTGGCCACTACCAAGTTTATGTAATGGTGCCGACTCGGGTGCTGCGCCTGTGTAGCGACTGATCAAATGCAGTGATGCGACAGGGACATAGAGTTTGTCACCATCGGCATATTCAAGCACCAGAAATTCGGTTTCGATGTTACCAGTGGTTAGTGTTTGTAAACCAAGGAATCTGCCGACACCATATTGTTCATGAACGACGGGAGATTGTGGCGTGAGTTCGGCGAGGTTGCGAATAATGGCGTCGGTATCACGCCGGCTTGATTTACGACGACGACGCTGAAAAACGCGCTGACCATAGATTTGCGGTTCAGTAATAATGGCGTACTGTTGATCATCAAAAATGAGTCCCTGTTCCAGAGGTGCAACAGTAAGACAATATTTATCATCAGCATTGATAAAGTCTTGCCAGGTTTTAAATAGTTTGGCTCGAATCCCGATGTTGTTTAACAGTTCATTAATATTTTCTCTTCGTCCAACCGATTCTGCAACAAACAGTATTCTGCCCGGGAAGGTTTGTGCAAATGTTTGCAAGGTAGCTGACGGACTGTCGTCATGAATGTTAAGCGTTAATTGAGGTGGCGTCGCTGTAGCGTAATCAATGCCATTCTTATTGTTGGCAAAAGTCTGCCAGTCTATACGCTGATAACGATTGATACCGTTGAAAATTTCGTTAATCTGTAGAAAAAGTTCACTGGGTGTTAATGGTGGTCGTTCTATATTTCCTCTGTATTCCTCAGCACGATTCTGGATTTCTTGCCAATGATGCTCTGCATGTTGCTCCAGTTCATTGGTTGAAAAAATTAAACAATTCATGGGAAGATAGTCAAACACCGAAGCGGTTTCTTCATGAAATAACGGGAAATAATACTCAATACCTCCGGGCATCATGTTTTTTGAAACTTCATGATAAATCAGTGAACGTTGTGGGTCGCCTTCAAACTTACTGCGGAAATTTTGCCGGAAGCGGCTGATCGCATCTTCGTCCACGGGAAATTCACGCGCGGGCAACAAATCCAGTTTGTCGACTTTTTCCAGAGAACGCTGAGACTCTGCATCAAAGCTGCGTATGCTTTCGACCTCATCGTCAAACAATTCAATTCGTAGCGGGCGTTTACTGCCCATAGGATATAAATCAATAATACTGCCGCGCACAGCAAACTCACCATGTTCGATGACAGAAGAAACGCAGCGGTAGCCGCTCTGTTCCAGTTGGCGACGAAACTCAGTTAAATTGAGTGTTTGTCCACTTTCAATTAGCAGGCAATGCTTATCCAGAAAACTTCTTGGCGGCAACCTTTGCATGAGGGTCTGCACAGGTAGAAGCAGAATGCCCTTTTGGTGTTTGGGAAGCTGATAAAGCGTGCGCAATCGTTCAGAAATAATATCCTGATGTGGTGAAAAACTGTCGTAGGGCAGCGTTTCCCAATCGGGCAGGCTCAGATGTTCTACGCCACTATCTGCGAGAAAAAACTGTAATTCTTCTTCGAGCAGTAAGGCCTGACGAGTATCGTGGGTAATGACGACGACAAGCCCGTCAAATTCACGGGCTGTCTGGCTCATGACCAATGAGCCACTACAGCCATATAGCTGACCCCACCGCTGACGTTTGCCTGCAGAAAAGTCAAGATGCGGGTGGAGAGGGCTTTGCTGCTTGGAGTCCATCATATATTGGTTAGAATGTCTGAAAGGCGGCTATTCTATCGGTCTAGCCTGAATTATCAAGGGAAGCCGGGGTTTAGCATGTGGTAATTGGATAAAAATCTTTCACCGCAAAGACGCAGGGCTCGCACAGAAGTGATAATTTTGCAGAACAGGTTTGTGATCAGGGTGGGGAGGAACTGGTATCACATCGTTATTCGCATTTTAGGTATGTCATAAAAATCATGCATACCCTACATGGCTTGCGGTATACCGCAATTTATTAAGTGATAGGTGGGTCTGATATAGGGAAAAGGATCTTATCGTAAAGACGCTAAGGACGTGGAGATTTTAGATTTTTAATCATAAATACCACTTTGTGAGCTCTGCGTCTCTGCGGTGAAATAAATTGCTATCGGATGTCTTCGTTACTAGTATTTTTAAACAGAATCTGAGGTGTTATCAGACCGTAGCCTTGCATTTGCCAGTGCACCAGTTCGGTCATGGCAGAAGGCACGACTTTCACAAAATCATGGAAATCTTTAGGTTCGTAACCAAAGTCGGCAATGGCCAGACTGCACACCTTAAATTGGACACCAAGACTGGCGTAATATTTGATACGTTCGACAGCTTCTTTGTATTTGCCGTAGTTCTTTTTTGTCAAGACGACTAATTCTCTGCCATGAACGACGACTTTGATGTCCATAAATTCGGGTGCCTGATTATAGGGATCATCCATCAACGGGTTCATGTAGGAGCGAATCCAGAATAGTGCGGCATTGATTTTCTGTGGCTCATCAAAGTAAAAGTCGAATACAGCTTTTTGCTCGGTGTAGGGGGTAAATTCAAGTTCAGCAGAATCGACATGACTAAACGGTAACGCGATCATGACATACAAAAAGGCCGGGAAGAGTCCCCGGCCTTTTTTGTTTAACAGTCTCAACATACTAGAAGTATAGGAAAAGACTTAGGTATGGTCCAGATACTTCGATATTGCCATAGGTCTGATCCGTCGTGTCTTCAATGGTCAGATCAAATGTTCTTACACCTGCTTCAATACCCAGATTGAAGTCAGTGGTATAACGAATCCGCGCCAGAACATCGGTCAGGCTATTGCCATCATAGGAAATCACTGAACCTTCTACACCAATTGACAAGCCTGTCAGCGGAAGCGGCACATTCAGAGAGGCATAAAGCATGGGGATCGTGAAATCCAGATTTTCTGTTGTTGTGCTTGGCGTTGTGTTTTCCGTTAGTGTTGCTTCACCATCAAAAATCTTAACGTTTAGGCCCAGATCAAAATCAACACCAACATCAATGATTTCGTAATAAAGTGCTATTTCTGAGTGGTCAAGATTAATGGTGGTCGTAGTATTGAACGCCTGGTTAAACGTTACGCCGTTAAAGGTAAATGATTTTGTTGCAAGCCCTGAGCCATTCAGATTCATGCCTGTACTGCCAACACGAATATTGGGTATTAAAGGAATTGGGTGCTCGATATAGGCATAGAAAAAGGATTCTGATTGATCGCCTAAGTGTAAGTCCGTTTTCAGGTTGACTTCATCGATGACACTATTACTGTCACGTATGGTGCCTTCTACTTCATAGTCAAATGAGCCACCGATAACGCGGAAGCCTGCAAAATCTGCCATGGCGGTAATAGGGGTCAATAGCAGGCCAGCTGCTAACCAGTGTCGTAGTTTCATGCTTGAGTTCCTCAAAATTGTCATATCAGATTATTTTGCTTCCGTGTGGAAAACACTCCTTATTAAAATTCACTGTTTCTCAACCGCTTATATCGGATTATAGAGAAAAAACTTAAGTACAAGGTCACAGTTTGGACGAGATTTATATAACCACGCTTCTTTATATTAAGACTACTGCCGTATGGTGAGGCTATTGCCGCGTTGTATGAGTTCCAGATGCTTGAGGAAACTCATGCCCAGAAGCACTTCATCCTCTGCCTGCATGCCGGGATTAATCGTGGCAGGTACATTCTGACGTTCGATATTCGCCAGAGCGACACTGCGCAGACGTGTTGTGTGGCCCGATACCATGCCATTTGCGGTCTGAATGGCGACCGGCAGCCCCGGTTGTAGTTGAAGTCGTTTCGCCAGCGCTGATGAAACAGCGACATCAGTTGCACCTGTGTCAAGCAAGAAGATGACTTGCACGCCGTTAATGGTCCCATTGGCGATGTAATGACCAGCGTGGTTTTGCTCAAGTGTTACCTCTTGGACTTCACCGGAAGTACGACCCATAAGGGCCTGATTTGGGTTGTGTTGTTTGTCCAGAATATTGCTGAACAGGAGGCTGAGTAAGGCCAGCAAGAGGATCCAGCCGGCAAATATCATCGACTTGCCGAGGCTGCTTTGCTGTTTCTCTGGATCGTTCATGACTTTCTTCCTTAGTCCCGAAAGCGTCTGCCAAGGTCAGCATAGGCATCAATACGGCGATCCCGCAAAAAGGGCCACATGCGTCGGACTGACTCAGTCTGAGTCATATCAAGCTCGGTGGTTAACAGACATGGCTCATTCGTTGATGCCTGTGCCAGTATTTCTCCTTGCGGCCCACAGATAAAGCTGGAACCCCAGAAATCAATCCCGATGGTTGGGTCTTCCGGTGATGCTTCAAAACCGGTGCGGTTGCAGATCAGGGTCGGTAGGGCGTTGGCAATGGCATGACTGCGCTGGATGGTGATCCAGGCATCTCGCTGGCGAACCTGATCGTCTTCTGGTTCGCGTTTGTCCCAACCGATGGCGGTGGGGTAGAGCAATAAATCGGCACCTGCGAGCGCCATGAGTCGGGCAGCTTCGGGATACCATTGGTCCCAGCAGACTAATATTCCCAGTTTGCCAACGCTGGTCTGAACAGGATGAAACCCCAGATCACCTGGCGTGAAATAAAATTTTTCATAGAAGCCGGGGTCATCAGGAATGTGCATTTTTCGGTATTTGCCCGCCAGACTTCCGTCGCTATCCAGCACCACCGCGGTATTGTGGTAGAGACCGGCAGCCCGTTTTTCAAACAGAGAGGCAACGATGACCAGCTTATGCAGTTTCGCCAATTTTGAGAGATGTTCGGTCGTCGGTCCTGGAATGGTCTCTGCCAGATTAAAAAAGTCAGGGGATTCAGTCTGACAAAAGTACACATTGTTGTGCAGTTCCTGTAGCAGCACTAACTGCGTGTCCTGGCCAGCTGCCGCCACAATTTGATCGGTAATTGTTTGCAGATTTGCAGTAGGGTCAGCCATACAATGGTGTTGAATCAGGCTAACGGTAATTTGATTTGTTGACATAATTTTACCTGGTCGCTTACGAATGTCTTAATCAATTGTACTTGTAGATACGAGGTACAGCCATGCCTAAATAGCATAGGCGTGTCGTTATGCTGATTCGATATAATCATGCTAAGCTCGTAATTAATTATTAGTATTAAGGTTGCAGGGAGAAATTATGACACGGGGATTAACAAGATTCATCGCAATGTGCGTGATTGCAATGATGACAATTCTCAGCAGTGGATGCGCCGGTATTTCCAGTCGTGCCAAAGCCCTGGATAGTGTGACGCGTGCCTATGAAAAGCATATCCGCTGGGGTAAGTTTGAAGAGGCGCGAGCTTTTGTTAAAGGGCCTCAGGAATTTTTAACGGACAACGAAAGAAAGCGATTACAAAATATTCGTATCACCGGTTATGACATGCTCAATAGTCACGTTGCTGATGATCAGGCAACGGCTGTATTAATGGTACGTATTCGTTACTTTCATGATGAATACGCTATTGAAGAGACTTTTATTGATCAACAGAAATGGAAGTTTGATGCTGCAAGTGACCACTGGTTTCTTGCCTCACCAATTCCCAGTTTCCGCTAAGGCGCTTATAGGGACTTGCATGCTAGCGCAGTGCAGGCTGCCATACTGTTGAATAAGTGCTCGCGCATTCACACCGACGATACTGTGGTGTGGGAAACATTCTCTTAGGCGCGACAACGCAATGTTATCGGCTGGGTCGTCGTAGCAAGGTACAAACACCGCATTATTAAGAATGAGAAAATTTGCATAACTGGCGGGCAGCCTTTTACCATCATCAATAATCGCCTTTGGCATCGGTAGCGCAACCAATTTATAGGGTTTGTTCGATAGCGTCGTGAATGATGCCAATTGTCGCTTCATTCTGGTCAACGGCGTGTAATGTATGTCAGATGTATCCTCACAAGAGGTGTAGGCGATCGTCTTGCCATCACAAAAACGTGCCAGCATATCCACATGACTATCGGTATCGTCACCAATAAGACCGCCATGATCCAGCCAGAGTACTTTTTGGATGCCAAACTGTTGAGTAAAAAAAATTTCCCACTCCTGTTTTTGCATTGCAGGATTACGGCTATCGGAAATTAAGCATAGGGATGTCGTTATGAGCGTGCCTTGCCCGTCGGTATCAATGCTGCCACCTTCAAGAATAATGTCGAATGTCTTTAATTCAACAGAAAAGCAATTTTGCTGTTGTAAAAATGTATTAACCGCATTGTCATCACTTGCCTTATATTTATTGCCCCAGGCATTGAACTTAAAATTAAGCAGTTGCACATGCTCGTTGTCTAAAACACTTATGGGGCCATAGTCTCTTGTCCAGGTGTCGTTATAAGTGGTGGGTATAAAGTGTATAGAGGTAATGTCAGTATTACCGGCCTTGAGGATATTTTGAATGTGCTGCTGATGATTCGTATCGCGACAGAGCAGGATGACCTTTGCATGCTGACTAAGCTGAGCGACAAAGTCTAGATAACAAATTTCGATCCTGCCTAGCCAGGGTTGCCAATCAGTATCTTTATGTGGCCAGGCGAGTAATATCGCACTGCATAGCTCTCCTTCGTTAGGAAAACGTATCGACATATAATGCGACCGACTAAAAAGAACTTGTTGTTATTTGCTAGTTTTTAGTTGTATTTACGACGGCGTGAATGACAAACTGATATTCAAAATAGACGGTAAATTCGCCATACACCCAACGCGAAATGGGTGGGTCTCCAACTTCATCGCCGCGTTCAAGAGGGTTACCAAAACGTTCTTCGACGGCAGTCATACTCATACCGCGTCCAGGCAGCTCAAAGGCAAAGGTTTGTTTTGTCTGATCGGGTAGCTGTACTACATCTGCGTACAAATTTGGTGCGCCAGCAATCAACAGAGAGACGAAACTGGACAAAATAATCGAACGGAACATCTGAAATCTCCTTGGATGATTGAGGAACAGACTGTATAAACTATACTACATCAATGAGTTATCAGCAAAACTTAAGACAATTTTTTAATTTAGGCTAAGCAGGAACAAGACTTGCACATGAAGCACCATGGTTTACGTTAATCCCGATATTACAACCCATCAGCTTGCCGAACCTGCTGCGGTGCGTGACTGGCTGATAGCGCGTGGGTTTCAGGATAATGATGAGCAAATCGACCTGGTTCAACGTGCTTTTGCGCTGGCGCAAAAGGCGCATCATGAGCAACAACGGGCTTCGGGTGAGCCATACCTTAATCATTTGTTGGCTGTAGCCGATATTTTGCTGGATATGCAACTGGACTCGGAGGCAATTGCCGCCGCTATTTTGCATGATGTGGTTGAGGATACCGAGATCGATCTTGCCACATTGGAAAAAGATTTTGGTAGTGGCGTTGCCCTGCTGGTTGATGGAGTAACCAAAATGGCGCTCATTGATGAGCATGCAAGTCGCACTCCGGCACATAAAGAACATATGCATGCGGAAAGTCTGCGTAAGATGTTGCTTGCGATGGCTGAAGACGTACGGGTTGTCCTTATTAAATTGGCGGATCGCTTACACAATATGCGCACTCTGAAGCATCTGCCAGAGTACAAGCAACGCCGCATTGCCAAAGAAACGATGGATATCTATGCTCCACTAGCCAATCGACTTGGTATCTGGCAAATTAAATGGGAACTGGAAGATCTTTCATTTCGTTACATGTATCCGGAACGATATAAAGAAATTGCACATTTTCTGGATGAGCGCCGCATTGATCGTGAGACCTTTATTCAACGCGTCATTAGCATTCTTAAGCGTGAACTGGATTATGTCGGCATTAAGGCGGAGGTGACGGGACGCCCGAAACATATTTATAGTATCTGGAAAAAAATGCAACGCAAGGGGCTGGATTTCAAACAGCTCTATGATGTGCGCGCAGTCCGTGTCTTGGTAGAGCATTCCCATGATTGTTATGCTGTGCTAGGTGTCGTTCATACCTTATGGCGTCACATTCCTCGTGAGTTTGATGACTACATCGCGACGCCAAAAGAAAATAATTACCAATCAATTCACACCGCTGTGATTGGGCCAGAAGGAAAAAATCTGGAAGTACAGATACGCACAGGAGAAATGCACCAACATGCCGAACTGGGTGTAGCAGCACACTGGCGCTACAAAGAAGGTAAAGGCAGTCGCAGTGATGCATCGTTTGAACAGAAGATTGCCTGGCTACGACAATTGCTTGACTGGAAAGAAGAAGCGGATGATGCGGGTGACTTTATTGATCGTTTCAAGTCAGAAGTTTTTCAGGATCGTGTTTATGTTTTAACCCCACAGGGTGATGTGCTTGATTTGCCACAAGGTGCAACACCACTGGATTTTGCCTTTTATATTCATACTGAGATTGGTAATCGTTGTCGTGGTGCGCGTGTCGAAGGACGCATCGTGCCACTAACGTATGAATTAAAAAGTGGTGAGCAGGTGGAGGTATTAACAACCAAACAAGGCCACCCAAGTCGGGACTGGTTAAATCCTCAATTAGGTTATCTTAAAACCTCACGCGCAAGAGCGAAGGCACGTCAGTGGTTTAAATTACAGGATCACGATGTCAATGTCAGTAGTGGCCGCAGCATCATGGAGAAGGAGTTGCACCGTCTGGGACTGCATAATGTTGGCCACAAACAAATCGCCGACAAGCTCGGCATGAAGCATTCGGAAGACATGTATGCAGCACTCGGACGTGGTGATTTATCTCCTTTACAGGCAGCAGGTGCAGCACAAGATCTTTTGCAGTTGGAACCAGAAAAAGATGTTTTTGTATTGCCCAAAACGCGTGCGCGCAAAGAAGAGCCGGGTGAGATTAATGTTCAAGGTGTGGGTAACCTGCTAACCAATATGGCGAAGTGTTGTTCTCCAACGCCGGGTGATTCCATCGTGGGTTACATTACACTGGGTCGAGGCGTTACGATTCATCGACGTGATTGTCGTAATGTTTTAAAAATGGACGATCACAGGCGTAAGCGCCTCATTGATGTTGAGTGGAGTAGTGGTACTGAGCAAATGTATCCCGTCGTCGTGACGGTTGAAGCGATTGATCGCCATAGTTTGTTGAGTGACATCATTACGGTGCTGACCAATGAGGAAGTCAATGTAACGGCGGTGAACACTGCCTCGAATAAAAAAGACAATACTGCAAAAATGCATTTAACGCTGGAAGTTCATGATGTTGATCAATTGAGTCGTGTTTTGAATCGTATTGGACAGATCAATAATGTCATGGAAGTCAGGCGCACGAATCAGGCGTAATTTTTTGTTGCTGTTGATTTACACGTTAAGATGCTCTCATGCTTATTACGCCACCGCTTATCCCTGCGACCTTAATTCAACGATACAAACGTTTTCTGGGTGATGTGACCTTACCTTCCGGTGAGCAATTAACTGTTCATACACCCAATACCGGTGCGATGACGGGTTGTGCTGAGCCGGGATGCAGGGTCTGGTTGCGCGACACACAAAATCCTTCACGGAAATATCAATATAGCTGGGAAGCCTCGGAAACGATCATGAACACGATGGTTGGCGTGCATACGGGCATCGTTAACTCGTTGGTCTCTGAAGGCATTGTAAACTCTGTTATCAGTGAGTTGCAAGGTTATCGCCATATTCGTCAAGAAGTAAAATATGGCAATGAAAAAAGTCGTATTGATTTGTTATTACAACATTCAGGTCGTCCGGATTGCTATGTTGAAATAAAAAACGTCACAGCGATGGATTCGACAGGCGTGGCCTTTTTCCCCGATGCGGTGAGTCAACGGGCGAAAAAACATTTACGCGAACTAATGTTGATGGCGGAGCGGGGATATCGATCAGTGATCTTTTTTTGCGTACAGCGCGATGATGTTAGCGCAGTACGACCTGCCGATGAAGTTGATGCCACCTATGGTGACATGTTACGTCATGCTATTGCGCATGGCGTTGAGGCAATTGCATACACGGCTGCGGTTACACCAGAAGAGATCCGTTTGCATCGTCGTGTGCCGGTGCTCATCTAAAACTATTTGTATCGATAGCAGGGGTATAATTTTTATGGCCACTATGCTGTAATGCGGCCCATGTTTAAGCCTCTATCACTCTATATTGGATTGCGTTATACGCGTGCCAAGCGTCGTAACCACTTTATCTCGTTCATATCATTAACGTCGATGCTGGGTATTATTCTGGGTGTCTCCGCCATGATTATTGTCCTTTCCGTTATGAACGGGTTTGAAAAGGAAATGCGTGAACGCATTCTGGATATGATTTCGCACCTGAATATCACGAATTACGAAGGCAAAATTCAGGAATCGCCGGATATCTTAAAACAGGCGACACGTCATCCCAGAGTCCTGGCGGCTGCATCGTATATTCAAGCCGAAGGTATGTTAATCCGTGGTACCAATGTTAACGGTGCAGTTATTCGCGGCATCATTCCGGAACAGGAGGCAGGCGTCTCTCGGGTTGGAGATCGCATGGAAGAAGGTGTCTTGTCTGATCTGAAACCGGGCAAGTACAATATTGTGTTGGGCTATGATCTGGCCAATACATTGGGCGCCACTGTCGGCGATAAAATCACCATGGTGACGCCGAGTGTTAATGTCACCCCAGCAGGAATTTTGCCCCGCCTTAAACGTTTTACCGTCTCCGGCATTTTCAATATTGGTATGTATCAATATGACAGTGCCATGGGGTTGATTCATTTAAAAGACGCGCAAAAGTTGTTTCGCATGCCGAAGATGATTTCCGGTGTGCAGTTAAAAGTGGATGACTTGTTTGATGCGCCTGAGATTGCACAGGAACTACGCCTGGGTGGTATGGAAGGTTATTGGGTACGTGACTGGAGTAGCTATCACGCTAACTGGTTTCGTGCAGTCAAAATTGAAAAGCGGATGATCTTTTTGTTGCTGCTGCTTATTGTGGCGGTGGCTGCCTTTAACATTGTCTCGACTCTGGTCATGATGGTCACAGATAAAGAAAGTGATATCGCGATATTGCGTACCCTTGGGGCAAGTCCAACCACCATAATGCGTATCTTCATGGTGCAGGGTAGTGTGATTGGTGTGGTGGGCACTATTCTTGGCGGCATCTTCGGTGTCTTGATTGCGCTGAATATTGCACAAATTGTATCAATAGTTGAAACGGCGTTGGGCTTTAAAGTTATCGATCCTGCGGTGTACTACATCAGCGATTTGCCCTCTGATCTGCATTGGGGTGATGTCTGGGGCATTTGTTTTGCGGCACTGTCCATAAGTCTTCTGGCGACGATATACCCGGCACGTCGAGCCTCCCGCACGCAACCGGCGGAGGCACTGCGTTATGAGTAATATCGTTCTGTCCTGCCAGCATTTGGGTAAAGAGTTTAAAGAAGGCCCTCAGGCGGTCACTGTTTTACGTGATGTGAATCTGGAAGTCGCGGCAGGCGATCAAATTGCCATTGTCGGTGCCTCCGGCAGTGGAAAAAGCACCTTGTTGCACCTCCTGGGTGGCCTTGATGATCCAACCACGGGTCAGGTGAATTTGCTGGGCCACGATTTCTCGACACTCAATGAAATTAAACGTGGTGAACTGCGGAATCAGGCGCTTGGTTTTGTCTATCAATTCCACCACTTACTGCCAGAATTCACTGCCCTGGAGAATGTCTGTATGCCGTTGCTCATCGGTGGTCAAAGTGCGGCTGAAGCCAAGACGAAAGCGGTTCAAATCCTGAGTAAAGTGGGCCTGGAGCACCGCCTTGGACACAAGCCAAATGAGCTTTCCGGTGGAGAAAGACAGCGGGCGGCGGTCGCAAGGGCGCTGGTCAATCAACCTGCCTGTGTACTGGCCGATGAGCCAACCGGTAACCTGGATCGTAAGATAGCGGATCAGGTCTATGGCCTGATGCTGGAGTTAAATCGGGAGTTACAGACCAGCTTTGTGGTGGTGACACACGACCCTGAATTTGCTGCCAGGCTGGATCGATCTTACCATCTAATGGATGGAGAATTATCGATATAATTCAAATATTTAAGATATTAACTTAATGTTGTATTAAAGTAATCTCTTAAGAGTTTTTAGCCGTATTTCTAGCCTGCTTTCTATCTTCCCATTGCCTGATAACATGCCAGCGCCATAGAAGTCGAATACCAAAGCCCCCAAGCAAAGACGACACCGTAGCAACGAGGAAGCAGCCAAGTAACAAGGGCTCCCAAATGCTCGCCAGCTCAGTGGTAAACCATTCCCAGTCCATGGTGAACTCAATTGTTTGCAATGGTTCTGCCAGAATCCAGGTGCCTACTTTGTAGCAAAAATAAAAAATCGGCGGGATGGTCAGGGGGTTTGAAATCCAGACCAGGGCAACAGAAATAGGCAGATTTGTCCGCAGATAAATTGCCAGAGCGGCCGCGGGAATCATCTGAAACGGCATGGGCATAAATGCCATGAACAGGCCGACGAAAAAGGCACCGGAGACCGAGCGGCGGTTCAGGTGTAGCAAGTTAGGATCGTGCAGCAGGCTACCAAAGAGTTTATTCAGGTAGGGGTGTTGCCGAATCTTCTCATGGTCCGGTATGTAGCGTTTAATAAATTTTTTTGGCATATCAATTCAGCGATTGGCCTGACAGTAAAAGCAGCATATCATTGTAAACTATCATCGTTGCCTTAGTCAGGGAAGACCGGCATGGTTTCTATTGCACTCGCATTTTTAATTGGCGTATTAACGCTTTTACAGTTTAGAACTTTGCCTGACGTCCAGCTTGCCTGGTTTATCGTATTTACTATCGTCTTGATATTTTTTTCTCAGCATTTCTGGATAAAGATTATTGCCAGTTGCCTGTGCGGTTTTTTATGGTGCCTGTTTGTTTCACATCAGGTAATGGGGCAGGGAATATCTACGGTGCTTGAAGGTCAGGATGTTTTAATCGAAGGTCGTGTCGAAGACTTTCCGGTTAAAAAGAAATTGGCAACGCGCTTCTTGTTCTCAGTCGACAGCATCTCATATAAAGGCAAAGCCTATGCCTCTCCCGGCAAGATTCGTCTGAGTTGGTATTATGCAACGACGACGCCAAAAGTCGGTGAGCGTTGGCAATTTCTGGTGCGATTAAAGCAACCTCATGGTTTTATGAATCCTGGTGGTTTTGATTATGAGGCTTGGTTGTTTCAACATCGCATCCGAGCCACTGGTTATGTGCGAAAACAACATACGCCAGTACGGCTTGTCGAAGCAGACGGTTTCGTTTTCTGGCAGCGATTACGCTTCACCGTACATAATAAAATTAAACAGCTATCACCTGACTCGCCGATGACGGGCTTGCTCTCAGCATTGGCCATTGGTGAACGTAATGGTATTGAGGCATCGCAGTGGGATGTATTGAGACGAACCGGCACGGCACATTTAATGGCCATTTCAGGTTTACATATTGGCTTATTGGCAAGCCTTGGTTTCTGGTTAGGCAACTATCTCTGGCGTTTACAAGGTTCATGGCTAAAGCATTTCCCCGCGCAAAAATTTGCTGCCTGTATTGCGATTGTATTTGCCTTTACGTATGCCGCGTTGGCAGGATTTTCTATTCCTACACAACGCGCCTTAATTATGGTCTGCGTGGTGATGTTGGCAATGTTACGGCAGCGCTTCATTCAACCCGCAAATGTACTGGCGCAATCTCTTATTCTTGTTTTATTGCTTGATCCACTATCTGCCTTATCGGCAGGTTTTTGGCTATCGTTTGCAGCGGTTGCGGTTATTTTGTATGGCTTATCAGGTCGAATCGGGCAACAGCATAAGTGGATAAGCATGATAAGAATGCAGTGGGTGATTGTTTTGGGACTCTTACCATTAACGATTGCCTTGTTTCAACAGGCTTCACTAATATCGCCGATCACCAACGTGCTGGCAATTCCAGTGGTGGGATTATTGATCGTACCGTTAACACTTCTTGCCAGCGTGGCGTTATTTATTTATGAGCCATTGGCGAGCGGTTTGTTACATCTGGCGACATGGATTATGGAATTCTTATGGCAGGGTTTGTCGTATGCTTCTCTGCTGCAATATAGCCAGATACAGATATCATCCTCGCCTTTCGCCGTTGTACTTGCGATAGCGGGTATTGTGCTTTTTATCGCTCCAAAGGGTATTCCATTGCGTTCACTAGGAATGGTTTTTTGCTTGCCTCTATTTTTCCCCGTGTTGGAACGACCGGATAAAGGGGAAATGTGGCTAAGTTTACTGGATGTTGGGCAAGGACTGGCGGTTGTTGTTCAAACACGAAACCATGTACTGGTTTACGACACTGGTCCCCGGTTCAGCGACAGTTTTGATACGGGAGAGGCCGTTGTTGCGCCGTTTTTGCGTCATCAGGGTCTTGCCAAAATTGATAAACTTATGGTCACGCATTCGGATAACGATCATATTGGTGGTGCAGCTGCTTTAATTCGCTTGTTTCCGGTGTCTCAAATCATTTCTTCGGTACCGAAAAGCGTCGCTGCCAATGCGATAAAGTGCCTGCAAGGACAGCAGTGGCAATGGGATGGGGTGCGTTTTTCGGTGTTACACCCGGCAGCCAATTACGTGCCAGGGCGACGTCCTGAAAACAATTTGTCCTGTGTTCTGCGTATTGAGTCAGATAACGGTAGTGTCCTGTTGACCGGTGATATTGAAAATGAGGCAGAGCAGCAATTGATAACTCAGGCCCTCGACCAGGGTCAATCACTGTCAGCGGATGTCCTTGTCGTGCCACATCATGGTAGCCAAACCTCATCCAGTCAGCGGTTTATTGAGGCCGTGGATCCAAAACTCGCACTTTATCCTGTTGGGTACCGCAATCGCTATCGCCTACCGAGTCAGAAGGTTTTACAACGTTATGCATCCATGTCTGTACCTGGCCATTCAACGGCCGATAGTGGGCGTATTTTGCTCACTTTTGAAGTTCCTCGTATTCCTAGGGTGGAACGGCATCGACCCGGTGTTGCAAGGTTCTGGCATCATCGACTTCCGTGAACCACAGGCTTTCGAGCAGGGCCTGTCTCTGCTAAAGTTAGTCGCTTCTTAACCGAAAAAATATAAAGGAAATCAACAGTGTTTGAGATGATCCAGGCGGGCGGTTTGTTGATGATCCCGATATTACTGTGCTCAGTACTTGCCACAGTTATCGTGTTAGAGCGTTTCTGGACCTTACAGGCCAAAAAGATTGCCCCCAAGCATCTGGCTGCACAGGTTTGGCAGTGGCATAAGGGAAATAATATCAACGAAGAGCGCTTGATAGCACTGACAAACAATTCTCCTCTTGGTCGAGTGCTTGCATCAGGACTTGCAAACCAAAAACACCCTCGTGAATTCATGAAAGAAGCGATTGAGGAAACGGGTCGTCAGGTCGTGCAGGAACTGGAACGTTATCTGAACACACTAGGAACGATTGCATCCATTAGCCCCTTGCTGGGATTGCTGGGTACGGTCATTGGTATGATTAAGGTCTTTGCTGCCATTACTGCGCATGGCGTAGGGAATGCCAGTGTCCTGGCAGGTGGTATCTCGGAAGCATTAATTACAACGGCGGCGGGCTTGTCTGTCGCCATACCATCGTTAATTTTTTATCGTTTTTTTCGTGGCAAGGTAGATTCTCTGGTATTGGTAATGGAGGAAGAGGCGCTAAAGATTGTTGATGTGATGCATGGTGATCGGGAAGAGCCGGTACAGGGGAGTAACGCTTAAGTGCAGTTCCGACACCAACATAAAGAAGAGCCAGACATTAACCTGACAGCGTTGATAGACGTTGTATTTTTGTTGTTAATCTTTTTTATGGTATCGACAACGTTTGATCGACAGTCGGAGATTAGCATAGAGCTACCTGAAGCCAGCGGCAAACCACTGGAAAAGAAAAAATTTGTTCTGGAAATTAATATTGATGCGCAGGGACGTTATTTTGTCAATCAGCAGCGTGTTAAAGATGATCGTATCTCGACACTAAAACGAGCCTTACGTTTAACCATGGCAAAACATAAGAAACCACAGGTTATCATCAGCGCCGATCGAAATACGCCACATCAAGCAGTGATTCGTTCCATGGATGCGGCGCGCCAACTGGGTCTACTGAATCTGACCTTTGCGACCACTGAAACAAAAGATAAGTAGTGAGCTTAAGCAAAGTATGAATAGCGCAGTCGGTAATGATAATGGCATTAAAGTTTATCGCCGCCTTTTAACTTACGTATACCCATACTGGAAACTTTTTTTACTGGCGGTAGTCGGTATGGCGTTCTATGCATCGACTGACGCAGGTTTTGCTGCTGTGATGCAACCGTTAATGGATGAGGGCTTTGTTAACAAAGACCCAGACTCTATAAAGTGGCTACCTTTAATCATATTAGGTGTTTTTGTGGCCCGTGGCATTAGTGGCTTCTTCGCCACGTTTTTTATGGCCTGGGTAGCCAGAAGCGTAATACATGATTTACGGAAGATTATGTTTACTCAGTTGCTACGGTTGCCGATTAATTTTTATGACACGTCGTCATCAGGTTCGCTGTTATCTAAACTGCTTTATGATGTTGAGCAGTTAGCACAGGCATCTTCTGTAGTGATTACTGTTTTAGTGCGCGATTCATTAACCGTTATCTTTTTGCTTGGCTGGATGATGTATATAAGCTTTACCCTGACAATAGTTTTTCTTGTGATCGCGCCTGTTATTACGATACTGGTGGTATTAATCAGTCAGCGCTTCCGGAAATTGAGTCGCCGTATACAAAATAGTGTTGGTGATGTTTCGCATATCGCACAGGAAACGATTGAGGCCAATCGTGAGATTAAAATTTTTGGTGGGCAGAAACACGAATCCACACTGTTTGATGAAATAAATAGCTATAATCGTCGTCAACATCTAAAGCTTGCCGCAACCAACGCCTTTACGACACCCTTTCTACAGCTTCTGGTTGCAGGGGCTTTATCCGTTATTGTCTATATGGCGACGTTGCCAGAAATGCGCGATGTAATTACACCCGGTACGTTTGCTTCTTTTATTACAGCAATGGTCTTGTTAATGCAGCCAATAAAAAGACTGACATCGATCAATGCCAGTTTGCAGCAAGGTATCGCTGCTGCCCAAAGTGTGTTTGAATTTATTGATCATGAACAGGAAAAGGATACTGGCCACAAAACTCTGGAGCGAGTTCGTGGTGAAGTGGTTTTTCGTGATGTCAGTTTTGCATACAGCGCTGATAAAGAGACTGTCCTTAAGAAGATTAATCTTACGATTGAACCAGGACAAACCGTCGCGTTTGTCGGTCGCTCGGGGGCGGGTAAAACAACATTGGTGAGCCTGTTGCCGAGATTCTATGATGCCACGAGTGGTGTCATCACCCTTGATGGCCAAGCCATTCAGGAAGTGTCTTTAGATAGCCTGCGTTCACAGATCGCACTGGTTAGCCAGCATGTGACGCTATTTAACGAAACCGTTGCGCACAATATTGCCTATGGCTCATTGGAAGCATCGAATGCAGCAGACGTTGAACGTGCGGCGAAGGCAGCACATGCCTGGGATTTTATTGAAAAAATGCCAGAAGGCATAAATACAATGGTCGGTGAGAACGGTGTAATGTTATCAGGCGGTCAACGTCAACGTTTGGCAATTGCCCGAGCATTATTGAAAGATGCGCCGGTATTGATACTGGATGAAGCGACATCTGCATTGGATAATGAATCTGAACGGAATATTCAGGCCGCACTAAAGTCGCTTATGAAAGACCGTACTACATTGGTGATTGCCCACCGTTTGTCGACAATAGAACATGCGGATATGATTGTCGTTATGGATAATGGCTCGATTGTGGAAACCGGCAGACACCAGGATTTACTGGATTCAAATGGACATTACGCTCAACTCTATAATATGCAGTTTAAGGATTAAGCGCGATGCCAAAATCAAAGAGCTTTAAAGAAAAAATTGAATTGGCATGGATGGAACGTAGTGGTCTCACGCTTAGTTTGCGGCCCTTGTCTTGGTTATTTTGTGCTTTAGTTTTTATTCGTCGCTGGTGCTACCGGTTAAAAATATTTAAGACGACAACATTGACAGTTCCTGTTGTCATTACAGGCAACATCAGTGTGGGCGGCACAGGAAAAACACCTCTGACGATATGGCTGGCTAACTATTTAGTGAAAAATGGTTATCGCCCAGGGATTGTGAGTCGCGGTTATGGTGGCAAAGCACGGAAATGGCCACAGCAAGTACGAGCTGACGGTGATCCTGTGATGGTCGGCGATGAGGCGATTGTGATTGCGCGACGTACCACATGTCCTATGGCGGTTGGGCCTAAACGTGTTTTGGCTGCACGGGCACTAATAAAGCACCATAATATTGATATTATACTTTCTGACGATGGTATGCAGCACTATGCATTAGATCGAACAGTAGAGATTGCCGTGATTGATGGTGTGCGTCGTTTTGGGAATGGATTGTGTTTGCCTGCTGGCCCGTTGCGTGAGCCAGTAAAGCGACTCAAGGAAGTTGATTTTGTTGTGACGAACGGCATAGCCGCTCAGGGTGAAGTCACCATGCGCTATGAAGGCCAAATGCTTAACCACCTGGATGATAGTAGCGAAAAACCCCTGGGCAGTTTAAAGAATGAATCGGTACATGCCATTGCGGGTATCGGCAATCCCGAACGTTTTTTTGAGCAACTTCGACGTGCAGGCTTGCATTTAATAGAGCATGTCTATGCAGATCATTATGAGTTTTCGCCAAAGGATCTTGAGTTTGGCGATGACCTGCCAATTATTATGACTGAAAAGGATGCGGTTAAGTGTCGAAGATTTTTACTTTCAAATTGCTGGTACTTTCCGGTGACAGCAACACTCTCAGATGAATTTGGATTACAGGTGCTAAACCTGTTGGAGAAACGTGATGGATAAAAAATTACTCGATATTCTCGTCTGTCCTGTGTGTAAGGGCGAGTTGGTTTATAAAAAGACAGAACAGGAATTGATCTGCAAAGCAGATCGATTGGCCTATCCCATACGTGATGATATTCCCGTAATGCTGGAAGAAGACGCACGTCAATTAGCGGCTGATGAAGAGGTCTGATGTCTTATAGCATCATTATCCCTGCACGTTATGAATCAGCACGGTTGCCTGGCAAACCGCTTCGTATACTGGCTGGCAAGCCGCTGCTGCAACATGTCTACGAACAGGCATTAAAGAGTCAGGCGAGTCGTGTCATTATTGCCACTGATGATGTGCAAATTGAAGACTTTGCCAGGACGATTCAGGCGGATGTCTGTATGACCTCGGCACATCATCGTTCTGGTACCGAGCGTATTGCAGAGGTGATCGAAAAAACCGGTCTGGATAATGATGAGGTAATTGTAAATTTGCAAGGTGACGAACCGATGATGGCCCCTGCATGTCTGGATCAGGTGGCTGAACTTTTGGCAGATAGAAGTGAAGCTGCATCAATGGCTACCTTGTGTGAACAGATTCACTCGGCAGCGGATATCTTTGATCCAAACACGGTAAAAGTCATTATCGATCAACACGGTTGTGCCATGTATTTTAGCCGCGCACCGATTCCCTGGCATCGTGATAGTTTTAATGACGCCACCTCTGAGATGCCGGATGCTCAATCGTATTTCCGACATATCGGTTTATATGCTTATCGGGCAAGTTTTATTCGTCATTATCTGGAAGCTGAAGTTTGCCCTCTGGAAAAGACCGAATCCTTAGAGCAGTTACGTGTTCTGTACATGGGGCATAAAATTCGAATAGCGCCTGCAATTGAGTCCACAGGACCAGGGGTTGATACCGAAGCAGATCTCATCAGGGTAGAAGCTTTGTTACAACAAAACGTTTAGTGTTTTATGATTTCCTGCACCAGTACCCAGGGTGCAACCACTACCGTCCAGAAACTACTCTTGCGTTCGTTCCATTGTATGGCATCTTCATCGAGGGCGCGTTTAATTTTTTCGGACTGAATCCAGTTCTGTACCACCGCTTTGTCGTCTTCAGCAAATTTGGCGGCAGCATCAATCAGATCCAGCCCCGGATTGACAATAATGACATTGCCTTTGGCATAATATTTTTGTAACTCAGTCCAGGTCAATTGACCTGTCTCCAGATTGATTTTCTGGCGCAATTCTTCTTCGTTAAGTTCGATGCGATCTTTGTCCGACATAATATTCTTGATGGTTGCTTGTGACAGGGGAGAAGTATACGCGAATTTACTTTGTTGGGCTTGGCGTAATTTCAATATAAAAAGTGGCAAAGTTCTCCTGCGTTGAAATTCCATCATGACGCAAGATTTTTATATCGATGAGTAAAAATCGGGCTGGTAGCAGTCCTCAGTGCAAGCTATGATTTCAATAATGAATAATGCTCTTGCAATAAAAATTCCCCTTGGTATTAGTAGTTGCCTGCTAGGTCAGGAAGTCCGCTATGACGGCGGACATAGACATAATGCCTATATCACACAAAGCCTGGGTGATTTCTTTATGTTCATACCTTTCTGTCCGGAATTAGCCATTGGTATGACAGTGCCACGCCCGCCCATTCAGCTGCGAGAAATTAATAATGAAATCCGTGTTGTTGGCGTAAAAGATAATAGCATCGATAAGACAGAGGCATTATTGGAATATGGCAAAGAGACCGCAGTAAAGAACAAACAACTCTGTGGCTATATCTTTAAAAAGGATTCCCCTAGCTGTGGCATGGAAAGAGTAAAGGTCTATGGCAAAACAGGTATGCCGGAGAGAAAAGGACGTGGTCTCTACACCACTGGCTTCATAGCACAGCAGCCAGCCTTGCCGGTGGAAGAGGAGGGTCGTCTGATGGATCCTCATTTGCGGGAAAATTTTATTGAACGTGTCTTCATCTATTCACGTTGGCAGGACTATCAAACAGACGGTATGACGCCTGCAAAGCTGGTGGATTTTCACACGCGGCATAAATTTATTATTCAGGCACATGACGAAGTTGTCTACCGTGAGCTGGGGCGTTTAGTCAGCAATATCGGAAATGCAGATATACAGGAAATGGCAGGCAAATACCTGTTGCAACTCATGACGGCACTGAAGCAGATTGCGACTACAAAGACACACACCAACGTGTTGATGCATATCATGGGATTTTTGAAATCTCGCCTGGATAGTCACGATAAAAAAGAGTTGCTGGATATTCTTGAAGAATACCGACTCGGCAGAGTCCCTTTAATTGTCCCGATAACCTTGATAAAGCACTATTTGCGAATTTATCCGGATGACTACATCAATCAACAATTCTATTTAAATCCCCACCCATCTGAGCTGATGTTGCGAAATCATATATGACCATCTGAACAGCCTGATTAAGGCGAAACACCCTTATCAACAAATTCTCTTTATGGTAAAGCAGATTTTATAAATTGGCCTTGTGACGAGCAGACAGGCACAATGCGCGCTCATTTAACAAACAGATTTCAAAGGATATGCCATGCGTTTGATTTTATTGGGTGCCCCAGGTGCCGGTAAGGGTACTGTAGCCAAATTGCTCACCAATCTGGACGGTTCGGTACAGATTTCAACGGGTGATATTCTTCGCGGTGCAGTAGCCGCAGGTACAGAACTGGGTTTAAAAGCCAAAGAAGCAATGAATTCTGGCGGTCTGGTATCAGATGACCTGATCATGGGCATTATGGAAGAGCGCTTGCAAGAAGATGACTGTGCAAAAGGTTTTTTGCTGGATGGCTTTCCTCGCACGATTCCTCAGGCTGAAGCGCTGAAGGGACTGTTGGAAAAACTGAATATCAAACTGGACTTCACTGTAGAAATTGATGTGCCACGTGATGTAATTCTGGACCGTTTGACCACACGTCGCACTTGTTCAAACTCATCATGTCAGGCGATTTACAATACCAAGAGCAACCCTACCAAGGTGGAAGGTGTTTGTGACAAGTGTGGTAGCCCAACCATTCAGCGTGATGATGAAACGGAAGAGGCTATCAGCAAACGTCTGGATACCTATGATGAAATGACAGCACCTTTAGTTGGTTTTTATAAAAATGAAGGCAATCTACTCTCAGTGAGTGCCACTGATAGCAATGTTGTTCTTAAAGCAATTCAGGACAAATTGGCTGGCTAAGCTTTAGCTTTTCAAGCAATATCGAAGAGGCTGAGAGTGTACACTCTCAGCCTTTTTTATTGGATTTAGAAAATGAGTGACTGGTTCGTTTATATTGTGCGTTGCGCAGACAATACGCTCTATACAGGTATTACCATGGATGTGGAGCGCCGCATTGATGAGCATAACAATGACGATCGCCTGGCCGCAAAATATACCCGTGTACGACGGCCTGTTGAATCAGTGTATATGGAGAATTGTGCCTCCCGTTCCGATGCCGCTAAACGCGAAGCACAGATCAAAAAGTTAAAACGAGAACAGAAAGAAAAATTGATTTGCTGAATACTGTGACTGAGTGAATTGAGATACCCCTCATCCGGCTTGTTTCCTCGCTGCTTTCTCCCTCAAGGGGAGATGGTAAATTTCTTACATGTTCTGGTTTATTCCCCTCACTCCAACCCTCCCCCTGTGGGGGAGGGTTGGAGTGAGGGGAATAAAATTAACGTGTAGGTCGGGTTTTAACCCGACATGTCGGCCTGAAGACCGACTTACAAAAATAAAAATTTTCTTCTTGTTGTTTTAATCCCCTCTCCCCCTGAGGGAGAGGGTTGGAGTGATGGGGATAAAATTAACGCGTAGGCCGGATTTTAACCCGACATGTCGGCCTGAAGACCGACCTACAAAAATAAAAATTTTCTTCTTGCTGTTTTAATCCCCTCTCCCCTTGAGGGAGAGGGTTAGGGTGCTGTAGAGAATCGGAAGTACACTTGATGAAACCCAGCGGGGTTCTAAGTGTGAAGGGGATATAAAATTTAGTGCTGGTGGCCACCTTCACCATGTACATGGCCGTGCTCAAGTTCTTCGGCACTGGCATCACGAATTTCTTTAATTTCAACATCAAAGTTTAGATGCACATCGGCAAGCGGGTGATTGCCATCGACCGTAACATGTGTGTCGGTGGCTTCAATCACGGTAACAACCAACATATCACCATCCGGACCTTGTGCGTGATATTGCATGCCTACCTGGATTTCTTCATCACCAAACATGTCAAGTGGCACTTCCTGTTTCATGCTGTCATCGCGCACACCATAGCCGTCTTCAGGGCTAATGCGGACGGTGAGGGTATCACCAACGACTTTTCCCGACAGGGCATTTTCCAGTCCGGGGATAATGTTCTGAGAGCCATGCAGGTAGACCAGAGGTTCACGGCCTTCAGAGGTATCCAGCACCTCACCTTCATCATTTTTCAGTGTATATTCAATGGAGACCACTTTATTTTCAGCGATAGTCATAATCTTTTCCTGTAATTTGTTTTGAGGTGAGTCTACTAATGCGAGGCGTGGAGGTTGGATTGGGCCTCGACGAACGGATGTCGTAAACAGGTATAATGTGGACTATATCAAAAAAAGGTCATATTTGACCAGACAGGGACATGACAGAAAATTATCTGAATAGCTGTAGTATGGCACTGATGGAAACATTAAAGCAGGCGGTTACTGAAATTCTTCAGGTTGGCGATGAGGGGATTAGTGAATATGAGCTGATCACCAGACTTGAGATTTATCCTGAGCTAGCGATCCTGCTAGAGCGCAAAAATGGAGAGCGTCTGGCACTGTTTCGCATCCACTTTCTGATTTGTCATGCCCTGTATACCTTGAAGGATGAATGGTATCAATCAGGTACAGCGCGTCTTGAAATTACACCATTATTAATTCGAAGACATCCATATATCGCTGGTGATGATGCTATTACTCTGGTCGATAAAGTGCGTGATTATTATCTGGATTTACAAAATCTCATTGAAACGGATGAGCAGGGTGTCGATGAATTGCTCTCCTCTTTCTGGATTGGCATGAATCGTTATGAACATCGTGATGAGGCATTAGCCGTTTTAGGTTTGACAGATCCCGTCGAGGATAAAGAAATTCGAAAAACATATCGAAGTCTTGCAATGCAGCACCATCCGGATCGTGGTGGCGATAAAGAAATAATTCAGAAACTAAACGATGCGGCACATTTACTATTAAAAATATAAAAATTTAATGCTATTTTGATTGTAGAAAAAGTGTTTCAACTTTTTCACGTGCCCATGGAGTCTTACGCAGAAATTTCAGGCTGGAGTTAATACTCGGGTCATTGTTGAAACATTTGATGTTAATGCGATGGCCTAGCTCTTCCCAGCCATATTTCTCTACTAGCTGGGTCACGACCATTTTGAGTGTTATGCCGTGCAGAGGGTCCTGATTGTGAGGTTTATTCATATCACTCGGCATTATGATCGCTGCCAGTATCCTTTTTTGTTTCGGCTTTCTTGACGCGCAGTTTATTGCCCGAGAAATCTTTACCATTAAGGCTGCTGGTTGCCGCTTTGGCTTCACCCTGTTTAGGCATTTCGATAAAACCAAAGCCCTTGGAGACGCCGGTTTGTTTGTCCATGACAAGACTGCAGGATTGTACAGTACCGTAGTCTTCGAACATCTCTTTAAGCTCGACTTCTGTGATGTTGCGGGGGAGGTTGCGGACAAGTAGTTTCATTGATTCACCGTAGATAATATTGATTTTAAGTATGTGTTGCTCTGCAACGCTTTGGTGGGTTACGCCGAAATGACGGCTAACCCACCCTACATTTTATCCTGACTGTAGATTGGGCTGGATTTTCATGGCCCAATAGGTAGTTAAAATTATACTGGATTTCATTGGTTAGCCTCGGTGGCTTACTTGGTTTGTACAACATTCTTTAATGGTGACAAGTTAATCTCATCAATCACTGTTCCTGGTCGGCTCTCAATTGCAAACTGTATTGTCCTGGCGACATCGCTTACCTCGATATAGTGAGTTGTATCATCGCCATGAGTAAAAGAGAGATTACTAAAGAACTCGGTTTTAACCATGCCAGGGTTGATAATGCTGACCTGTATGCCGCTCTTGCTACCTTCATCTCGCAGGGCTTGAGCGAAACCGCGTATGGCAAATTTACTCGCACAGTATATTGATCCCATACGACTGCCTTCAAGAGCGGCCTCTGAACCAATAAAGATAATGCGTCCTGATTTGTTACGTTTCATTTCCGGTATAATAGCGCGAGCCATAAAGGCATGACTGGTAAAATTAAGGTCCATTAATTTCTGTATTTGATCGTAGGAAAATTCTTCCAACGAACCAAACTGACCGCGACCGGCGTTGCAGACCAGCGCATCGATCTGTGGATGGCTTTTAACTAATGACTCCAGAAAGATTGGTAGTTGTTCCAGATCTGACAGGTCAAAGTGAAGTGATTGGAAGTTTTCATGTTTGATACTTGCATCGCGTCGGGCAATGCCGATGACCTTATGGCCATGCTCCAGTAAAAACTCACAGGCTGCTTTGCCAATCCCACTGCTGGCACCGGTAACGATTATTGTCTTTGCGATGGTTGTTGTCATAAGTCTTCTTTACCCGGTGGCGTGCAGGAGAAAAATATACTCTCAGGGACAATATCAAGCAATTGCTGACGACAATAATCCAGCATGGCATTTTCTATGTCCAGAGGATAGCTCATCATGCCCTGGGTGTTTTCCATATTGTGTGAGAACAGTGCATTATCGGGATGCAATTGTGCAACATTGTTATAAAAGGCCTTGGGGATACGAAAGGCGCCGAGGCTGACAGAGTGAATAGCATTTTTGTCAATTTTCGAGAATATCTTCTGGAATAAATCGGAATACTGTTGCTGATAGTCAGGGTGGTAAATCATGGGGTCAAAACGTAGACCCAGCTTCCAGCCTTTGTCCTGCAGCTTCAGCATGGCTTCAATACGTTTATCAACAGATGGCACACCCTTTTCATGTTCCTGTGATATTTCATCAGGCGTAAAGCTATAGGCGACCACAATATTGGATAGGGCATCATATTCTAAAAGACTACGGATCTGGGTACTTTTAGTGCGTAACTCCATCCATGCATTGGTGTGTTGGTCAAATAAAGGTAAAAAGTTTTCTGCAAAGGCTGTCACTGGCTCATAGGCGAGACTGTCACAGTCATAGCCGGAATAGAACCAGGTTTCTTCACCTGGATGTTTCGCTGCTGTATCGATGATCGATTTCTTAAAGTCATCAAAGTTGACGAAGATGACGTAGTTTGCCGAACGGTACATGCCTTGCAAGAAACAGTAACGACAGTCGTACAGACAATTGAGCATGTGGGAAAAATAGTAATTATGTTTGCCACCAATGCCGTAGCCAGGAGGTGCAGGTAGTACCAGTTCATTATTTTTGTTTGCCAAAATAATAGCCGGTTGGTTTTTTTGCAGGCGAAAATTCTGGTTCTTGCGATTAAAGACTTCACCATAGTGTTTGATTGGCACCAGCGTGGATTTCTCAAAACGCTGGATGATAGATTTCGCCTGCGGGTGATCAATGATGTCTTCTTCTATGTAAATATATTGCATCGTCAGACTTACTCGGTAATGTTCAACGCGTCTTGCAGATATTTTAATATATCCCGACTGTTATTAAGTCTCAATAAATTAGCGCTAAGATTGTTCTGTTCCGAGCGAAGCGCAGTCCAGCGTTTTAGTAACTGTTTGAGTTGATGCTGTTGGTAAGTTGAAAAATGACAAGCTTTTATGATGGCATTATAAATATCCGGTGTGGCGGTAATATTGTTCCAGTTGTCCAGATGAGTATCTAGCGAAGAAATAAAATTGGCAATTGGGTCGATTTGTTCATGGATAAGTTCGCTGACCATTTGTTTGTTAATTTCCCTGCTTGAATTCTCTGCGTTATCCGAGACCACCTTAAGACAGTGAATAAACTCTGCGCTATTAAAACGGCTTGCCGCCTGATAAAAACCGGTAGCTTCCATGTCATGCAACAGTTCATCCTCGTAATTATTTTCAGGCGCGTCAAAGGTGCCAAGCGATTCAGTGGCCAGCGTTGTTTTAAAAATAAATATTGGATACCAGCTTTGATTGCTTTGTTGATCGGTAATCTTGTGCGTAAGACAGGGTGTGCCAAGGACGTGTGTCTTATGACCTGCAATGCCAATGTTCACCCATGCGGCAGGTGTATCGTTTACACCAGCCAAATAACCTGTCGCGGTGGCGGCGTTAAGCTTGCCAACGCCAGAGACAATTAACTGGATCTTGTCAGTACGATAAACTGGATACGCATGATCCGGTTGGCGTTTTAACTTGAAATATTCAATAAGCGGTTTGGCTTCGCAATCCAGAGCAACAATGATATTAATCATAGGTCACCCCGTACTTGCTTAACAAAGCATAATATCCGTCAAGATTATCCTGGCGCTGACGTTTGATCGCGCCATTGATAAAGATTCGGGTTTTTTCAATTAATGTGTGGATAGCCGCTTGTTTATCTTCTGGCTTTAAATGTAGCGTTTGTATTGCATTATCCAGTGCAGTAATGCGGAATCGATCCATGCCCCAATGTTGTTGTGAGAGTTGATCGTCGTGGCCACCGTATTTGTTTAACAATAATTCATCAACATAGAGTACAGGGTGCTGGCTGCATATTTTAAGCCATAGATCATAATCTTCACAGGCGGGCAGTAATTCATCAAATAGACCTACTTGCACAAACAGGTCTTTATGGATCATTGTGGCGGATGGTGATATCGCACACAGTGGCAGGCACTTGTCAAAAATCCAGCCACCGGACTTGCTGTGTTTTTTCATGGCGTTTACATGTTGGCCATTGCGTATCCAGATCTCATCGCAATGACAGAGTTGGTAATTATTATCATCCTTGAGTGCAGTAGATTGTTTTGCCAGTTTCTTTGGTAGCCACTCATCATCCGAATCCAATAAGGCTATCCAGTCACCCTGAGCGTGTTTAATACCATGATTGCGTGCGGCACTGACGCCAGCATTACCCTGATACAGATAGGTGACCTGGGGATACTGCTGTTCAATTAAGGCGCGTGTATCATCGGTCGAACCATCGTCGATGACAATAATCTCATCGGCAGGACGTGTCTGTGCCAATACGCTGTCCAAAGCACGGGCCAGGGTATGGGCACGATTATAGGTTGGGATAATAACGCTGATGTGCATATTGGTGTCGATGGCAGCTATTCGAATTTATGTGCGGGTATTATATAGTATACGTAACGTCAATACAGGTGGGGATGCAATGAGTAGACAATACAACTGCTGGCGCTGTGGACACATGCAAGGTGATATCCCAAGGTCATTGCCACGTCTGGAGCAATGTCCTGCCTGCGAGGCAGATCTGCATGTTTGCCGCTTGTGTGGTTATTACAAACCAAGCCTGTCGAGTAAATGTGATCATGATCTGGCAGAGCCGGCACGTGAAGTGGATATTGCCAACTTTTGCCAATACCTGCACATCAACAGTCAGGCTTATGTCGAGAAAGAGGCAGATAAGGAAAAACAGGCTCAGGAGAAACTCGCTGCATTGTTTGGTCATGAGTCAACAGCAAAGACTACAGCAGTGAATGATGATCCTATGGATAGGCTCAAGTCATTGTTTAATGATTTACCGGAGAAGAAAGATTACGAAAAATAATAGCCCCCTCTCCCCTTGAGGGAGAGGGCTGGGGTGAGGGGGATTTATTAGAATGTTTACTTCCATATATTTGTTTTAAGCGATAAATTGATTATATACCCCTCATCCGGCTCGTAAACTCGCTGCCTTCTCCCTCAAGGGGAGAAGGTTACTCTTCTCAAAGAGAGAAGAGTAACGCCCTCTTTTCTTGAGGGAGAGGGTAAGGGTGTTAAGATTCATTAAACAGTTAGAAAACGTAATATCTCATTTAGAACATCTTTGATATTACTTATTACATCATTATTCCAAAAGCGAATAACACGATAACCACTTTGTTGTAAATATTGGGTACGCTGCTGATCGTATTTAATTTGAGTGCTATGTTGACCGCCATCAAGTTCAATAATCAGATTCTTCTCCAGACAAATAAAATCAACAATATAGGGTTTTATGATGTGTTGGCGACGAAATTTATTACCATTGAGTTGGCGATTTCTGAGGTGTCGCCATAACAATGATTCAACATCGGTTTGCCGTTGGCGCAGTTCCTTTGCGCGGGATTTCATTTTAAATTCCTTTTATAGATAACATTGTCGTGGCAGAGACATTATATACCCCTCATCCGGCGAGTAAACTCGCTGCCTTCTCCCTCAAGGGGAGAAGGTTAATTCTCTTAAAGAGAGAAAACAAGCTCCCTCTCCCCTTGAGGGAGAGGGCTGGGGTGAGGGGGATTCAGAAGTTTACTTCTAGATATTTATTTTAAGTGTTAATAGATTGATTATATACCCCTCAACCGGCGAGTAAACTCGCTGCCTTCTCCCTCAAGGGGAGAAGGTTAACTCTCTCAAAGAGGGAAACAAGCTCCCTCTCCCCTTGAGGGAGAGGGCTGGGGTGAGGGGGATTCAGAAGTTTACTTCTAGATATTTATTTTAAGTGTTAATAGATTGATTATATACCCCTCAACCGGCGAGTAAACTCGCTGCCTTCTTCCTCAAGGGGAGAAGGTTAACTCTCTCAAAGAGGGAAACAAGCTCCCTCTCCCCTTGAGGGAGAGGGTTGGGGTGAGGGGAATAAATTATTTATCCTGCTCCAGCGGCTTCTTAGAAAATTTCTTTTTCACGGCTTTCTTTGGCGGCAATGTAAACCAATCTTCCTTAGTAATTGCGTGAAAATAATCGGCTTCTTCAATTAACAGATGCGATGTGGTGCGTGGTACAGCGGCTATTTCAACACGGACACCTTCAGCTTTTAAATGGCTAACCAGTTCTACATAGTCCGAGTCACCCGACATGATGATAATGGTATCAACCTTGCTGGAGAGTTGTGTTGCCTTGATTGAAAGGGGTATATCTGCACTTTTGTGACAGGGACGTACTGAGCCATGATAGTTGGCATGTAAACGTTCCTGAAGCTTGGCAGAGATTTGCTTGCCTTCTCGAAAGTAAATCAAACGATTAAGAGAACGGTTGTCCAGTAACTTTGGGATCAATGTATCAAAGTTCAGCATGGTATGTGAATCATCTGCTTCGGTATGAATGCTGCGTTCAATATTATTGCCGTCGATTAATATAGCAACCGACTGACTAATTGTAACAACAGTGCTAAGTGGTGCTTGTGGGGGTGTTTGTGTCATATAGGGTAAAGTATTTCCAGTAATTAGGTTTTTTAAGTATAACGAATGTTAGTGATAATGTATTCAATATCGCCATCAGGGGTTTTGACAACAACATCATCATTAAGTTGCTTTTTCATAAGTGCTTTGGCCACGGGCGAATCCATACTAATGTATTCTTTTTCCATATCAAACTCGTCTGGTCCGACAATACGATAAGTGGTTTCAATACCTTGTTCATTTTCCAGTTGTATCCAGGCACCAAAAAAGACCTGGTCGGGATTGCTGGGTGGGTTATCAACCACCATAAGATCCGGCATGCGCTTTTGTAAATAACGTATACGAGAATCAATGGATCGCAACTCTTTTTTGCGATAAATGTATTCGGCATTCTCTGAACGATCACCTTCAGCCGCCGCTGCCGAGACACAGGCAGTCACATATTTGCGTCGTTTCCACAGGGCATTGAGTTCTTCCTGCATGGTTTCATAGCCATGACGGGTGATATAGGGAGATTTTGGTGCTGCGGGTGGTCGGTAGCGGCCCATGATGGTATCTGTGTAAGGTTAAGTCCGTGGTAGTATATCGAAATTATCGAATAGCGACATACTATATATATGTCGCCCAACAACCAGAATCAATGCCAGGACAAAACTATTTTTTACGCAGCGCTTAATACCATCCGAGAACAGGCCGTACATGACAATCAACGCGCAGTGCTGGTGCTGTCAGGTGAAAAAGATTGGTGCGATGAGCATGCCAGTCTGATTGCCGATATGGATGTAAATAGTGTCGTTGAGTGGATCGGCAAAGATCGTGACGTGCTTGCAACACAAAAGCAGCACTTCTCAGCCAAGCTGGGGCGTGAAGTCGATGTCTTGATTTTTCCATTAACACCATCCTTTGACGCTAACCGATTAACTGCGCTTAGCGGCATGATCCGTGGTGGTGGCATGCTGGTGTTTTTATTGACCAAAGAACTGTGGAACTCAGCCAGTTATTTTGATCAGCGCTTTATTCATGCTTTGCACAAGGAAGGGATTCACTGGTTGCAGGAAAAGAAATCTATTCATATTCTGGATTCCTCTGCACAAAGAACCCCTTCGGGTTTCATTATGGCTACCTTACCTGAAGGTCAAGGCATACACGGGAATGACGAGCATAGTGAAGCTGACGAACTATTTTTAACCGAACAGGCCGAACTGGTAGAAAACTTAATTCGAATTGATAAGGATAATGAAAAAGCCACTATTGTCATTCAATCTGACCGTGGTCGTGGTAAGTCCGCTTCTCTCGGTTTGGCTGCGGCGAAATGGCTAGCTGCGGGTGAGAGTGTTTACCTGACTGGCCCCAGTCTTAAATCGGTTGAGCAGGTGTTCTTTCATGCGAAACTGGTATTAGCAGGGGCAGTGTTACATCGTGGTTGTTTGTCTTATCGGAGTCAGCAGTTAAAGTTCCTTCCTCCCGATGCAGTGCATGCAGAGTACAAGAATATAAAACGATTGCTGGTGGATGAAGCCGCGGCAATTCCAATTCCTAAGTTAACTGATTGGCTGCAACATATTCCACAGTTGGTGTTCTCAACAACGATTCATGGTTACGAAGGCACGGGTAAAGGATTCTTACTCAAGTTTGCTAAAATACTGGATCAGCAACGTAAGGATTGGAAAAAATTTAAACTGCAGCATCCGATACGCTGGGCAAGTGATGATTTTCTGGAACAGTGGTTGAACCAGACGTTTTTACTGGATGTTGATATCACATCATTCCCTGCAAACAAAACCACTCCCGTCATTCCCGCGCATGCAGGAATCCAGGATCAATTAGCACCAACAATCGACAAAACCCTCGCCGCCGAATTTATCGACTCCGGCTACGAGCAAGAACTCCCGTCGTCATTCCCGCAGCGGCGGGAATCCAGTCAACATATAAATCTTGAACAATATAATAGTTGCAATCTTGCAAACGACGATGACTTACTCCACCAAATCTACGGCCTGTTAATCAACGCCCATTACCGAACCACACCCAAAGACCTGCGTTACTTGCTTGATACCGATGCCGCATCCATCTATGCCCTTTGGCATGGCCAACAACTTATCGCTGCCGCCTGGGTCATGTATGAGGGTGACTTTGATCAGAATCTTGCAGATGCCGTATATCTTGGTATGCGTCGTCCACCAGGCCATTTGTTAGCCCAGTCCTTAACTTATCACTGCGCCATACAGGATGCGGCGACACATCGATATGCCCGTATTGTGCGCATCGCCGTGCACCCGCAATGTCAACGACAGGGAATGGGTAGCCACTTACTGCAACACATCATCAAGAGTGAGTCAGAAGTGGATGCCATCGGCACCAGTTTTTCAGCAACAGCGGAAGGTCTGGATTTCTGGCAAAAGAATAGCTTTACACCGGTACGCATTGGCATGACACGCCATCAAAGTAGCGGTGAACACTCGGTCATGTTATTGCATCCGATTAGTGAAGCAGGGCAAATTATTACCGATAAGGCCAGAAGCCGCATGCTCGATGCCCTGCCATATCATCTTAAAGAACCCTTAGTCGATCTGGATAAAGGCCTGGTGACGAGTTTATCGAATAACAAGTCCATGCAGAACAACGAACTGGGTGATGATGACTGGCAGGAGTTAGTCTTGTTTGCCTATGCCAATCGTACTTATGCAGAGGCGTTAAGCTCACTGGTAAAACTTGTGCAAAAATCGGGAATTGATAGTGATGCGTTAAGCGAGACACAACAAAAACTGATTACAGGAAAAATCCTGATGCATAAGGCCTGGGATGAGGTAGTAGCTGATTTAAAACTGGACGGTAAAAAACAGGCGATGCAAATACTGCGTGAGTCCACTGTGATTCTTCTGCAGCAAAATTCAACTTCCGATATTCAGAGTAAAATAGATTGGGTTGTTAAATTAATGTCAGAGAACGTTAGCGAATCATTAAATGCTGAATAAGACCTCTTGTCTATCTCTGGTATTCCAATAAAAGATAGATTACTGTCATGTTTAGTCTTGTAGGAAATGGGGACAAAAAATGAATGAGCCAATGGTGCAAAATAAAGAAACGACTGAGGGCATGGCCAATGCGGTGTACATTTTATATCTCGCCGGTCTTGTTTTTTGGATAACAGGTATCGTTGGGGTGGTAATAGCTTATGTGAATGTAGATGATGCCCCTGACTGGTTGAAGAGTCATTATCGGTTTCAGATTCGCACTTTCTGGATTGGTGCTTTGTATATGTTCTTAGGCGCCATATCGATATTTTTTGTTATTGGCTATTTTATTTTTCTTTTCTTCTATATATGGTTGATTGTACGTTGCATTAAAGGCATGAAATCTCTAGGCAGAAAAGAAGCGCATCCAAATCCAACAGGCTGGATGTTCTAAATACAATTAGCATTTAGTTTAATGGCAAATTCTCTAACACCTTACGAACTATTGCGTCTTAAAAGTGAACGCATGCGCGGATTTGGCATGCTGTTCATGCTGGTCGTCATGACCGGCATTGGTCTTTACTACATGCAATACATGCCTGATACACGGGCAGACCTTGGTTCTACCATTATTATCATGACAGTGATCTTTGCGGTGTTTGAGATTGCCTTTATGTTTGTTGTCGAAAATGCCATGCGTAGAGGCAAGATGCCCGCTAATGCGCTCTGGTATTTCGAGATGGTGATTGAGAGCCTGATACCGGTGCTTTCCATGGCGATGATCATTGATGTCATGCACAACCCTTTCATTACCCTGGTGTCACCTGCGTATGCTCTAATCATCATTATCATTGCCGCATCGTCATTACGCTTAAGCCCATGCCTGACCGCTGTCACCGGTGTATTCAGTGCCTTGTGTTATTCAGTTCTGGTGTTCTGGGTTTTGTATGTGGGTAAAAGCGAATATCAAAATCCATACTCAACGACCTTATATATCAATATGGCCATCATGTTATTGGTCGCAACCGCGGTCATGTTTTTTGTGACACGTGAAATGCGGCGTTATGTGGATGTCACGATTCTGGGTGTTGCTATGGGCAAAGAGCTGGAACTGGCCAGCCAGGTACAGAAAAATCTTTTACCGTCACCCATGCCAGGTTTATCCGGCTATGAAATATCTGCGTTTAGCACACCCGCCACGCAAACCGGCGGTGACTATTATGATGTTGTCATCACGCAACCAAATCATGCCATTGTTACGTTGGCGGATGTCAGTGGACATGGTATTGGCCCGGCTTTGTTGATGGCCACCTGTCGCGCCTATATTCGTGGCATCCTCAATCACGAGCAGAATCTTGCCAGCGTAATGACACAGGCCAATCATTTATTATGTGATCATGTTTCTTCAGGACGGTTTGTGACATTAGCAGCACTGAGTCTTGATGCAGAAAATCACCAGGCAGAATACCTATCAGCCGGTCATGCACCAACGTTGTTAATGCGTGATGCGACGGGTGAAATAGAAAGCCTGCCAGCACAGGCAATGCCGATGGGAATTACAACGCCACTAACACTGGATGAGGCTGTCAGGGTTGACTTCAAAGTGGGCGATATTTTGGTAATGTTTTCTGATGGCTATTACGAATGGAAAAATGCAGCAGGAGAGCAGTTTGGTATAGCGCGCTTGAAAAGCCTGATAGACAAGCTTCGGCATGAGTCAGCAAGTAAGATCACTGCGATTTTACAGGATGCGATACGTGAGTTTGCTCAGGCTCAACCCCAGAAGGATGATGTCACGACGTTGATAGTGAAGCGGGTAGAGTAGGGGTGAATGGTATTAGCACATCAGTAAATACTGTCAGATTGCAGTATTTGTCAGGTAGTATTTATACAGAAAATCTATTATTGTCTGGGATATTACTAATAAGAATAAGGACTTAACATGGAAGTGTTTGATAATCTCATCAGTTCGTTTAAACGTAATATGCCGCAGCAGTCTATTACTGGAATATGTTGCTGCAGTCTAAATCACTGTTAGGCCTTAAGGAGCTAGTATGTTTTTCTGGAAAATTAATTCACTAAAAGAACATCTTATTAATCATGGTCTAAGTCAAAAGCATCTTTTTGTATATATTTTTATCTACACTGTACTAGCTGAACTTATGTATGAAGCCATTTATCACATGCCTATTTATGAAATGAATATATATGATTATGCACAATCAATATCTAATATAATCATAATAAGTTTAGGTACATATATAATATACCGTGCCAATGGTGGTTCAAATGGCAAACAGTTTGCTGAAAGGTATTTTAGTATTGGGTTTGTTATAGCTATCCGTTTTATTATTCTTCTATTTTTCGTCTTTTTAGCACTAAGTTTTATCTGGTTTAATGATTCATCTGAAAGTGAATTAGTTACAGTATGGTATGAATTTATAATTTATACAGGCTGTATAATAGGACTGTATTGGCGAATTGTTGTTCATGTTAAAGATGTGGCAGACAAATCTACAGCCTAACAAGCCACTCCAGCGGAAAATTCACCTGTTCCGCCTATCGGCTCCACAGGTGATTTTCCGCTGAGTAAAACGTTAGCTGTCTTCCATGATCTAAAGATTTTGGTTATAATTGTAGAACGCTTTTGGGCGGACGGAGCTTAGCTCCCGGCGGTCTTGTTAGCCTCGCGATCATCCCTTCTTATCTACGCCAATTAGAAGACATCGCATCTAGCTTCCTGTTTTTACAGGGGTGAGGTGCACATGTCACATAAGCATCAAGATTCACCCAAGATAGTTACCACCTTGTCAATTATTATCATGTTAGGCTTGGCTGCAACAGCTATAATCTATATTGCGCTATCTAATGACAAAGGCGGTGCCAGCCAAGAGGTATGGGGGCATTTCAAAGATCTCTCAATTCTAGTTATTGGTTACTATTTTGGATACAAAAAACCTAGTAAAGTTAACAGCTAACAAATCGTTCAAAACCGCCATGCAAGGCATGGCTCGGACAGTCAACCGCTCGCCTTGCTTGCAGTTGCCTGCCCGTTTAACTCGGCGTTAGATTATAAAATTTAAAATAAGAATGGGGAATTAAAATGAAAATATTACTATTTTTAACTATATGTATGTTAATTGTTTCTTGCTCTACCTCTGGCGTATTGCCGCACACAAATGGGACATACACTGTTTCGGCTTCTCACTTTATTTCAGCAAAGGCAAAACAAGCAGCTTATGAAGATGCAATAAAATTCTGTAAAGGAAAAAATAAAGAAATGGAAATTATAAGCGCGCCTACGCGAGCAACTGAGAACTATTCAATTATTTTTATTTGCAAAAAATGAAATCTAACAAGGCGTTTAAACCGTTGCGCAAAAACACGCGCAACTCGGACAGTCAACCGCTCGCTTTGCTCTCGGTTAACTGCCGTTTAACTTGTCGTTAAAAATATTAATAAAAAAGAAGGTAAAAATAATGAAGTATTTAATTCCAATGATATTAATCACTATACTCTTGAATGGATGCGCTACAAGTGAAAAGGCACTATCCTATGCAGAGGCTCCTGTACCTGCTAAGAATACGAAAAATGCCGTCTTATACATTTATAGAAAGTATGCAGAACCAACAGCATTTTCTGCTTATTTGGAAATTAATGGAACGGAAGCGGTTTCATTGTCACAGGAAGGTTTTACTTGGGTTTATCTTAAGCCAGGAAAATATAAATTTAAACATGGCTGGCCATTATTCTCTAGTATGCCAAGTGTGAATTTTGAGCGCGAATTTAAGGCAGGTAAAGCATACGCTTTCGAAATTAATGGCAACGTGAGAGGCCTTACCTCTACAACAGCTATTAAACCTACTAATATTAAACATGCAAAACAAAAAATGG